>Ga0193722_1000184_pt1 | contig 13733 bp, 9 predicted proteins | sample H2m1metaG_FD_143044 | JGI IMG/M metagenome (GOLD analysis project Ga0193722, IMG submission 143044) | Soil microbial communities from a riparian zone of the East river system, Colorado, United States - H2m1 | ecosystem: Environmental > Terrestrial > Soil > Riparian zone | place: USA: East River...
CTCTGCAAATGCGTCGCGCAATCGGGTGCGGAACACACGGAAAGCGCTAACGTTTTTTGCTAGTTCCCAACCAATGGCCATACTCAGAGCCAGTCGCGTGATTCGGGACGCGAGAGCGCGCAGGAACCCATGCTGTTCTGCTTTAGGCGTGCCATAAACGACGTCGAATCCCTGTTCCAATTGTTCAAGCAGTCGCGGGATTTCTTCGGGCGGGTGCTGCAGATCGTCATCCATCGTCACGATCACATCGTACTGTGCCGCCCGAATGCCGCAGAGCAGCGCATTATGCTGGCCATAGTTGCGCATCAGATTCAACCCGCGCACCGTCGACGACCGGGAACACAGTTCAGAAATTATCTCCCAGCTTCGGTCCCGGCTATCGTCGTTAACCAGGATGATCTCATACTGCGTCGCGACCCGCGGCAACACTTCGCCTACGCGTCGGCACAATTCAGCTATGGAAGCCTCACCATTGTAAACTGGCGTGACTACGGAAATCGAACGCCGCTTAGAAGATTGCAACGCTGAGTCCATGTTCAGCAAAGCCTCCGACGGTATGAGACAACCGGCAGTTCGTCAAAGCAACGCTCGTGATAGCGCCATTTTGCCTTGCCTGACGGTTTGCCAGATGAGCTAGTCTGTTCCCGGTCAGGCGGTGCAAGTTTAATTCAGTGATGCAAATCTTCTTCGGCGCATGCCTCTTTTTTGTCGCCGTCATTTTACTGGCGTACGTGCCAGGCAAACTGCTGCTAATTGCGCTTAAGCGGGCGTTGACCCCGCTGGAAGACGCGACTTTGGCTTGTGTTCTGGGCTTGGCGCTGAGTGGCTTTGTTTACTGGTTAATGACGTTTGCTCACCAAGGACGTTTCTACCTCGTTTGGCCGCTGACCGCTGCCGGCGTTTGTGTTTGGCTCTACAGTAGCAAACGCAAATCGCTTTTAAGTAATTCTGTAAGCCTTGAGCCGCTTTCCCAAGGAAGCGCGACGCCGACGCGCGACAGGTCCACACTTGTTTTAGCCGGAGCTCTGGTTCTCGGAATCATGGCATTAGCCTTTTTGCCCCTCTATTACACCAATTTCACATTGCAGCCGGACGGCACAATGCGCGTCTATCCGGTACCTGATGTGCTGTTTCATATCGCGATCGCTAACGAGTTGACACACACGGTACCTCCGGAAGCACCACTCTTTGCCGGTCACCCGCTCTCGTATCACTACGGGATGGATCTTGCGGTTGCGATGTTCGCCAGGGCAACCGGCCTGAACGCCCGTGATCTTACGGTCCGCTTTGTTCCGACCTTGTTCGTCGGTCTGTCGATGCTGAGTGTTTTCTGCTTCTCCAGAAATTGGCTGCGGTCGGGATACTTTGGCGCCCTCGTCGTGTTTCTCGTTTTTTTCGGCGCAGACTTTTCGTTTATTCCCGGGTTGCTGCTGGGCGAAAAAGGTGACTGGTCTCTCCGTTACTTTAGCGCGCCGGCAGTTGTCACTCTCTTCTTTTCCAATCCAATCCTGCCTGGATTGGGACTCCTCTTTGGGGGGTTATTCTGTCTTGATTGTTATATGCGAGACCGCGGGCGAGCATGGCTTTTCCTCGCTGCGCTGCTGTTTGTCGCGTTGATCGAGGTCAAGATGCTGATGGCGGGGCAGCTCATGTGCAGCCTTGCCTTGGCTGCTGTCGTTTATCTGATTTTCTTTTCCAACGCAGATCTATTCAAAGTCGCCGGATATACTGCTATTGGGGCGATTCCCCTGATTTGCTGGGTATTGCTCAAGAACAGGAGCGGCGGACAGATCGTAACAAAATTCGAGCCATGGCTTTATGTCTCGCACGCAATGCAGATGCTTGGATTGGGCAATCGGTTGAGTGGCCCGCTTGCTTTCGCGGTTGTAGCGCTGCCAATTTACCTTGTGGGTTGCCTTGGGCTCCGCGTCATTGGCCTTCCCGCGATCCTCACTGCAATATTCCGTCCAAGACCGGAGCACGCTCTCCGATTCTTGCTCGGAATTTTCGTGGTGATCGGCGTGGTCATCGCGCTCACGTGCAGCTTTACGCCAGCAGGATGGACCTTTCGATACAACCCAATTAGCAGCACGTTTCTGGTACAAAGCGAATATGTGGCATGGATTTTTGCAGTTGAAGTTTTTCAAACGTTCTACCAGTGGGCTATCAGACGAGGGATCTATCCTGCACTCGCCACAGGAGGAATAATGGTTACTGCAGCAGGGCTCAGCTTACCTGCGACGGTGCAGCACTTCCTGGTTTGGCGCGATCCCGATCACTTCTTCGGAGCCGAGAAACCTTTCGGCAGCCAATTGTTAACTTACGATCTGCAAACGTTGGCGGCCATGGAGTTCCTGCAGACCGATGCGCACCCGGGTGATGTGGTATTGACTGCGGACAACCTGATCGCACCTGTCCTCGGATTGACGAATTGCCGGGTGCCGGTCGGCTATTTTTCTTTAGCTTTGGTTGCACGAAGCGATTACACGCGCAGGGAGACCGCGGAAAAGAAGTTTTGGAACGACTGGCGATTGGGAAAAGTTGAGGACGGCTTATTGCAGGATGCAAATGTGCGATACGTCGTCGTTAATAAGCTAACAGAAGGTATCCCTCCAACGATACCGGCCAGCCTATCAAAGGTGTTTGAAAATTCCGAGTTGGCCCTCTTCAAAGTGGATCAGCACCGCCTGAACGAAACAGTTCCCCAAACTCCATAGTCTCGAACCGTGCGTTAAATTGCGCGAGTATTCCTCTTTCATGGCAGGCATCGTCATCAAACCGCGGGCGCGAATTTTGCATGGACACGACTGGGTGTTTTCCAGCGAAGTGCTCAAGGTTTTCGGAAATCCCGCGGATGGCGATGTGATTTCGCTCAAGGACGGCAAAGACCATTTGATTGGGAGCGCCATTTACAATTCGAAATCGCAAATTGTTGCGCGCCGTTTCTCGCGACGAAGGCAGGACCTTGATCAGGATTTTTTCCTGGGCCGCATCGCGCAGGCGTCCGAATACCGGGACCGGCGAAACATCGATGCAAAGCTGCGCCGCGTGGTGTGGAGCGAAAGCGACGGTCTTCCGGGCGTGATCATCGATTGTTACGGCAACGATTTCGTGCTGCAAACGCTCACGTTCGCGATGGATATGCGAAAGGATTTGATCACGGCTGCAATGGTCGATCTCTTCGGCGACATCGCTATTGTCGAACGAAACGACGCGCCGGTTCGCAAGGCGGAGGGATTGGAATTACGCAGCGGCGTTCTGCGTGGAACTCCATCGCAAATCGCGATCAAAGCCGAAGGCCTGGAGTTCGAAGTCGATTTTCTGCGCGGACACAAGACCGGGTTGTATCTCGACCAAAAGCATAATTACGGAATCGTCTCGCATTACGCTCGCGACCGGCGCGTCCTGGATTGCTTTACAAATCAGGGCGCATTTGCATTGGCCTGTGCGCGCGCGGGCGGAATGGAAGTAACCGGTATCGAAGAAAATTCGGATAACATTTCCGCGTCGAAACGGAATGCTGCGCGCAATGACCTAAAGGTCGAGTGGGTGCAGCAGGATGTATTTCAATTCCTGCGCGGAGCCGAAAAAGCAGGCGCACAGTATGATCTGATTGTTCTCGATCCGCCCTCGTTCACGAGGACGAAGAGCGGCTTGCGCGACGCGTTACGCGGCTATCGTGAACTGCACATGCGTGCGTTCAAGCTCTTATCGAAAGATGGGTTGCTGGCGACGTTCTCCTGCTCGCATCACGTGAATGATGCAGCACTTTTGGAAACAATCTCCGATGCGCTTGTGGACGCGCGTCGCTCCGCGCGCCGTTTGCTCCGGTTCGAGCAGGCGCCGGATCATCCCGTTCTGCCGACCATTCCGGAAACCGAATATTTCAGAGGTTTCCTGCTAGAGATGATGCCCGGGCGCTGACACAAGGAATGATCGCTTCCCAGCCGTCACGTTTAAGAATCGACGGCTGCCCAAGCCGTTGTTCCTTGTATCATCCTTTTTCGAAAAATTTTTGCGCGCCATCGGTGGAAATCTCTGGAATTCTCGATCGAGCCACTTAATGTCCGCTACGACGAACTTGGACGGCGACGCGATTGTCATGGCAGAAAACCCTCGACCGCTTGAACAAATGCTCCACCTGAGCGAGGAAGAGCCGTCTGCCGAGCATCTGGATAATCAGGTGCAAAAAGCGCAGGAGCAACTGCTTCAGCTCAAGCGCCAGCAGGAGCAGATCGAGAAGCAAAAACGCGAACTGGAAGAGCTAAGCCGGCGCCAGGACGAATTGGAACAGGGCCGGGGGGAAATGACCGATAAACTGACGCGCGCGCTGGTTGTGCTCGAACGCGAAGCGTACAACGCGCAAAGCAGGCTGGAGCAAATCCGCGTGGCCCGTGAAAGTTTCGCCCAACATTTGGAATTGGTCGAAGCGATCGATCCGAGGAACTGGAATCCATCGGAGTTGCACAAAGAACTGAGCCGGGCGTTAAGCTCGGTGGACGACGCCCGCACCGAGTACAATGAACACCGCAGCCGATTGCAAGCAGGCGGGAGCGGTAACGGCGAGCAGTCGTTGCCCGATGCTACCTCGGGTGCTTACGAAAACACCGGTGGGCGCTCATTTTCGGAGTGGTTGCAGATCGGCCTCGCGCTTAGTTTGCCGCTGATTCTCTTTGGCGTCATTGCCATCGCCGTTTTTGCTTGGCTGGCCAGCCGGTGATGGCAATGTTTGGGCGTTCGCGCAAACCGGCCCCGCCGCTTCACCGCAAGCAACAAGAGATAGCGCAACAAGAGGCACAGTTGCGCGAGAAGGTCGAAAGCCTGGAGCGCATCGTTACGCAATCGCGGGCGCCTGCGCAGAAGAAATCTTCACCGCAAAAGCCGGACCCCAGCGCGACCAACAATGTTGTCGAAAAGCGATTTCACGTCTCAATCGCAATGGAATCCCCGCAGGTGTTTGAAACTGATCGAAGGGGGCGGCGGCCTCGTGCAATGCGCAAAGAGCGTCGGCAGGGGCGGATCGCCTTTCTGATTCTTTTAGCCGCTTTGGGAGTCGCGGTCATGTTGCTCATCAGCCATTTGCATCCGTGAGCGCCTGATATGGCTGGAAATTCAGATCTCGACGTCGCGTACATCGCAAGACTGGCGCGGATCAATCTGACAGAAGACGAGGCGAAAATCTTCCAGAAACAACTCGATGATGTGCTGAAGTACGTCGAAAAACTTCGCCAGGTGGACGTGACTGGCGTTGACGCAGCCGCGCACGGGCTTCCGGTTTTTAATGTGTTCAGCGCCGACGCGCCGCGCGACTGGTTCACAGCGAAGCAGGCGTTAAGCAACGCGCCCCGGCAGGCAAACGGCCTTTTTGTCGTCCCTAAAGTGGTGGAATGATCGGGAACGAGTTGCTGGCGCTGAGCATCGCCGACCTGCAATCACTGTTGCGTCGCCGCGAAGTTTCGCCGCGCGAAGTGATCGATACCTTGCGAGAGCGCATTGAAGCGGTCGATGGAGACATCGGCGCATATCTTTCACTCGACATCGAAGCTGCGATGAAAGATGCGGAACACGCGAACGTCGATCTTCCTCTCGGCGGGATTCCGATTGCGGTCAAAGACATCATCAACGTGATGGGTCAGCCGTGCACATGCGCGTCGAAAATCTTAAACGGATATCGCGCTCCATACGATGCCACAGTGATTCAAAAATTGCGCGCAGCGGGCGCGATTCCATTCGGCAAAACCAACCTCGACGAGTTCGCCATGGGCTCGTCCACAGAAAATTCCGCGGTGAAATCGACGCGCAATCCGTGGGACCTCTCGCGTGTGCCGGGAGGATCCAGTGGCGGTTCCGCAGCAGCCGTTGCCGCGGATGAAGCCTTCGGCGCGCTCGGCTCGGACACTGGCGGTTCGATTCGGCAACCGGCTGCGCTATGCGGTGTAGTTGGGCTCAAGCCAACTTACGGGCGAGTGTCTCGCTTCGGCCTTGTGGCGTTTGCGTCCTCGCTCGATCAAATTGGACCGGTAACAAAAAATGTGCACGACGCTGCGCTGATCATGAACGCTATCGCGGGTCATGATCCGCAAGATTCAACATCGCTCGACGAGCCAGGCCCTGACTATAGCGCGAGCCGCGAAAACGATTTGCGCGGCGTACGACTGGGCGTGCCCAAGGAATACATGATCGAAGGAATCGATCCGCAGGTGCGAACTGCGATCGATGCCGCAGTGAAACAGCTCAATTCACTGGGAGCGGAAATTGTTGAGGTCTCATTGCCCAGCACTGAATACGCGGTCGCGGTTTATTACATCATTGCTACTGCGGAAGCTTCCGCGAACCTCGCTCGCTTCGATGGCGTGCGTTACGGGTATCGTACTGAAAATCCTAAGGACGTGCTCGATCTTTACGGCCGCACGCGTGAGGAGGGTTTCGGACCGGAAGTGAAACGGCGGATTATTCTTGGCACTTACGTTTTAAGCTTCGGTTATTACGACGCCTATTACTTGCGCGCGCAAAAAGTGCGCGAGCTGATTCGTGGCGATTTCGCCACCGTTTTCGAAAACGTCGATGCATTAATCTCGCCGACGTCACCCGTAGCAGCATTCAAGATAGGCGAACGCGTCGCTGACCCATTGCAAATGTATCTCGCCGACATTTTCACCATCGCCGCCAACCTGGCCGGCATTTGCGGAATCAGCATCCCATGCGGTTTCGCCGAACTGGACGGACATCGTCTGCCAATCGGCTTGCAGTTATTAGGCAAACCGCTGGACGAAGCCCGCATTTTGCAAATCGCGCATGCCTACGAGCAAAGCACGAACTGGCACAAAGCGCGTCCGCCGATCGCCTCAAAGTTACCGAAAACCTGAAAACAAAGCGGCGGAGCACCGCCGCCCTCCAAAACGCAAGCGACAAACGGCGGTTGGATTCTCGGCCACGTTTTGGAGTGCGGCACTCCTGTGCCGCTTTTCCATCTGCGGCCAAACTTTTCCTCCAGCAAGCTTGTTAGGCCCGATGTCTAGGAGCGTCGCTCTTTGATTGACCTCAGAATATCCTCGATCGCTTCGGCGCGCGGTTTGGCGCCGAGATTGCCTTTGCCATGGACGCGGACACTCACGGCGTTGGCTTCCATGTCGCGTTTTCCGATCACGAACATGGTGTGCACTTTCATTTGCTCGGCGCGCTGGATTTTGCCGTTGATCTTATCGGTGCTTTCGTCGATTTCCGCGCGAACTTGATGAGCGCGCAGTTCGTTCAGAATCGATCGCGCGTAATCGAGTAACTTCGCGTCATCGCCGATGGTGAGGATGCGTACCTGTTCGGGCGCGAGCCAGAGAGGGAAATTGCCGGCGTAATGCTCGATTAAAAATCCGATGAAACGTTCATGAGTGCCGAGCGGCGCGCGATGGATGCAGATCGGGATCTTGTCGATGTTGTCGCGGTCCTTATAGCGAAGATCAAAACTGCGCGGCTGGGCGAAATCGACCTGGTTCGTCGCGATGGAAAACTCACGTCCGATCACGCTCCACGCTTGCACGTCGATCTTTGGGCCGTAAAAGGCCGCTTCGTTCGGAACCTCGACGTAGTTAATCCCAGAGTTTTTCAAAACATTGCGCGTCATCTCTTCAGTTTGTTTCCAGAGCTCCGGTTCATCGACAAATTTTTCGCCAAGCTTCGCTGGATCGTGCGTCGAGAAACGCATCAAATATTTGTCGATCCCGAAGAGCTTGAAATAATTCAGATACATCTCGTTGACCGCATTGAACTCGGCTTCGAACTGCTCAGGCGTCATGTAGAGATGCGCGTCGTTCATCTGCAGCGAGCGCACCCGCATCAACCCGAACAACTCGCCGCTCTGCTCGTAGCGGTAACACGTCCCGTACTCCGCCAGCCGCAACGGTAGATCGCGATAACTGCGCGGAACCGCTGCAAACAACTTGTGATGATGCGGGCAGTTCATCGCTTTCAGATAGTAACGATCAGGTCGCTCTCCACGATTCATGACCGCATTGACTAGAAGCATCTGTGCAGCAGTGTCGCGGGCAGCGTCCTTGGCGGCCGACGGTAATTTTTCGAATTGTTCGAGCAAGGCCGACCAGCTTGGCACTTTTTCTCCGAGCTCAGGAAAGGCATTTTTTAATAGATTCGCAATCTCCCGCTCTCCTTCTGAAAGGCGATTGATACCTCCTTGTAATCGAACTCGATCTTCTGGGGACAATTTCTCGCGAAGTTCCATCGGCGGAAACATGGACTCAGCGTAGTAGGGGAGGTGACCACTTTTTTTGTAAAGGCTTTCGCGCGCGATGTGCGGGGAACGGACGCGTTGATAACCGGCGGCGAACTCGGTTTCCTTTGCGAGTTTTTCCAGTTCATCAGCGATGACTGCGCCGCGCGGCAGAAACATTGGCAAGCCAGGGCCGACATCGTCATCGAAGACGAACAGCTCCAGTTCGCGTCCGAGCTTGCGATGGTCGCGTTTCTTCGCTTCCTCGAGCATCGCGAAGTAGTCGCCGAGCTCCTTTTTCGTTTTGAAAGCCGTCCCGTAAACGCGCTGAAGCTGCGGATTGTTTTCGTCGCCCTTGTAATACGCGCTCGCCACATTGGTGAGTTTGAATGCGCCGATGTTTCCCGTGCGCATCACGTGCGGGCCGGCGCAGAGATCGATGAACTCGCCGTTGCGATAGAGCGAAATCTTTTCGTCTGCCGGAATGTTTTCGATGATGTCGAGTTTGAACTTGCTGGGCTCGGCTCGCTCGCCTAGAGCGGCGAGCCGGCCTTGTTTTCCTAGTTCGAGCGCTTCGTCCCGTGAAACTTCGATTTTTTCGAACGGATGATTCGCCTTAATTTCGTTCTTCATCTCGGCCTCGATCTTTTCGAAATCATCAGGTGAGATGCGATGGGGAAGATCCACATCGTAATAAAAGCCGTTCTCTACCGGCGGGCCCGCAGCGAACTGTGCTTCCGGCCAGATTTTTAGAATCGCTGTGGCAAGTACATGCGACGCCGAATGACGCAGGCGTTCGATCTCCGTCATCTGCTCTCGCTGTTCTAACGTTTTGCGTTCCTCATTCATAAAAGGCCGGTGAAATTAACCACGAACACCACGAAGGACACGAAGAATTTGCCATCGTCGCTTCGCTTGGCCCGCACCGAATGTGCAGCTTGATTTTTGGGCGCCTTTTTACTTCTATCGGAGCGTGCCCACTGATGATCAGGTGACCTCACTGGCCGGGGTTGGTGGAAACGCGGAAGATGGTGCAGTCGCGTTCGCCACCACGCATTGGAGCGTGGTGTTAACCGCGCAAGGCGAATCGCCGGCAGCAAAGGCGGCGTTGGAAAAGCTTTGCCGCACCTACTGGTGGCCACTTTACGGGTTCGTCAGACGCGAAGGCTATAAACCGGAGGATGCGCAGGATCTCACTCAAGCTTTTTTTGCGCGGCTGCTCGAACGGAGGGACCTCGAAACTGTGAGGCAAGAAAGGGGACGTTTGCGTTCTTATCTGCTGGCGTCGATCAAAAATTTCCTGTCCAAGGCACGCCATCGCGAAATGACCGTCAAACGAGGCGAAGGCCGGCCTCTGGTTTCGCTGGAAGATTTGCTCGCGCGTGAGCGCGCCGACCAGGAGCCGGCCCACAAATTGAGCGCGGATCGCATTTACGAGCGTCGTTGGGCATTAACATTATTGGAGCAAGTGCTCGTGCGACTCGGAGCCGAATATGAAGCCGCTGGCAAGCTGCCGTTATTCGATCGCTTGAAAGAATTGCTGGCCGGGGAATCCGGCCAGCCTTCGCAGGCTAAAATTGCCACCGAAATGCGAATGACCGAAAACGCCGTGAAACAAGCGTTTCACCGCTTGCGCCATCGCTATCGGCAGTTGTTGCACGAAGAGATCGCTCACACGGTGGCGGCGCCGGACGATGTGGAGGACGAGCTGCGGCATTTCATGTCCGTATTGCAAACGTAACCTGTGAAAGAATTTCCGGCAGTACAAATGGGGACGATAAATCCGCCGGAAGACAGGATGACAAACACCAGCAGAGTTTGCCCAAAATGCGGAGCCACGGTGTTCGCCGACGCACCGCAAGGATGTTGCAGTGTATGCCTGGTGCGGACTGGTCTTGCCTCACTCGACAATGAAGATGACGAGGCGTTTGAACCGACTGTTGCGCGGATGTTGAAAGATTTCGGCGATTACGAATTACTCCAAGAAATCGGACGCGGTGGCCAGGGCGTGGTTTATCGGGCACGACAAAAAAGTCTGAACCGGATTGTGGCGCTCAAAGTGATTGGTCTCGCTCACTGGGCGACAGAAGCACACGTGAGGCGCTTTCGTCTCGAAGCAGAAGCCGCCGCCAGCCTGAACCATCCGTGCATCGTCCCGATTTACGAAGTCGGGGAGCGCGACGGTGCCTGTTACTTCAGCATGGGACTGGTGGAGGGCGGCCAACTCGATGCTGTCGCGAAGCGCGAACCGATACCGATCCGTCACGCAGCGGAACTGATCGGCAAACTGGCCCGCACAGTTCATTATGCGCATGAACACGGGATTCTGCATCGAGACATCAAGCCCGGAAACATTCTGCTCGACGCAAAAGGCGAACCGCATCTCACCGACTTCGGTCTGGCGAGATTGGTCGAAACAGAGAGTACCGTCACGCGCACGATGGAAGTTTTGGGCACTCCAAGTTACATGGCACCGGAACAAGCGGTAGGAAACGCGGGTGTCACTAGCGCCACGGACATTTACGGACTCGGCGCAGTGCTTTACCAACTGCTCACTGGCCATCCCCCTTTTGCTGGCGGCACGACCTATGAAACGGTCCGATTGGTTTTGGGCACCGAGCCGCGACAGCCGCGTCTCTTAAATCCAAGAGTAGATCGCGACCTCGCAACGATCTGCCTGAAGTGCCTCGATAAAGATCCGCAGCGCCGTTATTCTTCGGCCCTCGCGCTCGCCGAAGATCTTGAACGCTGGCTAAAGCACGAACCAATTAAAGCCCGGCGCGCCGGAGTTCTCACCCGGGGAAAGAAATGGCTGCAACGAAATCCAACCATTTCGGCAGTGGTGGCGTTGTCGTTCGCCCTGGCAGCAGCGGTAGGTGTAATCGTTTGGAAGAGCGAACTCATCCGCCGTCCCGCAACAACGGGAATCGCTGTGCTTCCATTTGAAAATTTGAGCGACGACAAAGAGAGCGCGTTTTTTGCCGATGGTATTCAGGACGACGTTTTGACCAAGCTGGCGAAGATTGCCGATCTCAAGGTCATTAGTCGCACCAGCGTCATGCCTTATCGTGGCGCGCGGAACACTCGTCAGATTGGTGATGCACTTCGCATCTCTCATGTTCTCGAAGGCAGTGTGCAACGTGCTGGCGGCAAGGTGCGGGTCAACGCCCAGTTGATCGACACCCGCACCGACACTCACATCTGGGCGGAGGAATACGAACGCGATTTGACCGACGTTTTCGCGATTCAGACTGAGATCGCGCAACAAATCGCCGATCAGCTTCGCAGCAAACTTTCGCCCGCGGAGAGAGCAGCGATCGCGGCGCGGCCGACCGCGGATTTAGTAGCTTATGCCCTCTATACCAAAGCCAAGGAGCTCAATATCTGGGGCAATTGGGAGGGCGCCGAAAAAAGTCTGACCCGGAAAGTGGAACTGCTCGAAAAGGCTACGCAGCGCGATCCGAACTTTGCCCTCGCCTACTGCGCCCTAGCGAAAACGCACTGTGACCTGGGGACGCATTTGGAATTGGCGAAGACAGCAGCAGACGCCGCATTGCGATTGCGTCCGGACTTGGGCGAAGGTCACCGTGAGCTGGCGCGCTACTATTTTTCTGTGAATGATTTCGGCCGCGCATATGACGAGTTGACTGTCGCTCGTCGCACGTTGCCTAACGATTCCGAGGTGCTTCGAATCGCGGCCGACACTGATCGCCATCAGAACCGCTGGGGCGATGCGCTCGCCAATTTTCAAAGAGCAAGCGAACTTGATCCGCGCAACAGTGAGGTCGCATACCACCTGGCCCAGCTTTATCGTGAGATGCGTCGCTATAACGAATGGGAACAGCTGTTACCAAAATATGCTGCGAGCCAACCAGGACGGGATCTTTGGGCTCAGATGCAGCTAGCTGAGATCAAACTGGATAAGGGTGATCCGGCCGCGGCTCAAGCTCTTCTGGTACAAGTGCCGCTGGACTTTAGTCCGACTGAAGAAATATGGGACACTCGATTCACCGCAGCTCTTTACCTGCGTGATTATGATGCGGCCGATCGTGTTATTGCCGCTACTCCGGCGGAGTTTGCCGATCGGTGGCCTGACTACTTGGTTGCGGTTGCGCGCGGCGATAAGCAGAAAGCACAATCGATTTTTTTAGATGCCCGAAAAAGACTGGACGCGAGGTGGGGGACTGAGGTCAAGGATGCGCGGTACTTCGCGCAAATCGCGGAACTTGACGCTGGGCTTGGCCGAAAAGAAGAAGCGATCCGCGAGGCGCTTCGCGCGGTCGATCTCATGCCGATTGCCAAGGACTCGCTCTGGGGTCCGCGACATGTCACGAACTTGGCGCTGGTTTACGCGTGGACCGGCGAGCGCGACCGCGCGCTCGAGCAACTCGAAATTGTCGCGAAAATCCCGGCCGGTCCATCATACGGCGATCTCCGCTTCAATCCGTGCTGGGATTCTTTGCGCGGTGATAAGCGCTTCGACAAGATCGTTGCCGCAGCCAAGGCTGCCAGCAGATAGCAGACACGAATTTCACGAATTCACACCAATTGCTGGAGTGGTTTCCACAAGCAGTCTGAAATTCCGTGGCAATTCGTGTAATTCGTGTCCAGCAAATAGCCCTACAAAGGAAAGCCTGTTGTTTGTTGCGGCAGTCTGCTAAAAACGACGCAGGACTAACGAAAGGAGCGCGTCATCAAGCGATCATTCATCTGCTTTGCTGGATGGAGCATAGCGGCAATGCGTTTGCTCCTGCCCTCGGTCACGTCCGGTCAGGTTGCCGAAGTGGAGCGTGTCATCGTCACTGGCTCGAACATTCCGACAGCCGAAGAGACAGGACCCAATCCCGTGGACACATATCGTCCGGCGGACATTGAGAAGCTGGGCATCCGCAACGCGACGGACCTGACAACTTTTTTGCCGCAGGAGGCCGGTGGAACTGTCAACCTGAACATCGCGAACGGCGGTGACGGTACAGTCCAGTTCAATCTGCGCGGCTTGTTGGCCAAGGAAACATTGGTGCTCGTTGACGGAAAACGTGTCGCCCTTGGTTCGTTGAACGCCGTCGGGTTCAGCGGCGGCGTGGACATCAACCTGATTCCGTTCCCGATGATCGATCACATCGACATCTTGAAGGATGGGGCGTCGGCCGTGTACGGCTCGGATGCGATTGCCGGCGTGGTTAACTTCTTTTTGATCCACAAATTCCGCGGCCTGGAGATCGGGGGCAGTTATGGGAACACAAACCTGGGAGCATCCAACGACATGGGCGAGTGGGAAGCATGGTTGAAAGCCGGCACCGGAGACGACAAGACTGACATCGTCGTTGTTGCGGATTTCTGGGAGCGCGCTGGCGGCATCTTTAGTCGGGACCGGGATCTGTCGGCAAATGCGTTTTACATCCCCTTTGGAGGATTCGATAAGCGGAGCTTCGATGAACCTGGCCGGGTTCAAGCGTTCCGCTTGCTACGACCAAGCATGTTTTTCGGCCCGGGCGGACTTCCGCAGTTCGGC
>Ga0193722_1000186_pt1 | contig 13699 bp, 19 predicted proteins | sample H2m1metaG_FD_143044 | JGI IMG/M metagenome (GOLD analysis project Ga0193722, IMG submission 143044) | Soil microbial communities from a riparian zone of the East river system, Colorado, United States - H2m1 | ecosystem: Environmental > Terrestrial > Soil > Riparian zone | place: USA: East River...
CTTGACGCAAATGCGCGCCGTCGCAGTCGCCAACCAAGTAATTAATGTCTTTGACTGTGTGATTTGAGGTTCCGGCGCTGAAAGTTGTTTGCCGGCGCATAGTCGATGTTCTCATGCCGCCTTCTTTAGTTCCGCTTCCGGTTGAAAGTAAACGTGATTAACTTTGAACCTCCGAATTCCATAGGGCACATGCCATTCAAACTCGTCTCCGACGCGATAGCCGAGCATCGCTGTGCCCAACGGCGCCAGGACGGAGATCTTACCCGCTTCGATATTGGCATCACTCGGGAAGACGAGGGTGAATTCCATTCGCTCGCCGCTATCCAAGTCGAGGAGTTCGGCACGGCTGTTCATGGTGATGACGTCCGGCGGAAGGTACTTCGCCTCGAGGATTTCAGCGCGCGCGATCTCAGCTTCTAACGCTCGCATCTCAGCGCGTCCGCGTTGGGAGAGCTTCCCAGCTGCAGCAATGGCGTAACTCAGTTCTTCGTGATCGGCAGCAGTCATGATGATGTTAGGTTTTTTCATAGCTGTTAGTTTGCGTGGTTGTGTGTTTAAGTGATTCAGCTGATCGGTCGTTGCTTCAGGCGGTTGCGCACTTGTCCAATTTTAGCCGTATCCCGATTTCGCTGAACAAACTCCGGCACCTTTTTCTGCAGCGCTTCGCGCATGCGCTGTTGGTGTGCGCTGTGACTGGTATCCATTGGCAACGGAACAAATAACGAGTCGTAGATCGACTCACGGCGGGGTTTCTGTGGAGGCAGAGTTGTTATTCGCCGGTGCACCTCACGGCCGACATTCGTGACCACGACGCCTTGCTTTGTAAATCTGATAAAGCCTCCCAGTCGCATCATCCCAAGCGCAACCCACTCACTTGCCGAAGGTGTAGCATCGCCGTTGCCGTCACGCTCTGCCGCAAATGTCGCCTTCCGCAAAGCCGCACTAACCCTGAGCGGATGTCCATATCTGACAAGGACGCTTAGAAATCGAGCGCACGGTTTGGAGCGCGCAAAGATCTGCACGAAGAGATCCTGGAAGGACCGCAAGTCCTCGGTTATACGCGAAGCACGCGTGCTTGCGTTGCGACTAAGATCGTGCCGAACGAGCCAGCCGCCGAACGAGAGCAGAATCACTGCGCCGAGCAGATAAAACGCGATTACGAGAAAGGCGATAAATTCAGGTGTCATACTGTTCGCCACCGGAGGACGCTCTGTTTTGGCTGAAGAAATCGTACCGGCCCGTAGTGAGCCAGGATGCCCTCAACCCTATCCGGCTTATGAGCGGCGGTAGGCGACGCGATCTCGGCTCGGCCAGCTCGCTTTGATTGCCGCTGGGCCGCCTGACTAAGACCGCGATTTGACAGCTTTCCGCGTATGCGTGCGGCGGAAATGATCAAAAAGAGCGTCAGAGCGAAGGCGAGTAAACGGAGATCAAAAGTTATCATCGGTTTGTGTTGAGAGTGATGTTTTGGTAATACTTCGAGGTTACTGTCAATAGTTTGATCGGCTAATATTTAGATGTGATGTGATTGATAGGTTTGATCTATGGATGCCTAGTGCCAATTGCTTTCACAATCGAATCCCTTACTCATGACTCTCCACCCGCGGAACGCTGGCCCGATAGCCCTGCTCAATCCTTTGACTTAAACTGTGATAGAATCATTCCCATAGTATTATTCTATTTCACCTAACTCGTCGGTGGACAACGACAGGGCAGCGTCGAAGCGGCTACGGTCGCCGGATGATGCAGCATACGAAAAGGAAAAACTCGGAATTGCGAAGTCTCGCCGCGTTTGTCTGCTAGCAATTTGCGAGAACGAACGCGTCTGGAAACAGCAAGCTTGATACAATCGTCGGCTCACGCTGCTTTTTTAAGAGTCGCCTCAGGCTGGAAATGCAGCTTGATGACTTTCAAGCGGCGCAAACCGTGCGGAACATGCCACACGAACTCATCGCCAACGCGGTAGCCAAGCATTGCAGTGCCTAGAGGCGCTAGGATAGAAATCTTTCCGTCGTTGATGTTCGCGTCGGCCGGCAACACGAGCGTGAATTCCATGCGTTCCCCGGTTTCAAGATCAAGCAATTCGGCGCGGGTATTCATTGTGATGACATCGGGTGGGACCTCTTCGGGAGCCACGATTCGCGCGCGCTTAAGTTCGTTCTCCAGCAGCCTCAGCTCCCATTTTACTCGCAGCGACACCTTGCCAGTGAACGCAATCACTGAACTAAGTTCAGTATGGTCCGAAGCGGTGACGATGATGTCGTTTTCGTTGTTCATTTTTGTTTTGTTACTTTTGTTGGAACTCTCTCATCTGCCGTTGAACCGGCTCTGCTGGCGCAGATGTGCCAAAGATGGCTCCCGCAGCGCGCCGATGTTGGATAATGGCGATTGGTATCGTCTTGGAGTCACCCCGCGCAGACTTGGCGGTGAATCTGAGAGTACAAGCCAATCGGAAGGGCGAATTTTGACTCGCTCATTAGATCGAAAGATTTGTCTGCGGGCGACCGCTGCCAGCACGGCAAGTGCGAGCATGCCGGCCATAATTACAAAATCAAAAATATCGTTTATCGGTATCATGAGTGCCGTGAAGCTAATGTTGATGCGACGGTTCTCGATTGCTCATTCGAGTTGCTCGGAAAAGCCGGATCAGCGTTCTGATTAGGTTCGTCAGCCCCGCTATGATAGTTGCCAAAATCAAAGGAAATAACGACAGAGCGTGACGCTAAACTGCCCGCGATCAGCGTAACGGGGACCAAAAGCAGCATAAGGATGCCGATAGCGTAAAAAATAAAGTCAATGAATGTGTCCATTTGAATTCTTAGTGGTTGTTCCTGTTAACACTTTCGGCGGGAATCTAGGCTTGACTAAGACTTAGAATAGATTGAACCGATAGAATTTAACTATGTAGCCGATTAGCCTAGAAAAAGCAGTGCAGCGTCGAGCTCTGACCTAGCAACCCGAAAGGATTAAGTCCTTGGCCGAGTAAAGCGCCCGACCGGCTATCTGACTGTCATTACACCCTGCATTCCCTGCGCGGCGCCGCTTCGGGCGCAGAAGAACAACCGGCACGCGATAAGAAGAGAAAGCCGCTCACCACGGCGAGTAGCGGTAATACCAGCCGAACTGATGTCTTGACGCCGAATTCCTCGACCGATGGGTATGGGGCGAAGCTGCGACGGCGCCTTTGCGTCGAAAGGAAAAGACTCGCATTTCCTGACCGCCTTCGTGAGCGCGAGAGCGCCGCTCCATGTCGGATGACTCAGGCAAAACTTCCTGGACATGCGTGGGCAACGCGACTTCCGAGGAAGTTCCGGCGCGGCCGGGGTGATTGAAGCTCTTGGCGAGTCGTGTTTTTCGTTTTCGGGCGAGACGACCAAGTTTCGCGACGAGCTTTCCAATAGCAACGTAAAGATTACCATGAACGGCGCGACCGTGAATATCACGGCCTGGTAGAGCAATCCGTGCGCTCGCTGAAAAGCGTGTCGCAGCACCGCCATGGCGGCGCAACACGATTTCGGCGCCCAACGCATCGTTCGCGAAGCGCGTTACAGCAGCAATCTTCTTACGCGCAAAGAAGCGCAAAGAATCGCTTAGACTAAGATGATGTGTTGTGATGTGGACGGGCAAATGAGTCATGGGTTGCTGCTTATCTGATTATTCAAGAAATACTGGTCGTTTAGGGCGAAGAAAACGGTTCGACTGCATGTCGATCTTCGCGTCCTCTTTTGTTCTTTTGAAGCGGGGCACATGGTTGAGGACATTCCTTTCGACGTGCTTGCTAGCGAACGTTTGCGGAGGCGGGATTCCACTGTTCGAATGCGAAGCCCCACGGATGATTCTCGTTAGCGCTTCCAGCAAGAAATCGACCTGCGTTTTAATATAAAAGGGCGTCTCTTTTAGAGAAGCCGCCACCGGTGCGGCGATTGCGACGTGGCCAATTTGTGTTTCGACTTGGCGGCCGTGGGCAGCCTCGTAGATACCGCGCAGTAACCCCCTAATTTCCGCGCTGCCGGCTGGACGCTGATTACCGCGCTTCGCTAACATTGCGCGGGTGGTAGTAATTTGAGCTGCGCCTCCGCCGATTACTTTGTGATTCTCCGGGACGGAAAGCACGGCCCCCAGAACTTTTTCATAGGGTTCTAATAGATCAATTTTGGTTTGTTTCATGACTTCTCCTGTAGTTTGGCGCGTGCGCAGCTCGCCATGTTGTTGTCTTGGATGAGCCGCGTCGCGGATTTCTGTGTTGACTCTCTGTGAAAACGAGGGACGACTGCCGCCTCGGTGTTTGTGGGAATTGCTTTGTCTGCCCAAGCGTGCGCAGCAGCGCGCGCTTTGCGATTTTAACGTCTTCCGCGCGGGAAGCGCGGTTCGCGATGATTTGGTGCAGCTTCCAGATTAGCTCAGGGAACGTTGGCGGTCGCTTTCGTCTCCTGGATCCGAGTAAGTCAACACAAAGAGCGAGTGGAGCAACTGGATTGGCGAGCAATGCGATCATACAATTTTCGGATAAACGTCAATGTGATTACCGGTCATTTTACGGCTATCGATCCAAACGAATAAGATTCATATTCGATTAGACTGATAGCTTTTGGTTATGTAATGTTTCCGCCGTGGAGTGGTTGAATTTTCATCACCTGCGCTACTTCTGGACCGTCGCCAGAAAAGGAGGTGTACGAAAAGCGGCCGAAGAACTTCACGTGTCGCAGCCTTCAATCAGCGCTCAACTCGGGCTTTTGGAAGACTCCCTCGGCGAAAAGCTTTTTAAGCGCAGCGGCCGCAATCTCGTGCTCACGGAAATGGGCCACTTGGTGCTCACATACGCAGACGAAATCTTTTCTGCGGGACGCGAGTTAATGAGCGCAGTGAAACAGCGGCCCGGCGGCCGCGCTCTGCGATTAAATGTCGGGATGACCGACGCGCTTTCGAAGTTTATCGGATTCGAAATTCTGAAGCCTGCGTTTTATTTTTCTCAACCCGTCCATGTTGTGTGTCGCCAGGCGGAGATTGGACCGCTGGTCAATCAATTGCAGGCACATCGGCTCGACCTCGTGTTGGCTGACGAACCAGCATCAAGCAGCCTGAAGGCGAAAACATTCAATCACCGACTCGGCCGCTCTGGCGTCACCTTTTGTGCCGTATCAGAAATTGCGAAAAAACTCCGGCGGAACTTTCCGAAATCTCTGCATCAGGCCCCGGCATTGTTGCCGAGTGACAACATGGGAATGCGCGAGCCACTCGAGAAATGGTTTTATGCGCAGGGTATCCGGCCGCGGATCGTTGCCGAATTCGAGGACGCTGGACTCATGAAAGTGGCGGCGTCAGCCGGGCTCGGTTTTACCTTAGTGCACTCCGTGGTCGACAAGGTTGCGTTGGAGCACTTTGGGCTGAGAGCCATCGCGAGGGTGAAAGAGTGTGCGAGCGACTTTTACGCTATCACTATTGAGCGACGTGTGAAGCATCCGGTGGTTGCGGCCATCACTGAGCATGCGTACTCGGAATTATTTGCGTGATTGGTGTACCGCGTTTCAGTCACGCGACATGAGAACTGTGAAAGCGGTGATGAACGACAGACTTCACTGATCACATCGATACGCCGAGCAACTCAAAGACTGCCGATTCAGATAGTTGATTAGCAGCGTCGGTCCCGTCAAAATCGAGCCCGCGATTGCGCCATGCACTCTCTTTCACCCGGTAACACCTCGGTCGAACAAAAGCATTCACGGGTCATCGAACTTGAGTTGCACGATATGAGCCAGCTTTTCAACTCGATGGATCCATCCCCGCTTGAGAACAAAGATCTTAATGATGGTGTCGAAGAATTTATCGTCTCCTGGTCGGAGGAGTACCGGCCCGATCAGGCGTTAATGCTGCGAATTTATCTGGAAGAATGGCCTGCAGAAGATCCCACAGAGGTGGTGAAAAACAGTATCCACAACTACTTTGCCTACCGCGCTAATCTTAATCATCTCGCTTTTCGACGTCTGATGAGACGCGGCCGTACGAGCCTCCTTATAGGGTTGTTGTTCCTTGCCGCTTGCCTTATTACAACCAAGCTCTTGCTCGGCGATGTTGAAGGGACTTGGGCCCGTATCGTGCGAGAGAGTCTGACGATCGCCGGCTGGGTCGCGATGTGGCGGCCGATGGAAATATATCTTTATGATTGGTGGCCTTTGCGCCGCAAAAGCCGGCTTTATCAGAAACTGAGTGAGATGCCCGTGCAATTGATTGCAAAAGCAAAGAGTTGAGCGTGTTCGGCGAAAATATGACGGAGCACAAAGACCAGTCCGAACGGGCCGCTGGTCAACCGAATATTAGCGAGATGAGCGAGGATGAGATTGACCGTAACTTGGTTGGAACTTTCCCCGCGAGCGATCCGCCATCGTGGACTCTTGGTGTTGAGCGCGACAAACAATCAGCCAGACAAAATAAGCCGAGATTTAGGGCGCCCTAACTAGGTTTATTAGAGGGTGTTAGTTACTTTCATACGGTCGCTACTGGTTGGATTTAATAGGAATGCAGTGCCGCGTGTGCATCACATCCCCTAAGGGAATTGCGCCCGACCCGCACTTCGGGCGGACGCAAAGAGATCACCGCCGATCAATCGAGCAAAGTCGTGAAGCGAGATGATTGATTCGGTCGGCCCACCGTCCCGCAAAAACGTAGGGTCTCGCCCCGCTGGAGAAGAGATCACAGGAGCCAGTCGATCGGTAACAGCGACAGGAACCACACGGCGGCGCGCAGCCAGAAACTTGTACCAGGTTCGGTATCGTAGCGCACCAGTTCATCACCGCGATGTTCGATCCAATAAGGCCGACCACTGTCGGCTAGGCGCACTTCATATGAGTTGGCGGGAATGCTGCTGTTAAAGGCGCTTTCGATTTTCCGAGCGAGAACCGGACTGTCCATGACGAAGCCCAGCTCGGTGTTGAGCTTCCGCGAGCGCGGATCGAAATTGAATGAGCCGACAAAAAATCGCGAACGATCTACCGAAAAGGTCTTCGCGTGCAGGCTCGAGCCGGAGCTGCCAAATGGCCCAGCAGCCAGGTGATGTCCGGTGTCCGGCGATAAGCGCCGCATTTCGTAGAGCGTGACACCAGCTTCGAGCAGGGGCTTGCGGCGCTTCGCATATCCGGCATGGACATACGGCCCATCGGAAGCTGCCAGCGAATTAGTGAGAACCCGGACTTTCACACCGCGCCTAGCCATCGAAATAAAGGAACCGACACCGGTGGTTCTAGGTACATAGTAGGCGGCCACGAGTTCCACGTCAGTAGCCGGTTCGCCAATCACTCTCCTCAACTGCTCTGCGAAAAGTTCTTCCGGAGGAGCGCGGCCAAGACCTTTCACCGGATCATCGCTGATCATGCGCGTCTCTGCCCATTCGAAGTCGAGATGCTGCTCCACCATTAGCCTAACAAAAGGAGAATCGCGGATCGCCGTCGTGTAAGCGATGGCGGCGATATCGCGAGTAACGCGCGAGGCAGCCGCGGCCACGGAGGCGATCTGCGCGGGATTGACTGGTCGTACGATACGATCGAGAGGATAGGAAGAAGAGCTCGCCCAATAGCGATCGAAATCCTTTGAGACCTCGGTCACGACTGGACCAATCGCCATCACGTCCAGGTCCACAAAGAGCAGGCCCTCGGCCGCGCCGAAGTATTCATCGCCAACGTTGCGTCCGCCGATGATCGTGACCTGATTATCGGCGGTGAACGATTTGTTGTGCATGCGTCTGTTCGCCCGAGAGAAGTCGGTCACATAACCCATGCGCGGTTTGCGAATCACGAAGGGATTGAAGAGCCGCACCTCAATATTTGGATGCGAATCAAGTGCGGCGAGTGTCGGATCGAGCCCGGAGGTATTGTTGTCATCGAGCAAAAGACGAATGCGGACACCTCGATCAGCCGCCGCGTGCAATGCTTCGAAGAGCAGCGTGCCCGTCATGTCGTTTTCCCAGATGTAATACTGAACATCCAGAGTGCGTTCGGCGAAGTGCGTCAGTTGTGATCGTGCGGCAAAGGCATCGCGCGAATCGGCCAGCAAATAAATCCCGGAAAGTCCCGGATGCGCCTCGACCAGGGGAGAAATTGAGCGCCCGAGTCGTGTCTCGCCAGTATCGAACAGTGCCGTCGAAACGGTGCGGCCCTCCAGTGACGGCGGCCGAGTGCATCTCCCGATCAGGAAGAGCACAAGGCAAAGGGCGATGACGCAAAACGCGATGCGTGTCAGCAGAATCATCGCGCGGCGCATAGGTTAGTTAACTTGATCACTGCAAGTTGTCCTTCCGCGGCTCCGGTATCTACCTGCACTTGCTGAGTTCAGCGCGCCTGGACGTCACGCAGAGTATCTATCCTATCCAGCGCGCGTGCACGAGAAGCCTTACCGCAATCGTTAGCGGCGTACTTATTCGAACAAAAACGAGGATGTTATGAATCTAGGTCAAATTCTGACTGGACGTCGGGAAGGCTCCGGTCGATGGCTGGGCTCCACTCGCCGTACTGGCCCTTCGTGATGCACAAGGATACCCGCGAAGCTGCCGGGCGCCGCCGGTTCTGGGGAACCAGCGACAAGATTGGACTCTCCAAATGCACCAACACTATGCGGAGTCGAATTTACTCTTTTTGTGAAGCTGCCGCGCAAGTAGCGGGCGCACTGCGACACCACGAAAACGAAACCCTGGGTGAACGCTGCGACGATAATCAACAGGATCACGAGGGTAGCGACTGAGAGAGAGACTTCGAAGAAGGCGTTCATGGACTCAAGCTGATCGTAGCCTCGCTTGAACCGCTGGACTAAGACTCTTAATGAATGCTACTGATAGTGTAGGATTATCGGTCAGCCCAACCGCGAGCGCGCACTATCGCTTACGAGATTCTCAAGTCGCCAATAGGTTTTTCCGAAGCAGCCCAAGTTGTTTGTCGCTGGGCGGAGATCGGGCCGCTGGTTAATCAGCTACACGCGCAACCGCTCGACATCGTGCTGGCTAACGAACCAGCATGATTTCATTTATCATGTCAGCCGCCGCGCCAGCACGAACCGTGCATCGATTCGCAATTGCGGGGGAAGAGAAAATTCCGCCGCGAGTTTCTTAAGACGCTGGTTCATTCATCCACCAGGACTTCTTCAGGAACAAAACGATAACTTTACGCTATCTGTCATTTTTCGCGTATTCCTTTGCTTTTCTGTTCAGGTGGGGGAATTCGGCCCGCCGCTCGTTAGGCAACTGAGAGGGCTTCCCTTCGGGCTTCCGGTTCGCCTCCACGCGTGGGGCCGGGAACGACAAACGGGTCGTCCCCCGAGTCGGGAAGAAGCCACCCATGGTGTCGATAGATGGCTTCGATAAAGGTTCGCAGGCGCCGCACGTTCATCCCGGGCCAGCCGGTCAGTCGATATATCCAATCGATAAGTCGCAGCCTGCTGCGAATCGCATTCCGGCGGATTACGACAGGTTCCATTTCCCCAAATCGAAGCGTGATTTTATCGAGATCGATCGAGACCTCATTAATTTCCTCGGTGTTCATAAAGTTGCAGGCAAAGAGCAGTCGCTTTTGCGAACGGCTCTTTGCGATTTGTCACGCAGGTACTCTGTTGATTACCCCGCCAGGCACCAAGACTCGTTATGGAAGTGAATGAAAGTTTTACGTTATGCGTGGTTTCAGCGACGCAGCGGCGTCGACGCAGGTGACACTTGTATTTCGTAACGCTGATGGACCGGTGCGGCGAGCGATTCGAAGAGGTTTGCTATTCGCTCTTGCCGGAAATCGTTCTCCACCTGCCGGATTTCAACGGCCAGTGGTTCGTCGCCGAAAACATTGCGAACCCAGCGAGAAAAATCGCCACGACGCGCATGACCTTCCAAGGCTGCGGCGGGTAGTCGCGCTTGCAGGGTGAGGAATTCTTTCAAGGTGCGCACGCGTGGTCCGAATTGGTGGCCATTGCATGTGAAAACAAATGCACGCTCCGCTGGCAATGGGACTTCGAGATATTTCGCACGATGCCTAACATGGGAAGTCCTGCGTCCCGTAATGGTGAAACGCTGGGGCAAATTGCTCGACCCATTAAAGCGCGAGAGCACTGCGGCCTCCATCGATGCCCAGGCCTGCCAGGATTGTTCCCCACTCTGCTTCCGCGCCTTCCGCGCCACACAACATGGCAAGCGCGTGCACTTCGACGGGATTAGTCATAGGAGTAACGATGATTGATTCGATTGCCTTAAGCAGCTCGGGATGCAGTTGCATAGAACGCCCGTGTCGGGTGCTGGTTGTGCGCGGGAACAGCCGCCGATCAAAAAACCACAGCGCGCGAAAGGTGCTCTGGTGCTCCAAAAAGCTGATCCCCGCGCTTTACGGTGTTACCTCCAGTTCGCCGGCGGCGCCAATCATCATGTCTCGCATGTTATGATTGACGATCGGATACTTCCCCGGCTGGGGGATAATCGCATCGAACACCACGCCTTGACCCGGCGCGATCGGGTACGTGGAAACTCCGCTGAACGCATGTTTCGCGTCGCCGTCGGGGTAAACGGCGGCGAACATTCCGCCGATGATGTGGAATGCGCTGGCGAGATTTGGGCCTGCATTGATCACATAGAGGCGAACGCGTTGCTCGATTTTCGCCGTGAGCGGATGATGGTTGTACTGGAAGGCGATGCCGTTGAAGACAACTTCGTCGGGCCTGACGCTCATCATCTTGTCGTAATCGCCCGTCATGAGCGTGCCTTCGGCTTGCGCAGTGTACCATTCGCTTTGCACGAGCACATAGCTCACGTCGGCCGGTGGCAGCGGCTCGGATGGATCGACGATGATGGCGCCGTACATTCCGTTGGCAATGTGCTGCAACACTGGCGGCGTGCCGCAGTGGTAAACAAATGCTCCCGGAGTGGCGGCGACAAATGAGAACTCCAGCTTCTCTCCGGGATTGATGGAGCGGTAGGCGACATCCGGTGCGACCTGGGCGGCGTGGAAATCGATCGAGTGCTGCATTGTGCTGTTGTTGACAAAGGTGACGTTCACCATTTGCCCTTGCCGGACGTGGAGAATCGGTCCAGGCACGGTGCCGTTGAAGGTCCATGCCTGATATTGCACTCCGCTTGCGATCTCAATCGTGGTGTCCTTCGACTCGATGGTCACTGCAACAGCGTCGCCGTTTCCGATGAGTGGCGGCAGCACCGGTGAAAAAGCGCGTGCAACCGGCGCGCGCGAAACGATGCTCAACGGCGAGACAGCGGCAGCGGCGTTTTGCGGAGTCGGTGGCAAGGCAGTCCTGGCGCTGCCGAGCGTCGACAGTGCAAAGGCAAGGATGACGATGAGTGCGCCTATCACGCCGAGCTGCTGGTCCCAATCGAGAGCTGGAGGCTGTTGCACCGAACGTTTCGGCGCCCATTCCACGAGCGATGCCCACCGGGGATAGCGACGCTCAATATAATAATCGAGACTGTAGGGATTGGGGCCGAGAAGGTGCTCGAAAAACGCCGCGGCGATGAACACGACTGCATACACCAGCGCCGGGCCGACATTGGTTGCGCCAGAAGTATAAGGGCCGCCGAATCCTTCCGCGGTGGACCAGATTAGCAGACTGAACAGCGCGCCAGCGAAGTAGGTAATGCGACGCGCCAGACCGAGCAGCAGGCCAATTGCAATCGCGGTTTCAATGAATTGAGTAGCGGTGATGAAGAACCCGGTGTGCATCGTGACCAGACGCAGCCACATGTGAAACCACGGTTCTAACCAGTGCGGCTGTCCGTTCGCGGCATTCTGCAGGTAGCCGACATAATGCGCAGCGAATCCCGGCTGCCATTTAAGGTAGGCATCGATCGCCAGGAGAATGCCGAAGGCAGTGCGGAGTGCCGCTGCGGCGACGATCAGCCACGCTGCCGATTCGTTTTCAACGTTTGATTTTGCCTTTGCTTGATTTGCGGCGGATTCCATCGCTTATCTCCTTTCCAGTAGCACTTCACCGCGCCCGATGGCATTCATCGTAGAGAACTCGCGCGAGCGCGGCGGAGTCAGTCAGCACACCCATGCGACGCGCGAACGTGTCGGCAATGCACATAGCGCGGCTTTTCGCTTCCTCGCTTTTTGGTCCAGCGAAGTTTTCGTCGACCGTTTCCGCGAACAGAGTGAGCCACCGTTCGAAATGCGCCTGCTGCACTGGAAGAACGGCGTGCTTCGGAAATGGCGCGCCTTGATAGTTACCGCTCCCGAAAAGCAAAGACTCCCAGAAGCGGTACATCGTCGGGAGATGTTCCGGCCAATCCACCTTCGCGATTTCATTGAAGATCGGGGCGAGCAGCTCGTCGCAATTAACTTTGGCGTAGAAGGCATCGACAAGCTTTTTCACATCTTGCGCCGTTTCGATGTCGCAGAGGTCCTTCATTAGGTTACATTCGCGGTCCGTCCAAGCGCGACCCCGCGCCGCCTTCATTTCTCATTGAGCCACCCAGCGATTAAATTTCAGTGGGGTGAAATGCGCCACCGCCAGTTCCATTGTCTTCCGGGAAAGAGAGTCTCTGCACGGACGGATGTTCTTGCAGAAGGAAATTGGAAAAAGGCAAAGTGAGTGTAGCTGGTTCATTGGATTGTTGAATGACGACCTAATTTAGCTCTGAAGAATCCATCCACTAGGACCCGTTTTCGAAAGAAGCGATAGCTTTAGACCGTGCAGCTCGGCGAGGTTCCTTCGGCAAACTCCGGGCGCGCGGAACTCAATCGGCACCGATTCTTTGTCCGGCTGCGGCCGCTATATCGCTTTCGGCTCCCGTTTCGAAGGTCCCCTTCTCCACCGAATGGATGGGAACAGGCGCGCTGACTTCGACCGGCGGTTTTTCCTGCTGCATCTCGACCCACACGACAGCGCCCGCAAACAGCACCACGGCAAGAATAAATGCTGCGACGACTGTCCATTTGCTCGGCGGTTTGTACACCGTTGCGGACGGCATAACACGTTGCCGGTGCGGCCGGTTCCCTGCTGGAGATCGCCGTATTTGGACCACCCTAGCGTTCCGCGGTACTTCTGAGCTCTTCAATGTTGTAGTTTGCATATTAGTTTTTAGACGAGAGGGTTGATACGTCTCGTCAAAGAGACGCTACGCACTATGCTCGATTCAAATAAGACTCTGATTCTATCAGACGCATAGGTTATCGCGATGTTTCGCGACGCGAACGCGGAGCGATTCCTCTCGCGCGGAGGCGACCGGGTTATTGGCGAAGATTCGGTAGATCCGCTGGAATGAACAACCAGCGTCGCGCCTGAGGCTTTTGGTCAACTGTCAAATCGACCGTGCGCAAACGCGGCGCGTTTCCGATCACGCCGGCGGACGAGAGCGACATCGCTGCGCCGGCAGCGTGGAATAGCGCCACCGATATGCTGCAACCCCTTCCAGTGATGGCAATCTGCTGCATCTCTTAATCATGATAACTCGTAGGCAAACAATGACCACGCAAACTGCAATGCCTTATGCCAGAAATCGTACCGTCAACTCGCAGCTTCGGAAGAATAGTTGACAGGATCCTGGCGGAAGAACCGCGCCAGTTCGGCGTACAAGTCTGGCTGCTTCGCGCGAAGAGCGCGCGGGCGCTCGAAGAACGCTTCTGCCGTAACGGCGAAGAATTCCGCCGGATTTGTCGCGCCATAAGTATCCAACACAATGCGTGCTCCCCTCTTCTGCCGCGCGCAGTGCTTCGAATTCGCGACTCACCAC
>Ga0193722_1000187_pt1 | contig 13677 bp, 18 predicted proteins | sample H2m1metaG_FD_143044 | JGI IMG/M metagenome (GOLD analysis project Ga0193722, IMG submission 143044) | Soil microbial communities from a riparian zone of the East river system, Colorado, United States - H2m1 | ecosystem: Environmental > Terrestrial > Soil > Riparian zone | place: USA: East River...
CACCCTGTCCCGCCGAACGGGTCAAGTATGACAGCAGGGCGGGTGGGTGCATCAGGTGTGTCACAGTCACATTCGTAGCCGATCACGGTCACGTCGCTGTTCGCGTGGTGGAACGAACCAGGTTTCTCGTTGCCGTGACCCTCAGCCCCAGCGGCCCGGTGGCGGGAGTGTGGGATGTGGGTGAACCACCCTCCCCGCTTCTCCCGTTCCACCACGGGACGACGCCCCTGGCCGCACTTGGTGCAGATACCGGTGGGTGACCACCCTTGGATTATCTTGCGGGGCAGGTCCATGGGGAACGCGGCGTAGTGCTCAGCTTCGGGTCGCAGGCTGGGTCGACCGTCCCACGACCAGGGTTCACGGGCGAGCAGCCGCATGTACGCCTCACCCTCTTTCCACGTGGGGAACCAGCACACTGTCCTGCCGCCCTGTACCAGCCTGCACTGCGGGCCGATCAGCGGCTGCACCGGCATCGTCCACACCGAACCGGGTAGACGCCCGGCGGGGTGGAGTCCTTTTTCCAGGCTGAGTGTCTGCCCGGGTTTCCCGTTGTAGATTTCCGCTGGGCGACGGCCAGGCTGCGCCCTGCCCGGCTGGAACCGGGTGTACGACGAGTCGCTGTGCGGTTCGCGGATCTCATCGATCCCGGTGAAGTACCGTCGTTCGGTCACGATGTGGAAGATGTACTCGTGGCTGGTCCTGGCCCGGTCATCAACAGATTCGGGGATGCCGTTCGTCTTGGACCAGATGATGTCCCGGCGCAACGTCAGGCCCTCATCTATCACCGCGAGCATGTACCGCTGCGGGATCCCGATCAGCGATTTGAACGGGACCCCCCACGCCGCGGGGCCACCACGCTGACCCAGTGCCTCACCACGCGACTTGCGCCGCCCGGACAGGTTCTGGTCGTGGTCCTCACGGTGACCCTGCGACGAGCAGTACGTGTCACCCAGGTTCACGAACATCGAACCTGACGGCTTCAGCACCCGGGCCCATTCCCGGGTGCATTCCATCAGCGATTCGATGTACTGCCGTGGTGTGGGTTCCGCGCCGATCTGCCCGTCGTAATGCTGCCCCTGATCGGTGTACGACCGCAGGGAGTAGTACGGGGGGCTGGTGACGATCAGGTCAACGGAATCATCAGGCAGGGGCAGGTGCCGCGCTTCCCCGCGTATCACGACACTGCGCCCGCCTGACATCAGTCCTCCTCGGGGTCTTCGCGGTGGAAGTGGCCCCAGTTCACGCGGATAGCGATGGCGTCGGCCACGGGGTGATCCTCGGTGATCTCACGGTGCTTCTCGACGTGATGCAGATGACCGGAAGCGCTCAGTATGATCGTCCGGCCGTTGTTCATCACGCAGTTAATGCACCATGCCTCACCCTGGTCCGGCATCGGGTCAAGCCAGCGTACTAGCCTGAGCCTGAACTTCACCAGCAGCGTGTTCGGGTTTGCCATTATTCCACCGCGTACACGGCGGTGGTCGCTGCGAACGCCGGGGTCCAGTCCCACTGGTCCATGACGAGCTGCTTGAATTCCCAGTCTTTGAGGGTGACGGTGTTAGCGATCTCCATTTCCAGCATGCGGAGTTCCCGGTTGTAATCAGCGGTGTGGTCCTCGGGGACGGGCAGGCGGAACGCCAGGTCGATCTTCTTCCCTGCGCGTGCGTCAGCGAGCCGCTGGTCGAGCAGTTCGATGACGGTGGCCCGGTAGGCTTCCTGCGCGGCGAGGAACTTCTCGCGGTGAGCGTCCCGGTTCTGGGTGAGAACGTCGGCTAGCTCAGCTTTGTTGATGGTGACACTAGCGGGCATCGTTACCTCCGGTGGTGTGGGGTACGTACATGGGGGAGCGGGAGTTGTAGTGTCCCTGGCAGGGGCATTCACGGCAGATGCAGACACCACCGGTGCCGTACCGCAGGAAACATCGCTGGCACATGCACCAGCAATGCCGCAGTCCCTCTTTCATGTGGAGAGCGTCGTGTTTGGGTCCTGCTGCCCTGGGGTTGGGTTGCTGATGGAGTTGCAGAACTGATACTGGCATACCTTCATTGTACTACGAGCGTAGCAGTTAAGACTGCTCGAAGTCCCACTTAATGTGCCATGCCTCAAGTGGTCGTCCAGTCACAGGCAGTAGCATGCCCCATGAGAGCATCCCACCCGGGAGCATCAGCACCGTGTGATACCCACGGCGGAACTGCACCCCGTACACCAGGCCGGGGACGGCTAGCTCATCGTCGCATCGCCAGAAATAAGCCAGCCGAACCCCGGCCAGGCCACCAGTGGCCGCCTGCTCCAGGTAATCGGCCAGGCAGCCTCCGGGGGTCCGTGCAGCCAGATCCAGGACCTGGCTGTCGCTCGCATAAACACCGGTCGCCGCCAGCAGATGCTCAGCGATAGCGACCGGCCCGCACACCGGCAGATCATGCAGCCCGTACCCCGGCAGGGCCAGGGCAGGCTGCTTCTTCGGCAGCGGTTTCAGGTGGTTCCGTGCCCGCGCCTGAGCGGCCCGTCCCGAAGCAGCCCACCGCAGCGAAGCCTGCCGCTCGTTCCTGGTCCGCGGAGGTGGCTTACCGGTCTGCGCGATAGCAGCAGCACGCGTCGCTGCCTGGGATGAGCGACCGACTGCCGCCCACTTGTGGGAAGCTGCCTGCTGCGCTTTCGTGCGCTTATGCTTCGGGTGTTTCACCGGCACCTCCCCTGCTACCAGTGATCCTACCCTCGCCGGGTGCAGCGCGCCAGGTAATCGGAGTACGAAGCTACCCATTGCAGCGCAGCCGCGTACGCCTGTGAGGGAGTCATGTCCCGGCGGGCCCCGAGGTACGCGGCCAGCAGGAGACTGGCGTTGCGCATCCTCGCGGCCCGCTGTTCATCAGGTGACATTTTGATGTTCCCGTGGTTTCTCTGCCTCAAGAGTCTTGCTTTTTGTTTTTCCGTGCCTTATTCTGGCGTTGGACCAGTCTGCTCGTCCTCGCCGTAGTCTTCGACTTGGCCCGGGAAAGCAGCCCGAATTTCCTGCTCCAGGTCGTACGGAAGCGCTTCCCGCCCAGTGCGACGATCCAGCGCCCGGCGCATCAGGTTCTCCGCGAGTTTCATGTCTTCGGTATCCAGGAGCACCTCGATCCGGCGGATACGTGCGGTCGGTACTGTCTCCCCGCTGTCGGCGTCGGTGGTGACTTTCTTCCCGTCCAGGATGCAGATGCACACGTGGAGTTTCTTCGGATCCCGGATCAGGTCCGAGATGATCGCGGACAAGCCGTTACCGTCACCGTCAGGCAGACGCCCGGAAACGCTTACTGTCATGGATGTTTCCTTCCAGTTAGGTGGTTACGATGTCGATCGACCGTTCAGACCACATAGGACTGCTCCGCTGGATACTGATCATCGCGGCGATCGTTTTCGGTGCGCTGTGGTTTCTTGCGACGGTAGCCACGGGATTCTCTATACCCGACTGGGTTCCGCCGACGGGGTTCCTGTGCCTGGTCGTCGCGGTCGCGATGCCGTAGGCAGAGTTCCTGATACTGTATCAACCCCTCCGTCTGTTGTACCGACATTGTAGCAGGTAGTCGTGTCAGAAGGGAGGGTTTTATGCCAGCTCGCCGTAAAATCGGGCCCCTGGAACGAGCAGTCCGGCGTGATCTCAAGACCTTCCCCGAGTCCGTAGCGGCCGGGACAGTCGCCCAGTCGATGCTAACCTTGGCGGCGGAGGCTGACGGGCGTTCACTGGAACCCCGCGACCTCGCACAGGTCCTCCGCGAGCTGCGGTTGTGCACCGCGCAGCTCCGCGAGATGGCACCACCCGGAGCTGAGGGAGACAAGATCGATGAACTTCGCAAGAAGCGCGAGGAACGGCTGATGCGGGAGCACGGCTGATGAGCACCCCGCAGGACCCGATGACCATGCTCGCCACGGGCGCAGCGGCGCAACACGAGATTTTCATGGCATACGTCGCGGCCGGTTTCACCCGCCCCGAAGCGCTGTCCATCATCATCGCGATGATCACCACGCACATCAGCATGCCCAGCCCGGAAGAGTAACCTCGTGGCCATGCCCGCGTACGACGACGAACCCGTCTACGGCAACCAGCGCCCCAGGATCTGCTCGGTGCCGAGGTACCACTCGGACGCGACCGGGCTGGAATGCATCGAGTTCTGCAAGTCGGTCGGGTTCGACTACGACCCGTGGCAGTCGTGGTCACTGAAAGAATCCCTCGGCACCCGGGAGAACGGCACGTGGGCGGCGAAAGAAGTAGCCGACGTGCTGTCCCGGCAGAACGGGAAGAACGCCATCGTGGAGGGGCGGGAACTGTTCGGCTTGTTCGAGCTGTCAGAACCGCTTATCATCCACACCGCCCACGAGTTCAAGGCGTCCAACGAGCATTTCCTGCGGCTCCGTGACCGTATTAAGGGCTGTGAGGAACTAGACCGCCGGGTCAAGTCCATCATCACGTCCCACGGTGAAGAGGCCGTGTCGCTGCGCCCGGCGTCGTCGCTGATTTTCGGTTCGCATGCGAAACTGGTCCGCAAGTCAGTCGCACCCAGGCTGCGGTTCCTCGCCCGGTCCCGTGGTTCAGGCCGGTCGTTCACGTGTAACTGCCTGGTCTGGGACGAGGCGATGATCCTGACGACCGACCAGGTGGGCGCGTCGATGCCCACCATGTCGGCTGTGCCGAACCCGCAACTGTGGTATCTCGCGTCAGCCGGTTATCCTGACTCCACCCAGCTCGCTTCTGTGCGACGTAGGGGGATCCGCGGTGACGACGACCGGCTCGCTTATTTCGAGTGGTCGATCCGCCCGCACAACGAGATGTGCCCGCGGGATGAGCGTAAGGGCCGCAGGTCCAACCAGTTCATCCTCTGCGACCAGCACGACGACCGGGATGACATCGCATCGTGGGCGAAAGCGAACCCGGCGCTGGGTTACCGGATCAGCGTGGAGCACGTCGCGTGGGAACTCGACTCGATGCCTGACGACGCTTTCAACGTGGAACGTCTAGGGGCCGGTCACTGGCCCACCGACGAAGAGGGCTGGCTCGTCGTTTCCGAGGACCAGTGGAACGCATGCGAGACCACCGTCATGGGCGGCACCGTCACACCAGTGTGTTTCGCTGTGGATGTTACACCAGACCTGACCGCGGCGTGCATATCGGTGGCGTGGCAGCGCCCATCGGACGGGCTGATCATCGTGGAGATCCCGAAGGACTGCTTCCGCCCCGGCACAGGATGGGTGATCCCCCGGCTCATCGAGCTGAGACGCAAATGGCGTCCGCTGGGTATCGCAGTCCCGAAGACAGCACCCGCGTCGGCGCTGATAGACGACGGTGAGAACAAGGGCCTGGAATTCCTCAAAGCCGGTGCTTCCGAGGAAGCGCAGGCGTTCACGCAGATCGTCACAGCTATCCGGGATAAAAGACTCGGGCACCTCGGCCCCGACGAAGCCCCCTACCTGCGGTCTTCCGTGGCCCGGGCTGAGACCAGGGACATTGGTGACGGGATGCGCGGCTGGTCCAGGAAGAACACCGCCAGTGATATCACCCCGCTGACCTCCGCTACGCTGGCCCACTGGTGTTTCAACAAGTTGCGCCGCAACTACAACCCCGTGCGGAGCATCGGATGAATTCAGAGCTGGGCGATGAGGACATCTTCCGTCTCAAGAGTTCCCTGGCCAAGGGTGACGGGAACCATTACTACGGTGACGGTGGCACCATCCACGGGACAGGTCACGTGGATGTGGAGATTGACCCGGACACAGGGGAAGTTGTCTCGGTATGGTTCCGGTGCCTCAACCTGCCATTCAAGGTTTTCAGCCGCCCTGACCCCGCGAGGATCAACCCCGATACTGAGATACACGGGATCGAGTACCGCGAAAGAGGCGAAGCGACACCATGATTTCGACGTGGACGACCACGCGTGGGACCATTCCGTGGGTACCCGCAACCGGTGAGCATCCCAAGCCGCTGGGCAGGAACCTGTACCACGACTCGCGGAACCGGATGTACCCGTGGGTGCGGAACCTCCCGGCTGAGATGCTGAAAACCCAGCTGTGGCCCCGTCACATCCCCATCCTGGATCAGGGGCACGTCGGTTCCTGCACCGGGAACGAGCAAGTCGGTGCGCTGGGTACGGGGGCTATCTTCGACGCACTACCCGCCGGGCACATGAGCCTGGACGAGAACCTGGCGCTGCACATCTACTCGTTCGCTGAGACCATCGACGGGGATGGTCCCTACCCTCCCAACGACAACGGGTCCAGCGGGCCATCGGTCGCGCAGGTCGCGAAGAACATGGGACTCATCTCCGGGTACCAGCACTGCTTCTCCGTAGCCGACGTGCTTGACGCACTGGAAACCGGGCCGGTGGGGATCGGGTCGAACTGGTACGACTCGATGGACCGCCCCGACCGGTCGGGGCTTGTCACTGTCAGCCCTGGCGCGAGCATACGCGGCGGCCACGAATACCTGTGCCGCGGTAAAGACGTCGCCAAGCAGCTGGTGTACCTGGATAACTCCTGGGGTGAAGGCTGGGGCGCGGGCGGTTCGTTCACGTACAGCTTCGGCACGCTGGAACGTCTCCTCGCCGAGCAGGGCGACGCGACCGTGTCCCTCCCGCTGAACGTCCCCGTCCCGCCCCCGGTACCGGTCCCGCCGGTCCGGAACGCCGACGACGTGGCGTTCGCGAAGGTACTGCACCCGTGGGTGCTGCTGCATCACATCGGCGGGAACGGCAAGGCATCCAGGGCCGCCGAGATCTGGCTGGAAAACAAGGAACTCTAGGAGGATCATGGGCGGCGACGACTGATGGCAACCGTAACCAGGCCGCTGTCATCTGTACCCGTCGAAGCGATCGCTGAGCACGCCGACCGGGTACGGCCCAGCCTGATCATCATCGCGATGATCACCGCGTTTTTCTTCGGGGTCGGCTGGACGATCGGCGCGTCGTGGCGCGGTGTCGTGTTCTGCTGCCTCGCCATCCGGTACGGGTACCGGGCTGGCGCGCACGTACCGGTGGAGAAGCCGGAACCTGAACCGAAGCGCAGGATGCGCCCAGGGCCTGGTGGCACCATCATCGAAGAGTGACCACAGGTGGGAGAGCGCGCCGATCCCTACTCGCGCTCCTGCCCGGGGTACCTGAGGGTCAGTGCGGGCTGGTATAACCCAGCCCCAATCCGGGCGGCGGTGACTAGTACGTCCCACCCGCGTAGTGCCCCCTCCGCTTGTGACGGCGGACCGCACCCGTTCCCTCCGTTTAAAAAGCTTCGGGATACGTGCGTACCTATACAGGCGGGGGCCTGAAGCTGGGCCACCCTGACGCCCGCTAAAGCTGAGGGCGACCCAGCCAGATCATCGTAGCACAAACCTACCCGGAGGGAAGGGACCAGATGGGCCTTGTCGACCGGGTACGTGAAAGCCGCCACGAGGAACGCACCATTGGTGGCGTGCCGTGGCGTCCCTGGACTAACCCGTTCATGCGGTTCGACGCCGGTGGACCCACCCACCCGTCCCGGTCGTTCTACGGTGCTGACGAGGCGCTGCGCCTGGTCCCTCTGTATGCGTGCGTCCGGCTGATAGCCGAGTACGTCAGTTCCCTGCCGTTGAAGATTTACATCGCTGACGGCGACGGGAACAAGCAGGTGTGGATGGGGCCGTCGATTTTCGATGACCCCGCCCCGTCCACGAACATCATGGACTGGCTGTACGAATGCCTCACGTCCTTGTTGTTGCACGGCAACGCCTGGGGTTACATCCTCGGGCGTGACGGTTACGGATACCCGACGCAGATCCAGTGGATGCCAGCGGATATGGTCACCGTCATCGATGACGAGGTGGGCCCGTTCAACCCGCTGAACTCCCGGGTGTACTTCTACGGCCGGTTGATGCAGCGGGAAGAGTACTTCCACATCAAGGCGTTCAGCCTCCCCGGCAGGACTGAGGGGATCAGCCCGCTGCGCGCATTCGCGATGACGATCATGAACGGTGTCGAGGCGACCAGGTACGGGACCGACTGGTTCCGTGCTGGCGGGTTCCCCCCGGGTACGTTCAAGAACAACGAGATCGAGATAAACCCCGAGGACGCCGCTGAGATCCGGTCGATGCTGAACACGTCGATCCGCAGGCGCGAGCCCTTGGTTTATGGCCGCGATTGGGATTACCACCCGGTAACCGTCCCGCCGAGCGAAGCGCAGTTCATCGAGGCGATGCAGATGAACGCCACACAGCTCGCCGCGGTTTACGGGCTCCCACCGGACAGGGTGGGTGGCAAGCGCGGGGACTCGCTCACCTATTCCACCGTGCAGCAGGCAGCGTTGCAGATCATCGAAGCGCTACGCCCCTGGCTGGTGCGGTTGGAGACAGCGTTCGAGAAGCTGCTGCCGCAGCGCCGCACCGCACGGTTCTTCGCTGACGCACTACTGCGGACCGACCTGCAAGAACGCGCCTCGATCTACAAGATCTGGCGTGACATCGGGTTCAAGTCGGTGGATGAGATGCGCGAATCCGAAGATCTGGGCCCGCTGCCGAACCAGGTGGGGTCGGACAACATCCCGCTGGATGCGATCATCGCGATGGCCCGGTCCACCCGGGCGATCCCGAACACGCTGCTGCCGCAGGTCACGTTGGAACAGCGTCTGCTGTACGAGTACCTTCAGTCTCTCGCCGCCGGCCAGGAACCTTCGGGTCTGCCACCGGGTGCAGGTCAGGCTATCGGTCAGGGTGCCGGGAATGCACCCCTGGCGGTCGACGTACCGGGTGCGCTTGGCGCGAACGAACCGACAAGCGCCGGACCGAACGGTGGCACTGGTGGCGGTGGCACTGGTAGTGGCGGGTTCCAGCCGCCGAACGTGCTCCAGCAGATCGTCAAGGACATGCTGTCCGTACGTAAGAACGAAGACGGGGAAGAAAGCATACCCCCTGAAATCCTCACACAGATCGTCGCCGCGGTCCGCAAAGCGGAACGTGACGAGGCACTGGGCCCCGAGTTTGTGGGCCCGTGGATTCCGCCCGGTCAAGCCGCCCACACAAGCCGTAACGGCATTAACGGGCGTGGTCACTAGAAAGGTCCCTCACATGGCTGAACTCAGCTCCGCCGCGGTCAACGACCTCCCGGACAGCGCATTCGCTTTCATCGAGCCCGGCGGTATGAAGGACGCCCAGGGCCGGACTGCGCCACGGAGCAAGCGGCACTTCCCCGTCCACGACGAGGCGCATGCGCGGAACGCCCTGTCCCGCGCATCTCAGTCCCCGTTCGGTAAGCAGGCCATGCCGAAGATCATGTCGGCTGCGCGTAAGTTCGGTATTAAGCCGACCGCTGTGCAGCGGGCATTCGCCGGTATGGAACCGGACAACACTGCGTTCCCTGAGCGGCGTTTCACTCGGTTCCCCCTGGAGCTACGCGCTGACGCGGCCGGGTCTGACCCGCAGCACATCTGGGGTTACGCGGCATGCTTCGGGAAGCTGTCCCGCAGGCTTGGCGGGTTCGTGGAGCAGGTCAACCGGAACGCTTTCGATGAGTCGAAGCAGGACGGGTGGCCAGAAGTGGTATGCCGGTATAACCACAAGGATGACGCGCTTTTGGGTACCACGTGGGCGCGGACCCTGTCGCTGAGCATTGACGACACGGGCCTGATGTACGACGTGGAACCACCGCAGTCACGCCGGGACATCCTGGAGTACGTGCAGCGCGGTGACATCCGGCACTCGTCGTTCGCTTTCCGGGTTTTCCCCGGTGGCGATGAGTGGGGTGTTTCGGAGTTCGACTACCCGATGCGGACACTGCACGCGGTGCAGCTCATCGACGTAGCCCCGGTTCTGGACCCGGCGTACCCGGACGCTACCGCAGCCGCACGTGCGATGGACGGCGCGGTCCGTTCACTGTCCGAGTGGGTCCAGGCAGAACCGGACGAGGTCCGGGAACGCCTGGTGGAGAACCGCGCGATGGACTTCTTCAAGAGGACCGACAACATCGGCCCTGCACGGAAGACCAAGCCGCAGGAGCGCAAGAAGACCCTCACGGGTGCGCTCGCCATGCTGGACCTGCTGGACAACGCCGAAGACCCCTACGTCGACACCGAGTGAGATGCGCAGCTGGCGCTGCCCGAACTGCGGGCATCTCCAGTGCATGCCACCCGCGGGCAAATGCCCGATGTGCGGCAAACATAGAAACCGCAAGGCTGAGACACCGTGGCCTTGCGGGCCGGGCGCGAATAATAAGACGCCAGGCTAGAACGGTGTACAACTAAATAGTGTCACCGAGGCCGTAGCCGATCCTCCTTGGGTCGCGGACGGAGCCGGTTCTTAACAGATCCGTCCGTAGCAGTAAGGAGGGCCAGTCATGGCCAGTGAAGTCGCCAAGCGGCTTCGTGACCGGCGACTCGGCGTGTGGAACGAGGCGAAGAAGATCGCCGAGGACGCAGCCGCTGAGAACCGGGCGTTCACCCCTGAGGAGCAGGGTAAGTGGGACGCGATGCAGGAAGAGATGCGCACCCTCGACACGAGGATCGGCGCAGTTCTCGACACCGAGAAGCGCGCCAAGCAGGCCGACGACGCGTTCAACGACCTTGAGGGTCGCCCGCGTCAGGGTGAGGGTCAGCCCGCACAGTCGGACATGGCCGCTGAGGTCCGCAAGTGGGCACGCGGCGAAGATGGCGCATCGCGGGCACTGGAGATCCGGCGTCAGGCTGGTGGCCCGGTTAACTACCGGACCCTGGTGACCACGGGCACCGCATCCTCGGTTATCCCGACCGATTTCTACGACCAGCTGATCGCCCACCTCATTGAGGTTTCCGGCGTGATGCAGTGCGGACCCACGGTCCTGAACACCGGTGGCGGCGAAACGCTCCAGGTGCCGAAGACCACCGCACACTCCACCGCAGCCTCCGCTGCGCAGGCCGGTCTGATTCCCTCAGCCGACCCGACGTTCTCGATGCAGCCGCTCTCGGCTTACAAGTACGGCATCCTCTTGCAGGTCGCCCGCGAGCTGATCGATGACACCGCAGTGGACCTGCTCGGATATCTTGCTATGCAAGCGGGCCGGGCGCTTGGTAACGCGTTCGGTACCGACCTGGTAAACGGGACCGGCACCTCGCAGCCCGCAGGTATCGTCACTACCGCTACGACTGGCGTCACCGGTGCAACCACCGGTGTTTCCGGCGCTCCGTCGTACGCGAACCTGGTCGACTTGGAGTACAGTGTTATCGCGCCGTACCGCCAGTCCCGCAGCTGCTACTGGCTGGCGGCTGACAAGACCATCGGTGGTTTCAGGAAGATCACCGACACCACAGGCCGCCCGATCTGGGAGCCGTCCGCGGTTCTCGGCTCGCCGGACCTGCTTCTGGTGGCTGACCCGTTCATGCCCGCGCAGGCGACCTCCGCGAAGGCCATCGCTTTCGGTGACTTCTCGCAGTACTTCGTGCGGCTAGTCGGCGGGGTCCGTTTCGAGCGTTCGGACGACTTCGCCTTCGGCACCGACCTGGTGACCTTCAGGGCCATCCTCCGCGGTGACGGCACATTGGTCGACAGGACTGGTGCGATTAAACTCTATGTCGGGGCAGGTACCTGATCCGATAGAGTCGACGTGGTATCCTTCTGGGGTGGGCAACTACCCCAGAAGGAGCTACGGTGCCGCGCCAGAATTTCGATGATCCGAAGTACACCCGCATCTGTGAAGTATGCGGGGAACCGTTCCAGCAGAAGCGGGTGGGTCAACGGACCTGTTCGCTACCGAAGACCTGCCGTGCCCAGCTACCGCACAATACAGGCGGCATGCGCATCAAGGCTGGGCTGGAGTCACGTATCTGCCAGAACCCTGAGTGCAGCCGGGAGTTCCAGCCTGTACGTGAGAGTCAGGTTGCCTGCTCGCGAAACTGTCTCATTAAGTGCCCAAGCTACAGGGCTTCGCAGAAAACCTACTGGTCATCGCCTGGACGCAAGGAATCCAGCAACAGGCGTCGTCGGGTCGGTGAGTGTTCCGATCCTGACTACCGCAGGTTCCTGAACTTGCGGATGAACCTGAAGCGTAGCGGCACGACGGTCACATGGGATGAGTTCGTGACGTGGCGTGCCCGGCAGGATGGTACCTGCAAAATCTGCGGTCGGCAGGTGAACGGCAAGTCCGCACATACCGATCATGATCATGTGACCGGCAGGCTACGCGACCAACTCTGTGATAACTGTAACCAAGGTCTAGGTTGCTTCAAGGACGACCCGGACCTGCTACGCGCCGCGGCGAAGTACATCGAACGGCATCGCTACAACTCAATATCTTGACACCTTTCTCCGGGGTGGGTACCGGGCAAATTCTTTCCGAAGATGTCCAGCCACCACGAGAGGAGGATTGATGGATGAGTATGTAGAAATCGAGGTTAGGGTACATTTCAGCAAGGGTGGCCCGCTACGTGAGCGGACTCCCGAAGATGAAGAAGTGCGTCGTATCACACAGAACAAACAACGGCGCATTTACGAGCTGGAGAGTAAGCTAGAAGACACCGGCAGCCTCAGTGCTGTCGAGGTCTACGAACTTACAGAACTCAAGTCTGACCTGGAAGGATGTTAGATGTCATCGTGGACTGAGCCGTCGACTAGTTTCAGCGGCGCTACTGTCACCGGACCCACCGGTGCCGCAGGTACCTACGGGCCTGTCTCCAACGGAAGCACTGTAAATCACGAGCGTGTACTGAACTCGCACGCGGTACAGATCGTATCCACTAACCCGGGTACCTTCGTAACCGGCCATGCTGGTCTGGAAGGTTCCCTGGATGACGTGAATTTCTATCCGCTGATCGGATCTCAGCAGGTGACAGACGGCACAGTGCTACTGGTCGTACAAAACGAACCTGCGCAGTTCGTTCGTGCAACGTTCGCTGCGTACAGTCCTTCATCTACGGCTGGAGTAGCGACGGTTACTGCGCTCGTAGTGGGTCAGTAACGAATGAGCAACAAGCGCAAGCTGAAGGTGGCTGATGCGGGGACCGCGGAACGGTGTACGTCCTGCGGTCGCCGTGTCGGCGCTCACGCTGATGCTTTGCGTTTGCGTACGGGCCAGGTGATCTGCCCGCGTTGCCGCCAGAACGGGGAGCTTCCCCGGCTGACGTGCGGGCATTACGCGCTACCTGGGACGCTGGTCAGTTCGGACAGCGATGATCTATCAACGATGCAGTGCCCGCGCTGCTCGCCGGTGGCGGGTAAGTTCGGTTCTGCACGGTTCGGCCTGCCCCAGCGGGGGCAGTAGGACTCTGGCGGCACCGGCGGGGACAGCGGGAACCCGCCGGTGCCGCCAGTAAAAGGTAAACAACATTAAGGAGCCCGACATGGCAGGTACTAACCAGCCGTCGCAGCAGCCGGTCAAGGGCGTTCAGTCCAGTGCCTACTCGGGCACGCGTTCCGGTAACGACCCGACGACTGAGCCGGGCCAGTACCCACCGGCTAGTGACGGCGGGATTTTCGGTGGCCCTCTTCCCACTGGCACTGGTGCCCCTGGTACCAGCGGTGGCGCTGGCGGTGGCGACATGACGACTGAGCCGGGTCAGCTCACCGATGGGCTGACTGGTCTTTCTGATTCTGACATCAGCAACACGGGTGCGCCTGGCACGTCGACTTCACCGGGTAGCGGTGGGGGCGGCTCGTCGGTTACGTACACCAAGCCTGGTTCTCACCTGTCGGGTACGTACCAGTCCGAGGTCAGCTCTGAGAGG
>Ga0193722_1000188_pt1 | contig 13671 bp, 11 predicted proteins | sample H2m1metaG_FD_143044 | JGI IMG/M metagenome (GOLD analysis project Ga0193722, IMG submission 143044) | Soil microbial communities from a riparian zone of the East river system, Colorado, United States - H2m1 | ecosystem: Environmental > Terrestrial > Soil > Riparian zone | place: USA: East River...
GTTTTTGTTGGTGTGGTAACCCAAAAATAACTATTAAGGGAGGTCTAGGCCTCCCTTTTCATTCATCTTTTTCTAACTTTAACCGGACAACCTTGATTCAATATTCACTATTTGAATTTTTGAATTCTAGAATCCAATCAGAACAAAGGGTGCCCAGAAATACGGCGCTGCGTATTTTCCTTCGTTGATCATTTTGACCTTTGCCTGCTGCAGCGTTTCCCGGAAGTTCCTGGTCTTGTGTTGCAGCATGATGGTATAAAAATCAGTCATCAATTGTGACGTCGACTCATCGGCCACACTCCAGAACGAAACGATAATGTTTCTGGAGCCTGCATATACCAGGGCGCGCGAAAGGCCAATCACTCCTTCGCCCTTTGAAAATTTTCCCAGGCCCGTCTGACAAGCAGAGAGTACGGTCAAGTCGGCATTGAGCCGGAGATTATAGATCTCACCGGCAAAGAGGTTGCCATCGTCCTTCTTTCCGTTTTGCAGATATATCCTTGAAAGTTCAGGGTCCGTTTCATCCACAATTCCATGGGTGGCGAAGTGAAGATAATTGAATTTAGTCAATGCCCCCGACTTGACAAGATCCTCACTTGCGTCAGAAAATTTGGCGACGGAGGTGCTGTTGCCGGTGAACAAATTGGCAATGGCGTTGACTTCTGTCTCCGTTCCCGGCAGGTCATCGAGGTTGTCGTTATCCGGAAACCGGATCGGGGCACAAAGGAAGATAGAAAGGGGTGAGACTGCGATCGGCGATTTGGATTTTTGCGCAAGAAGTCCGGCTGAGAATTCGTAACTGACGGCAAACTTCTTTACTACGAGGGGCATAGAGGAATACGCTGTGACGTTGTTCTTTTTGTAATAAAGGGCTTCAAAGGGCACGGTCCCCAGCCTTCCCGAAGGGATGATGACTAAATTGGTAATGGCATCCGGAAGCGTTGGGATCAGTACACCGGAAAGGAGGGAAGCCGATTCCCGGTAGGTAGTGAGCTCATTGTAAAACAGGCTGTTGGTTAATCCCTTGGCGTACTTGTCAAAATCAGAAGGCAGGGTGAGATTCCTGATCCTGAATCGGGTTTGTGTAAGGATGAACTGATATATCCGTTTTCCCTTCTCTGCAATAAAGTAGGAGATGATCGCGGTCTTTCGATCCAGTAATTTTTGGAGGTCTTCGACAGTAGGAGAGGACGAATTGAACTTCAGGTTGAAATAATTGGGGTAATCCGTCTCCAGTTTTTTCGTAAAGGCATCGTATTCACGATTTGTCGTGAAGAGGGTTTGGCGCAGGCGTTTTTCTTCTTCTACCGCTGGCTTTTGTGAAAGTTTTTGGGCCAGGAAGGCAATGGTCGCCTTTACCTTGTTCTCCTGTTCGATCAACTCATTGGGAATTCCTGCGAAGGACTTTGCTTCGGCCTCGGCGATCGATTCCTGTAACACAGCAGACTTGCTCTTTTCTGCAAAGTAGAAAGCCACTTCCCGGTAGTGTTTGAAATCGACGGACATTTCACTGATGGCCTGCCCTATCCTCACGCCGTCTTCGTACACTTCGTTGGCGGATTCGCCGAGCGCGATCTTGTCTTGTTCATCGGAACTGTGATGACGGATGTAGTCGATCAGGCTGTCGCAACTGGAAAGGCAGGAAAGAGCCAGCCGAAGGTCTTCCATTTTCAATGTCCTTCCGTAATGCCTCGATTCCAGCGCCTGCGCCTTCAGCCGCAAGGAATACAATAGCACTTTACCGTTATAAAACTCACTGACGTTTGGATTTTGTTCAGTCGTTGTATTGTCAAACGAAGGCGAATTCGAGATCAGGGCTTCCTGAAAGGACTTCAACGCCTCATCAAACAAGTTGTCATTCAATTGAAGCATGCCGATCTGGTTGAGGACAGAAGCAATGTCCGGATGCTTGTGTCCGTACGATTGTTTATAGAGGTCGAGCGCTTTAAGAAAATAGCTCAATGCTGCTTTCTTGTCGCCCATCCTGATGTAGGTTAGTCCCAGATTGACCAGTGCGGAGGCCTGGTTGGGATGGCCATTCGGGTATACTTTCTTCCAGATGGATAAGGCTGTTTCGAAATTATTGACTGCATCGCCGTACAGTTCAAGCTGCCGGTACATTGTTCCGATGTTGTTGGAGGCGATCGCAATTTTGCGGTGCTCTTTGCCATGTATTCTTTGATAAATGGCGAACGCCTTCTCATAATAGGCGAGGGCCTTATCGGCATCGGTGGAACTGTACACAAGGCCAAGGTCATTGTAGGATGCCGCTACCTCTTCACTGCTTTCACCGGACAAACGCTGGCGGAGCTGAAGGGCGATCAATCCATTTTCTTCGGCCTGGTTAAGTTTGCCGGTACTCCAATATAACAATGCCAGGTTGGCCAGGCAGCGCGCCGATTCCCGGGTGTTCGCGTTTCCTGACTCCTGGAATTTAGTAAGCGCCTCCTGAAGGTTAGTCAGTGCTAAATCATTCCTCGCCTTATTGAGATACAAGAATCCGAGGTTAGTTTGGGTAACGGCTTCTAAAAATCGGTCCCCCTGGCTCTTGATTTCGGTGAGGGCACGTTCTGCTTCATCCAGCTCTCCTTGCGTAATGGCTATTTCCGCTGTCTTGTTGGCGAGTAAGACTATCGTTTTATTATCCAGACCCGGTTTCGCGGATTGGTTGATAAGCGATCTTGCCTCATCATACCGTTCATCTGAAACAAGGGAATCGATTTTGAGAAAAACGGATTGCTGGCAGATCGCTTCAGGCGAAATGAAGGATATGATCATCAGGAGAAGGAGCTTCCTAATCATTAGAAGCGATAGCTATAGGTAAATGATACGACACCCTCACGCGACAACCCATCTGGGTTCCAGGGTCGCCGAATAAAACGGTTCCCAACGAGCAATTTCACCCCGGACTTCACATTAAAATTATATCCCAACGTGTAAATGCCGGAAAGGGCAAGGCCGTCGCTTCCCTGAATTTCTTTAACCGGACCTTCAGTTCGAGGTGGTCCTAAGTTGGGGATGGCGGCTTCATCCTTCGTAATTCTCCATATCGGGAGCAACCCAATGCTTGCATTGAATCGTGAAAGGCGGAAGTTTCGTTCTACCCGTAGCATGATGTCTTTTCCGCGTTTAAGCAAATTCGACTCCGCATAGTGCTTAACATAGCTAGCATTTGGACCGCCCTCCCATTCACCCCACCAAAAGCCGTTCTGGTTGGCATTGAGGGCTTGCTGGTACCCGGCTGCCAGCAACCACTTTCGGTTAACCAGGGAGGCGCCGAAAATCAAATCGTATGTGCCAAGGCTTGTCTGATAATACATCGGAAGACTTTTTTCATTAAACTGCTGCTTGTCTCCATTGTTGCCGGGCAGCTTTGTGCCGACGGTAAGATTGACATCGAAGGCATCGCTGCTGATAACATTCCGCGTGAGGCTCAAGGAAATATCGCTCAGACTTTGATATGTACCCAGGTGACCACGGGCGACTTGGTATGGGATTTTTGCCTGGACGATGTATTTGCTGCCCAGACCGATGTTGGCTTCAATCGTGGACACCCAGATCGTATTGTTGATGTGAGTATGACCATAATACTGACTGAACTCGATGGAGCGCAGCTTGATCTTGAGTCGTTTGTTGTATGGCTGGTCGGGCTTCATGGCGCCCATGGTACAGAACCCGGCGTCGCTGCAGCCTTGGGAAAAAACCATCGCGGATCCGAGAAGGAAACACACAAGGAGAACTATTTTCTTCGGAGGCATGGTTCGCTAAGTTAGGAAGCGGGAGCCCATTATCAAAAGCAGGATCGCAGATTAAGGGGATTATTGGATTACACTGATTTTGCTATGGCCAATAGCCTGCCCGAGGGGCTTTTCGGGGTCATCCCCCACCTACGCGAAGCGCTTCGGTGGGCAGGCTATTTCATATGTTAGTTACGAACGACTTACATCCCCAGCGACTGATTCTCAATCGAAGCCAGCTCAATCAGCTTCTCGTATTCAGCCGGGTTCAGATCATTGAAAAAGTAATGGATCGGATTAACATGCACTCCATTGATAAAAACTTCATAATGAAGGTGGGGGGCAGTCGACAGACCAGTATCTCCTACGTAGCCGATCAATTCGCCGCGTTTTACACGTTGACCCTGGCGAACAGCAAAACCATGCATGTGAGCATAGCGTGTACGGAACCCAAATCCGTGATCAATCCCGATCGACTTTCCATAACCGCTGAAATTCACTTCCACCCGGTCGACCAGGCCATCGGCCGTTGCATAAATAGGCGTCCCAATGGGAGCGGCAAAATCAACACCCGTGTGCATCTTCTTGACCTTATAAATAGGATGAATACGAAGTCCGAAACCGGAAGCCAGTGCGATCAATTCTTTGTTGGCCACGGGCTGAATGGCCGGAATGGCAGCAAAAAGCTTTTCTTTACTTTCTGCCAATTGGACTACTTCATCCTGAGATTTGGATTCGATATAGACCTTCCGTCTCAGCTTATCAACGGCCGTGTGGAGTTTCAATATGATATCCTCGTGGATAGTATTCTTTTCTTTAATATCAGAATACCGGTCGACACCCCCTACGCCTGCTTCCCGGATCGATTTTTCAATAGGTTCGGCGCCCAAAACGACACGATAAATGTTGTCGTCGCGGTGCTCCATGTCTGCCAATTGTTGATTCAGGTTATTGACTTCTTTTTGAGCGCTTTCGTAATAGAATTCCATCTCCTTTACCTCGTTCTTCAACAGCAGTTCCTTTGGGGATTCGAAATAGTTGCCATGGATCAGAAAGAGCCCTACCGCCATCGCCAGGGTCAACAGAAATATCCCCAGGGTGTTGAGGAATATGTCCCCTGTCGTGGTTTTGACACGCTCGTACTTGCAGGTTTCGGTGTCGTAGTAGTATTTAATTCTTGCCATAGTCTCTTTTAAGCAGGCTGGGGCCTGAATACTTTCATTACTGTTTCGTTGCATTCCAGGTACGGACCCCCCAAAAGGTCAATACAATACGGAATTGCAGGAAAAACCGCATCCAGGCATTGCCTGATGGCTTTCGGTTTTCCGGGCAAATTTACGATTAAAGTTTGATTTCTTATACCTGCCGTTTGCCGGGATAGGATAGCCGTAGGTACGAACGTGAGACTTTTTGAACGCATTAATTCTCCAAACCCGGGTAACATCTTGTTGCAAACGGCTTCGGTGGCTTCGGGTGTTACGTCGCGGAGGGCTGGACCGGTGCCTCCCGAAGTGATGATCAGGCTGCATTTCTTATCGTCGGCCATTGAAATAAGTGTCCGCTCGATCTCCGGTTGTTCATCGGGGATTACTGCGTATTCCCGTTCCCATGCACTCTTCAAATATTCCGTCAAGGTGGCAACAATGGCTTTTCCCGGAATGTCTTCATACACTCCCCGGCTCGCTCTGTCCGACACGTTAATAATACCAATGCGAATCACGGAATGTTGCATGTTTCAGGTTTCAAGTTCAAAGTTCAAGGGAAAATTAACTTTAAACCTCAAACTTTAAACTTAATATTCTCCGACCGCCCCTTCTTAAACACCATTCGACCTTGTTTCTTGCCCTTTCTCAATTCTCTCTGTTGTTCTACTGGCAAGGCGATGATCTCTTTGCATGATTCGGAGCAGCAGCCATTGAACTGTATGCTACAGTGTTCACATTGAAGGAAGAGCAGGTGGCATGCTTCATTCCTGCAATTGACATGGGTGTCGCAAGGACGGCCACATTGATGGCACACACTGATGATCGTGTTGGAAATGCGCTCCCCGAGGCGTTCATCAAAGACAAAATTCTTACCGATGAACTTGTTGTCTATTCCCGACGCGGTGACCTGGCGGGTATATTCGATGATGCCGCCGTCAAGCTGAAAAACATTCTTGAATCCGAGGTGCTTGAACCACGCGCTTGCCTTCTCGCACCGGATGCCCCCCGTGCAATACATAACAATGTTTTTGTCTCGTTGATCATGCAGCATTTTCTCCACCGCCGGCAGTGCTTCACGGAACGTATCCACGTCGGGACAGATCGCATTTTCAAAATGCCCCACTTCACTTTCATAGTGGTTGCGCATGTCGACGACGATCGTTTCAGGATTGCTGGTCAGCGTATTGAATTCCGGTGCGTTCAAATGGGTGCCGGAATCGGAAGAATCGAACGTTTCATCGTGCAATCCATCCGCTACGATTTTCTTACGGACCTGAATTTTCAATTTGAAGAACGATTTTCCGTTATCTTCTATCGCGAAATTCAGCCTTAGGCCGCGTAAGAAGGGGACACTGTATAGATGTTCTTTATAGTCGTTCACCTTCCCGGACGGTACGCTCACCTGGCCGTTAATTCCCTCCTTTGCCACATACACCCTGCCCCAAACTCCCAACTCGTCCCAGGCCTTATAGAGTTCATCGCGAAAGGCAATAGGATCTTCAATGTTATGGTATTTATAAAAGGAGAGCGTCGTCCTCTCCTGGATATTCCCATGAAGACGTTCCTTTAAAATCTTGCCGTTAATTCGATTGTAGAGGGGCATGGGGGGTAGGTAATCAAAGTGGCAAAGGTATGCAAAATTGGTGATCGGTAATCGGTGATCGGTAATCGGTGGTGCCAACCTAGCCTATTTGATTTCCATTTCATCAATATTTTCGGTTCCAGAAATTCCAGATCGACCGGAGTCGCCTAGGCCGGCAATCAGAGTAAGCACTTCCTCCGTTCTCAAATCCACCGATCACCTTCCCGTGTATATTTAGAATAAAGTGCGAAACAATTGACCCTTTTCTAATTACTCGCAGGCATAAGCTCACCACGGACCAACTTGTTATAATCTTCGCAGGAAAGAAAGCCAACCCGGTTACAGTATGGACACGTTTTGTATGTTTCGTTGAGATATCCTTTTTTGACCACGACGGTCGTGCCACTGCAAATCGGACAAAGCACCTTTCCGGCAGCGCCGCAGTCGATGTCGTAGTCGCGTGACAAAACTTCCCCTGCTTGTCTGGCCTGAACCTCGCGCTCTTTCAATAATGCTGTTTCAGCCTTGGCAAGCCAATCCACCGCCGCCTCGGAATATTGCCCCGACGTTCCCTTCAATTGAATGTACTTGTTGAGCCAGTCGATACTTTGTTTGTATAACCCCAGGTGAAAGGAATTTTTACCGAAATGAAATGTAAAGTCAGAGGGAATGCTCTTCAGGTTTTTCAAAACAACTTTGAATTTTTCATCCGCTTTTTCATACGCCCCCTGTTCACTCAGCAAAATCGCCGAATCCAACTGGTGGGTGATGAGGCGCTGCCGGGCCGACACTTTCTGAGCCTCGAGATCAAACAATTTTTCTTGTTCGGATTGTTGACTAAATCCATTCACGGAAGCCAACACCGCTGCCAGGATAGAAAGCAAAATGGTCAAATGATAACGCACGGTATACAACGGTTAACGGTGTAGAGTCAATTCTTTCTTTGTCATGCCAAGCCACTCCAGCGTGGCATTGCAAAATATGTCTTCTTTTTCTTTTTTGCTCAAGGCCATATCATCAATAAATTTTCCCACGGTCAAATCGCCCAACGGGAAAGGATAGTCTGTGCCCAGCGTAATCCGTTTTGACCCCTGTAATTTGAGAACGTATTCCAGCATCAGGGGATCGTGGGTGATGCTGTCCACCCAAAACTTCCCGAGATAATTCCGGGGATTAACCGGGTTGTCAATTGCCACCAGGTCGGGACGGCAGTCGAAGCCATGTTGAATCCTTCCGATCGTGGCCATGAATGACCCTCCGGCATGAGCAAAATTGACCCTTAATTTCGGAAGTCGTTCAAAAATCCCGCCAAAAATCATCGAACAAAGGGCCCGGGATGTTTCTGCCGGCATACCCACGAGCCAGGGCAGCCAATAACGCTGCATTTTCTTTTCTCCCATCATGTTCCACGGGTGAACCAATACAGCCATGCCCGCTTTTTCACAAGCTTCGAAAACCGGGAAGAAACGCTCTTCGTTCAGATTTTCATCGTTGATGTTCGACCCGATCTGTACCCCTTTCAAACCGATCTTCTTGCATCGCTCCAACTCCCGGATCGCCAATTCAGCGTCTTGCATGGGAAGTGTACCCAGCCCTACATAGTGCTTGGGATACTTATCGGTGAGGCCGGCAATGTGGTCATTGAGGAATCGTGAAAGTTCAAGTCCATCCATCGGTTGTGCCCAGTAGGAAAACATGACCGGGATGGTACAAATAACCTGAACCTGGGTTTTGAAGGGGGCATATTCTTTTATCCGGAGTTCGGGGTTCCAGCAGTTCTCCTTGATTTCACGGAAAAATTGATTTCCCCGCATCATCTTGGCAAAGCCTTTCTTGTGATGCTGCAAGTAAATAAAATCGCCATATCCGAATTTCTCGCTCCAATTAGGCATCCTTTTGGGCAAGATGTGGGTATGGCTATCGATTTTAAGCATGAAGACGAAGTACCGGGAGACGGAAATGATTGTAAATAATCCCGTAATATCGGGATTTTCCGCGGGGAGGTGAAATTTAAAATTTAAGATTGGTGCTTAGATAGGCTATGAGACTCGCCCCAATTTTAAATTTTCATTTTTTTTTAAATCTTAAATCAAGTCATCAAGTTCTCAAGTTTAGCATAGTACAACAGCATAATCGTCTTGCCATCCTTGATCTCCCCGCTCGAAATCATATCGAGCGCCTTTTGAAATGGCATTTCAAGCACTTCAATATCTTCTCCATCAATCCCGCCGCCTTCGCTGACCTTTTCACTCCTCACGTATTCGGCCACAAAGAAATACAGTATTTCCGTAACCGAACCAGGGGACATATAGGCCTCGAAGATTTTCTTCACCTTGTTGATCCTGAAGCCGGTCTCTTCTTCTGTTTCCCGCTTGATGGCGACGTCCGGTTGGTCCTGATCCAATAATCCGGCACAGGCCTCAATCATCAGTCCGTCCGGGTTGCCGTTGATGAACGTGGGCAACCTGAACTGACGTGTGAGGACGACGCTATTGCTGTCTTTGTTATAGAGCAGGATGGTGGCCCCATTTCCGCGGTCGTACGCCTCCCGGGTTTGGGTTTTCCAGGTGCCGTTTACCTTTTGAAAATCGAATGTTATTTTCTTGAGTGTATACCAGTTGTCAGAAAGTATTTCTTCCTTTTTAATTCTTACCCGATCAGCCATGAACACGTTTTTACAAACTCCAGGGCGCGCGGTAATCCCTTTTTACAAATGCATTCGCCTCATCAAAATTCGTGATCTTCATGTTCTTGGCATCCCAGAGAAGTTTTTGGCGTCCCGGATAACTGATGTTTCCATTCGCTGCTACTTTTTGTAATTGATAACTGCGGATAGCGAGATTCCCCATCAGTACGGCCTCGGTCACCGGACCCGCAAATTCAAATGGCGAGCTTAATTGTTTTTTTCCATACCCCAGAAAGCAGGCGTCCACCCATTCTGTATAATGGCCATCTTGCGCACCGGGAATTCGCGGAATAGAAGGAGAAGGCAAGGTTACCTCTTTCATTCGTGATGTTGGCAGCAGAACCGGAGGGATCGCATAGTTGCCCATTAATGTGCCCTTGGTTCCATAAAAAATATAACCGCCATTCGTATCCCCCATTCGTTCTCCCGGCAGCAATCCTTCAGGACGTTCAGGCAATAGTCCCCCGTCCATCCAGGTAAACTTAATGTCACCTTTGCCGTCCTTGCGCGGAAATTTCAAGTGAATGATGGATGACGCCGGACACGCGTCTTTGTAATTCGCCTCTTTGAAAAATCCCTCCCAGGCCGTCGTTGTACTGCACTCCACTTCGGTGGGAAAATCAATCGGGAGAATCCGGAAGGGAGCATCCATGATGTGGCAGGCCATGTCGCCTAACGCGCCTGTGCCGAACTCCCACCACCCCCGCCAGTTGAACGGCAAATAAGCAGGGTTGTAATCCATCTGTTTCGCCGTGCCTAACCAAAGGTCCCAGTCGAGTTCTTTGGGAACGTCAAACGTGCCGGTAGGCGTCGGTATACCTTGTGGCCAAACGGGGCGATTCGTCCAGGTGTCTACCCGTGTAACGTCACCAATAAGTCCCGCGTCAACCCATTCTTTTGCTGTGCGCACATGATCTGCCGATCCAAACTGGTTGCCCATCTGCGTGACCACTTTGTATTTCTTAGCCGCTTCGGCAAGCATCCGTGCTTCATAGATATCATGGGTGAGCGGTTTTTGAACATAGACGTGTTTCTTTCGCTCGATTGCCGCCATAGCAGCAGCGGCATGCATATGATCGGGAGTAGAAACGGAGACAGCATCAATTCCCTTACCCTCCTTATCGAGCATGACGCGGAAATCCTTGTAATATTTGGCGCCTGGGAAATTACCTCTGGACGTAGCAGCCTGGCGGTCATCTACATCGCACAGGAAAGCGATTTTCGCTTTCGGATTCTTAGCAAAACCGGTAAGATCACTTTCCCCTTTTCCGCCAACACCAATCCCGGCTATATATAGCGTATCACTGGGGGCAATAAAGCCGTTGCCGCCGAGTACAAATCGGGGTACGATGGAAAATGCAGCAGCACCAACCGCGGCATTTTTCAAAAATGAGCGGCGTGATAAGGAAGTTGACAGGGGAGGTGTTGTTTTTATTTTAGGCATGTGAATTGGTTTTACTTTAAGATTAAACTTTCCAGCCGCTGCGGTAGTCCCGCTTTACAAACTGGTTCGCAGCGTCAAAATTGGTGATCTTCATAGAGGGGCCATCCCACAAGAGTTTGATGAACCGGCCCGGGTAATCGAACTGATCCGGTTTGCCTCCTTCGCGGGGCTTCCGGAGATCGTAACTTCGGATGGCAAGATTTCCCATGAGAATGGATTCCGTGAGCGGTCCGGCAATGTCGAAGGGAGAACTCACTTCCATTTTACCATACCCTGCCAGGCAGGCTTCTACCCACTGTGCGTAGTGACCTTCGGCGCCGCCGGGTACGCGCTTGATCGATTGAGGAATGGATACTTCATTATTTCTTGATGTTGGAAGCAGGGACGGTGCAAGTCCATATGTACCACACATCATTTTTCCCTTGGTACCAATAAAGGTTGCCCCATTGGCTCCGTCACCCATTTTTTCATTGGGCCCCAATTCGTCAAGACGCTCGGGTTGAATGCCGCCGTCCATCCAGTGCAGTTTTATTTTGGACTTGCCCTGCCGCTCAGGAAAAGTCATAATGATGTGGGAGGAGGGAGGACAGCTTTCCGGAAAATAGCCGCGCTTGAATTCATCCACGTAAACACTCCCGACACTGCATTCAACTGCCTCGGGATAACCTAATCCTAATACCTTAAAAGGGGGTTCGATAATGTGACAAGCCATATCGCCCAGCGCACCGGTTCCATAGTCCCACCATCCCCGCCAATTAAATGGAACCAGCTTCTCGACGTAGTCCTTGTATGGCGCGGTGCCGAGCCACAGATCCCAATCCAATTCTTTCGGGATTTCTGCCTTTTGTGAAGGCCATGGAATTCCTTGCGGCCAGATGGGCCGGTTTGTCCAGCAATACACCGTATGCACATCGCCGATCAACCCTGCGTTATACCATTCCTGAAGTTGCCGGACGCCGTCGCCCGATGATCCTTGGTTGCCCATTTGTGTTACCACCTTATATTTTTTTGCTGCCTCGGTCAGCATGCGGGCCTCATAAATATCATGTGTCAAAGGTTTTTGCACATATACGTGCTTGCCCAATTGCATGGCTGCCATGGCCTGTATAGCATGGTTGTGGTCGGGGGTGGAGACCGAAACGGCATCGATATGTTTTTGCTCTTTGTCGAGCATTTCACGATAGTCCTTGTAGAATTTGGCATTCGGGAAATCCTTTACGGATGTCGCCGCTCTTCGCTGATCGACATCGCATAAAAAACTGATCTGGGCTTTTCCACTCTTCGCAAAATGGGCGATGTCACTTTCACCTTTTCCACCTGCACCTATGCCCGCAACATAAAGGGTATCACTGGGCGCCCGAAATCCCTTCCCGCCGATCACAAACCGGGGAACGATGGTGAACGCTGTAGCAACCCCTGCGTTTCTTAAGAACGTCCGGCGCGATACCGATTTTGAAAGTGAATGATCCATATAGTTTGTATGGTTAGAGGATGTTTGGCTTTACAATGACCAGCCCATGCGGTATTCTCTTTTTACAAAGGCATTCGCTTCATCAAAATTGGTGATCTTCATGTTCCTGGCGTCCCACAGCAGTTTTTTCCTTCCGGGGAATCCATTATTCACCTTGAGGTTATAACTTCGTATAGCAAGATTTCCCATGAGGATGCTTTCCGTGAAAGGTCCGGCATAATCAAACGGTGAGCTGGTCACCGCATTACCAAATCCTTTCATGCAGGCATTAGCCCATTGCAAATAATGCCCTTCCGGTACACGTGCTAATTTTTGAGGTGGCAGGGTGACTTCCGTCATTAACCGGGTAGGCAGCAGGCGCGGATTCTCGCCATAGCAATCGGCCATCATTTTCCCTTTTGTTCCTTCGAAGATAACGCCGCCATCCCCGTTCCCCATCGGTTCATCGGGCAATAATTCAGTGGGACGCCGGGGCAGAAGTCCGCCGTCCATCCAACTGAGTTGAATATCCGGCTTTCCATTTTTGCCGGGGTAGGTGAAATGGACAATGGAAGAGGCAGGGCAACTATCATTAAATGATGCTTCCTGGAATACCCCTGTCCAGGCAGTGGTCGCGCTGCATTCCACTTCCGAAGGATAATCAATAGGCAAAACCCGGAATACGGGATCCATAATATGGCAGGCCATATCTCCCAGGGCACCGGTACCGAAATTCCACCAGCCACGCCAGTTGAATGGCAGGTAGGCAGGATTATAGTCAATGGCCTTGGCCGTGCCCAACCAGAGGTCCCAGTCCAGTTCTTTCGGTATCGCAAACTTGCCCGTTGGCGTGGCTACCCCTTGCGGCCATACCGGACGGTTTGTCCAGCAGGTGACGGTGTGGACATCGCCCAACAAACCGGCATCATACCATTCCTTTAACTTTCGAACATCGCTTCCCGATCCGCCTTGATTCCCCATTTGGGTAACGACCTTGTGTTTACGCGCCGCTTCGGTGAGCATACGGGCTTCGTAAATATCGTGTGTCAATGGTTTTTGAACGTATACATGCTTCCCCCGAACAATGGCTGCCATGGCAGCCACGGCATGTGTATGATCGGGCGTGGAAACGGTGCAGGCGTCGATGTGACTCTCCTTGTCGAGCATTTGGCGAAAGTCCTTGTAATAGGGGGCCGCTGGAAAATTTGTTCGGGACGTCACTGCCTCGCGGTCATCGACATCACACAGCGCAACAATTTTTACCTTCGGGCTTTTCGCCATTTCTTCCAGATCGCTTCTCCCTTTTCCACCTGCTCCAATGCCCGCGACGTAAAGCGTATCGCTCGGTGCAACAAATCCGTTGCCACCCAAAACAAAGCGCGGAACAATGGTGAAGGCCGCTGCCGCTACTCCCGCATTTTTCAAAAATTTTCTCCTTGAAACGCCATCGGCAGAAGGAGGTATAATTGTTTTTACTGGCATGGAAGAATTTAAGATTTAAAATTTAAGATCAGGCGTCGAACTTGACGCTTTCGGCTAAGGTCCGTTCATCGTATTTCATCCCGTA
>Ga0193722_1000189_pt1 | contig 13588 bp, 9 predicted proteins | sample H2m1metaG_FD_143044 | JGI IMG/M metagenome (GOLD analysis project Ga0193722, IMG submission 143044) | Soil microbial communities from a riparian zone of the East river system, Colorado, United States - H2m1 | ecosystem: Environmental > Terrestrial > Soil > Riparian zone | place: USA: East River...
ATTTTTGTGAATCCACTTATGGCTCTGATCGGGGATCGTAAATCGTGTGACACGGAATAAGAAAATGCTTCGAGTTCTTTATTAAGATACTCCAATTCTTTGTTTACGATGATTAACTCTGCTGCCTGCCTTTCTTTCTCCACATTTTGGATTAAAAGCTCGTTGTTAGCAATTACCAACTCGGCTGCCCGTTCTTCTTTCTCCTGGTTTTGAAACGCAAGTTCTTTGTTAGCAATGAGCAGCTCTCTGGCTCTTTTTTCTTTTTCTTTATTCTGAAATGATAGTTCTATATTGGCGACTAACAACTCAGCTGCCCGCTCTTCTTTCTCCTGGTTTTGAAATGCAAGTTCTTTGTTGGCAATTATTAAGTCTCCGGCTTTTTTTGCTTTCTCTTTATTTTGAAATGCAAGTTCTATATTGGCAACTAACAACTCAGCTGCCCGTTCTTGTTTCTCCCGGTTTTGAAACGTAAGTTCTTGGTTAGCGACACTTAGCTCAGCAGCCCGTCTTTCCTTCTCGCCATTTTGAAATGCTAGTTCTATGTTGGCTAGTGTCAACTCGGCTGCCCGTTCTTCTTTCTCCCGGTTTTGAAACGCAAGTTTAAAGTTAGCAGCCTCTATTTCCGCCACTAGTTTTGCTTTCTCGATAAAGTGAAGCGCGATTTTTTTGTTGGCAATGATTAACTCATTCGAATTCATTTCTTGCCTGCACAGGCATCATTAAGTGTACGTTATAACCGGCCAAATGACAGGGTGTTACCAGTAACATGAAGTATGTGACCAGATATCAAAACCACCAGCAAGAATTAGGAGGACAGATGGGCTTCTAAAGTTAACTCATTTTTGCATAATTCCAAGGGTAATGGGAGGAATAGGGTGGTGAATCGTATCCTACTTTCAATAACAAGCAATTCGCAGAATGCTTCCTTTGCATCTTGACTTTGAAACAACCGATGTTGGTTAAATGACACCCACGCAAATAGAAGAAGCCACACTGTAGTAGCAAAGGTGTCAGTATGTTGTTAAATAGTGCTGAATCAAATTGCAGATCAAACTTGAATATGAATCTGACGAAATGAAACAACAAGAACTACTGCAATGAGCAAAATGAATTACAATTAACAATGGCCAACGAAAATTTCTCTCAATTCTTTTTTCTATTTCTTCTGAAACATAGAAACAAATACAAATCATTTCCGTTTACTACCCAAAAAGGGATTATGAACGTTTATCTGGGTGAACTGGAGGAACTGGTTTTACTAACAGTTGCCTCACTTGACGGCAATGCTTATGGCGTTTCCATTCAGTTGGAACTCGGGAAAAGATGCAAACGATCTATCACCATTGGCGCGTTACATTCCACCATTACACGGCTCGTAGAAAAGGGGCTACTGAAATCATGGACGGGTGGAGCAACCGAAGAACGAGGTGGAAGAAGCAAACGCTTTTATGATATTACCCCTTCAGGCAAATCATCGCTGGTCAATGTCAAAAACCTCCGGGATGAGTTGTGGGACCTTTCAAAAATAAAATTATCTACAGTCAAATGAAAGTTCAAAAGCCGCCAAAACTAGCGCGCAGGATCTTTGAGTGGTATTGTGGCCAGGCGCAAGTAGATGATCTGCTTGGCGACATGGAGGAATCGTTTTTCCGGAATATAAAATCAAAGTCAGGTCTCGTGGCGAAATGGATATATTGGATGCAAATGGTCTCGTTGATCTTCTCTTACGGGATCAAAAAGAGGAAGAGAGACTCGCGGTACAGTCAGTTTGCCACCAACTATATCTCTGTTGGAATTCTAAGGAATTACCTGGTGGTTTCAGCACGCACCTTGTATCGTCACAAATACTTTACTGTCGTGAATGCTGTTGGACTGGCTTTGGGTATGTCGGTAAGCCTGTTCCTTATTACGATGCTTGCTTTTATCAACACGTACGACAATTTTCATGTTCACAAATCCAGCATCTACAGGATTACCACGCGATACAAAAGTAGTGGTCGTGAATTTATGATGGCCATGGCCCCGGCTGCCTTGGCAGAAAAGTTGCGGATCGGTTTTACCGGCGTCGATGGAACAACGCGAATCGCTACTAGTTTTTTTGGTGATGTGAAGATCGCCAGCGGGAGTGTACCCATTCGCGGATACTATGCCGATCCTGAGTTTCTGTCCATTTTTAGTTTTGAAATAGTTCAGGGCAATAGAAGCGAAGCGCTAAGAAAACCAAACAGCATCGTTATCACGGAATCTACTGCGAAAAAACTATTTGGTAATGAAGTAGCGCTTGGAAAGATCTTCGAAATGACGGACCAGGAAAGTCTTACTATTACCGGTGTGCTAAAAGATCCTCCGTCCAATTCCCACCTTAGCTTTGAGTCATTGGTGTCATATAATAGTCTGCCCCTCCAGGACGGTGACGTGATAAGGTATGATGGTCCCTTTACGTATAAGGACGATTATGTGTATTTCCTGACGAATGACAGCGAGCCGCTGGGAAAGCTGGAAGACTACCTTGACAAGCTTTCCCGGGAGGCGAGTAGAAATTCGCAAGCCGAAATTAAGTTCCAAATACAGGCGCTGACCGATATCACGCCTGGGAAATATTTATCCATGATCACGGCGGGCCTTGGGCCGCAATGGGACATTGATCGGTTTTATTTCTTCGGCACGATTTGTTTGCTAATTCTACTTCCCGCCTGCTTTAACTATGCCAATATATCCATCGCACGCGCAATAAGACGCGCTAAAGAAATTGGCCTTCGAAAGACTATGGGTGGCCAGCGCGGGCATATATTTCTTCAATTCATTACGGAGACTGTGCTGGTTACGATCATTTCACTTTGCGGGGCGCTGGTTTTGTTTTTTCTGGGCCGCCAGGAATTTCAGCGGACGCTGGTAGCTACGTCAGCCCTGGATTTAAGTCTGACCTGGACAATCGCAGGGCTTTTCTTAGCTTTTGCGATTCTTACCGGATTGGTCGCTGGAGCGGCGCCCTCACTGTATTTCGCCCGCCTTAATCCTATTCAAGCCCTGAAGACGCAATCGTCTAAGACATTGTTTTCCGGCATGTGGATGCAAAAGGGTCTGACTATTTTTCAGTTCATCCTTTCGTTCGGGTTTATCGTGTCATTGATTGTTTTCTCGCGACAATACCGGTATTCTATGAACTACGATTTCGGATTTCAACGCGAGAACATCCTGGATATCACCCTGCAAAAAGCTGAACCTGGACTGGTGGCCGCAGAATATGCCAAGCTGTCTTCCGTGAAGGACGTCTCGTTTTCATCAGATATTATGGGTTTGCATCATTCGGCAGGCGACTCCTGGATGCAGTATGAAAATCAATCGGATTCGATCCGGGTCAATGAGATGTTCGTCGATCCGCACTACATTGAAAATCTCGGTTTGAAGTTTCTTTCGGGGAAAAATTTCCCTGACCTGCCCTGGACGCACGAGGAGCATGTGATTGTCAATGAGCAGTATTTGAAATTAGTCGGCATTCGGGACGCCCGCGAAGCAATTGGCAAAGTGGTGCGCGTAGATAAACACGACCTCGAGATCATCGGCGTGCTGAAAGATTTCCACTTTTCGTCGTTGCGTGACCCAATCAAAAGTTTTGCATTCCGGACCAACCCGGCCAACTACCAGTATGCGAATCTTAAAGTCTCCTTCGCGGATGTCTTTTCCAATATAAACGAAATGGAAAAGGTCTGGAAAAAATTGGGCCAGATCGCTGTATTCCGGGCGAAGTTCATGAGCGATGAGATTAGAGAGGCCTATGAGTTTTACAATGTGATAATGAAAATCTTCGGCTTTCTTGGAATTTTGGCCATCTCCATCTCCTTGCTCGGCATGCTCGGCATGGTGGTATACACGTCTGAAACCCGAACGAAGGAGGTGGGCATCCGCAAAGTGCTGGGTGCCTCTGTTACCGGGATCACTCTTTTGCTTTCAAAGGATTATTTGAAGCTGATGGGATGGGCGTTCCTAATCGCTATTCCCCTGGCTTATGTGATCATCGACCGGATGCTCACGTCTGCGCAGTACTATAGCGTTCGGCTAAACATCTGGGATATTCTTGCTGGAATGGTCATCCTGATCACGTTGGGCCTGCTCACGATTTCCGGGCAAACAGTAAGGATTGCCACTACCAATCCTGCGGAAACCCTGAAGGTTGATTGAGTTTCTCTAACCAAAGAAATCCTGGATTTGGCCAATCACTGTTACTGGATCTGCAGAAAATCTGGTATCAAAAGGAATTCGAATTCCAGGTCGTCTATAAAATCAAACAGAACGTCATGAAATGTTTTGATGTCCGCAATTGTTAAAAAAGTAAAGCGATTTTTCTCAAAAATAGTAGTGACGAAAATTCTTCCGCCACGTTTTTATAAAACATCCACTGCTCATTTAGTATCGAGTTGTTCTGCCAGCCCGATGAGAAGCCCTTCTGTTCCGCGAATGTAGCAGAGCCGATACGAGTCCTCGTACCGAACCACTTCGCCAACGAGCTGAGCGCCATGCTTGCTGAGCCTGGATACCATATCGTCAATGTCTTCAACGGTGAACATGACGCGTAGGTAGCCGAGAGCGTTCACAGGGGCAGTACGGTGATCTGAAATAGCAGGCGGGGTGAGAAATCGTGAAATCTCGAGCCGGCTGTGGCCATCGGGGGTAACCATCATAGCCATCTCTACGGACTGAGAGCCCAGTCCGGTAACGCGACCAGCCCATTCTCCCTCAACGGTGGCCCGCCCTTCGAGCTTCAAGCCGATCTCCGTGAAAAAAGAGATGGCGTCTTCGAGGGATTCTACAACGATGCCGACATTGTCCATTCTTAGTAATTTGTTTTTTGCCATAGATTTATCTACTTATTAATTGTTTGCTGTTAGCGGTTCGTTGTTATGGTCTGTCCACGGTGTAATTCAGTTCTGTTACCCCGCAAGTAAATTGTCGGGTAGTCAATAGTTTTAATTTTATTTTGTCTTTGATGTCTGCAAACAAGGGAATACCTCGCCCAAGAATAATGGGATTAACAAATAGCCAGTAGCCGTCAATTAAGTTCAGTTGAATAAGTGAATGTGTTGCTGTTGGGCTGCCAAAAAGCAAGATGTCCTTCCCTGCCTGTTGTCTTATTTCATTTATTCTGTCCGAAAGGTTGTCGCTAATAATTTTTGTGTTAGTCAAACCAGCGTCTTTTATCGTTTTGGATAAAACAACTTTGTGAACGTTGCTATACCACTTTGAATGTTCAATGTCGTGCTTGGTCGCTGTCGGCTTATCTCCTGCGGTAGGCCAGTAACTTTCCATCATCTGATACGTTACTCGTCCATATAATGCAGTGTCGCCTTCGGTTATCCGCTTACCGACATAATCAAAAATTTCTTGGTCAACTTTAATCCAGTCCATTTCTCCGTTCGGTCCTGCTACAAAACCGTCAAGCGATAGGTGCATAAATGAAATTATTTTTCTCATATGGTTCTATTTTTTATTGTTGTCTATGGTTTGTTACTGAATTATTTATACCAGTTGCTAAAATTATTTTATTCATGTTCTTATTCTTTAACTAATATTTTAAGATAGTTTTCAAGTCGATTTAAAGTTTCCTTACCACCTTCAATGGCATTTACCTTTCTATTTAATTCCTCAATAATTGCTTTGGACTTAAATATTGACTTCATTGTCAACACTGTTTTCCCTTCAACCTCTGCAAATAAAATTGAAACTGTAAAGTTATAATCTTCGCCCCTTTCACCAGAATGTTTATAAGATAAAAGAGAAGGTTTTATTACTTCCACGTACTCAATTTTGTTATCCCAATCCCGTCCCATGCCATGCATAATAAAATCCCAAATTTCGCCTGGTTCTACGTTCATTGATTTTGTAGTTAGCGAAAAACCATTTGGCCCCCACCATTCTTTTATATGTGCTGGGGTGGTCCATACTTCCCAAACTAAATCCCTCGGAGCATCAAGAATTCTTGTATGTATAAGAATGTTCTCTTCTTGTTTGAATGTATTGTAGTTTTCCATCGTTCTATTTTTTCTTTTTTTGAATTTTAGCCAGATAACTTTCCAATGAGTCAAGTTTATTGTCCCAATATTTTCGGTATTGATCGACCCAGTCTGTTACTTCATTTAATTTTGCAAGTTTAGCTTCGCAATATCTTTCCCTGCCTTGTTGTTTGATTACAATAAGACCACAATCGTTAAGGAATTGTACATGCAATGAAACTGCTTGTCGGGTTATATCAAACTCCTTGGCAATAGCATTAACATTGAGGGATTTACGGGCCAGCATACCTATAATTTGCCTACGAGTTGGATCTGCTATTGCCTGAAAGATGTCCCGTGCTTGTGTCATAATACGCAAGTTATTTCTTGCAAATATATGCGCAAGTTTTGACTTGCGCAATATTTTTTTTGATTAACGGTCTTTCAGTTGAAAATCAAATGGCCTTCCGTCGAAGGTAAATTTAACCTGAGCGGAGGCCTCAACGAATTAGCCTGGAGAGACATTCCAGAACAGAAAGAAGGGATTATAACAGGCGTTGTATGAACAAATCCTTCTTTTTTACGTTCACCTTTCTGTGAGGAACCTCCGTTTCATTGCAACGTTATCTCTTCCCTGCCTTTGCCTGATTGGCTTTACCCTGTCGGTGAAGGGACAATTGATCGAGGAAAAACTCCCGCTTCACCCTTGGTTCAGTGTAAAGAAAGTCGCCGAAAAGGTGTGGTGCATCAGCGACTACGGAATCGATAACATTTATTTGCTGGAGGGCACCGATAGCGCTATGCTTATCGACAACGGCGTGGGCGCCGTAGACCTGAAAAGTTTCGTGCAGTCGATCACGCGACTTCCGATAATCGTGATCAATACGCACTCCCACCCCGATCATACCGGCAGCAATCACCAGTTTGCGATTGTAAGGGCGCACCGGGATGAACTGGATATGATCCGTTTTTTCGGCACCAAAGAAATGCGCGCCACCATGGCGAAGACGATGAGCCAGGGCCAGCAGTCCGTTGCCCTGCCGGACTCTGTCCGATTCCATGTCACGGACAGCCTGTATACCCCAACCCTGGTTGGCCTCAAAGAAGGGCATGTCTTTGACCTTGGTAACCGAAAAGTTGAAGTGATCAATGTACCGGGCCACACCAAGGGGAGCATTTGCTTGCTTGACCGCCGGGATAAGTTATTGTTTACGGGCGATAGCTTTGGAGCCCCTGTCTGGCTGCATCCGCAAGATGCTCTGCCTGTGGAGACGTACCGGGCTAGCCTCATAAAACTGGTCAGAAGGCAAAATGAATTCACCAAACTCCTTCCCGGTCACGGAACCGAACTAGATCCAGGATTCGTCCAGGAGCAGATCGGCTGTGCCGACGAAATCATCTCGGGACGGTGCAAGGGGACTCCTTACGACAGCTTTGTCGGCAAAGGATTGGTGTGCGGATACAAGCGGGCGAAAATCGCCTACGACCCCGGGCGGATCAAGGCGAAATAAGTAGAGACTTCAGATTCAGACCTAAACTGGCAACCCGAAAAGTTATGGGGGACGTAGTAGGAACCTAAGATTTTATCGCACTGACCCTCTTGTTTTATGAAGTATTTGCGCGCTACGTCACTCCGATTGCAAACTCTTCACCGGATTTGAAATTGCTGCATCAATGCTTTGAATGCCAACTGTTAGCAAAGCGATGGCAATGGCCGAGAAACCCGCGACTCCAAATACCCACCATTGCAGCTCTATCCGATAAGCAAAGTTGCCGAGCCATTGTTTCATCTGCCACCAGGTGAGTGGAATGGCGATCAGGATGGAGAACAGAAGCGGACGGGCGAAGGTAAGTGAAAGAAGGCCCATGATGCTCCACGGCGACGCGCCAAGAATCTTTCTGATACCTATCTCTTTCGTTCGCTGTTGACCGATGTAAGACGACAATCCGAAAAGTCCAAGGCACCCCAGTACGATGGCAATGGCTGAAAAAAAGTTCATCACTTTGCCGAGTTGGATGTCCGAATGATAGAGTTTCAGGTAATCGTCGTCCAGGAACCGGTAGTCGAACGGCGTATTTGGCGCCAGTTGTTTCCACCTGGACTGAATAAAGGCGATGGTCTCAGCTATGTTCTGACCGTCGATCTTGATCATGAGCTTTCCCCAGGGTACTAGCCCTGGAAACAGTACGAGCGGCCTGATGGCATTGTGCAGCGATTCAAAATTAAAGTCCATGACCACGCCCTTGACGAAACCTGGTCTTGAGTTGTCCAGGAACATTTTTTTGCCAAGGGCTTCCTCCGGGGTCCAGCCTAGACGCGCTGCCGCCGTTTCATTGATGATGAAATGAAATATTCTTTCATCTCCTTCCCGGGACACATCTTTCAGATCCTGTTCTGTAATGTTACTGCCGGCGATGATTTTTAAGCCGGCTGTCGCAACGTAGTTTTCATCGATCCGGTTTGCCGTAACGGTGATCTGCTCGTTTTCCGGCATGCTTGACGAGCGCATGGTAAACCCGCTCAAGATGGACACGGGCGTCCAGCCGCCTGCCGAAACATTGATGACATTGCGGCCGGCGATCAATTCTTTTTTGAGTGCGGAAAAATTGGCGTGGAGCTGTTCGTTCATGGGCAGGACCATGATCTGGTCCCTCGTATAGCCAAGGTTTTTGTGCTGTATAAAATAGAGTTGATTTTGCATGATCAGGGTAGTTCCGATAAGGAAAACGGCGATCGAAAATTGAAAAACGATGAGCGACTGCTGCAACCATTTTCCCGAGTCGCTATTCTTAAACCGTCCTTTCAATACTTTGCTTGGCTGAAACCCTGACAACATCAGTGCGGGATAACTTCCCGCGAGTAGACTGACCACGATTGTGATGAGCACCGTCACGGATAAAAATAACGGGGTGAGCAAACTGGACAGCGATAATTCTTTTCCGATCAGTTGGACGAAAGAAGGAAAGACGGCGACAATGACATTCACGCTCAGGAAAATCGAAAAAAGACATGTGATGGCGGACTCACTGATGAATTGCCAGAAAAGCTGCACGCGTGCTGCGCCAACGGTTTTACGGACGCCTACTTCTTTGGCGCGTTCGAGGGACCGCGCGGTGCTAAGGTTAATGTAGGTGCAACAAACGATCACCAGAATTAATACGGCCACGGCTGAAAGGATGTATAGATACGCTATGCTGGTCGTCGGTACAAACCCGCTGTATTCAGAATGCAGGTGGATGGCAGAGAAGGGCTCCAGGGTAAAATCGATGTGCACACCCGAGCCTTCCATTTCCTTTTTCATAAAAGGGGTGATCTTGCTTTGTAATGAAGAAAATGAATTCTTGTCTTTGATCAGAAAGTACGTTGTATAGTTAGCATCGAAATACGAATATTCACCGTTAACGCCGAGCGAGGAGAAAGAGGCGATAAAATCAAATTTGATCTGGGAGTTGGAAGGGTAATCCTCCATCACGCCGGTGACTTCGTAAGGAATTTTGTCGGTGTCCATCAGCAAAACTTTGCCGAGTGGGATTTCATTGCCAAAATATCGTTTCGCCGTTGACGCCGTCAGGACGACCTTACGAGGTCCGTTCAGTGCCAAAGCGGGGTTGCCTTGCAGCATTTTGAAATCGAAGATCCTGAAGAATGTAGAGTCGGCGTAGAGGAAGTTGGGTTCGGTAAATAAGTTGTCACCACTTTTGACGATCATGTCTTTGTCCGTCATGCGGATGGCGGCTTCGACTTCGGGAAACGTGCGTGAAAAAACCGGCGCGACTTTCGTACTGGTAAAATTTCCTTTGCGCGACTCAGGACCGCTCATTCGATATTCCATGATCACCCGGGCAATCCGTTCGGCGTTGGGTTGAAATTTGTCGTAGGAGGCCTCGTTCTGAATATAAAGCGCGATCAACAGACACGAGCTGAGTCCGACGGTGAGTCCCAGGATGTTGATCGTGGAAGTGGTCTTGTTTTTCCAAAGACTGCGGATGGCGATTTTGAGGTTGTTAAAGAACATGGCTGGTTGATGATGTACAGATTCCCGGGTGTTTCAGGATTTTTATGAGAGTTCTTAAGGTAATAAACATGCCAGATTTGGACCAGGGATTTAAGTGAATTTCAAACCCTGCTATTTTGCAATATTTCAAATGTGGGCAGTTTTGTTCGGAAATGGGAAAGGGACCAAACCGACCTACTGGATACCGCTACTCCACCGTAAGCACCCAGGCATCCGGGAACTCGTGCGTCAGCAACGTCCTCACGCGATTTCGCTCGGCGCGGGCGGCTTCCAAATCGCTGTCGGATTTGAAGATGTACACGTAGTACAAAAGTTTTTGTGAAAGAAACGCGTAGTTGCCGGGGTAGCCCTCGCTTCGCAACAATTCATTGTGAGCGGCCGCGTTTTGTTTGTTTCGGAAAGCCCCTACGATCACATAGTGTCCCGGCGGAAACTCGTCCGGGTGATTTCCCCGCTTCACCGTCTGGTCTTTTTGGGGTGGGAGAGCAATTGCCTCCTTCTTTTCCGGTGCCACAATAATACTATCCTTGACCAATGGTGCTTGCTCTATCGGAATGGGCAATTGCACTGAGTCCTGCTTCGGGATATTTTCAACGGGGGCCGCAGTCACGGTATCCTTTTGGACCGGCTCTTCTTTGTTGACTACCGAATCTGGTCTTACTTGGGGTACGGAGTCCCTTTTCTCCTCTTTCTTTTCCCTTTCACTCTTTTTTGGTTTGCCAAATACAAGGTTCAAGCCTACGTGCCCATCAACGCTGCCGGCCCGTGCGGGATAGAGGTAGCTGTTGGCTCTATCCGAAGTTGCATAGAGTTGAATATGAAATAGCCTGATTGAAATTCCGGCACCAAAATTATTGAATTTGCCGTCGCGGTAAGCGGCACTCACAACGGCGTTTAACGTCCTCCCCAATTGCATGTTGTAGGCGACGCTTACAGCAGGGTCAACCTTGCCCTTGAAAAGATCAACATAAAACAGAGCACTTATATTATTGATTTTCAAAATCCGATAATTTACGCCGGCATAAAATTTACCGATGAGAGAGGTCCGGAATGCATCCCCTTTCTTTTCAGAAAACGTATACAGGTTTTTCAGGGAGTCGGCTTCTTTCTTCAGAAACTGCTGACCATTTTGTTGATTGAGATAGTCCAGCATGTTGAACCCTTTGAAAGAGTAATAAACGTCGTTCAAGGTGTAAGAGTGTGTATAATCCTTCCAGTTGATATAACCGATGTCATTGACCGCTGCCGAAAGCGTGATGCGGTTATTTAATTGATAAACTGCTCCCAGGTCCAGCGCGACTCCGCGATTCTTGCTTTTCAACAGGTAGTTGACGTAGTCGTTCGTTGATAAATTCTTCCGATTAAAGAAATCTACTCCGGCCGTATTCGCTTTCAGGTTCCCCGTTCTCAACGTAATGGAATCGGAACTCACACGGACCGAGCCGGTCGCCTCCGTGCTCTCTCCCGATGCGATACCCATCAGGTATTTGAAACGTGCGCCGAGACGCAGCCTTCCGGTTATGTCCCGGGTGTAGTTTACCGAGATCTGGTTATACACAAGGCTTCGTCCCTTGAAATGGTCGACGGACAGATCGCGTCCGGCATAGCGCGGGTTGCCGGGCCCAACCATTGCCCAGCCAAGCACATCCCCCGGATAGTTAATGCGGGTTTCCGAAATTTGATGGATGCCCAGGGAGAAATAACTACGCTTGCCGCGGAGACCGAAATAAAATAATTGTATGGAGTTGTTGACGTTTAACTTTTGCCGCGCCTTTAGTTTGCGGGGCAGTCCCAGGGTATCCAGGGTGAGTGAATCCGACGCCGTCTTTACAAAAATGTCGCGAAACGCGAGACCGTCGTTGTTGACGGAGGCGTAAAACGAAGAAATCACGGGCAACCCGATTACCACTTTGTGCTCAGGGTAGAACGCAGGGTTGAGCATGTTAGCCTGGGGAAGCGTGGCATTAAGTCTGTACATTGAGAGTTCCGATTGCGCGCGCACCGCTAACGGCAGCATGACCGCAGCAAACAGGAACATCGTTGCCCGTCGAAATCTCATCTCAATGGAGACTATATTGAACATGCGTGTTGACTCCGACGTTGACCTTCAGCTTAGTGTCAAATGTTATTTTTACCGGAACGCTTCCATTGTTCGTCGTGTTGATCGAAGCTCCGACAACCAGGAAAGAGGCCGTGTTGATCTTATCAATTCTGGTTTTATCCAGGGTCACCTGCTTCAGCACCTCCGAAGGCGAGGTCGATATTCCATTTCCATCAACCGGCGCAGCCTTGATCAGGACCTTGTTATCGGCGAACAGCGAGTCAACGGTTGCTCCCGCACTGTTAACAAAATAAACCTGCAGATAGGCATCCAGCGGAAATTCGTTTATCGTCTTCACGGTGATGACACTCTTCTCAACGTTATCTATACCGATACCATTGAAATCGTAGGTTTTTGAAATAGCAAGACCTGAGAGCTGCCCATATAAGGGCAACTGAAAGTCAACGCCAATCATCAGACGACTGCTGTCAAGCACAAAATTTTTCGGCACACTGCCCGGGTTTAATTGACCCGAATACTGATAAACAAGGTCGCGTGGAAGGGAGGATGCAATTTGTGCAATGTTGGAGTTGGCAGAGGTAAGAGAAAAGGTGGTATTTGCGTTTCCCCCGGGTGTGCCCGGTGCCGCGATCAGGTATGGATTGCTGGGCGGACTGACGGCAGCCCCCGAAAGAGAGATTGTCGAGCCGTCTGACTTGACCGCCTTCATTTGCTGGATGTCAAGCGATACCGGAAGACCAAAACTATTGTCAACACGGAGCTCCACGGACGGACTCTGCAGCGAGAACGTGCCGCTTTTTACATTGTCAAATATGTTTGTGGTCATTGATTTTGACGCGGTTTGGAAAACGGTGGTGCCGAGTTGGCCAAAAAGGGCGCTGAATTTCAATCCACTTAATTGAAAGTCCACATCAAGGCTTGAGGTATTTCCAATGGGTTGACCCGTGTCGGTGATGACGGCCTTCATAGAGAATGAAATCGTGTTGGTGGTGGTTCCGCTTTCCGTAAGGTCGACATGATAGCCGCTGATGTCAAATGCAGGGTGAAGGGACGTGTTGCCGCTAAAAGTGAACGTCTGTTGAAATAACGCGCTGCCCTTTTTTAGGGAGGGCACGGTAAAGGTAAGGCTTACGGAAGCAGAGAGGCTTGATTGAATGTTTACTAAAAGCTGCCCCGCCTTTAACACGATCGAGTCAAGTTGCTCGGATTGCGAGGGAGTGATGACGAACGTCGAGGATTGATTTACCGTCACCGAGGAACCCGGGGTAGGAAAAATGACCGACGAGCCGGCGATGGACATTTTCGGACTTTGCTGATCTGGAACGCTAAAGAACGCTTCCGCGGTCGGGGACACAATCGTGTCCTTGTATGTGAGCACGACCAATCCATTGACATTCGTGACATATCCCTGCGTTTGTCCTGTCTTGAGAAACTCCTCGAAAGTGAAATCGGATCCGATCAAGGGAAAAGCCACATCCGGTTCCAGCGTGATCTTTCCGATTTTGTCAAGGTTACCCAGGTCT
>Ga0193722_1000192_pt1 | contig 13467 bp, 7 predicted proteins | sample H2m1metaG_FD_143044 | JGI IMG/M metagenome (GOLD analysis project Ga0193722, IMG submission 143044) | Soil microbial communities from a riparian zone of the East river system, Colorado, United States - H2m1 | ecosystem: Environmental > Terrestrial > Soil > Riparian zone | place: USA: East River...
AATGGCCTGACTTGAAAGTCTATTGCACGTCCGTGACGGAGCATATTTCGACAATCGCACTCGTAGGACCGAAAAGTCGTAAGCTTCTGCAAGAATTTGTTACCGGAACCGATCTCTCCAAAAGCGCATTTCCCTTCATGCACAGCCGAGTAGCGACGATCGATGGCATACCCGTGCGCATCGCGCGTATTTCTTTCTCAGGCGAACTGGCATTCGAGATCAACGTTACCTGGGGTCATGCCCGCTATATCTGGGAACGACTTTGGACGCTTGGACGTCCCTATGACCTGACAGCCTACGGGACGGAGACCATGCACGTGTTGAGAGCGGAAAAAGGTTACATCATCATTGGGCAGGATACCGACGGCACTCAAACGCCGTATGACCTCAACATGTCCTGGATCGTTTCCAAAAAGAAAGAGTTTATCGGAAAGCGTTCCTTCCAACTGCCCTACCTGAAAGCAACGGGGAGATTGCAGCTGGTCGGCTTGTTGCCGGAGAACCATGATGAGGTCATTCCGGAGGGTGCATACCTAACTGCGCTGACGGCACAACCGGACGACCATGTCGCGCCTGCCGGCAGGCAGGGCAAAACCCGGCATACTGGTTATGTGACGAGCTCTTACCATTCACCTGCGCTGGGCCGCGCTTTCGCCCTTGCACTAGTGGCCGATGGCCTGAACCGGATGGGTGAAGTGCTCGCCGTGCCCTTGCCTGCCCCGATAGTCATCGGGGGAAAAAAAGTGCTGCGTGCCACCATCTGCGACGCTGTATTCATTGACAAGGAGAACATCCGAAGAGACAATTGAAGCCCTGATACATGATCGCCAAAGAAAGTCCGCTGAAAGGAATGAACATGGGAACCGTCGCTACGGTGGCCATTCGTGAATTGCCAGGATTGCATACCCTCGATCTTCGTGTGGCGCCCGGGACCTCAACGCAAGCCGCAGTCGCTGAAGCGCTGGGCATGGATCTGCCGGTGAAGCCAGGCCAGACCCGAGGGGGGTTCGTATCCGGTGGAAGTGAAGCCCATGCCCTGTGTCTTGCACCGGACTGGTGGCTAATAGTAAGTTTACAAGAGGCTGAGCAGAAGCTCGCACCGCTGCTGTTGAAGAACGACTATCATTTCAGCGCAGTTGACGTCAGCGGCCAGCGAACTACTATTGAACTTGAAGGACCTAACGTCCGCGACGTGCTCGCCCACCTTTGGGATCAGGATCCCCGGGAAAAAAGTTTCCCTATTGCAAGTGTCTCCCAGGGACTCATGGCGAAGGCGCCGGTGATCGTCTGTTCTATTGCTCCGTTTCGTTACCGTGTCATGGTCCGAAGTTCTTTCGCTCTGCACGTGTGGAAGGCGCTGGTGGACGCGGCGGAGGAGTGGGTGTAGGCAGGGATATTTAAGCTTTAGTCCGATTATAAGATTCTTTCACACCTAACTCTGGACATTTAGCGTTTTGTGAACGCTATCCTAAAACTCACTTCCTTATTAATTGCAATGGGTCTTCATCCTATTTCATGTTGTTTCTTTTATTTGGTCAAAATAGGCCGTGGTTTCTTTTAGTATCGACACCATCAGTTCACCGGCTTTTCGACGCTTCAGCGCAGGCGAGATCCGACCACCCCAGAATAAAATCATATCCCATTAAATATAAGGCTAAGTTTCTTGTTTTTCTCCCCTTATTGTCACTCAAATCTTTTCGCATGCAGCCACTAAGATTGTCGCATTCAGCCACCAAGATTGTCGCGTTTACACTACAATAGCACGATCTTTTCGGGCGATATTTGTATCATACCAAAACCAATTTTGAAGAAGTTTTTTAAAGAATAAATTATAAGAGGAGGCGAAATAACATGAGAAAAATAATTGTTTTATCATTTATTACATTAGACGGAGTAATGCAAGCACCCGGTGGACCTGAGGAAGATGCATCGGATGGTTTCAAGTATGGCGGTTGGTCTGCGCCTTATTTTGACGATGTTGTTCATAAGGTCATGGAAAAACAGATGAAACCTGCAGACCTTCTTTTGGGCAGAAAAACATTTGAGATTTTTGCCTCCTACTGGCCTGAACATGCGGACTTTTGGCCAGGTATCAATGATGCCACAAAATACGTCCTTTCCAAGACCATGAAAAACTCAGATTGGAAAAACTCAGTTTTCCTCAAAAGCTTGGAAGATATCGAAAAGCTCAAAAATTCAAAAGGTTCTGACATTCAGGTTCACGGCAGTGGTGAGCTTGTTCAACTGCTACTGAAGAATGATCTAGTTGACGAACTCTGGCTCAAAATTCACCCGCTGACTCTTGGTAAGGGGAAAAAATTGTTTGACAATGGCCCGATTCCGGCAGCATTTACATTAATAGAGAGTTTGGTTTCGCCAACCGGAGTGATTATTGCCAACTACAAGCGCGCTGGAACAGTTAAGACAGGTACTATTGGAGGGTAAGGAGAAATAAAATGAGAAAAAATAGTGTAGGTTTCTTGGACTCCATAACGTTTTATAATTGCGAACAAAAGTATATGATATGTTCGTAATGACGAACGTTATGAGGCCAAGCAACTCTTTTGTTAATTGGACAGCGTAATTCACCTAAACTTCTTAGTCGAATATTCCGAAGGCATCACGCCAAACCGGTCTTTAAAGCATTTACTAAAATAGGAGGGATTGGAAAAGCCAACTTCATAAGTAATCTGCGATATGCTGCCCCAATCTTGCTTGAGCAATTGTGCGGCTTTTTGCAACCGGAACGAACGAATCATTTCATTTACCGAAATTCCAGTGAGCGCTGTGATCTTACGGTAAAGTTGCACCCGACTTAATCCAATATCTTCAGCCAATGATTCTACACCCAGTTGTTCATCTGCAAGTCGATTTTGGATTGTCTCCTTTACTTTTACCAGGAATTTTTCATCCGCTGACTGAACTTCAAACGTAGGTGTCTCACTCAATAATTCCATCCGGATTTTCTCGCGCATTTTTTCACCAGCAACAATGTTATTCCTTATCTTTAAGAGAAGTTCGCGTTTATTAAAAGGTTTGGCGATGTAATCATTTGCTCCCACATCCAAACCGGTGAGCATGCTCTCCTCTGTCACTTTCGCAGTCAGCAAAATCACAGGGATGTGACAGGTGCGGAAGTCCTTCTTTAATTTCCCTGTCATTGCCACACCGTCAATTTCAGGCATCATCACATCGCTTACTATTAATTGAGGGATTTCTCTCACGGCAGTTTCGAGACCTTCTTTGCCATCCTCTGCTTCCAGCACGTAGTACGAATCTCCCAATGCCTCAACGATAAATTTTCTCATATCGAAATTGTCCTCAACAATCAGAATGTGAGGTTTGGTTGTTGACTCCCGTTGATCGCCCCCACTATACGTGTTGTGTCGGCCATTCTCAATTACTTCAGGCCGCAGGTCTGTTGCCAATTTCCTTGCTACCTGAAGTACCTTCATTGGCAACATAATCTTAAACTCACTACCCTTGCCGATTGCACTTTTCACTTCCACGGTTCCTCCTAATAAATTGACCAGCTCGTTAACCAGGGCAAGACCAAGGCCTGTGCCCACTTCTTTATGTACATCACTTACCTGGTAAAAACGGTCAAAGATTTTGGTTTGCTGATCCTGAGGAATACCGATTCCGTTGTCTTTTACGATAACAATCAACCGATACCTTCCTGCTCCGTTCGAGGTGATCCCGGCATCAGGATTTTCCCGAACCATTTCTGCCCCGATGCTGACTTCACCGCCAGACGGCGTAAACTTAATTGCATTGTTAATTAAGTTGATGAGAATCATTTCGAGCTTGTCTTTATCAAACAACACTTTGAAGTTGGAAGATAAACTTTCGATAGTAAGTCCTACGTTTTTCTGTTTGGTCATAGAAGAAAACGAGCCGGAAACGGCACGAACAAATGAATTCAAATTAAACTCAGTGACTTCAATCCTTTGGCCTCCGGATTCAAGTTTGGAGAGGGTCAATATTTGATTGATCAGCTTAAGCAGTAGATCTGAATTACGTTCAATGAGTTTGAGCTTATCCAGTGTTTTGCTGTCCTCTGTATATCTTTCCATTAAGTCCTGGACGGGTCCCTTAATCAGTGCAAGCGGTGTACGAAATTCATGCGAGATGTTGGTGAAGAACGTGGATTTGATTCTGTCAACTTCTTTTGCTTTCTCCAGTTGCAGGTGCTCCAGTATAAAAGTGGCGCGAAGCCGTTCGCGCCTCACAATTTCCTGTCTGCCCAGAATCAATACACTCAGCCCGCATAGGCCATAGGTGACGTAAGCCCACCAGGTTTTCCACCACGGTGGATGGATGACTATGGTAACTACTTTTTCCGCACTTGAGCCAAGCTCATTATAGGCTCTCACATGAAATTTATAAGACCCGGGAGGCACATATAAATATTGTGCAGCGTCCCCCTCTGAAGCTTCGCGCCATTCATCATCATACCTCTCCAGCTTTGTGAAGTATCTGTTCGCTTGCGGTGCACGAAAGTCATCCAATGCAAAGCTTATCGCTAGATTATTTTGATTATATCCTAAATCCAGATCTCTTATTTCATTGACTAAGCCAGAATTTGTCATCGGTTTGCTATTGACAAGTACGCTAGTCAGAATAACCTTTAGTTCCCGGGTTTCATTAAAAAGATCAGTTGTTGAAATGGAATAAAAGCCCTTATTATGTCCAACGAATATTCTTTCATCTTTCAAATAAACAGCCCCTGGGACAGTGAACTCGGCCAAAGTTCTATTAAATCCTGTAAACGATTCATTTGTTACAACATTTCCGGGATTAATGAATAATTTATTAAATGAGGTGACCTGGTGTTCTTTGGTATCCACCCTGATTAGGGTAGACTGTGTAGTAACCCACAAATTATGTTTACGGTCTTCGACAAAACCGTATATTTTGTTATTGCCTTTAAGAATAGGCGAGGACAGTGGCCTGAATTGATTTGCGCCCTCATTAAACGAATATAATCCCACTTCTGTTCCCGCCCATATCACACCATTGGAATCCTGGTACAGTAGGGTAACCCGTACTGAATCGAGATAGTGGGCGAACTTATTTGCAATAAAGTTCCACCGATAAAGACCGTTATTTGAAACTGTGAACCAGAGATTGCCCCCACCATCTTCTAAAACCGATGGTAAGCTTCTTGAATTAGCGATAAAAGCAGTGGAGTCTCCACTAAAAAGGAAAACGGAATCGCCTTGGGTGAACTGAACGTTCCAATCATGCTCCCATTGCTCGGCCTCATTTTTCTCCTTCAGGAATTTTTCAACTGACAGAAACCTTCTTACTGAATCGTACTGCGGAAGATATTGAATCAACCATTTTCTTGAACTAAACCATAGCGAACCCGCATTTCCAGACGCAATATTCACGGGCCCTAAATCATCATCAAACTCGTTGCCAAAATGAAAATCACTAAAGTTCAATGTCTGTTTATCAAAAATGCCAACTCCACGATACGTTCCTAACCAAATCGTATTGCCACTATCGGAATGTAAAGAAAGAATGCTATTAAAATGGTTCATGTCTTTTCCTGGATCAGCAACATACTGTTTTCGTATTTTCATTTTCTCATCAAGCTGTAATAATCCTGAGCCTGAGGTGGCTACCCACAAGAACTTACCATCATCCACAAAATCATTTACCCGGGGGCCGAGCAAAACGTCTTTGATGGTTTTTTTTGAAATGATGACACGATATAGATTTGTCTCTTCCGTGGTGATCCAAAGAACTCCGTCACGGGATACAAATGCATTCCACCCGGACCCGTCCGGGAATCCATTGCTGAATCTAAAATGAGTCACTGTTTTTGTGGCAGGGTTATACCTGTTTATGCCACCAAGCATTGTTGCGATCCAGACAAAACCCAATTCATCCTCTATGATAAATGTTATGTGATCATTTACCAAGTCTACAATAGGAGGCCTGCTTAATTTGTCGGGATGTAAAGGATCATTTTGATGACGGTTAAATTTTCCCGTAGCACGATCCATGGTATGGAGTCCATCTCCTGATGTGCCTACCCAAAATACACCTTTACTATCCTCAAATATGGATCTGACCTTGTCGTTAATCAGGGTCTGCGGATCATTCGGATCGTGTTTGAATTGTGTAAAAGTACCGTCTGTCTCAAGTCGGTTAAGACCGCCACAAGATCGATCTCTGCTTGTTATTGACCCGCCAAACGGCCAACCTGTTCCAACCCAAATTACGCCTTTACTGTCCTCATAAATCTTTCTTACAATATTGCAACTTAGACTGTGCGGATCTTCGGGAGAGTTCTTGTAGTGAATAAATTTCCTCTTCGTTTCGTCAAAAAGATCAAGGCCATTCTCAGTGCCTACCCAAAGTCGTCCTCGGGAATCCTTTACTAAGGAGCTCACCAAATTCCCGGCCAGGCTAGATGGGTCTTTTGGGTCGTGCCTGAAATGTGAAAAGATCCCGGTAGATGTGTTAAACCTGTCAAGCCCATCGCCAAGAAATCCAATCCAGATATTTCCGATTGCATCCGCATAGACTGTCTCCAGGTCAGTCCCGCCAAGCGAGTTTATATTTTTGCTATCGTGCTCATACCTGAGCAATCTTATTCCATCGTAGCGATAAAGACATTTTGCGTCCTGGCCACTCAGCCACATGTAACCTGTGGGGTCTTGGCTTATCGCTGTGATCTTGCCGAGTCGTTCTCCATTTAATCCTTCGACTAATTCAAATTTAACTTCTTCATTTTGAGATGCACCCCTGATGCTTGTAACCCCAAACAGAATTCCAAATAAAATGGATCTTGTAATCATAGTTTGAATCCTTGCGGGCCTTTTAAATTTAGTCAAAAAAGACCATTTGATTTCGTTTGGTTTTAAGCATTCCGGCGAGTTATTGACATCAAATGTTTTAATCAAAATTGACTAACCCTGGTTGAATTTGACCGTCAGTAATGATTCATTCTCTTACAAACTTGATACATTCCTCGTTTTTGATGTTGATTTCGAGGTACTGCGTTGAGGTTCACTTCGATTTCACATCCCTGAGTTGATCAAACATTTATTGAGAATGAAACATCGATGGCAGCGGCCACAATGACTACTCTTTTGTCCTTTTGTCATCGAATCAAATCAGTCCGTTATTGAAACAACACGGGTGGGTTTCTGGCTTCATACTGATGCACCTTTGGGTCATAAACTCAAAACAAAAAATCATGAAAACAAAAATCCAAAATGTACTGGCAGTGGTAATAGTTACCCTATGTCTTACAAACCTTAGCGCGCAACACGGCACACCGGTTGCCGCAGTTGTAGAAAAATCCTTTAACAAGGAATTTAATGATGTAACCTTTGTTAATTGGTCAAAAGTCAATAACCTATTTCTGGCGCGTTTTGAAGACCAAAAGGAAAATTGCATTGCTTACTTTGCTCCCGATGGTCAAATGCTTTTGAGCGGACGTGAGATTCCGTATAGCATAGCACCAAGAACCGTAAAAAAAGAGACTGAAAGGATAAAAACCGGTTCGCCCAAAAAGCGCGGCTTCCTTGAAGTCGGTAAAATATATGAGGTCAACGATTCAGGGGAGACCATGTATTACGTGAACTTGAATGGTCCAGTATCTCGGTTAAGCGTGATGGTCCATGGCAATGGTCATTCGGAGATCCTGCAAGAGAACCCCCTTACTAGTAGAGAGGATAAAGCGATGATCGCATCAAAAGCAAAAAAATAGTCTGGTCCTTCTATTTCAGGTTTAGAAGAAATCCCCGGGTTGTTAATTCAACCGGGGATTTTTAATGGTTGAGGATTCAACAAAGAACGCCCGGGTGAAAGCGCAAGCGATTGATTTGCAACAAATTGTTTCCGAACGGGTTGAGAAAACATTAGCACCACGTAATCCTAAAATGAATATTTTTTTAGGGAATGGAAGTATCCTGCTATTGATACATGCCTGCGGGCATTGTCCTGATGTGACGTTACAATGGCCTATAGAATGGGCCCGGCTAAGTAAACCTAAAAATCAGCGACCGAATTTGGATTATCTCAGCTCCTGAAAATCAAAGTTCATTCAATGGAATAGTAAAGGCTGGATTCCAGAGGGATGGGGACATCATGTTCAATTACAAAAATGAAGTGGTGCTCCAGGCCAAGTCTGCGGATGAAAGGACCAGGGTCGGTGCCGACCTCATTCAGATACCCCATTACAACAACAGCAGCGAGGCCTTGCTGGAAGTGTGCCAGTAGAGCCATGAAGAAAGAGGTTTCATGTGATTGCTACGAAAATCATTTGCCATGCTGGCAATAATCAAAACCTGATACGCTATCGCACAGACGTTTTCGAAGTCAATAAGAATTAAATCTAATATAAAATGACAAGCCGCATCTCCGATATCTCCCATCTTAGATCAGTATTTTCAAATCTCTAAGGCCAGGAATTGTTTCGGCTCATTTTATTTCGAACGATCCTATTTTATTCGTCTCGCAAACTATTCACCGGGTTATCCAACTAATATGGCACTTTAATCACTAAATTTTAACGCGGATCTATCCAATTCGCGTTAATTTTAATGAAACCCGAGATTATAGTGCCCATCTCTCTTTTGGGCCTGTTTTTGTTCCTCTTGGCGTAGCGCTGATTCATTGGAGAAGTTTAGAATCAGAGCTGAAATTCCTGAGGTTAATTTTGCTGGTTTCCCTGTTATGTGATGCGCTATCGATCGTTTTCGTTACGTATTCGATCAATACGCATCTCATCGGAAATATATACCTCCTCCTGCAATTCTCCTTCCTGTATATACACTTACATCCGCCAAATACAAATTCCTTTCCTCGGGTAAACTAACGCTTTATGCTCCATTTTTGCCTTTTGACGATCCAAATTGGCAGGAGTCAAAGTCTCTTAATACCTTCCCTTCCTTCTAAAAAATACCCACCAAAAGAAGTATGAGACTCCCAAAATTTTATTACAATCGCGCACGGCTTTTCCTTGCATGGTTAGGCCTTAGCATGTTGGCCTATTCGATTGCTTGGGTGATTTCCGCGCTTAAATAATCCTCGAGACGAAGGAGAACTACCACAAAATCGCGTAGCTATTTGTCCCGATAGCTATCGGAAGGCCCCTAGAGTGAAGACATGGCCCCTGCACCTGCCCGCCGAAGCATCTCGCGCAGGCAGGGCCTCGGAGCGGTTTATAAGAGTTAGGGTTAGCTAACCCCGACTTCGTGGGTCAAATTGTGACTTGACCCATAAAAAACCATTAATTCGATGGTTTTAACTAATAATATTAGTTTTATGTACATACATAATACTAAATATATTAGTTTACACTACCTTTGGACTTCGCTAGTCCAAGCGACATGACGCCCATAAAAAAAGCTGATCGCATTGCGGAATTACAAATGGATATCCTCCGTCTGGAGGGGTTCAGTTCTTCAAGCAATGCTATTTTGGACGTAGGTCTGGGGCCGCTAAAAGATGCCTTTCCCAACGGATCATTTCCTCTAGGTGCTGTACATGAATTTTTATCTGCACGGGCAGAAGACTCAGCTTCTACCGGTGGTTTTATTTCCGGGTTACTGGCATCCCTTATGGGAAACAGTGGCACCGCGCTGTGGATCAGTTCTTCCCGAACGCTTTTTCCACCCGCATTGAAAAGTTTTGGTCTTGAGCCGGACCGTTTCATCTTCATTGATCTGCAAAAAGAAAAAGAGGTGATATGGGCGATGGAGGAAGCCCTGAAATGTGAAGCACTTTCTGCAGTAGTAGGTGAAATCCGGGAAATTGATTTTACTGCTTCCCGGCGTCTTCAACTGGCTGTTGAACAAAGTCAGGTAACCGGCTTTATACTTCGCAACAAGTATCGCAATCTCGATACAACAGCATGCGTTTCACGATGGAAGATTACTCCGCTGTCAAGTGAATCGGTTGATGAGCTGCCCGGTATCGGTTTTCCAAAGTGGAAAGTTGAACTGGTAAGAATGCGAAATGGTAGATCAGGCGTATGGGAAATGCAGTGGGTAGAGGGAAGGTTCCTGCCTGTTTACAAACTCCCTGCTGTTTTACAAGAGCAACAAAAGAAAGCTGGATGACATGGCAACGCGATTTGTTTCCATCTGGTTCCGTCACCTGACTACGGACTGGTTCACTCTCCGCCAGCCGAATCTGAAAGAGTTGCCTTTTGTTTTACGGGCTTCCTCTCATGGGAGAATGATCATCAGTGCTGCAAATGCCAAAGCAGAGAAGAAGGGTATAAACAGGGGAATGGTTCTCGCTGACGCGAGGGCGATTATTCCGAACCTGGAAGTGCTGGATGATAAGCCTGATCTTGTTGATAAATTACTTAGACGTCTTGCGGAATGGTGCATCCGATTCACCCCTATCGTATCCGTTGATCCCCCCGATGGCCTATTACTTGATGCCACTGGTTGCTCTCATCTCTGGGACGGTGATCTGTCGTATGTTGCAGATATCAAAAAGAAATTAAACACCCGTGGTTATGATGTACGGATAGCCATGGCAAATACCGTTGGCGTTGCGTGGGCTGTTGCGCGATTTGGTAAAGAACCACTTATTATTGCCGACGGCATGCATATCGAAGCACTGATGTGTTTGCCGCCGGAAGCCCTTCGCCTGGAGCCGGATGCAGTCGGGCGTTTGCACAAGCTTGGCCTTCACCACGTGCGCCAGTTTATTAAAATGCCACGGTCATCATTAAGAAGGCGTTTTGGCCTTTCCTTTCTTCAACAGGTGGACAAAGCGCTCGGTCAGGAAATAGAATTGATCGAGCCTGTGCTCCCTGTTGCGCTTTATCAGGAACGGCTGCCTTGTATGGAACCGATTGTTACTGCGACTGGAATTGAGATCGCATTGAAGCGTCTGCTTAACACACTCTGTCTGCGTCTTCAACAAGAACAGAAAGGACTTCGCACGGCGGTGTTCAAAGGGTATCGTGTCGATGGAAAAGTCGAGCAAGTTGATATTGTAACCAGTCGTCCATCCCATACTATCAACCATCTTTTCAAATTGTTCAAACACAAGTTGCAAACAATCGAACCGGCATTGGGCATCGAGCTGTTTGTATTGGAAGCTCCAACGGTAGAAGATCATTTTCCACAGCAGGAAAAGATGTGGGAAGGATCTGTGGGGTTAGAAGACGTGAGGGTATCAGAGCTTGTTGATCGCATAGCAAGTAGGGCTGGCATGAATGCCATTCACCGTTATGTACCCGATGAACATTACTGGCCGGAGCGGTCATTCAAACCGGCTTCATCGCTTCAGGAGAAAGTAACAACTGCCTGGCGTGCCGATAAGCTGCGACCGCTGCAACTTTTGCCGGTACCGCAGCCCATTGAGGTTACCGCACCTATTCCAGATTATCCACCTATGCTGTTTCGGTATAAAGGGCAACTGCATACGATCGTCAGAGCTGATGGCCCGGAACGGATTGAGCAAGAGTGGTGGCTTCAACAAGGAGAGCACCGTGACTACTACCGTGTCGAAGATGAAGAGGGGCATCGCTATTGGCTCTTTCGGCTGGGGCACTATCATGATAAAATCGATCGCTGGTTTATACATGGATTTTTTGCATAGCAGATTGAAGCATGAGTTATACAGAGTTACAGGTCACGACGAACTTCAGCTTTCTCAGAGGTGCTTCCCATCCTGAAGAATTAGTTGAGCAGGCAGCAGCGTATGGTTACCAAGCGATAGCCATCACTGACCGCAATACGTTTGCGGGTATCGTGCGAGGTCATATCGTAGCAAAAAAAACAGGGATGCGTATTATTCCCGCCTGTCGCCTCGACTTGCTGGATGGCCCAAGTCTATTAGCGTATCCCACTGACATCGACGCATATTCGCAACTATCCAATCTGCTTACTGTTGGCAACCTTCGCACAGAGAAAGGACAATGTCATTTGCATCGGGCAGATGTTTATAGTCACGCAAAGGGATCAAAGTTTATAGCTATTCCTCCGGGTACGTTAAATGAAGTCTTCGACTTTGACGATTTCTTTAAGAAAGCGTTGCGCGAATACCGTGACGCTTTAGGAGAACACCTTTATATAGCTGCATCGCGTTCGTATGGAGGCAATGATACTAAAGAGTTATATCGCATCGCTCAATTGGCAAAACAGGTACAGGTGCCGATGCTGGCCACAAATGACGTACAGTATCATCATCCGGAGCGTCGGGAACTACAGGATGTGGTAACGTGCGTGCGCGAAAAATGTACGATCCATAACGCAGGTTTTCGTCTACATCCGAATGCCGAAAAACATTTAAAGCCCATTGATGAAATGCTTCGATTGTTCCGGCACTATCCTGACGCCATTCTTCAAACCCAGTCTATTACCGAGGCTTGTACTTTTTCACTCGATCAACTGAAATACCACTATCCCAAAGAGATCACAACTAACGGACGCACGCCGCAAGAAGAACTCATCTTCCTTTCCTGGCAGGGCGCTCACACGATTTTTGGGGAGCACATACCGGAGAAGGTCAAAGCGAACATCGGGTATGAACTTACCTTCATCGAACAGATGAATTATGCGGAATACTTTCTCACGGTATATGATATTGTACGCTATGCACGGGAGCAAAAAATACTTTGTCAGGGAAGAGGTTCGGCAGCGAACTCTACCGTGTGCTATTGCCTTGGCATTACTTCCGTTGATCCGTCAAAATTTGATTTGCTGTTTGAACGGTTTATTTCTTCCGCCCGCAATGAGCCGCCAGACATCGATGTGGACTTTGAACACGAGAGACGCGAAGAAGTCATGCAATACATTTATAAGAAATACGGTCGTGACCGCGCAGCCGTTGTTGCTACCGTTACGCAATTACATCACAAAGGAGCAATCCGCGATGTGGGCAAAGCCATGGGGCTATCGGTAGATACGATCAATCGCCTCTCCGGTTTGATCTGGGATTTTAAGGATGAAGGGTTTGACAAGAAACGCATTGTCAGTCAGGGAATAAATCCAGACGATCCTACCATTCGAAAAGTTTTAGAACTCACCTCGCAGTTCATGGGCTTTCCGCGTCAGTTAGGTCAGCATACAGGCGGCTTCGTTATCACACAAGGCAAGCTATCGGATCTTTGTCCCATTATTAATGCGCGCATGGAAGATCGCACGAACATTGAATGGAACAAAGATGACATTGATGCGCTTGGCTTTATGAAAATAGATGTACTGGCATTGGGTATGCTCACCTGCATTCGTAAAGGATTTGACCTTGCAAAGAAACAATATGATCTCAACCTGACGTTAGCCAACATTCCGCAGGATGATCCGAAGGTGTATGAAATGGTAAGCCATGCCGACACCATCGGAGTGTTTCAGATTGAAAGCCGGGCGCAGCAATCGATGTTGCCGCGCCTAAGACCAAAATGTTTTTATGACTTGGTTATTGAAGTAGCCATTGTTCGGCCTGGCCCCATACAGGGCGATATGGTGCATCCCTATT
>Ga0193722_1000193_pt1 | contig 13455 bp, 13 predicted proteins | sample H2m1metaG_FD_143044 | JGI IMG/M metagenome (GOLD analysis project Ga0193722, IMG submission 143044) | Soil microbial communities from a riparian zone of the East river system, Colorado, United States - H2m1 | ecosystem: Environmental > Terrestrial > Soil > Riparian zone | place: USA: East River...
GCGGAACTCCCAATTATATTGTCACCCTAACGGATGGCGGAAGTTTCAATCAGGCGCTGGCCGGGCCGGGTCCAACATTCACTTTCACCAATTTGTCGCCTGCCGACTATCAATATACCCTTCAGGACGCAAACGGAAATAGCTGCACCCTTCCCCACAGTTTGCCGATCCAGGCGACTGTTCTGGCAACAGCCAACCAGTTTATTGATGCTGTGTGCTTCAACCAGGCAGTAGGAGGTGCGACCGTAACGGTAAACTCGGGTGGCGCGGCCCCATTTGAATATTCTGTCGATGGCGGGACATCCTGGATCGTGTTTACATCGCCTGTTACAATTAATAACCTGATGCCCAGCGCAGCACCCTATTCCATTCTGGTGCGGGATGATGCTGCGGACCTTTGTCCTGCTCAGGTGATGGTAACAATCCATAATGCGCTGGCGGATATCGACGCACCGTACACAATCACAAACGCGACCTGTAACAATAACGATGGAAGTCTCCAAATCGGAACGATCACCGGCGGGACACCTCCTTATTCCTATGTGATGGATGGTGTTCCATTTGCTAGCCTGCCGGCAAACAGTACATTCACATCATTGACCGGCGGTGCCCACCTTTTCACGGTGGTTGATGCCAACAGTTGTCACAAAGATTTTCCGGTCATTGTTTCATTTCCGGGATTGGTGAGTTTCTCCGTAACCGGCGTCAATCCGGATTGACGCCGAAACGGAACTAACGGTCAATTGACCGTTACAATTACCTCGGTCGGCTCCTTCCAGGTCGGCGTTAGTGCGGACCCGGTCACTCCGCCGGTGTCGTTCCAAAATGTAATTTCAGCAGGAAGCAGTACGGTCACCTTCAATGGTCTGGGGCAGGGAACGTATTACATCACCGCTAAATCAGCCAGTGCCCAATGCCCCACGGTGACCCCATCCACGCTGACAGCGGGGCCCATTGCCGTCGATTTCCAGTTGACGGCACAGGACATACTTTGTTCTGAAAATAAAGGAGGTGTAACCCTTAAACGGATCCTTGGTTCTTCGACAGTCCCTTACAATTATCAGATATTGAATCTGGGCAACGTTGTTCAAAGTGGTGTGATCACCTCGCTGCAGGCGATAGCGGATGTTCCGTTAACAGGGTTGGATAGGGGCGATTATCAGATCCAGTTGACCCAGGACCAAGCCGCGGCAACCGGATGCGCCGGTCTCATCACCTCTGCTTTCAAACCGTTCACCGTAAATGGCCCTACCGGCTCGTTGGATACGCTGTATGTCAATAGAACCATTTCCCTTCCTGATCTTGCCACCGGATCGATGCTCGTCGGTATTCAGGAGAGCGGGCTGGAACCCTATGAAATGCGACTGGAGTTAACCCAACCTTTTTTTGCTCAACAGTCCTACCTTCTCGACTGGCCTGTGACAACGCGAAATCCTCAAAATCTCAAAGTGGAGTATAAGGCGACCAAATTGTTTGCGGGGGTCTACAAGCTTTCTTTGAGGGATGCCATGGGTTGTGAGAGAGAGTATAGTTTAACCATCGAAGTAGACACGGATGTTTTCATTCCCAATATCTTTACGCCGAATAACGATGGTATAAATGATGTATTCTTTATCCGGAATCTGCCGGCAGAAGCGAATATCGTTATCACCAACCGCTGGGGTACAGAGGTTTACCGGAGCAGCAACTATGCGAACGATTGGACGGGAGGCAATGCTCAGGACGGTATCTTCTATTATCGCCTCCAGGCCGGGGGACATACTTTCACCGGTTGGTTGGAAATTCAACGGGGTCTCGGCCAACCCTGATCAAGTCTTTGTGGCAAGTTGAGTGGGGATCAACTTAAAATCAATGTATTTCCGCGTTCTTTGCGATTTCCGCGAGGAATTTTAATGTATCAACCTTATCGGCGTAATCTGTCACCTCTGGAAACTGAGCCTGACCAAAGGCCTCACTCCCTGTGAACCACCGTTGTGCAGAGACAATACACTGGATTTTGTCCTGATGACTTTCTATTTTTTTTTGCAAATCCGCCGTGTTGCTGTAATACTCAAAATACAGGACTGAAACAGGGGAGACGAAAGTCGACTCATTCTTCAAGAGGATAAATCCGTTATCGAAAAAGGGACTTCGATTGACCAGTAAAATGGATTTTTGATAGTCATAATTGTTTGTATACTTATGATAATGCAGTACGGTACTAAACTTTTCCCATGCCTGAAAGAGTCTTGTAAAATCATACCCTTCGGGTACGTATACCTTCGATACATTGCGGCAGCCCAGCCCAAAGTAACTGAATACGTCTGTACCCAATGCGGTGAGGTCGCCTGGAGATTCTTCTCCCGAAACGATGGCGCAGGAAGACCTGTTTCTGCGGATGATCCTGGGGATGGTTCGAAAATAATATTCAAAATATCGCGCCGTGTTGTCGCTCCCCGTGGCAATGACTGCATCAATGGTATCCAGGCGCTCTGCAAACTGTACGAGGTCTTCGAATCTCGGTTCAATCCTAAGGAGAAGCTGAAATAAATAGGTGATCAGGAAGGAGTCCTGCGAACTTAGTTTCGCTTTCAGGCGGTTACCGGAAATCAATACGCACAGAAAATCATGGAATCCCACCAACGGAATGTTGCCCGCCATAACCACTCCAATCGTTTTGGGCTGCTGACGTTCCAGGGGGTAGGAGGACGTCCAGCGGTGAAGGACCGGCTCACTGAGGAACCGGGTTATTCCGTTTAGCGCCATGAACACACTATCAGCGGTGAACCAGGGATTTTCCCTGGTCGCCTTCTGTTGTATTACCTCTAATTCATCCTGCGGCAGCCCTGCAATCATGTCGCCCAACCTGCCAAAAGCCTTTGTCCGTTCTGCTAACACCATATCTGTTCAAACTTTTCCGTAGGGGCCACTGTTTTGAAGGTTGATTTAAGTGATGTATTTTTGAGGGGGTTTCCTGCAGATCTCGCAGATTTAAGCTGATTAGTCTGAGGGATGTGAATTTGACTTAAAATTATCAGTATAATCCGAGAATATAGTATATGGCGATAATGATTACAGATGAGTGCATCAACTGCGGAGCTTGTGAGCCGGAGTGTCCAAATACAGCTATTTATGAGGGTGGCAGGGAGTGGAATTGGGCGGGAGGCACGACCCTTACGGAAGTTGTATTGGAAGACGGCTCGAAAGTGGATGCCAAGGTCGTTCAGCCGCCGGTTTCCAATGAGTTTTATTATATCGTCTCAGGAAAGTGCACCGAATGTACAGGTTTTCATGAAGAACCTCAATGTGCCGCCGTTTGCCCCGTGGATTGCTGCGTGCCCGATCCGGATTTTGTAGAAACCAAGGAAGCCCTTACTGCGAAGAAGGCGTATTTGCACAATGAACAACTTCTTGATCGGTAATCGGTGATCGGTAATCGGTAGATTCAACCTTTGCAATTTAGACGTACTGCCCCTCGTAATTTCTGCTTATTCTAACAATGAATTTACGTTTGCCAACCACCGATTGGCATCCCATAAGTTATACGAAGAGTCTCACCCCCAAGCCAAATCCACCGATCACCGGTTGACGTCAAGTATCGTCTCCCGGAGCGGACGATACGTTCCCGGTCCAAGGCTCCCCCATCGTCCTCTGCGAGAGACGATGCGGGACAGATTGGCATCCATAAGTTATGGGAAGAGTCTCACGCTCAACCCAAATTCACCGATCACCGATTACCGATCGCCGATCACCGGTTACATGGCTACCTCATCTTCGACCTCTTAATAAGGTAAGCCTGAAGCACTTCAAAATAGTCCCTCCTCGCGTTGGCTGATACAAAATCAATTTTCAACTGGTTGCATTTCATCTTCAATTCCTGATGAAACTCCTTCAGGTGAGTCACGTATCGTTCGCGGATCTCCACTGGGTTCAACTTGAGTTTCTCTCCATTCTCCAGGTCAATGAATTCATAAGGCCGTTCTTCGAAGTTGAAGGCCAACTCTGTTTCATGATCGCTGATGTGAAAGAGTAAAACCTCGTGCTTGTTGTGCTTGAGGTGCTGCAAGGCTTTGAACAGCTCGGTGGGATTCTCACTTTGATCGAACATGTCGCTAAAAATCACGATCAACGACCGGCGGTGGGTTTTTTCGGCAATCTCGTGAAGGACATCTGCTACCCGGGTCGCTTTATGCTGCTTGCCGCCCTGTTGAATTGTCTTTTCCAACAGGACAAACAGTTTGTCAAGGTGCGAAGCCGCCGATTTGATGGGGGTGTACTCATCCACCTTGTCGGAGAAAAGGCAAAGGCCTACAGCATCCCGTTGTTTGTGTAATAAGTAGGCGATGGCAGAGGCTGAATAAACGCTGAACCTGAACTTCGCCAGGGTGTCCTGGGGGTAAAACATTGAGGGGGAGGCGTCGAGTACCAGCAGGCAGCGGAGATTGGTCTCCTCCTCGTATTGCTTGGTATATAGGCGGTCCGTCCGGGCAAATACCTTCCAGTCAATATGGCGGGTACTTTGTCCTTCGTTATAAAGCCGGTGTTCGGCAAACTCCACCGAAAATCCGTGGTACGGGGATTTATGAAGTCCCGTGATAAAGCCTTCAACGAGTTGTTTGGCAAGCAGTTCCAGACTCCCGGATTGTTTAATCTCATCTACGTTTAGCTTCACCACCCAGGCAGGAATAAGGATTTGTCTATTATTTAGGGACGATTTGGATCAAAAGTAACGCCTAACGCATGAAATATATTGGACTCTGTTTGCAATAAATTTTTAAACTACTATCTTCGATTCAACCAAAAGTACCCCAAAACCTTAAATTTACAACCTGTGGAAGAAAACAAGACGAATGGCCGGGATGAGATCTTCTCGGAGAAAGTAAAAGCGGGAAAAAGAACCTACTTTTTTGATGTAAAATCAACCCGGTCCAATGATTATTACCTCACGATCACAGAAAGCAAAAAGAGGTATAACAAAGACGATGAAGGCTTTACCTACGAAAAACACAAGATTTTCCTTTACAAAGAGGATTTCAACAAATTTTTGGAGGCCCTTAATAATACCGTTAACCACGTAAAAAATGAATTAATGCCGGGCGTTGATTTTTCCCAGTTTGATCACCCACGGGAAGAACAAGTGGAGGGTGCCGAGGCCAAGACCTCAACGGTCAATACGGAATTGAAGTGGGATTAAGAAACTACCTATACCTGAACCGGAAAACCCTCGGAGAAATCGGAGGGTTTTCTTTTTACCACATCCCACGGTTGTCTCTCCAAATTGACCAAGTAATTGGGCCCGATCTTAAACACTTAACATGTGTTAAAGTGCTGAAGTGTTGAAGTTGTCTCTCAAAATTGAACAAGTAATTGGGTCCGATCTTAAACACTCAAACACTTCAACACTACCTTCGCTGAGACAGTTTCGGCGAGTTGGCCCTTTTCTTGAATGGGAAGGGAACTGGTAACATGAAATGCCTCCCTCTTTCAGGAGGGGGGAGGGGGTGAGGAATCTTGCAGGTCCCGCCCGTTTTTGCCTTCAGCGTAAATCTGCGCGATCTGCGGGAAACCCCTATATTTGCACCCATTTTTAAACTGATCTGCTTCATCATGGGACTTAAATGTGGAATTGTTGGTCTGCCCAACGTAGGAAAATCGACACTGTTTAACGCACTCTCTAATAATAAGGCGGAAGCCGCCAATTTTCCATTTTGCACGATAGAGCCAAACGTCGGAGTGATTTCGGTTCCGGATGAACGTTTGAAAATTCTGGAAAGCCTGGTGAATCCCCAGAAAGTTATTCCCACTACGTTTGAATTTGTGGATATCGCCGGATTGGTAAAAGGGGCGAGCAAGGGGGAAGGCCTGGGGAATCAATTCCTCGCCAATATCCGGGAGGTGGATGCAATAGCGCACGTGGTGCGATGTTTTGACAACGACAATATTATTCATGTTGATGGAAAAGTGGATCCGGTCTCCGATAAAGAGATCATCGACACGGAGTTACAACTCCGGGACCTGGATTCCGTGGAAAAGAAGATCAGCAAAACAGAACGCGTTGCGAAAAACGGCGATGTCAAGGCAAAGAAAGAATTGGCCACGTTAACCGTCTACCGGGAAGCCTTGGCGGCAGGGAAGAACGCACGAACTGTGAAGGCTAGCGCAGAAGACAAAAAGGCGATTGATGACTTGCAGTTGTTGACCGACAAGCCTGTCATTTATGTCGCCAATGTGGATGAAGCATCGATACACACGGGCAACCCTTATGTTAATGCACTGAAAAATCTCGTGAAAGATGAGGGCGCCGAGGTGGTGATGGTTTCCGCAGCAATTGAAGCGCAAATTGCCGAGTTGGATAACCTGGCCGACCGTCAGGCATTCCTGGAAGAATATGGGCTCAGCGAATCAGGCCTGAGCAAATTGATCAGGGCAGCCTACCACCTGCTCGATTTGATAACCTATTTCACAGCTGGCGAGAAGGAGGTCCGGGCCTGGACGATTCACCGGGGTTGGAAAGCGCCGCAGGCCGCAGGGGTAATTCATACTGATTTTGAGAAGGGGTTTATCCGCGCGGAAGTAATCAAATTAGCTGATTATCAGAAGTATAAGACTGAGGCCGGATGTAGGGATGCAGGTAAACTGGCAGTAGAAGGGAAGGATTATGTGGTGGAGGACGGGGATATCATGCATTTTCGCTTTAATGTGTAGCTTTTGCCTTAGAAACGGCTAAAATTTTCCTTCCGTCAGGGCTACCAATTCTACTGGTTTTTAGTAACTTAGCTTTCCCAAAAGTGGTTTTTTTACAGGGGTCTTCTGTAGCTATTTTTTTAACCCCATAAGAGTTTAGCCTTGAGAATCAGGATCGTCTTTTCGTTAAAGAACAGGGGCGCTTATGTTCCGTTTCACCACCAGTTCTTGTTGGCACAGACCATCAAGGGTTTGGTGATGACGGGGGGCAGGAAAGAATTCGCGAATTATATTCTCTACAACTTTTCCGGATTAAAGGGGCAGATCAAGATCAGCCGCAAAGGCCTTCATTTTTACTCGTCCAGGGTGACGTTGGTTTTTTCCGCTTCAGACAAAGATTTTCTTGATTACTTGTTAGCCGTACTCTTTGAACAGAAAGAGCTATTGATCGGCAATTTGCAATTGGTACCGGAGGCTGTGGAAAATGAAGATCCTGTTTCTATTGGCGACTCAGTAAAGTTTCTTTGTATCTCCCCCGTCGTTTTACTGCCCGCTACCTTTAATGACGAAAGTGGAAAGCGGTTCATTTCTCCCCAGGGGGATGAGTTCTCGGATCTGCTCTACGATTCCACCATCGCGCGGATGGAAATCAGCGGGAAGTTTACGCCCGATGAATTGGCGCAGTACTATAAGTTCCAGATGGTGCCGGACAAAGATTATATTGAGCGGATTCAAGCTTCTCATAAGAAGTTTGCGCGCATCTACCCCCTGTATGACACCGATATTAAGTACGAGGTGAGAGGATACACGTTCCCCTTCACACTCTATGCACCTCAGCCCGTTCAACAATTTGTCTATGAACATGGATTGGGTCACTTCTCCTACAAGGGTTTTGGTATGCTGGACGTGGCCCATCACAATGGCGTCAATAAGGCCAACAACGTGGAGGTGAACTACGCTAGCGTGGATTTACCTGAATAACAAAATAGCCGATCAACTGATCCGCATTGGGTTGAAAGGAATGGTTGTACACCAATACCTCATAGGTATTTTCCGTTTCAAAATGACTCCCTTCAAAGTAGTTGGCAGGCAATGTCCGGGAGTCTACCAGGTATTGATAATTATACAGTCCTTGTTTTAATAAAAACGTGACTTCGTACGCTGCTTTATTGGGGTAGTATTTCATTTTGTTTTCATCATTGCGGTCCCAGTTATTAAACGCACCGATCACATAGACCGGGTCGTTGATGGGCTTGAGGGGATTGAGTGAGAACGTCACTTCCAGGTAGTTGGAGCTGACCTTAGGTTCCCCATAATCCTGGTTATCGATCTGGTAATTGCCATCGTTGTCGTTGTATTGCGCATAAGCCTGGTCCGTTCTTGGCAAGTCCTGCTGAACGTAGAGTTGAAATGGTTTTACGGTCCGGTTGAGGGTACCGGTATTCTGGCCGGGCGAAGTAAGGGACCTGAAATCAACCCACCGGAATTCGTTTCCTCCGTTAAAAAATTTATCCTGATCGAAAAAATGAAATTCCATCCGTTTGTCACTTTCCCGGAGAAAACTTGGCTTCAGATCCCATTTGGCATTGTCCCAACGCTGGTTTTGCCGCAGCACCACATGAACACTTTCGAGCGGGTTCATGATTTCCATACGGCTATAGTCAATAGTGAAGTTGAGTTGCTGATTAGCCCGCCCCATCGTTCCGGTACCGGAAAACTGATTGTCCTGGACCAGGCTCGAGAGATCCCGGAAAAGCATGAACCGGTGCGAAAGGACGACATCGGATTTGTTTCCATCGCGATAGATGATGATCAGGTAGTTGCCGGGAATCTTTATTTGCGGAATGGGAAATCGATAGTGGACATAGGGAATATGGGTGCCGCCTGAAAAAGCATAGTCATTCAACGGGAATTCGTTATAATCCTGGAGGAAGTCAAGATCCATCAGACCGGATTTTGCCCAATCGTAGGTACAGTGAACCAGGCGGGCATAATAATTACTTCGATCGGCTTGCAAGTCGTCAAATTCCAAAACTAAATTAGGTGCATCTACCGAACTGGCAGGCGCATTCATGTAGTCCTGAACACCGCCCCGGTCCGGGTAAAGCTGTACGGTTTTGATCTGGGGTTCATATATTTTATCCTCAAAAAGCAGCGTTTTCTGGGACCAGGCGTTCCACACTATGCACTGCAGGAGGCAGACGGAAAGAATCACGTGTTTCATGGCTTCAAAACTAGTTTAAAAAATATAAAACCGCATTCCAACGTATATGCTCATTTTGGTGTCCAAGGATTAGATTGGGTCATGTTCAGCGACAAAGAACTCATCAAAGGCTGTGCCGAAGGGAACAGGGCCTTGCAAAAGGCTTTGTACGACCGCTATTGCCGAAAGTTGATGGCGATTTGTCTTCGCTATGCCCGGTCGACGGCCGAAGCTGAGGACATTCTTCAGGAGGGGTTCATGAAAGTCTTTGCCAATTTGAAAGGCTTTCGTTCCGAATCGAGGTTGGATACCTGGATGACCCGCATCATGATTAATACGGCACTTAATCAAAACCGTCAAAAACTGTATTTGATACCCATGGTGGATGTGAACGAGGTTACGATTCAGGATACGGAAGAAATCAGTCTGGCCCGGTTCCATTTTTCTGAATTGATTTTGATTGTGCAGTCCTTGCCCGACGGATGCAGAGTTGTTTTTAATCTTTTTGCGATAGAAGGATATGGACACAAGGAAATTGCCAGCATGCTGAACATCAGTGAAGGTACCTCCAAGTCGCAATACAACCGGGCCAAAAGCTTATTGCGGGCAAAACTTATCGAGTCAGGAAAAGAATATAGAGGGTATGGAAAGAAGATTTGAGGAGGCATGGCGTAAGGCAATGGAAGGGGCTGAAGTGGAGCCCTCCGGTGAGACGTGGAAGGCCATGGAGTCGGAATTGATAGCGGAAGAAAACAAGGGGATGAAACGCAAAGTTGTGTTTTATCAACGTCTGGCGGCAGCTTCCGTGCTATTTGCTTTTCTGCTGGGAGCCCTCAGTTTTTATTCCTGGAGAAATAATTCACCCGGAAGGGAAGGTACGGCCGCATTGAGTCACGTCACCTCCGCCTACGCTGAGACAGCTCCGGCGGAAAGGCCCGGCCCCCCTCCACCTCGGAGAGGAGTTGGCCTGCCCGACGACGTGTCCGCCGGAGCCGCTTCGGCGAAGGTGGAGGCTTTAGCGCAGGCGGGTGGTGATAACAAAGCCGCGGTCAATCAAGATAAGGATATAGACAATGCCAGAAACACCGGGAGGACAGTGGAAGTTTCGAATGGGGTACACCGCACAACCGGTATAAATGCCATCGTGGACAACAGGACGCGAACGCCTGGTGCGATTAATCCCGCATCGGCAGATTCAGCGACGGTAGAAACGTCGTTGTCTCAGGCAACAGTGTCAACCCCGACAATGTCTGGATCGACACCGGGAAGCGAGGTCAACGAACAGTCATTACAACAACGTACCGCCGCTAAAGTCGTGGAATCGCCTATTAAGATTCAAAAGAAGAAAAAAGAAGAGCCCATCCTCCCAGACATTCTGGCGACGGATGAAAATGAGAAGAAAAGGAATGGGCCGGATAGGTTCAGGGAAGATTTGTGGGCATCGTTGAGTGTTGCTGCTGGAAATTACAATTCAGGGGCGCTGGCTCCCGGTTCTCCCGTTGTGGCGTCGCCCTCCTCGTCCAATTCCGCCATGTCGATGGTTTTCGTAAGGTCAAACGTAAGCCGGGCTCCGGTGGGGTCGTCGCGCAGCGCCGGGCTTACCATCGGCAAGCGCATCACCCGCCGGTGGGTAATCCAGAGTGGAATCAACTACTTGAATCAAATCTCCGGGTACACTTCCAATTCTTCCAGCCTTGGGCAGGCTTATTTAGCAAATTATAGCAGCCTCAAACAGGCTTCATCGGTTACGTTTACCAACACGTATCCTATTAATAGCGTGCTCGAATTTGTATCCATTCCGGTTCAGGCCGGCTATTTGATAGTTGACCGAAAACTGGGTTTTCAAATGAATGCAGGTGTATCAGCCGATTTTCTTATCCGAAACACATTGCAAGACCCCAGCGGACAAGTGAGCAGTTTCTCACAAGGGGCAGGCACCGATTCACCGTACCGGTCAGTGAACTGGGCTGGATTGATCAGTACAGAATTAAGCTACCGGATGAGCCGTCAGTACCGGATTTCCATTGTACCGGGAATCCGCTACTTGTTTGATCCGGTATTCAAATCGGGCTCGGCAGACCATCCGTATGTGACGGATATTGGTTTCCGGTTTCGGTATATTTTACGGTAGTGGTACGTCTTTAGTCTTTAGTCCTGAGTCTTGAGTTAAGTCAGACAGGGGTGTATTGATTCAAGACCCAAAGATTAGAAAAGCAAGATGAATGACTCAAGATTAACAAACCTCAACCTAAAAAAACTCAACCTATGATCTACAGACCATCCAACCCCTTATCCGTCGTATTTTTCCTTTTTTCCCTTATCCTTACGGGGCTCTTTTGGATAGCGGAGTGGGGAATCGCTCAATACCATTTGATCCGGCTTCGCATGAGGTCCGGCCAATCGTGAAGATCTAAACGACCGGCGTTTCTTCGTAAAACGTTCCAACCTTTCAGGGTAGAGTAGGTGTCCAACCGGTATACCTAAACAGAAAGGCCATGAAATTCACACCCGTTTCGCTCCAGCCTGCTTTCCTTTTTCTTCTTCTCACCTTCGCTTTCTCATTCGACCGGTGTTCTGACAAGTGCCAGGTCAAAAGCAAGTTCGTCTATTATGCTCCTGTCTATTCCACAACGGCAGAAATCAAAGCTGCTGCAGGAATGAGGGCAGCCCGGGAAGTCAAGAACCTCGGAAAAATTTACGTCAAGGATGCATTCCTTTTCGTCAACGAAGCAGGGGAAGGAATCCATATTTTTGACAACCATGATCCGGCCGTACCCCAGCCCATCGGCTTCCTGAACGTTCCCGGAAACCTCGATCTGGCCATTCAGGGCACGACGTTGTATGCCGATAGCTATATCGACCTGGTGGCCTTTGATATTAGCGACATTCATAACATTAAGGAAGTCAACCGGATCGAAGGATTGTTTAGCGCTTATTCCACGTATGGCTTTAGCGTTGATCCTCAAAAAGGCATTGTGACCAGTTTGGAAATTCAGAATACGGTTTCCGTCATGCAAAGCGAGTGCGAGGCACAGGTGCAGCCCTGGGGCGGAATCTATTATGACGCTGGAGTAGCCATGCTGCCTGCCAGCGGCGCTCCTTCGCCAAAGACGATGACCGTCGTTCCCTCGGGTACACCCGGTGTTGGCGGCTCAACAGCGAGGTTCGCGATCGTCGACCATTTTCTTTATGGATTGGATGGTACCAACCTTGATATAGTAGATATCTCCTCCGAGACGAACCTTGTCGCAGGAAAATCCATTATCGTTGCCTGGGACGCAGAGACATTGTTTCCTCACGGGTCGAATCTGTTTGTCGGGGCGAGGGCAGGAATGTACATTTTTGACCTGACGACGCCAGATCAACCCCAACTCCTTAGCCAATACGATCACATCATGAGCTGTGATCCCGTGGCGGTGGAAGGCGACTACGCTTATGTAACGCTGTATAGCGGCGGCCTTTGCCACGTCGATACCAATCAACTGGAAGTCATCGACATTAAAGATCTGAAGTCGCCCCGATTAGTCAGTGTGTACCCGATGACCAACCCTCATGGTGTGGGCATTGAAAACGGCACGTTATTTATTTGTGATGGCGACGCCGGCTTGAGGATTTTTGATGCCAGTGACCCACTCACGATAACGCAACACAGCCTCGCCCACTACGATTCGATCAGCGCCCTGGACGTTATTCCAATCAACAGGGTAGCCATAATGATCGGCTCCCATGGGATTTTCCAATACGATTATTCTGACGTGAAGAACATCAGATTGCTGAGCCAGATCCCGATCGGAAAGCAATAGCCATGCAGAAAAAAATATTCATCCTTCTTCTAGTGACCTGCCTGGTCCGGACCGGGCGCGCCGCAAGTCTGGTGGGTTCCGATTCAAGTGTGAGGAGGAGTGGCGTAGCATATTATTTTACATTTGGGATGGGAGCAATGATCGGGTGTGAACAATGTCGAGCTACCGGCACGACAGCCAGTTTCACAACGTCTTTGGTTCAGGGTGTTCGTATCGGAAGAAAAGGGTCGATTGGAGCCGGCATCGGATTTGATGCTTATGAAAATTGGAAAACCGTGCCCTTGTTCGGGAGCGCTTCATGGGATCTATTCGGAAAAAGGAACAAGGTTTTTGTTCAGCTGGACTACGGCTATGCTGGCGCCTGGATCAACAAGGACGCGCAGGGCTACGGCTACAAAAAAAGTGTAGGCGGCAAGGTGATCCATCCCGTGCTGGGCTACCGGATCCAATCCGGGAATGTACGGTTCTCCTTTTCCGCCGGCTATAAATTCCAGCGGGTTTTCTCCCGCTATGACTATCCGACCTATAACATCTTTCCGGAGTATTATGCGTATCCAGCCCTTTCAACCGGTACAAAGGAGATTCGGACGGATATGAATCGGTTTGTGGTAGGAATGGCCATAGGTTGGAGATGATTAGTGTTTATGTGTTGAAGTGTTTAAGTTGGTGGGTACCGAATGGTCTGGTCTAGGGCGCTACTTGCTGAAGTGTTGATGCGGTGGGCACCGAATGATGCGATTCAGGGACCAACATCAACACAAGGCCTCGCCTGCAAGGTGAAGGAAA
>Ga0193722_1000194_pt1 | contig 13447 bp, 17 predicted proteins | sample H2m1metaG_FD_143044 | JGI IMG/M metagenome (GOLD analysis project Ga0193722, IMG submission 143044) | Soil microbial communities from a riparian zone of the East river system, Colorado, United States - H2m1 | ecosystem: Environmental > Terrestrial > Soil > Riparian zone | place: USA: East River...
AAGACAAAAAAATAAATTTGAAAATAAAGTTGCGCAACTCAGAGGTTGCGCATATATTTGCAACCAGAAAGTTGCTTATTATTCAATATAAAAAAATGAAACAAGATATTTTTCACGCAATCGCAGACCCTACAAGAAGAACAATATTAACCTTAATTGCCTTGCAAGCTATGACGCCTAATGCTATGGCAGAACATTTTGACACTACCCGCCAGGCAGTGTCTAAACACATTAAAGTATTGCAGGAGTGCGAATTGATCAGACCCGAACAATCGGGCAGAGAAATTTATTATCACTTTAACCCAAAAAAAATGAAAGAATTAGACAAATGGCTCGAGCCTTTCCGCGCTATGTGGGAAAACAGGTTTAACCGATTAGACAAAGTATTGAACAATCTAAAAACAAATAAAAATGGAAAATGAAACAAAAATCACTGCCGAAGTCGGCAAACAAGAATTAATTATTATTAGAGAATTTGATGCTCCAAGAGAATTAGTATTCAAAGCATTTAGTAGCCCGAACATTCTAGAGGAATTTTTCGCCCCTGAAGGCGTGACTATGAAGTTTGACTTCGGTGATATTGTCTCAGGTGGAAAATACAGATACATTCAAACCGATGACAAAGGAAATGTACTATGTGCATTTAAAGGAGTCATTCATGAAGTGACTTCACCGGAGAGGATAATTCAAACTGCTGAAATGGAAGGATTGCCGGAAAGTGGACATGTAGTTTTGGAAGCAATGATATTTGAAAGTCTACCTAACAACCGAACTAAACTAACAATTCACGATGTATGCAGAAGCAAAGCAGACCGTGACGCAATGATAGCGAGTGGTATGGAAAATGGATTGGTAATGATCTTTAATCAGCTCGACCAATTATTACTTAAAATTAAGTAACAACAAACATTAAAATGAAAACGAAAAAAATAATATTTTGGACAACCACTATAATCATCTTCTTAATTGAGGGCGTAATGCCAGTATTGACTTTTCATTCAGAATTGGCTAAGCACGAAGGATTTCTACATTTGGGGTATCCCTGGTATTTTGGAAATACATTAATAGTATTTAAAGCTTTTGGGGTATTAGCTTTGATCATTCCGAAAATTCCGGGAAGAATAAAGGAATGGGCTTATGCAGGTTTTGCTTTTGACTTCATTTTTGCTTGTATCAGCCATTGCATGGTCGACGGCCTTTTTTTTAAGTCGTTCTTCCCATTAATGGTTATGGCGATATTGGTCGTTTCATATATTTTCCATCACAAAATAAATTCATCAAAAATTAATAATTAAACTACAATGGCCCAATTAAATCCTTATTTAAATTTCGATAACAACTGTCGCGAAGCTATGAATTTTTACAAAGACTGTTTGGGAGGAAAGCTTTCCATACAAACGGTTGGTGAATCACCGATGATGGCGGAACAAATGCCCTCACAAATGAAGGACAGCGTCTTGCACTCCACTTTAACAAGTGGCAATATAGTAATTATGGCCTCTGATTTAAATCGAGAAAAACCGATCGTGGGCAATACCGTTCAACTCTGCATTAATTGCGATAGCGAAAATGAATTAATTTCTTTTTTTTCTAAACTTTCAAAAGGCGGAAAGGTAACAGAACCATTGGCAGTTATGCCTTGGGGTGCAAAATATGGTGCACTTACCGATAAGTTTGGTAAACACTGGATATTTAATTTCAAGAAGGGATAAAAATCAAAAGCAATCCAGCATTGAGAATATGATTTAAAATAAATGGAATGAAAAAAGAAATTCTCAACACCGATCCTTCAGCACGTTCAGTTTCTGCCGCCCGAATATCAATCGCCGCGTCAATCGCAACACTTATTATTCTTGTAATGCTACATATTTTAAGCCCTGAATTTAATCCATCGTGGAGAATGGTTAGTGAATACGCATTAGGAAATTATAACTGGGTATTATCTCTAATGTTTATCTGTTGGGCTTTAAGTTCTTGGACTTTGGCCTTTGCCATAAGATCACAATTATCAACAAAAGGTGGGAAAATTGGTTTAATTTTTCTTATCGCGGCAGGAGTTGGTGAGGCAATGGCGGCAATATTTGATATTAGCCATAGTATTCTTCACAATGTGGCTGGAGCATTGGGGATTCTAGGACTTCCAATTGCTGCGATGTTAATCAGCCTGTGCCTTAGCCGAACAGAACGACGGTTAGTTGCCAGAAAAATATTTCTTTGCACAGCCAATCTGACTTGGATTAGTGTTGTCCTGTTTGCCATAACTTTTGCCATTCTAATAGCCACATATACACATGCTGGTGGCGATATGACTGCCGATGCTAAAATAAAAATATTACCTCCGGGAGTAATAGCATTAGTAGGATGGGCAAATAGACTATTAATAATAGTCTATTGCATATGGGGAATAGCTGTGGCTTGGCAAGCAGTGTGTGTAAGAGTTAATCAATGAAATAGCAAATTCTCTACTTTCCCAAGAAACAGTCAAGTCGAGTCAACTCGCTTCGACGTTGAAGACAAAGTTCAATATTTGTTTGGCGATAATGACGCCGAGTCTTACGTAGTCATCGCAACAAAAGATAAACCTCGCATGAGGCGTGGAGGGCAGGATGATGGCAAACCTTTGCATGTAGATGCGGCAAAAGATTATATAATTGTGAAATTGCCGTTGTCCCCATTGAAATCTTTACGCCACTTTTCAAAAGATTTCGGCCAACTGACAATAAGGCAAACAAAAGTTTCAATTTTCTTGGGAATGGACAATACGGCAAAAAATGTATTTCTGTACTTACTATCATGTATTTTTCCGGAATTCCTTGGAATAGGGACTCTACATTAAAGCATGTAGCGTCGTACATAATAATATGTAATGACCAGATTTGGAGTGGAAAAATGCTGCTTTCAACTTAAGCGATTAAATCTTCACGTTCTTCAAGCTTATTGATTAGCTCGACCTTGTTGGTAACCGATACCTTTAGGAAAATATTGGAAACGTGTTTCGCGACGGTCTTCTCAGAGATGTTCAGAGTATGGCCAATCACTTTATAGGGGAGGCCTTTAATTATCAAGGAAATAATCTCAACCTCCCTGGCCGTAATGCCGTATTTCTTAGCATTTCTATCCAACAAATTGCCGGGTAATTTGATTTCTGCTGATTGTTCTCTATTGCGATCTGAAAGGATTAATTTATATGCCTGGCTGATTATTGCTGAATGCTGCTTAGTCAAGTTCCCCAAGACGGATTCAATTTTTGAAATCAGATGACTTGCGACGAATGGTTTTTCGATATAGTCGGACCAACGGGTACTTTTTCTCAGTCTGGCGATATTTTACCATGGTAAAATATTGGAAGTGCAAAGTTCAAACGATATCAATTTGTTGTCCTAATCATAAAACGCATATCTTTAAATGGTCAGCATTTGCTTAACGATGTTACATCACTTCTTGTATGAATGTAGAAGAGTTCAGAGATTTTTGTTTGTCATTCCCGGATACACGAGAAGGAATGCCGTTCGAGGGTTTCTTTAAGAATTCACGGTCAATCCTCGTATTTTATGTTGGTAAGAAGATGTTCTGCCTGCTCGACCTTAATAAATTTGATCGTTGTACAGTAAAATGTGATCCTAAGCTCGTTAATGAGCTTAGGGAACACGAGGGCATCAACAAACCATTTAACCTAAGCCCAAAACATTGGATAAGTGTTGAATTAAACGGAGATGTCTCCTGGGAATTAATCAGAGAGCTTGTTACTAAATCTTATAAAATTGTTGCAAATGGTATTTCGAAGAAGAAATAAAATGAGGACTTTATAAATCCCATTACGCTGTAGCATCTCAAACAGCCATATAGAAAATAATAGTTACTCTTCTATTGAATACTTGGATTTGTTTTTAGTTGTTGATAACAATTAAATCTACTTTTATATTGCCGCGGGTTGCATTGGAATATGGACATACCTGATGGGCTTTTTCTACCAGCTCTTTTGCCAGTTCTATGTCCAATTGAGGAACATTCACTACCAATGTTACTGCGAGACCAAATCCACCATTATCAATCTGGCCAATCCCAACTTTTGCTGTTACGGTCGTTTCTCCTGCAGCAATTTTTTCACGTTTAATGATGTGTAGCAATGCGCTATCAAAACAGGCAGCATAGCCTGCTGCAAACAATTGTTCCGGATTGGTATAGTCATCGTTTGCTCCACCCAGTCCCTTCGGCATCCTTACCTGAAGATCCAATACTCCGTTATTACTTTTTACGTGTCCGTTACGACCACCTGTTGCAGTTGCTTCCGCAGTATACAAGGTTTTCATTTTTAATAAATTTATTGATCAGTTAAGCTATTAGCTTCTTTAAACACAGCAGTATTGGATCACTCAGTTAAATGACTGTTTAAATTGTAATGTTATAGCGAACAATTTAAAACTGTTCGCTATATAAAGCTCTTATTTCAAAGATGTTATTTGGAAGTGTAAGTTTCTTTCAAAAACGCTTTTGCTGTCATTGGTTTTCTGCCCAAAAGATTTTCTAAATCTGCTTTTTCAGTTGAAAATTCTCCTTGCTTAATCGCCTCGGCAAAACCTGAAAACATTCCAACATATTCAGGTGGAACGCCTGCTCCTGTTAATGTTTTCACATAAACATCTTGTGGAGGGCTTACATAATTGATTTGTTTACCAACTATGTCACTTAAATCCTCGGCAATTTCCTGCATCGATGTATTTTCGGTATTGCTTAAAGAATATTCTTTGTTTTCGTGTCCTTGGCTTGTCAATACATTGGCAGTAGCTTCAGCCATATCATTACGCGAAGCAAAGGCAGATTTCACGTCACCTGCCGGTAAAAATATTCCGGTTGTTAAAACTTGTTCTCCAAAAAACATCGGTAATGCCTCCAGGTAAAGATTGTTTTTAAAAATGGTGTAAGTCAATCCACTTGCCTTAATTAGTTTTTCTGTTTCAAGATGGGATTTTCCAAGAAAGTAAGTAGGTGAAGTTTCCGTCTCATTTTTTCGCTCAAAACTGGTATAAAATATATGTTTTACCCCTGCCTCTTTAGCAGCCTTCACTGCATTTTCGTGTTGTTTTCCACGGTTAACAACATCAGTACTAGACACCAATAACAACTTGTCAACGCCTTTAAATGCTGCTACCAATGTGGCGTAATTGTCGTAATCGCCAATTTTTAAGTTAATTCCTTTTGCTTTCAGGTGTTCCGCTTTTGCCACATCTCTTACTAAAGCCGAAATGCTGTTTGCCGAAATGCCTTTTTTTAATAGAAAGTCAATAGTTGCCTTTCCATAATTTCCTGTTGCTCCTGTTACTAAAATCATATTTTTAATTTTTTAAGAATGTGATGCAAAGTAATCGTCCGGTGAAGTACATCTTTCAATGAGGGCCAGAGCAAAGTAGTTTTGTTAAAAACACTACTTATGACTTCAACCCTAACTCCCTTACAGCAATTAATGTTTTCTTTGATTGAAATCTGGCAATCCAGTGGACAATCTCAAAAGTCCTTTTGTCAGGAAAAAGAACTGGCGTACGGTAAATTTCATTACTGGTACAGGAAGTACCAGGAATATCGATCACCGTCTTCATCCGGGGAGCCGTTTGTGGCCGTCACGGTAAAGAAAGCCAGTACGCTGGAGACAGTTCCAGCGGGGGTGTTGGAATTGGTTTTTCCTGACGGTCGCCGGTTGGTATTCAATCAAGTAGTGGAAGCAGGATTTCTCAAGACATTGCTGGGCTGACCATGTTGTCACTCTCGGCGGCTCAGCGATATTTTCTGTGCCGCGACAAAACCGATATGCGCAAAGGCGTCGATGGACTGAGCGGATTGGTTCGGGATGGGTTGAAACGAGATCCCCTGAGCGGAGATATTTTCATTTTCTTCAATGGCCGCCGCAATCAGGTGAAGTTATTACTCTGGGAGCGGGATGGGTTTTCGATTTATTACAAACGACTGGAGCGTGGCACGTATGAACTTCCTGCCATCGATGGACAAACCGTGTCGGTGGAGTTACGTAGTGATGAGTTGATGTTGATCCTTCAAGGCATATCACTTGGTTCGGTGCGAAGAAGAAAACGATTTCATTTTTCAGAAAATAAATCAGTGAATAATCAGGCAGTTGCAGTGTGATTCCAGTGATGTATTTTATCTTTGCATCACGTGATCGCCGAAGGAAAAAACAAACCCACTTACGAGGATTTATTTATTCAAAACGTCCAACTTAGAGATGAGTTGGATCAGCTCAAGCGATTGATCTTCGGCTCCAAACATGAGCGATTTATTCCCAGTGTATCTGCTGATCAACTTGCCTTAGATATATCCGCTCAGCAGAAAGAACAACCTACGCCTCAACTCCTGCAGACTATTCAGTACCAACGTAAGAAGGCGAGCAAGCCGGAGACGGAAAAAGTACAGACCGGACGTATGGCTTTGCCTGCCGGCCTTCCCCGTGAGGAACAGATCATCGAACCCAAAGTGGATGTCACCGGGTGGAAACAGATTGGAAAAGAGATCACCGAAGAACTGGAGCGTATTCCTGGAAAACTGTTTGTTCGCCAATACGTGCGTCCCAAATATGTAAATCCCTCAACGGGAGAGATCGTTATTGGAGAATTGCCGGTACGTCCTATCGAGAAGGGCATAGCCGGCCCTGGTCTTTTAGCACAAATCGTGATTGATAAATATGTTGATCATTTACCGATCTATCGCCAGGTGCAGCGTTTTGAAAGGGAGGGCATGAAGTTGCCCATCTCCACGCTGGCAGACTGGATCAGTGGCACCTGCCACTTGCTCGAATCACTTTATGAAGTCCATCGGAAATTGGTATTAAGTAGTAATTACCTGCAAGCCGACGAAACGCCCATCAAGGTGATGGATAAAGACAAAAAAGGAGCGACTCATCGAGGTTATCATTGGGTGTATCATGCACCAGTTAACCGGTTAGTATTGTTTGACTACCGGGAAGGCCGGGGCCGGGAGGGACCCAATGAATGTCTTCATAATTTTAGCGGCTTCTTGCAAACCGATGGGTATGCTGTTTACGAAGATTTTGATAAACGATCCAACATCACTTTGTTACACTGCATGGCCCATGCGCGTCGCATGTTTGATCAGGCATTGGACAATGACAAGCAGCGGGCTGAGCATGTCTTGACGGAAATGCAAAAGCTTTATGCGGTCGAACAATTGGGTAGAGATAAATCCTTATCTCTGGAAGAGCTACGTACGCTCCGACAAGAGCAGGCGGTTCCGATTTTAGAAAATATCAAAGCCTGGATGATGGATGCCTACCCGCAAGTACTTCCGGAGAGCACAATTGGAAAGGCCATCGGATACTCCCTGAAACGCTGGGATAAACTTAGCCTTTACACTACTGATGCACGCTTACAGATCGATAACAACTTAGTGGAGAATGCCATCCGGCCGGTGGCCATTGGAAGAAAAAATTATCTGTTTGCCGGATCGCACGATGGGGCGCGAAGAGCGGCGATGTTGTATTCCTTCCTGGGCACTTGCAAAATAAATAACGTCAACCCTTTTGAATGGCTCGCAGATATACTCCGTCGTATTCCTTCTCATTCCGTTAATAAACTGCAGGAACTTCTCCCCAACAACTGGACGCCCACAGGTGCTTGAATAAGATATTCTCACGACATTAGCCACATGTACTTCACCGGATGCTTACAATTCAACAGCCTGACTTCGGACTGGCCCCGATGGAAAAGACTGGCGTTACTGCATAAAGGCGGGTCTTTTTTATTGTTAAATACCTAGAGTCAAAGCACAAAAGAAAAATCCACGAAATCACCGTATTTTACCATAAAATAAATCATTTTTATATAGGAAGTGCATATCTAAAATATGTGCGATCAAAATAAAATGAGAAAAGTAATTGCAGGAATTAATATGACCCTTGACGGGTTTTGCGACCACACAGCAGGAATCCCAGATGAAGAGATACATCATCACTACGCTGAATTGCTAAATAACGCAGGCGTGATTCTGTACGGCAGAATAACATACCAGCTTATGCAATTTTGGCAAAGCCTTCTAAAAAACCCTTCTGGTGAAAAATCAATGGACGACTTTGCTGTTGCTATAGACAAAATTCCAAAAATTGTCTTTTCAAATACACTTAAAGACACAGCATGGGAAAGTGCAACGCTATCAAACCGAACAATTGACGAAGTTGTCTTAGAACTCAAACAACAATCGGGGAAAGACATTTTTATTGGAAGTCGGAGTATAATTATACAACTAATGAACCTAAATCTGATTGACCAATACCAATTTATGGTTCACCCTGTTGTCGCTGGAAGTGGTTTACCCTTGTTTGAAAACATAAACGACAGAACGATTCTTAAACTCATAAAGACAAAAACATTTGGTGGTGGTGCAGTAACACTTTACTATGAACCGACAAAAAATAACTGATAACATTAAACAACACAACTTCAGACGGACAAATGCACGAACCGCTAACAGCACTTTGCCAGGCGAAGAATGCCCAGGCAACTGTTAAAAGTTTGCTGGTAGAATATTTTTGACTCTAGCACCGCGAAAAATGGTGATCACTGACTAACGAAATGAAGTGGTCAACTACCCCGTAATCTCCACATAGAACTGAGTCTTCTTTCCTGGCTTATCTGAAGTTGAACGGAAGAGATTTTGCATTGCAGGCAGTGAGTCGAAATTCTTTAATAATGAAACCTGGTCAGATATTCTTATGAACGAGTGCTGGAAAGTATTGACCAGGGTATCACTGGAGGATGGGTGTGCCATACTTGTAATCAGCCCTTCTGGATGTTGGAACGGTTTCAAATTTTGAATTCCATTCTTTTATGTTTTCTAAAATCGGCAAAAAAGCCAAGCCTTTTTCAGACAACTTATATTCTACCCTGGGCGGTATTTCCTTGTAGACCAATCTTTCCAAAAGTCCATCTTCTTCCAACTCTTTCAACTGTTCGGTTAGTACTTTCCTTGAGATGTGTGGTATTATGGCAGCTAACTGGCCAAAACGAATTGAATGGGTCCCAATTACATTTATAATTATAGGCTTCCATTTATTTCCAATCGTGCCAATAGCCCTGGTAAATGGGCAATTTGAGTTGCAAAATCTGTCGTCTCTCATCTTTTTAAAATTTGTAGTTACCCAATGGTAACCAGAATATACTATTATGGTTACAAATATAAACTAATAACAGTTTCTTTGCGAAACAAATATGAAAATGAGTAAAATGAGCAGATTAAGGCATAAAGTAACAGTTATTACTGGGGGTAATAGCGGTATTGGATTTGGTATTGCCCAGGAATTCGAAAATGAAGGTGCAAAGGGGGCTATTGTCGGCAGAAATCAGGACACGTTAGATAGTGCTGTGGCTCAGCTAGGAGATAATTTCATAGCCATAAATGCCGATGTAACCAGTGTTGCCGACTTAGAAAGAGTGTTTAAAGAAACATCAGAAAAATTTGGAAAAGTAGACGTGGTTGTGGCGAATGCCGGAGGCGGAACTATGGGTACTGTGGCAGATATTGGCGAAGCCGACTATGATAAGACAATGGATTTAAACCTGAAGAGCGTTTATTTCACGGTTCATAAAGCACTGCCCTATATGAACGATGGTGGTTCTATTATTCTTATCGGTTCAAATGCAGCACATCGGGCATATCCGTCTTTTACGCTTTATGGTGCTGCAAAAGCGGCCGTCATATTTTTTGCAAAAGGATTTTCAAGCGACCTCTTAGGCAGAAAAATAAGGGTAAATGTAATAACACCCGGGACAACAGATACACCAGCATTTGAAAAGTTTGTTCCCGCAGAACAAATTGAAGCTATAAAAAAACACTTCGCGGATACAATGCCGATAGGCAGGATTGGGCAACCATCTGACATTGGCAAAACAGCGGTTTTCCTGGCCTCTGATGATGCTTCGTTTATACTTGGTGCTGAACTCCTTGTTGATGGGGGTCTAACCTATTTGGCTAAATAGATAAATACATTAAATAAATAAATTCAAAAATGAGCAGATTAAAAAACAAAGTAGCGGTAGTTACCGGTGCTTCAAAAGGAATAGGTGCATCTATCGCCAAACATTTTGCAGCTGAAGGTGCAAAGGTAGTTGTGAATTATGCCTCAAGTAAAGAAGGTGCAGATAAAGTGGTGAAAGCCATAACCGATAACGGAGGCATAGCCATTGCGGTACAGGCCGATGTATCGAACGAAGCTGATGTAACCCGTCTGTTTGACGAAACCAGAAAGGCTTTCGGCAAGTTGGATATTTTGGTGAACAACGCAGTTGCTCAAGGATACGCACCGATTGAACAGATATCGGCAGCCGCTTTTCAACAGAGTTTCAATGTCAATGTGTTAGGGCCAGTCTTGACGATCCAGGCAGCTTTACAATTATTTGGCGATAAGGGCGGCAACATTATTAATATCAGCTCGGGCGCAAGCAAATACCCTCTTCCGAACGCCTCGCTGTATTCTGCAACTAAGGCGGCATTAGATGCTTTCACCATTGCATTATCGAAAGAACTGGGTGCCAAAAATGTTCGTATCAATTCTATTTTACCAGGAGCTACGGAAACAGAAGGTGCAGCCAGCGCGGGGGTCACAAAAGGCAGTGACTATGAGAAAATGTTTGTTTCCAAGACACCGCTTGGCCGCAGAGGCCAGCCCGAAGATATTGCAAGGGCCGTTGTGTTTCTCGCTTCTGATGATGCAGCGTGGATCACGGGTGAGCAGCTTTCAGTGTCAGGTGGTATGTACGGATTTTAATTTATAAAAAGTGAAACACCTTGGGTGAGTGTGAAATCGTGCCCTTAATAATTAAAATAATTTCAAAATGAGTAAATCAGAAAACAAAGTAGCCAGCTACTCAATTATTGGCTTCGGCAAGATCGGCCAGGCGTTGGGTAAGGCGTTTGTCCGCAACGGTATCAAAGTATCCGTTGCAACCAGGCACGACCCGGAAAGCTTTACATCGGAAGCGGCGGCGATCGGACCCGAGATCATTCCCACAACACTGGGGGAAGCTATCAAGGCGGACGTTATCTTTTTAGCTGTGCGTTTCGAGTCGCACTCGGATGTCGCGAAGACGCTGCCCTCCTGGCAAGGAAAAATCATCATCGATGTAACCAATGCCTACGGCACGCCTCCTGAGAAGTTGGGAGGATTGCCTTCTTCCAAGTTCGTTGCGCAGGCGTTCACTGACGGAAAACTCGTTAAGGGCTTCAACCATTTGAGTGCTTCCATTCTTAACCAAGATCCGGCCGTACATGGTGGCAGAAGAGTTGTGTTCCTGGCGAGTGACCATGATGACGCAGTAACGGAAATTAGCGCGCTTGCGGAAAAGCTCGGATTTTCACCAATCAACCTTGGAGAACTTTCGGAGGGCGGACTGCTTGTTCAGGGGCTCGGAAATACTTGGGGTAAACTCATCTTTAAAGACTTGGTCAAGTTCGACTGATGAATTGTAACTGCAAATTAGGGTGCGACCGCCAGGCGATCATTTGCCACTAAATGCATACTTATCCAAAATAGAACCAACTGTAATTATTTTACCAAAGCGTTGCTTTCTAAAATAGGGCAGTAACTCATTGGTGAGTTTTACTGTTCCCCAAAAATTAGTTTCCAATTGTTTCTTGCCTTGCTCAATAGAAGTTTCTTCTGCAAGTCCGGATAAATAAAAACCTGCATTGTTTATCAAAACATCCAATTGTTAGATTTCGGTAAAAAGTTGTTTGCCAAAAGATTTGACAGAATTGTCATCAGTAATATCTAATACCAATATTTTGAATGGCAATGACGACTGATTTTTTTCAGGGTTTCGGCTTGTGCCAATTACATTGTAACCCTTTTTGTGTAGCTCGTTTGCGACTAACAAAGATTCGGGGGCACGTTTACCAAACACTTTTACTTTAGCAAATGCTGTTTCTAATTCCTGCAGTTCAGCCACAGTAAGTTCCACTTTTGCTGCCCCAAAATTTTCCTGTTGATGTTCTATATTGGTTGTGCCGGGAATAGGAACGATAAATGGTTTTCGTGCTAACAACCACGCCAAATCAATTTGTGCAGGTGTTGCTCCCTTTTTATCTGCCATAACTTGAAGTATAAAAAATCAACAATCAACAATAAAAAATCAACAATCCGCTTTTGTGCGGTAGCTTAGCTTGGCTTTCTGTAAATCAGATTTTTCGGGTTTAAGCGGTCGGTTTCCTAAAATTATATCGACCGGCTTTTCCGCGATCATCATTACGGGAGCATACAGATCACCCATCGCGGGGTCCCGAGGCGAAGACCCTGCGGAGACGGAGAGGCCGAGTTGAACGCCCCTGAAACTTCTGAACTACTTACTACTATCAAATTGTTTTTCCAATGTCATCTCCTTCTCCAAATTCTTAACGTCCTTCTTGGTGAGTGGCACCAACTTTACTTCTTTGTAGTTCTTCCAAAATGCAGGATCATACTGCTTGGCCTGTGCGTTTAAACTTTGATCCCGTCGTAAAGTCTCTGGTTGATTGGGATCCACATTTTTGGTGTCTACTCCTGTGATGACCCAGGTTTCCTGATTCAATGCCTCCAACACAACCGACCCATCGCTGGCGTTCAAGATGTCGTCATAACATTTTGAGTCGTAGTATTTCAAACCCATTTTCCCCTCGTAGCTGCCGTATTCATAAATCGTAGAAATTCGTCGCCGGGATGTGAGGTAAGGGGAATCCTGGGACAGACGCCACGGCTTTTCGCTGTACTTACCCCGTATCGCATATTCGTCCCATCCGTATTTGTAGATGACATGATTCTCCGCGTCAATACAAACGGTATTCTTTCGTTCAAACAATGGAAAGCGGGCGATGTACGTAAAATAGCTAATCACATACACCGGACGATCATTCAAGTAGACAACGCTGTCGATCCTGAATTTTGCTTTTTTCAGATTTCCAACCAGGTAGGAAGGCTGGTACTTGATGGGATTGCAGCGGAGTGCGGTGACCAAAAGGTTATAGCGTTCCACCACGGTCTTCTTGAAGCAGTCGTTGCGATAATTCTTACTGGTCCGGATACTTCGCACATCTACTTTTTCGGGGTCACGCGTTGTATAACCCTTATCGTACACATCGATGGCTACTTCCGTCAGAAGTACAGCTTTCCCATCTTCCAGGTAGGTCTCCCTGTAAAACCCCTTCATAACGTAAGGTGTTTTCAGGAAATTGTTCTTGACATCCTTGAAGGCAGTAAGGACAATTTCACTGGGCGATACTTTTTTCTCAGAAATGACTACTTCCTTTAGCTCAATGGGCCTTGGCTTAAGACTGACCAGCATCGCTCCGGAATGTTGAATTTGGCGGATACTACTCCGGTAAGTGTCATATCCCATCATCGTGATCAGCAGCGTATCGTTTCCGTTATCCTGAGGAACGATAAGATCGAATTCTCCAT
>Ga0193722_1000195_pt1 | contig 13445 bp, 11 predicted proteins | sample H2m1metaG_FD_143044 | JGI IMG/M metagenome (GOLD analysis project Ga0193722, IMG submission 143044) | Soil microbial communities from a riparian zone of the East river system, Colorado, United States - H2m1 | ecosystem: Environmental > Terrestrial > Soil > Riparian zone | place: USA: East River...
ACCAGTAAGACAGACGAAAAAATGGCAAGGCCGACAAATAATGTATACATGACTATTTCTTCAATTCCTCAATTTGAGCCGCAAAGTAAGCCTTTTTTTGTGGAATTTTCCAAATCAACTTTTTCAGTACTTCAATAGCCTTGTCTTTTTTACCTTGTTTGAGCAGGATTTCCACCAGGGTTTCCGAAACGATATTATCTCCGTAGGCAAGGCTTTTTTCTGCCAGGTCGGAACTGTCGGCAGGAGGACCGCTGAGTTTATTTTTTGTTATCGTAGGCTGGGTCTTGATGAAATTCTCAATGATCTCGATCTGCTCTCTTTGTTTGGACCCTTCCGGTTTGAATTTCTTTCTGGAAGTTTTTATTTCTTCGATGAAGGGATCACCGGACGCTGGTCCCTCATCCGTTTTTCTGATTTTTTTTTTAGACTCATCGGATGGGGGGGAAGCATTGGCTCTATCCATTTCCTCCACGGTCTCCTCAAATTTATCCTTCAACTCCTTTAGCGTAACCAGATCATTTATTACATCATTCCGTAATGCCTGATCTGAAAGGAGGGGCTCGTTTTTTGGCATAGAGACATCGTAATACGTCTCTTTTTTTGGTTCCTGCCCTTCTGGCTCCGGTCTTTCCACCGACACCCTGTCAACCTGTTTTGCGGTCATAATCGCCTTAAGAACAGCACGTTCCGTGGCATAAATGGCGCTCTTGTGCAACAGCTTCTCACGGGAATCCAAATGGAGATCCCGTGCGCCCCGGGAACAGAGATGATGAATCACCTGACTGTACGGAAAATGAGCCTGCAACGAGATCAATTCTCTGGCCTCTTCCTTCGTCAGGGAAGTGTAGTTTTTAACGAGGGCGAGGAATTGATCTTTTTCCACAGATTCTTCTTGGAGTTAAAGTGGGTAAGTAAATGTAGTTGAAATTCTCCTGCGCAACAAGTAGGAGTTTCCCGCAGATCGCGCAGATTTTCGCGGAACAGATTACCAGATATAGAATATTTACCACTGGTCTAAGTCGCTGCCTCTTGGGCTAACAGTCAAAATCGGCATCATTTTCGTGTCGAATATTGATGCTATCTATATAAATAGCGGCACTGAAAACGCGCAAAACAAAACTCTGCGTGAATCTGCGGGAAACAATTACCAATTGGCCACCGTCGCATTAAAAATGTCAATCAGGATCTGGTCAAAAATTTTCTTTTGAAGCTCTTCCTGAAGGCTGGTGGTAAGAACCAGATTGTTATCAAAATCCGAATAAAAGCTGAAGGTCTTGTCTTTAAAACTGTTTTTCGGCTCAGTCGAATCGACATAGCTTACTTTAACAGCAATGGTCAGGCGCGTAAGGGCCGCTATATTTGTGGCCGTGGCAGCCGTGGCACCGGGGACGGAGCCCTGCGGCGCAATCGGACTGAGCCTGTACTCCGATACCGTCCCTTCCAGTTGAAGTTCTCCGTTTTCCTGGGTAACTCTTAGACTTGAATTTTGCTGGTAATAATCTTTGATCCGGTTGGTAAAATCCTGAGCGATGTTGGCCGGGGCCAGGTCTGTGTTATTAAAGAAGGAGTCTACCGTAATGGTCTTGGCGGCCGTTGCTGCGCCCGTCATAGAATAAATGCCACAACCCGATTGGCTGCAAAGCAAAACCGCTAACCCGGCAGTCACGGCACGAAAACTATTCTTCAAGATGGTATTCTTTAATTTTCCGGTAAAGGGTCCGTTCCGAAATACCCAAATCCCGTGCCGCATATTTGCGTTTATTATTGTTTTTGCGCAAGGCCCGCATGATCAATTCTTTTTCCTTCTTTTCGATAGAGAGCGAATCCTCCTCCGTAACATGGGTAATGTCATGCACTTCTCCCGACGTTCTGCTTTCGGAGTGGGAAGGACTGATGGTCAGCACGACCGGTTCTTTTGTTGTCTCGGGCTGAGCATGAATGCCTTCAAACAATCCTTCATTTTCCTTTATGATCTGCGCTGCCTTGGTAGGGTTGGAGATGCTTTCCCACACGATCTTTTTCAGATCGGTAACATCCTTGCGCATATCAAATAAGACCTTGTAGAGAATTTCACGTTCGGAAATATTTTCTTTGCCATTCGCCTCATGGTAGAGAGCCGGCAAGCTGTTTTCTTTGGGCAGGAACCCTTGCAATGTTTCTCCGGTGATCTCTTTTTCATCAGAAGACAAAACGGAGATCTGGTCGACCAGGTTTTTAAGCTGGCGAATGTTGCCGGGAAAGCGGTATTGGATCAGAATGGCTTTAGCGTCTTCCGTAAGGATGATCGGCTTTACTTTATACCGCTCGGCAAAGTCTCCGGCAAATTTTCGAAATAACAGTTCGATGTCCCTTCCGCGTTCACGCAGGGGAGGAACAAATATGGGAACCGTATTGAGCCGGTAATACAGATCTTCGCGGAACTTGTTTTGCTCTACTTTTAACAGGAGATTAACGTTGGTGGCAACCACCACCCGCACATCGGTTTTCAGAACTTTGGAGGAGCCGACTTTAATGAACTCGCCATTTTCAAGAACGCGCAGCAGGCGGGCTTGTGTACCCAGGGGCATTTCGCCTATCTCATCGAGGAAAATGGTTCCGCCATTGGTAACTTCAAAATACCCTTTCCGCGCTTCATGGGCTCCTGTGAACGATCCTTTTTCGTGACCGAATAATTCAGAGTCGATCGTCCCTTCCGGAATGGATCCGCAATTGATTGCAATAAATTGCCCGTGCTTGCGCGGACTTAAATTGTGGATGATTTTTGAAAACGACTCCTTTCCACTTCCGCTTTCGCCCGTTATTAAGACGGACATTTCCGTTGGAGCCACCTGCATGGCGACCCGTACGGCATTGCTCAACTGAGGGGCATTGCCAATGATCCCAAAGCGCTGTTTTATGGTTTGAATATCGGATTCTGTAATGGCCATGATTTACCTAACGATTTTGCCCAACAACGTGCCTCCTGTACAATCTTCAACCCGCACATTCACGTATTCCCCCTTCGATTTATTCTCCTTGGGAAAGATCACCACCTTATTGGTAGAATTTCTTCCCTGCAGGTAGTCGGGCGAACGCTTTGAATACCCTTCAATCAATACCTTGTGAACGTGGCCCACGTCACGTGCGTTTCTCCTTTGAGAAAGCTCCCTTTGTTTCCTGATGATTTCGTCCAGCCTCCTTTTCTTGATGTCCAACGGAACATCGTCGGGGAATTTTTTCGCCGCCAGGGTTCCGGGCCGCTCGGAATACATAAACATGTAAGCGAAATCAAACTCTGCCGACTCCATGAGCGAAAGGGTGTCGCCGTGTTCCTCCTCTGTTTCAGAACAAAAACCGGTAATCATATCGGAAGAAATACCACAGTCGTTACCTAATAATGCCCTGATCTTCCTGATCTTCTCCAGGTACCAATCGCGGGTGTAACCGCGGTTCATCCTGTCCAGAATACGGGAGTTTCCACTTTGCGCAGGCAGGTGGATGTACTTGCAAATATTCTCGAACCGGGCCATCGTATGCAATACCTCATCGGTAATGTCTTTGGGGTGCGAGGTTGAAAACCGTACGCGTAAATCGGGACTTACTGACGCTACACGTTCAAGAAGCTGAGCAAAGGAGACGGCTTCGCGAATTTCTTTTTTTTCGATCTTGTTTTCTTCTTCACTCCACCGGTAAGAATCCACATTCTGCCCGAGCAACGTAACTTCACGATACCCTTTCTCAAATAAGCCTTTTGCTTCGGCCACAATGGAATCGGGATCCCTGCTACGCTCTCGGCCCCGGGTAAACGGCACTACGCAGAATGAACACCTGTTATCGCAACCGCGCATAATGGAAATAAATGCTGTGACTCCATTAGAGTTTAACCGCACGGGACTGATATCAGCATAAGTCTCTTCGCGGGATAAGAATGTATTGACGGCCCGGCTCCCCTCATCCACCTGGTCGATAAGGCGGGGGAGGTCGCGGTAAGCATCGGGTCCTGCTATCAGGTCTACGATTCTTTCTTCCTCCAGTAATCGCGTCTTGAGCCGTTCAGCCATGCATCCCAACAGGCCGACAAGCATTCCCGGATTTTGTTTTTTAAGACCATGGATGTGGTGAAGCCGGTTTCGAACCGTCTGCTCCGCTTTCTCCCGGATCGAACAGGTATTCAGAAATACGACGTCAGCCTCATGAATGTCGGAAGTCGTATCAAACCCCGCCTTTTGAAGGATCGACGCCACAATTTCGCTGTCCGAAAAATTCATTTGGCAGCCGTAGCTCTCGATATACAATTTTCGTGATTTGCCCGTATTCTGGTCCTGTGAAACACGTATTGTTTCACACTGTTCGACCTCTGCGGCCTCCAGAATCCCAATGTCTCCAATCAAGTTCTCCATTTCACCTAAATCAGGTTGCAAACTTAACACTTTTCATGTTTTCTTCGTGCCATCTTGTCAGGTTGTTTTTTTTGTCCTAATTTGGTTCAATGAATTTCCCGCCGATTTCGCAGATCAACGCTGCGTGCTTCGGGCTAACGTTGAAGTGAATGACCCTCCTTTCCAATTCCATACTTAGATTTGCCTCGGTAGCATTCTGCTGGTTTTGTGTGCTTGCAACCGGAGCCCAGACAATGGACAGTGCCCGGGTTGCCCATCAGCAGTTGATCCGAAGTAGCGATTCGTTGATGAGCTCTTACCAATTTGAAAAGGCATTGAGCCTGTTGAATACCATGAGTGACACCCTGGATGTGAATGTACTTTTGCGGATAGGGCAGTGCAATTTCAGGTTAGGATTATCACGAGGCGCAATTCTGCCGTACGAAAGGGTCTTAAAATTGGATTCCACCAACGTCACAGCCTTAAATCAGTTGGGCCAGCTTTTCGCACGGGATGGAGATTTTTACAAGGCTCTGGAATGTTACTTGCGCCTGGTAGCAATGGATTCCAGTAACAGTTATTACTATAAGCAAGCTGCCTCGATGGCGGTCAAGTCGGATGACAAATTGGTGGCGGCCGTCTTCTATGAGAAAGCGCTTCACTACAATCCTTTCGATACGGAAGCATCATTGGCGTTGGGTACCCTTCTGATGGACCTGGAAGAATTCCGTCGGGTGGACAGTTTGGTAGAGAACGGGTTGGCCCTGGATCCGGAATACAAACCGCTGATTTTGTTAAAAGCAAAGTCAGCCTTAGGGCAACAAAAATACCACGATGTAATAAAGATAATCAATGGATTGGTCGAAACGACCGATACCCTTGCTATCCATGCCCGGTTATTGGGAGCAAGCTATTTCCAGCTGCATGACTACAACAAGGTCATGACGTGCATGAATTTTTTGGTGAATCGCAATTACGATAGCGATTGGATTTATTATTACCTGGGCGCAGCTACCCGGGAGCTCGGCAACATACCGGCATCCATCATCTATTTCAGAAAGGCGATTGAAAAGTCGATATCCGAAAACACAGGGACCTATTATTCACAGTTGGGCAGAAGTTTTGAGGAGATGAAGGATTATCAAAGCGCTATTCGTGCCTATCGGGCTGCCTATAACAACTCAAAGGAAGGGATTCTCCTTTATCATCTTGCCCGCAGTTATGATGTCTATTACAAAGACAAGGCGCAGGCCCTTGCCTATTATAAGAAATACCTGGAATCGGATGATACGATCCGGTTGGCAAAAGAGTATTCCAGGAGGAGAGTTCAGGCCATTGGTCAATAGTTTTCACCGCGGAGGCGCAGGGGCGCAAAAGGAGACGCAGATAATTAAAAAAAATAATAGGTCAATTATTATTCTAAACCCAGCAAACCAAATTTTGCATTTCCTTTGCGCCTGCTTTGCGCCCCCGCGTCTCTGCGGTTAAAACTTTTCATTTACTTTTGATCTTTAATCCCACAGTATGGCCATTATTAAAACTGTCAGGGGCTTCACGCCCAAGCTCGGAAAGAATTGTTTTCTCGCCGATAACGCCGTGGTGGTGGGAGAAGTAACTCTGGGTGATAATTGTACGGTCTGGTTCAACGCCGTGGTGCGGGGAGATGTTCATTCCATCACCATTGGAAACAATACAAATATTCAGGATGGGGCGGTGATCCATGGCACCTATCAGAAAGCCAAAACGGTCATTGGGAATGAAGTCTCCATCGCGCATAACGCTATCATCCATGGCTGTACGGTAGAAGACAAAGTGCTGGTGGGGATGGGGGCCATTATCATGGATAATGCTGTTATTGGTACGGGTTCTGTCATCGCAGCCGGGGCGGTTGTTTTGCCGGATACACGAGTTGAGCCGGGGAGTATGTATGCAGGAATGCCTGCAAAAAGAGTCAAAGATGTGGGGGAGGAGATGACGCAGGTCATTGAAAGAACCGCAAAAAATTACCTTATTTATGCGGAATGGTTCAAATGACAAAGAGGGTGACAAAGGGATTGAAAGGAATAGCAAGCGCCTGATCGCCCCACTTATTCATTTGTCGATTTACCAATTGGAATTATGAATTTCAATACTTACATTCAAAATTCAATGAATTCGGTGGACAACAAGGGGTTTGACCTCATCGTGATAAAGGAGTACAAAGCCAGGATAAAATCGGGTGGTAAGACTTTTTCTTTTGTCACTACTGATGAAAACAATAACGATGAGTATGCTCATTTTTATTTCATAGGAAAATACGAGGGGAGGGATGTGGTGTACGACGCTGTGCTGTATACCTTGCGGTTGGACCATCAGAGTGAACTCTATGAAGTGGCCGAGCACCGGGCGGCGAAACATTTTCCGCAGTTCAAAAAGATTACCTACAAAGAGGATGAAAATGGAAACTTGCAGCCCCTGGATGAATTAGAAGAGGAGATCGGATTATACATGGCCGAAGTCATCATGGAACTCGAGGAAGAAGATCAGGTAAAAGTAAAAGAGCACGTCGAAATTGACCCGAATACCGATTTTGGGATCGGCCTGGATGCCGGATTGAATGTGGAAAAAATCACTCCCAGAGTCATTGAGAAATTCATCAAGGATTTCAACGAAGATACGCTGTCACTGGACAATACCCTCTACAGTTTTCAAATGGAAGACGAAGCCGCGGGGTGAGTCTTGAGCCCTTCGTGACGAATAAGGCGGAGTTAATAGATTCGATTCACTCGTGCCGCACCAACTAATAAAATCCAGTTAACTGAGACAGCGGTCCGGTAAGATGGAGCCCCTCCAATTATCTATTTATACGAATTCTGTAAATTCCGCAAATTCTGTAAATTCTGATTTAGGTAAGCTCGAACCCCGTCCGATTATCTATTTATACGAATTCTGCAAATTCTGCAAATTCTGTAAATTCTGTAAATTCTGTAAATTCTGATTTATATTTGCGCCCCTAAACTATCTCTCATGAAGAATTTATCTCTCGTTTTGAATGCGGTACTGATCGTGGCCGTTGGCGTCTTGTACTACCTCCACTTTTCCGGAGGCCCCAGGTCCACACCCTCTGGAACTACAGCCGTTCCCGGTGACACAAGGATTGCCTATATCAATTCGGATTCCGTATTAAAGAACTATGAGTACTTTAAGGTGACGCGTGAAAAGTTGGAATCGAAAGGAAAGAAACTTGATGCGGATCTGAGAAACCGGGCTCAAGGACTCCAAAATGATTATGAAGCCTATCAGCGAAATGTGAGCAACCTGACGATCGGGCAAGCCAAATCCCTGGAAGAAGATTTGCAAAAAAAACAACAGAATTTGCAGCTTTACCAGCAAAGCCTCACCCAGGAAATGAGCGGCGAAGAGCAAAAAATTACGCAGGATTTGTACACAAGGGTGACGGACTTCCTTAAGAAATACGGGAATGAGAAAGGACTACAGATTGTACTGAAATTTGATACTAGCAGCGATCTCCTTTTCGGTGGGGAGAACCTGGATATTACGAAGGACGTCACGGCAGGATTGAATGAAGCCTATCAGGTGGAGAAAAAATCTCCTGCCTCCAAAAACGACTCCACTGCAACAAAGAAGAAGTAGGGTAGAGTCGCTAGTCCTGAGTCCCTGGTCTTGAGTTAGTATCCCCCTAAAGTCATGGTGATTAACTCAAGACCAAGGCCTAAAGACGATGGACTTTTGAAGAATATGATCTAACTTTCTGATCATGAAAAACCCCTTGGTAAACGTCTTTAGTGTTAAGACTGAAGAGGAAGGTCAGGTCCGCTCGATGCTGGCAATGGGCTTTTTCATGGGCATTTTCATGGCCACCTATCAAGTAACGGCCGAATCTCTCTTTATTAGTAAACTGCGGGACAATCATCTTTCCTATTATCAATTAGGCAATGCCATTCTGGCCTCGGGTATTTTGGGCATTGCTTCGACTGCCTTGTTCTCCTGGGCTCAAAACAAAGTGCGGTTTTCCATGCTCGCCATCGTGAGTATTTTGACCATTGTGTTGATTTCCACGGGACTTTATATTCTTTATCATGTGGGTTCGGAAGAGCAACACATGGCTGTGCTCTTCATGATGTTTTCTTTGATTGGCCCCATTACGGCGATCCTCTTGCTTTGCTACTGGGGCATCTTCGGAAGGCTATTCAACTTCAGGCAATCCAAGAGGATTATCGGCTGGATTGATACCGGTCAGCTGATCGCTCAGATCCTGGCTTATTTTGTGATACCCCTTACCTCCGGGTTGTTTTTGGATACTTCTAATTACCTGATTGTCTGTAATATAAGTATCCTTTGTTCACTTGTTTTTATCATTATCATTTCCACCCGGTTTACGCTGACGAAAAACGATCCGTCCGAGTTTGACGACACCGTCCGGAAGGAAACGAGTTTCTCCCGGATTTTCAGCGATCGGTACGTTATCCTGCTGGTTACGTTCATCATCGTTTCCATGATTATGTATGTCTTCAGCCAGTTTTCATTTCAAACGCTCATCAATCAACAATATCCTGACCAGCGCGAGTTGACGAACTTCCTCGCCTACTTCATGGGGGCGATTTACTTGTTGAGTTTGATCATGCAAACTTTTGTGAACGACCGTATCCTCAGCAATTACGGAATCAAAGTTTCTCTCTTTGTTCTGCCGGTGGTGGTTGGCGTTTTTGTCATCGGCTCGCTTTTATTGGGGATGCTATTGGGCCTGTCAACGACGTCTGGAAACTTTGTTTTTTTCTTTCTCTTTGTCGCGCTAACACGATTGTTCAATGGCACGCTGCGCGACTCGTTGGAAAACCCGGTTTTTAAATTACTTTTTATACCCATAGATAATCGCTACCGGTTTGGGATCCAGGCAAAGGTAGAAGGGGTAGTCAATGAATCCGGGAGATTAATTGCAGGGCTTTTCATTTTCCTGGTCGTGCTCATTCCCTACTTCCAGATTATATGGGTGCCTGTATTTATCTTGCTGTTGGTGGGGGTATATATCGTGGTGACCAGCCAGTTGTATACTGGGTATAAGAATAAAATCCGGTCTAAACTGGAGCATTCGGATACGCAACAGGACAAGTTGGAAATCGGATTTACGCAAATCACTTCGCGGCTGGAGAATTTATTAATAGGCGACAACACATCCAAGGCCGTATTTTCCTTTAAGCTATTGGAAAAAATAAATCCCGCTCAGGTATCCGGGTGGGTGAATAGCCTGATGAAGCATAGCCGGGAGGAAGCCCAGGACTATGCCCAGCGCAGGATGAATGAAATCAAGGGCCTTTCGGTATCGGAACGTTATGTGATCCGACTCGATCAGCGGAAGCTGGAAACCGACGAGAAGAATCTCTTGTCTCGATCCGATTTGCAAATGATCATTGATAACGGTGGGGATATTACGAAACAGAGAGTTCAAAAGCTCTCCCGGTCGCCAAAGGGGGAGGATCGCCAATATGCCGCCGAGTTATTGCTCCACTCCTCATCAGAAGAAAATACGTCCTTTTTAATTGAATTGCTCAATGACCCCGAGTTTAAGGTCAGACACACTGCCATCAAAACCGCCATCAAGAAGCACAATCCGGAAGTCATCTTTGGGTTGATCGAGAACCTGGGAAACCCGTTTTACAGCAATCAGGCCATGAACGCCCTGGTCCTTATCGGGGGCAAGGCGCTTAATCTTCTTGATAATGCTTTTTATCGATCCGGCCAGACCACACAAGTACTGGTACGGGTGATACAAACTGTTGGTCGCATTGGCGGTCAACGGGCAAAGGATCTCCTTTGGAATAAAATCGACTACCCGGATAAAGTAGTGGTCTCCCATGTGTTGCTGGCCATGGGCGAATGTGGATTCAAAGCGGGCATGTCGCAGATTACCCGGATCAAGTACGCCATCGAATATGATATCGCGGATATCAGCTGGAATCTGGGTGCGATCAATGAAATTGGAAACGAACCGGAGTCGCACGAGGTGAGGCAGGCATTGCACCGCGAGATACAAAACGATATCGGGCACATTTATATGCTGCTCGCGATGTTGTACGATACGCGGTCTATCCAATTGGTTAAAGAAAATATAGAAAGCGGAACCACCGACGGAACGACGTACGCCGTTGAATTGCTGGATGTTTTTTTGTCCGAACAACTAAAACAAAGGGTCATCCCCGTATTGGACGACTTGACAACCGCGGAAAGGATCAATCGGCTGGAGGCGTTTTACCCGCGCGTGAGATTGGATGCCAAACTGGTCCTTAAATTCCTGATTAACAGAGATTTTACCCAGGTAAACCGGTGGACAAAGGCCTGCGTTGTGTACCAGATCGGCGTGATGAAAATTGCCGATTTCTCCCTTGACCTGATTGCCCAGCTTTTTAATCCCGACCGGTTGATCCGCGAAGTAGCGGGCTGGGCGCTCTATCAAATTGACCCGGAATCCTATCGTAGTAATGTCGCCCGGTTGGAGGAGCAAACACGGCGAGGGATCGATGAAGTGATCCTCAACCGGGGTAACCGCTCCTCCCTTATGGTATTTGAGAAAATCTTATTTTATCAGCAGATTTCCTTCTTTGAGGGCATTCCCGGGATAACCTTGTCCTTCCTGGCAGACATTTCGGATGAAGTCAGATTGTCCCAGCAACACTCGCTGTCCATTGATGAAAAGTTTAACAATAGTTTCTATGTGATCTACTCGGGCTCGGTCAAGTATTACGTGAAGGGCTCCTACGAAACGGATTTCAATAAGGGTCAATTTGTGGGCGAGATGCTGTCGGCGCCCGGTTTTGCCAATACCAACCTGATTGTCGGTAACGAAGAGACCGTTTTGCTTAAAATCAACAAGGATTTGTTCTATGAACTGGTGTCAGACAATGTGAAGCTGGCTGACAAGGTTTTGGAATATATTTGATAATACTGTAGTTTTCGAGGATTTTTCAGGCACAATCAGGGGAAAAACGGTAGTCAATTGATTTTTTGAGCTTTTAATTTACCGCAGATTAGTTTTCGTAAGTCCTTGATTCTTTGCTAAATTTCTGAATAGAGTTCAACAAAGAGATGGTAAACTATTCTTTTCAAACGGCGGTTGTCGAAGAAGAGTCCCCTGATCTCCTGGTTTCGGGAAACGGGGTGGGTGCGAACCCCTTCCCCGGACTGCGACCGTTTACCATCAACGAATGTCATCTCTTTTTTGGCCGGGAAAGCCAGGTAGACGAGATTTTACTTAAGCTTTCGCAATTCCGTTCGATCACCGTCATGGGCTATTCCGGCAGCGGGAAGTCGAGTTTGATGTATTGCGGCCTGATCCCTGTTCTTTATGGCGGCTTCATGACGCAAACGGGACCGTATTGGCAAGTCATTACGGTCCGTCCCGGCAATTCTCCGATTGATAATTTGGCCAACACCGTTGCCAATTCCCTCATACAACAAGGCCGGATTGAAGAAAAGGACCGGGCAATTCATCGCGCCATTTTTAGTTCAGTCCTGCGAAGCGGCCCGCAAGGATTGGTGGAGGTTGCCAAATTTCTGCAGGCACAATCCGGGGAAAATGTCTTTTTTCTATTGATCAGTTTGAAGAACTGTTCCACTTCAAGAATACGGAAAATGAGGAAAATGCCGGCGAGTCGGCCATGTATGTCAACCTCGTTTTAACCGCCATTCATCAGAAAGAGGTGCCGGTCTACATCTCCCTCAACATGAGGTCTGATTTCATCGGTGATTGCGCGTCGTTTTCCGGTCTGACGCAAATGATCAACGACAGCAATTACCTGGTGCCCCAGATGACGCGGGAACAAAAGCGGATGGCCATCGAAGGACCGGTGGCAGTAGGAGGCGGCAGGATTTCACAGCGCCTGGTAAAACGATTGCTGAACGATATCGGAGACAACCAGGACCAGTTGCCGATTCTTCAGCATGCCCTCATGCGTACGTGGGATTTCTGGATCGCCAATCATGAGCCCTCCGAACCCCTCGATATCCGGCATTATAATTCCATTGGTAAGATAGGCCAGGCTTTGTCGCTTCACGCAAACGAGGCGTACGATGAATTGTCATCGCGCGAAAAGGAGATAGCCGAAGTTTTGTTTAAGAGCATTACGGAACGAAACCAGGAGAATACAGGGATGCGGAGGCCCTGCAAAATAGGTCTCATTGCTGAGCTGGCGGATGCCTCCGACAGCGACGTGATAAAAGTAGTTGAGCAGTTCAGACGGCCGGGAAGGTCGTTCCTGATGCCGGGCACGCATGTTCAGTTGCATAATGAATCGATCATTGAACTCTCGCACGAGAAACAACGCCCCACCCGCACGTGGGCACAGCGCTATGATATTGCCTTTGAGCGCGCCATCGTTTTCCTGGACACCAGTCGCATTACGTATGAAGCTGAGCTTAAGAACCAGGAAATGCTGCAGCGCAGGCTATTGCGACGGGCAAGGGCAACGAATGTGGTATTGGCTATTTTCCTTCTTATTGCCGTCGCCGTTTTCTTTTTCGGGTTAACCCAACGGATTGCAGCAGATCAGCAAACTGCGATTGCACGCAATGAAGCAAAAAGAGCGAATGAGAATCTGATTGAAGCCCAAAAACAAACAGAAATTGCCAAAGCTCAGACAGCAAAAGTGGAAGCCCAGCAAAAGGAAATTCAAAAACAGAATGATTTATTAGAAGATAAAAACATAGCACTGAAGACGGCGTTGGAAGATGCGGCTAGAAATTTACAAATTGCTATCGACCAAGAAAAGATAGCCCAGGAATCACAGAAAAATGAAAAAGAAGCAAGGCTTCTCGCCGACCAGCAAACCAGGAAGGCGAAGGAGGGCTTCGAAAAAGCCAACCATTTCCTGATGCTTTCCATTGCGCAATCCCTGGAGGCAAAGTCGGTGGGTATTGATGATAAGACTCTTGCCGGATTGACAGCCATGCAAGGCTATCTCTTTCACGCCCAGTATGAAGGAAGAAAATACGATCCTTATATCTTCAACGGCCTGTACGTAGCGCTGACGAAACTCTCAAAATCCAAAGCCAGCTACAACGCCGTCAATGTTCCGGGCACATGAAAAAACAGAA
>Ga0193722_1000196_pt1 | contig 13439 bp, 12 predicted proteins | sample H2m1metaG_FD_143044 | JGI IMG/M metagenome (GOLD analysis project Ga0193722, IMG submission 143044) | Soil microbial communities from a riparian zone of the East river system, Colorado, United States - H2m1 | ecosystem: Environmental > Terrestrial > Soil > Riparian zone | place: USA: East River...
ACAGGTATTAAAATCGGCGAAATTATAAATCCATATGCTCTGGAACTTTGCTTCCTTTGATCACCATTAATTCGTCCTTTAATTTCGGGTATTTGTACACGCATTTTCGCAATATGCAATCTGCGAATAGCGCTCATAGTAAGCGCTTGACTTACTACACCCGCTGTTACTGTACCCGTAAGACTACTAGATTGAGGTGCCTGAGCACTTATAATAACACCCGCAAATCCGCTAATTGTAACAACCCCAGATAGACTAGTACTTTGCCCAGCTTGTATCTGAGTTGTACTACCCTTAAATATTTCTTTACTTATAGCAGCAGAACTTTGTTGCTGTTGAACACTTACTGTCGTACCTTTAAATATTTCTTTACCTGCTAATACTTCGCTTTGAATAACTTGGTTACTAACCACACTACCAATAAATTTTTCTAATGCGTTAGGAGTACTAAGTTGTTTTTGTTGAGCACTTACTATTGTTCCTGTAATTGCTAGTGGGGTATTGCCTACAGCTGCACTACTTTGTTGCGCTTGGGTACTTACAATTGTACCCTTAAATACCAACTTACCTGCCAGCACTTCACTCTGCGCCAATTGAGCACTGATCGTACTGCCCTTAAATACCTGCTTACCCACGAGCACAGAACTTTGTGTAGCTTGGGCATTTATAATCGCACCCTTAAATATCTGTCTACCCGCGAGCACAGAACTTTGTGCTGTCTGAACAGATGTTACAGCCCCTTTAAATACCTGCCTGCCCACGAGCGTAGAACTTTGGGTCGTCTGGACACTAACAATAGTTCCTTTAAATATTTCCTTACCCACCAACACAGAACTTTGTGTAGCTTGGGCATTTACTACTGGTCCTTTAAATATCTCCTTTCCAATAGCAGCACTAGTTTGTGCAGCTTGTACACTTACCACAGTTCCCGTAAATGTACTAGCTAAAGTTACAGTACCGGAAGCACTTTCAGCCTGATTAGTTACTAACTGATATCCTATAAGATCATTAGAAAACCCACCTACTGTCCAGTGGGAAAGATCAAGGAGTATAAATTCATCCGAAAATAGGCCAATACGTGCCATAGTTAAGCAAACTCGTCTATAATTATTGCTCCGGGTGCTCCATTACCACCCGTACGTACCGTACTAGCTCCTGTAGCTGCGCCCCCACCCCCACCCCCGAATCCTACAGGAGCGGCAGGTCCATTGCCTACAGTAGTAATTCCATTAGCTCCAGGACCTAACTGACAAGATCCTCCCTTACCAGAAGATACAATCGGAGTAGCAACCACTAATGTAAGTCCGGGCCCACCTGGTTCCCCACCCAAATTTAAATCTCCATTAGTACTAACCGCTGGTGATGCTCCACCTAAATAAGCAGATAAAGTTGTAAGCGCCGTACCTAAGATACCACCCAACCCTCCGAAAGCAGTAACTGTAACTCCGCCCACAGCTATAGTGGTGTTACCTCCAGTATTTCCATTCGCTCCTGAAGCCCCTGTTCCGCCTAAGCCTATAGCAATGGTATAAACGGTATTAGGCACCACAGCAAAAGTTTTTTCCGCGTACCCACCCGCACTACCTCCTCCGCCCGCTGCTGCTGCTGCCGCTACAGACGTACATCCTCCGCCTGCTCCCCCACCTGCTACCAATCTAGCAAATATAGAATTAGTACTGGGTCCACTAGTAAACGTAGTTCCACTAGTTATTACTGTCGTTTTAAGATAACGACCAGTGGCCGGAGAAAGTTTCCTTCCTCCACTAGAATCGATTACGTACCATTCTTTATCTAAACAAAATAAAGTTTCCCCTGCTAACAAGGTGTATTTAAGCAAGGTAGAAACCGTAGTTCCGTCCGTATGCTGTACAGTTACTGTATTGGACGAAGAAGCATGGGAATTCCTAGCAATTAAAGTTTGTACATTACGTTGAGCTCCGCTAGCCGGAGAACCTGTTACATCCGTAGTAGCCGCAGTGGTAATAAGAGTATTTAAAATACCGGGCGTGGCAGTACTAGGCGCAGTATAATCCATGTAAGAAGTATGAACATCGATATTTGCCGTTCCCGATGTTATAATTTGTATCTTATGAGCAGTTCCAGTAAGAAGCAGCATTTAATCTCCAAACGAAACTAATGAACCTTGTTGCGATTTTACATATCCATAAACTGATTTAAAAACCCCTAAAACTTCCGCAGTACTTAAACTTGTGTTATAAATACGACAATCATCAATTACGCCTTGATTTGCATTATTATCGAAGTTACCAATCCAAAACGTTGTTCCTGTAGTGGGAAATGTTGTAGCGGGAACAGGGGTGCCAGCATCAAATGTTAATATTTGTTGAACACTATCTATAAAACCTTTAATTCTATTAGAATCTCCTAATAATGTTCCATCATAAACCATCGTCCACAAGTGCCAATTTGTATCATTTTGAGTAACATGCCCATAAGCATTTCCTGTACTACTACCAACCACAAAATAGACTTCCGTCCCACTCGCTCCTCCTCCCAAAGTTTCTAAACCACCACTGCCTTTACCAAATTGCATATTCGTTCCCAAAGCAGTACGCTTAAACCAAAATGAAAAAGATAAATGATTTTTACTAAGAAGATCAACAGGAGTAGTGAGAGATACCCCAGCAGTTGCACTATTGCTTAAAAACAGACCATTTCCATCTTTGCCATTAGGCGTAAAAACAGCACTACCTTGTATCGTACCATTCGCGCTCCCAGCAGAGTCTACCGCCGTTGTACTGCCGGGAGCTTCGTTAAGTTTCCACCAATGAATAAGCGCCATGTTATTTAGTTACTGTATGTGTAAAGCTGGTTACACTTACCAACGCATTGATTTGTATAGCCGTACTATTAAGAATGAGATTAGACGTCGCCGTTCCCACACTTCCATCCATAATCACCGAAGTGCCATCCGATTTTAAACACCTATACCACGTAGCCGTACCCGTAGCATTCGCCGCTGTATCATCCGTAATAGCATTAAAAGTAATTACCCCAGCAACTGCACCGGGTGCTGCTGTAGCACTGAATCGTAATTCGGCCAATAATACCTGTGCCCCAACGGCAGTGTCTGCATCCGCAGCCTGGGTGCCATCATAAATTCTTAGATACCCAGTATTTAAAAGAGCGCTAAGAGCATCAGCTTCAGCATTAACTGCTGCGTTGGACATTTTCAGATTCAATGCCATAATCCCTCTCCTCGTTTACTACAAATTTAAAAGTGCCATCCGATTGCCGTTCCGCCGTACCTGTCTTCTTTACTTTCTTAGGACCTAATTCTAAGTGAGTATGCGCACTAATTTGAGGACCTTCTCCTATACGAGTAGTGTCTTCGGATAACTGTGCTCGCAAAGGCGCATTATCTATAGGCGCTTCTAATACCTTTACAAGCTTATTAATAGCTTCTACAACTTCTTCGCTACCTTGCAATGCCAATTGGGTAGGTGCAGGCGGTAAAGCGGGCGTTCCTGCGGGCGGTTTAGCTGCTAATTCCGCTGCTGCTTTATCCAACTTAGCCTTATTTTTGTCAATCTTTTTCATTATTTCATCTACATTAGTAACTTCAAAAGCAATAAGTAACATTTCCAACACTTCCGGTATTTTAACTTCCGGAAACACGGCAGCAATTTTAGTTATGTAATCCCCTACTTGGGTAAGATCGCTATCTAAGATTGGGGGTAGATCTATATCAATAGGAACAGGCTCCTTATCCGGTTCTTCGTCCAATACTATGCTAAATAAATCCCGAAACGTATCTTTAATAAGTTGTTGGTATCCCTGAAACTGCTTAAGCATAGGCAATTCCATAGCCGTAGCCGTAGCTAAATTACCTGTACTAGGATCTCCAAAATAATGCAGCATTATGCCTGTACCCGCACTTACCATTAACTTAAGCCCATCACTATCGTCTCTTGCCTCCGTAGCGCCCGTAGTACGCGGCATAGGTACAAGATCAGAACCTTCGTTTTGTATCCAACTACTACCCGGAGCAGCTTGGGGATTTTTCTCTGTTCCTCCTGTTAATCCACCCGCTACAAAAGTAGATTGTAACTTTGCCTTTATCTTATCCAGTCCTTTCTGCCCCACTTTTGCCGTAAGTTTATAAGCGAAATTCGCTAAAGCTTGAGTAATAGCCACTCTAGCTTCCATAAACCTACGATGTTCCCGACTCCAATTTATTGCAGTTACTAGCAACCCAATCCCGCGTTTACCCATAGTATCGAATTTCCAGTGGTAAACCTTAACCTTTTGTTCTAGTTTTATCTTCTTCCGCGTTGTTGGGTCATCAGTTTTTTCTGCTGAAGTAAGTTGTTCGTCCGTAGCTGCCCAATCTTGGTAGAAGTAAACAGTTCTCCCATCCTTACTTTCCCGTTTATAGGCTAGTATTGTTTCGTCATCATCAGGATCGGTAATAATATCTGTAATTTGTAAAGGATCAAAAGTTCTAACAACTCCATCATCAAATAAAGCAAAAAATATTTCCCCATCCACCAAAAGTTTAGTACTTAACCTTTTAATTCCTGATGTACTAAGCAATGCCCGATTACGCCTATCTTTCATCCATACATCAAGTTTCTTCTGTACTGCATCATCGTCCGCTTGATAACTAATAGCTGTACCCCCTAAGCTATAATCTGTCCAAAGTCTAACAGCCTGATGTACAAGTGGGTCACGCAACCAATAGAACCGACACTTATTAATAGTAGCAGTGCGCGAAATAGGATCTAATTCACTAGCAACTTTTTGTCCGCCTACCAGCCAACCTTTATCGTCCAAAGTTAACTCTATATCCGCCTGGGTATAGGCTTCCCTTAACCCCGGAACAACATTGTAAAGAGCATCCGCCAATTCCGAGATCGAATAATCCCGTTCTTTAACCGCAACCGACTTACGTAATTTCTTTTTCATAAGCGTGCAATCTGAAAATCAAATTCGTCTAATTCCGGTGCAATGCTAATAATATCCGCATCGTGGGAAATAATAGTCTCAACTTCCATTTCCGCCAATTCCGTAATAGCCCAGACTAAAGCATCCATTCGATCTGGACTATCTTGTAACTCTAAAATAGGATCAAAATCACACATCTGGTCTTCCAACTCAGCAAACATTCCTAGATGGTGCACTCGCCCTTGTTCGTACAAAGCAGAGATAGGTTCTGCACGTACGATCTTACCTCGACTAGCACGCACGGACTTATAAGGAATATTAGGATCTTGGTGCCTTATATTCGCTTCTACCAAGTCTCCTCCATTATTTACTTCCCCTACTACACGATCCGCATTTACTTGCGCCACCGTCCACACTACTTTTTTAGCCCAAGCATCAGGCGTCTCATGTATAGTATTATCCGCCAATACATAAAAATGAGGAGGATCGTTAAAATCCATACCCACAGCTACAATACCCGTATCATTAGAATCTTCCTTAGCAGTAACGGCGGGGTCAACGCCCACCACTATACGCTGCAAAGGTACCATCTGTGCTTGTCGTATGCGATACTTTTCAATTAAAGAATGGGTCCAAAGAGCATTAGGATTGTCTTCAAGTAATTCAGCTTCAATCTCCTGCCTTCCCAAACGAGTACCTTCGTACTTAGTAATAATCTTCTTTAAAAATGCTGGAGCTAAATTCTGTTTATTATCGTACGTTTTACCATGTGTAACAATACAGTTAGGATCGTTAACTAATTCTTTAACTAATTTAGTAGGCTTGGGCGTGGTAGTTATAATCGCCTGGGGATGCTTACCTAAGCGCAACCCAAACTGAATCTGTTCCCAACTTTCCGCGTAACGCCATGCTGCCAGTTCATCCGCCCATAATTTGTAATGTTGCTTACCACGCAACCGTTCTGGCTCGTCCGCAGTAAATATAAGAGAAAGCGCTCCATTAGGCCAAACTAACCTTCGCTTACTACTCTGGTAAAGTGGACGCTCACCTATAGGACACTTAGCCAATATGCCACTTTCTCCCTCTATCATAATGTCTCTAGCATCATCCGAAGTTGGACCTACCAGATTTACAATAGGATTATCTTGTACCCACATCCTTACCTGCTCTACGCCTACCCGCGTCTTACCGTACCCACGACCCGCTTTTACCAACCAATAAGTCTTTTCATAGTTAGCGAAAGCAGCTGGTGCAAACTGACTAGGTCTCGCCCAAAAGTCCCAATCAAACATAAGCGCAGCCGCACCTTCATCGTCCAACTTACTAAGTACTTCTATTCGGTCCTTAGTAGAAAGCTGACGAAAACGATCGGCTTTACTTAATTCCGGCATTTTCAGTTTCTTTCTGTTCCCAATCTCGATAAAGAGCTACAGCTAAACAAATTCGCTTGATTTTGCTCGTGTCATACAATCCAGCCTTGCTATACATGATACGAAGATGTTCTTTGACAGTCTGGATATTTATCCCCAACACTTTCGAAATGTCCGTATTATTACAGCCCTCCAGGAGCAATTCAGCAACCCGCGTTTCTTTTTTCGACAGCAAAGGCCACAAAAACGAATTCATGGAATTACTGCTTGTACTTGATTGGAATAAACACTTTCAGCTCCATTGCTATCTACAGCAGTGACTACGTAATAATATGTCTGAATATTTTGTACTGTAGTGTCAGTAATTGACGTTCCCGAAATAGCACCGAATACTAGACCATATCCACTCCCCGATATTTGCGATCTGTATAGATTATAACCAACTACATTGGTCGATGTACTTGCATTCCAATTTAAAGCTACCGAATGCGTAGGCGGTGGTGCACCTGGAGTGAATGCTTGCACCTCGCGCATGTTTTCCCAATAAGAAGTATTGGTACTGGTACGTACTTGCCCCGAGACGCGCACACCGCGCACGAAAACAGCGGTACCGGAGAACGTGTAAATCACACCGGAGGCGGCTGCGGAGTCATAAGCATAAGCAGGAGAAACTGTCCAACCGCTTTGCGTCCATGTAGTGCCATCAGTCGTAAATTGCAACGAGAGGTTAGCCGAAAATCCGCCATCGCCGGAACTAACCCACGTTCCACTGATAAATTTCACACTACTAATGCTTTGTGCGGTTGACCAGACCACGCCACCAGCTTCGTACACCGCCGAAGTTTCATTGTTTCCACCATTCAGGTGAACATCGGTTGTCAGGTCGTTATCATTCAATCCTGCGGCTACCACTTTGTTGGTATTAAGAAGCGCAGTTGTATTGGTGTGCCAGCGATAGGCAATGCCCTGCGGGGCTACATTGGTGCCTGGAGGCGGGGGAGGCGCGACAGCTGTGGTGAAGGTAAAATCCGGCGAAGAAACTGCCTGTGAGTTCCCGTCTTTGCTGACAACGGAAGCGTGATATAACGTTCCCACATTTAATCCTGAAAGAACAAGCGAATGACTAGAAACAAGCACACCGTCGGCGACTTGCTGACCGTAAGCTGTAGTTGTTCCATACTTTACTGTGGAATCAGAGACGGCGCACGTCTGCCATGTAATAGTGGCAGTGGTTTGTCCAATAGAACTAGCCTGGGTAGCAGTCACAAACTGGGCTGAAGCGGTACAACATAAAAGCAGTAAAGTAAATAGAGTTTTCATAGCACTCCTGCAATTGCTTTAAGAACTGCGTCAATATCCGCGCCTGGATCTTTACCATCTGTAGCTTTACCCTTATAGGGACTAGCTGAAGTCAGATGATAGTCCCCTCCAACTAGGTTAACATATCCTACACCAGCATTGTCAGTAGGGTAGAAATTACCAGCTGGCCATTGAGCAACACCTGCCACGAAGCAATAAGGACAAGCTTTACCACGAGGTAAAACGTTCCCGGTAACAGTGTAAGGCACGAAACAGGCGTTGAGTTTTGTCAGTGGACCATTTTTGTTATAAGCACAATTCGTAGTCCCACCTATCGACCAAGGTCCATATTTACCAACATCAATGATAGAATCTACAATAGAAACATTTACAGCTGGACCCATAAACATCATCCCACCAGAGGTAGTAGCAGGAGGTCCAGCATAAGTAATATGCTTAATTGAGACATTGGTTAATGGTTCAGCAGTTAAACCATTAATTTGCATAAATTCCCCACTACATTTATAGCAGTACTGAGGAGGACTATTGTCGATAATAATATCATGGATTGAGTAATTCAATCCACCCCCAGAGACAATTCCTGTAGTACTTTGAGCAACATTAGCTATTTGAAAAGCACCACTAACACCTTTAATAACAGAGTAGCGAATAGTAACATCTTTGACTATAGCACCGAGGTTCTTCGGAGTAAGAAGAATTGCAAAACCTGACTGTGAGAATCCACCCCAATTGTTTTCTATAATGTTACCTTCAAATAAAACACGTTGACCATCTTTTAGTTCAAAATGGTTCTTAGTAGTAAACTGAGTACCAAAATAACTTGGATGACCCGGATTCCATATCAACGATTTGAAGAAATGATTTCTAGTAACTTCAATATCGGCAGGACGAATTGAACTAATTCCACCACCGAACAAGACAGCTTCACCACTAGCCTCTAAAAAGTTATTGGTTATCTTATATGGACCACTAGCAGAAATACCAGAAACTACTTGCGCGTCCGAGCACAGGCCGGGTGATTTACAATGGAAATCAGTATTATATGAATCAATAAGTGCAACATAGCTTGATCCATCTAAGTAGAAACCATGAGTAGCTTCGTCTGTAGGACCACCGTGTGTCCATCCCCGGTCAAAGACAATATGGCTACCAGTAACCTGCCAGAAAACTCTTGTTAAACCAGTTCCGGGCATCTGAAGATTTTCTATACCTATGAAACGATGATAACTTCCAGACACAGTAACATGCTGATTACCAGTCAAAATAAATCTAGGCATCACACGTACAAGACTGGAACAAGGATAAGAAGGTCTAGCAGATAACGAGGCTATCCCTGCATAACAAGGAGTCAAACGTGAGTGTTCTGGAGGTAATAGCAGGTCGCTAACATCCGGACGAATAGTTATCCAATGAGCATTATCACAGTTCTTAGTAAAGCTAGGTTGTGGCCATTGACTATTGGGATCGAGCATGAGAGTATCCCCACACTTAGCAGCAGCATAAGCAGCATTTTCGGTTCCTGCTTTAACATGAATAATTACACCCGGACTAGGTGTATCACTAACATTACTCTTAATATAAATCCTAGGCAGTTCCGCAGGTCCGTCCATAGTAGCAGTAGAAGGCGGTAAAGGCGGGGAAACAGGTGGGTTAGTGGGGACAGTACAAGAAGGGACTTCTCCCACGGAACATTGCCTTGGGGTTTGAGCATGGGTAACTACAAACGCAATAAAAATAACTCCAAACGCAATTAAAAGCCATATCCAATATTTACGTAGAAAATTCATTAGAAAATTCATTTCTTTTCCTCCTCACCCAATTTAGCCATTAGTTGTTCTTTAGCTGTACGGCCCGCGCTATAATCTATTTTACCCACGAGACTTACATTTTCCGGTATCTTACCTTCAGTTCTATCTGCTATTTCTTTACCAGCCCCAACATCGCCTTCTACTGCTTTCTTAAATAATCCATGTGCAATTGCTTCTGCCCAAGTTACATTAATCTTTAAAGGAATTCCGTACTCCCTACGCGTCTCATTATCAACTTGGTCCGTAAGCTTAGCTTTGTATACTTCACTTATAATTGTCGCCTTACGATGAGTACCATAAGGATTGCCCGACTGTCCTTTTTTCCACTGAGCTGCGTACCACGCTTCTGTCTTTACTGGGTTAGGATTTCCCTTACGCTTTTTTCTAGGCTTACCTTTTTCGTCCGCAAATTCGATTATTACTCGTTTACCCGGCGGAGGTTTAAGCCCGAATTGTTTTTTAATAGCCATCAATTATTCAGGTTGCCCTTCCAAACGTTTTATCTCTGCTGCTTTTACCACACTATCCGCTATTTGCTTAGCATGCTCTTCATATTGCTTTCTTGCTTCTAACAAACGTACTTTAGCATTACGCAATGCTTCTCCGTTCTCAGGACTAGGTCTAATACTCTGTATAATTTCTTTACTAGTTACATTTCCCTCATTACCCTCGACCGCAGCCCTAAGTGCTGCCAATTTTCCACCATTTACTAAATCGTGTATTACATCCAACTTACTGAATGTAGTAACTTTCACTGTTTCTACATCAGTTTTAACTTGTGCAACAGCAAGTGCAATTTCATCATTAGACTTTGATACATCGTCTTTAACCTTAGCAACGGCAAGTGCAATTTCATCATTAGACTTTGATACATCGTCTTTAACCTGGATAACATTATTTGCTACCTCTTGGTTAGAATTTTTTAATGCCACTGCTACTTCTTGGTTACTAACTTTCAACTCCACTGCACGTTCATCAGCTTTAGTATTAGTCTTACGAAAAGTATAGACCGTAACTCCAGCACTAATAAGCCCAGTTCCCAACACACTGACAGCTAGCGGCCAGCCGGAAGAACTGCCAATAACTTCTTGTAAAAATACAAATCCTAGTAAACCACTACCCACCACAGTCCATATAAAATACCCACCATGTATAACTTTATCTAAAAACATGGAAAGTTAACCTCCGGTGCTCCTCCGGACAGAACGTTATTGTGAAGCACCACTTTATTATTCAGATGTACCGCGTTATATAAGCTTGTACTAGGATCCTGGTGTTTGAGGCACCACCGTACCCAGCCTTTATCTTTAGCGTACCAATTCTCTTCACACGCAGGAACACCGTTATCCATCCAAAAATATTGGTGAACCATCACCATTGCCCGACCCATATTTCCGCCCAAGTCTATATCGAAAGGACCTTGTAACACATGGCCCACGATACCGAGATCGTGTACCTTACTATCAGTACGACAGTTTTTAAAGAAGAGATAAGTACTGTGCGCTTTATCGGTAACATACTCGAAGTTATTCTTTATTGGGTCTACCCAGCGCGGAAACATTATTATGCCATCTTCGTACTTATTTGTCTTAGGATTAAGATGGTTGCCCACAAACTTTTTATAATCCCTGGGCGTATGGTAAGCTAACTCAGTTATCCAACTGTAAACAAAACTATCATCATAAAGATTAAGATCCCATGTATCCGCTCGCCCATCTTTACCCAAAGCTTTTAATCGTTTAATTTGCCCATACCCAGTCTTAGGATCTATCGGCGTCCTTACATCCCACGCGCCCACGTTTTGGGTAGTACGTGTAGCCAACTGCATAAAATCTAAAACATCTAATTTCATGGTTCCTCCTTATAAAAATTCGGCACGCTGAACGGAGACGGGAGCATAAGGACAGGGCAGACCTTGCTCCAACGTTCAGCGTGCCACCGCGCATCAACACAAGGAATGGGCGATTCCGAGCGGAGCGCGAACTTAAGGTTTAGATTCACCGCGTTTGTGGGCTTTGTGCAGTTACCACTTTGCCCACAACTGGATAGCGACCACCTTCCGTATCTCTTACAGCTTTAGCTTCCGCATCCTTAGCTGCTTTAGCTGCCTTATCCCTTCGTACTTGCTCGATCTTACCCATATCGTAATTTTCCGCTACTGTCTTATGACGTGCGGGAACATAGTTAGGATCGTCGGGATTATCTTGCGGTGCTAGCTTTACATCCGGGTTAGGTAGAGTGTTGTCTTTTCTACCTTCGTAAGCATTAACAGGTTGCTGATCGGCAGGTTTGGTAGGATCGATATTCGGGTACTCTTTCTTAATTGGATGATCCTTGAGTGGTACTGCTGGCCTTCGCATATCGCTTGTCGTTTCTGCCATTTTGTTTTCCTCTTTTCCTTAATCTGTTTTTCAAATACCCTGTCTTATAGGGAAATAATTGATTCGGGCTTAGTGTACCCGATAAATTAAAAATCTAATCTCTTTTTTATAAAGTGGGCGCCTAAATAGTGTAAAAACCCTCGTATTCAAAGGATGGAAATGAAATACAGAATTACTAAAAACAACCATTTAAAATTATGTAAAAAATTATGTAATTAATTGAAACCCGAGCTGGTAAAGAGTTTTCAATTTGTTATATTACATAATTACATAATTACATATTAATTATAAATATATAGTATAGATATAAACGTAAATAACTATATATTTAAAAGTAATAAAAATTCCATATATAAGAGTGGGACACGTCGTGTAAAGTGCAAAAGTGTAATATTACGATTTGTAATATTGTTATTTAACATCGTGGATACGAGTTTAAACCGAAATTTTATGGCTAAAATAAAGCTTTACAATTTTACACGATTTTAGTAAGTTAAAGCCCCTAACGGGTAAGGGGCTTACCTACAAATGGGCGAATTTAAAACTCAAGTATTAGCACAGATACGCAAAAAACTCGAAATCAAGTTAAAAGCCAGTAAACTTACCCTAGCCGATGCTAAGGTTTTAAGGTTCCGTATATATACTGCCCGCGACGTGACCTTTAAGTTAAAGGTGCTCCCAGCAGCGCGGGCAGGCTTTAAAATCCCCTACTTTAATTCCGCTGGACAGCTTACAAAATTCTATCGTTTCCGCTATTTAGAATCCCACGACGCTACGGGTTGGTCCGCCATAGCAACCCAAAATTTGAAAAAGGAGTTACGCTATGCCCAACCCCCAGGCACACTTAACGAACTGTACTTACCACCATTTATAGAGTGGCAACGGTTCCAAAAAGACAATACTGCAAAACTACTTATTACGGAAGGCGAACTTAAAAGTGCATGCGCAACGCGACATGGATTACCTTGTGTGGGACTGGGAGGAGTGTGGAACTTTAAAAGCGCTAGTGCTCACCTTCCATTATTACCGCAATTTAAAGAATTTAATTGGCAAGAGCGTCCTGTATATATTTGTTACGATTCGGACGCCGTTGTAAACCCCCAAGTTATACAAGCCGAAAATGCCCTGGCGCGGGAATTAACTGGCCTAGGCGCCATACCTTATATAGTGCGAATACCCAACATAGACCCACCTAATAAGACTGGGCTAGACGATTACATCGCAACGTTAGGGGTAAAGGATTTTAAAGAAACCGTATTAGAAGCAGCAACCGAGTGGCAAGCTGCCCAAGAGTTATATGCCCTTAACGAAGAAGTTGTATATATTCGCAATCCGGGCGTTATACTAAGGGTAGATAACTTACAGAAAATGACTCCTCACGCGTTTATGGAACACGCCTACGCCCAAAAGATTTATTATGAGGAGTTAACTACTAAGACGGGCACTAAGTTAGTAGAAAAAAGCGCTCCCCGCGAATGGATGAAGTGGGCGGGCCGTGCTACTGTAGAGCGAGTTACGTTTAAACCGGGCGAACCGCGTGTTACCGTTCAAGGCGAACTTAATACGTGGCCAGGATGGGGTGTGGAGCCTAAATCCGGCAGTGTAGCACCTTTTATTGCATTACTAGACTATCTTTTTAGGGAGGCACCTGA
>Ga0193722_1000197_pt1 | contig 13438 bp, 9 predicted proteins | sample H2m1metaG_FD_143044 | JGI IMG/M metagenome (GOLD analysis project Ga0193722, IMG submission 143044) | Soil microbial communities from a riparian zone of the East river system, Colorado, United States - H2m1 | ecosystem: Environmental > Terrestrial > Soil > Riparian zone | place: USA: East River...
GCGTCCAGAACCCGATTGGAGTAGGTGCCGTCCTTTGCCGGCCTTCCATAGTTGAAACATATCATTGGATATTCCATTCCCTGGCGTGCGCTATGTACGGAGTAGGCTGTGGGGTAGGGATAGTCGATCGTGCGGGCCGAGTACACTTCCAGGGTATTCTTAATCGCCTTGGTGGATTCCCGTGACCAGAGTGGATTCCCTTCCTTCGGATAAAGTGATTGTGCCAGGGGGGTCTTATCTCCGATCTTTACGGCCATCGCATCCCAGATGTACTTCCGTGAAGATACAAAAGCAAAATCCCGGACATTTTCGGCGTAAAATTCCCAGGTACTTTTCTTAGTGGATCGTTGTTTCTCTTTCTTTCTGGCTTCTTCCTCTGTTACGACAAAGACAGGTTGGTCAAACGTTTTCCGGGCCTTTTCAAAGCGTTCAATTTGTTCCCTGGACAAAACTTCCCTGGGATTTTGAAGCCAACCGGTCGCCCCAACGATGTGGTCCGCGGGTACCGTAATCCAAACCCGGTAGTTACCAAATGTTAAGGCAAACTCACCCGAACCCAAAAACTGCTTGTTCTGCCACCCTTCATAGTCATCAAACACGCACATTCTGGGATACCATTGCGCAATGGTGTAAGAATAATTCCCGTCTTCCGGAAAGAATTCCATTCCCCCCCGTCCGTCCACGATCATCCGATCATTAATGTTGTATGACCAGTCTACCGAAAACGAGAATTTCTCGCCTGTCTTCAGCGGTTGCGGCAAATCGACCCTCATCATGGTATAGTTGATCAGGAAAGGAAGATCCTTTTTGGTACCAGCTTCTTTCACGGAAGTGATTTTATACCCTCCTTCATAATCCGTAATGTTATTCCGGCTCGCGAAGAGATAGGCGGGAACAGAATCACGAATACTGGTCGTCGCCGTCCTGGAGGTCATGCTTCCTTTTGCAAACAGGTTTTGATCTAATTGCAGCCATAAGAACAACAGGGGCTCGGGCGCCTGATTGTAATACGTAATAGTCTCTGATCCGGTCAGCACCTGGTTTTGGTCATTGACCTCGACGTGAATGGCATAATCGGCGCGTTGTTGCCAGTAGGCAGGGCCCGGTGCGCCCGAACTACTACGATACGTGTTGGGCGTCGGTAGCATCTCACCCAATTGTTCAAACTTGCCTTTCCATTCCTGTCCGGCAGCGTCAATGAGGGTGAATAAAAAAATTAAATTCAGTAGTTGTTTCATGATCTCGGTTCAGAGCGTGCGAAGTTCATTGCAATGAAGGGGCTTTTACTTTGCCTTCTTCTTGAACTCATCAAATTTCGTTGGTTGTGCGATCCTGGGGAATACATTGTCGTCGGTATTGATATCGGCCGTCTCCTTCAGCGGATCGACAACGACATGCGCTACTTCTTTATCTTTTACAAAAACCTTGGTAATCATAGTTTCATTGGTTCGCCATATCTCGGCCGGGATGTGCTCCACTTCTTTTGTGCCATCCCGGTAGGTCCATTCAATGATGACGGGCATGACCAGGCCGCCCTTATTGGTGAGCGTTATTTCATACAAATTTTTGTTCTCCAGTTTGTGCATGATCGCTTTGTCGTCTACCCGGTTTTGAAATTCGCCATAAAAGCGGGCATCGGTGTTGATGAGCGAAAAGGGTTCCGGTCCACCATTGAAGCCTTCGGATTTTTTTCCGCCATCGGCAGCCAGGTCACCCTTCGCCACGGTCTTTTCTTTACTTTCAATATTCGCCTGCTCTTTGCGCATCCGGAACCACTTTACGTTGTCAATCGAAACATCACATGCGTCGGTGGTATAAAACCATCCCTTCCAGAACCAATCGAGGTCGATGGCGGAAGCGTCTTCCATTGTGCGGAAGAAGTCAGCCGGCTCGGGGTGCTTGAAGGCCCAGCGACGGGCATATTCTTTGAAGGCTTTATCAAAAAGCTCGGGTCCCATCACCGTTTCACGCAAAATGGATAAAGCCGTAGCACACTTGGCATATTGCTCGTTACCAAAATTTTTCCGGACGACCTGTTCCGAGTTGACCATGAGCGGCCGCTGTAGTTCAAAGGCGCTTTTCATATACGGCACAATCAAACCCGCCGGACCTCGTGGCGTCGGCATGTCCGCATAATTTTCCAGTCGCGTTCGATATTCGACGAACGAATTGACACCTTCATCCATCCATGTCCATTGACGTTCGTCGCTGTTGATGATCATGGGAAAAAAATTATGCCCTACTTCATGGATAATCACGCCAATCATGCCCCATTTGGTGCGGTCGGAATACGTGCCATCTTTATTCGGTCTGCCATGGTTAAAGCAGATCATAGGGTATTCCATACCGATGCTGGCGTTATGGACGGATGTAGCCTGAGGGTAAGGATAGTCAACGGAGTATTTCGAGTACGTAACGAGCGCATTTTTTACTGCCTTGGTTGATTCCAGTGCCCACAAGGGATTGCCTTCTTTGGGATAGTACGACATCGCCAGCGGTGTTTTATCATTGATCTTCACTGCCTGGGCATCCCAGATGAATTTTCTGGAACTTGCAAAAGCAAAATCGCGGACGTTTTCCGCGTAAAACCTCCACGTTTTTTTGTCTTTGGATTTTGTCATTTCGCGCTGCACGGCCTCTTCCTGGGTGCAGATGACTACGGTGTGGTCATACGACGTTTTTGCTTTTTCGAACCGCGCGAATTGTTCCGGCGTCACAACTTCTTTCAAATTCTGAACCATGCCGGTCCCGGCAACGATATGATCGGCGGGCACAGTCAGGTTTACGGTGTAATCGCCAAAGGCAAGTGTAAATTCCCCTTGTCCCAGAAATTGCTTGTTCTGCCATCCGACAACGTCATCGTAGACACACATGCGCGGGAACCATTGTCCGATGATATAAACATAATTTCCATCCTCGGGAAAATACTCCATGCCGCTACGGCCATCGTTGAGCGTAGCGCCCCTTACCCGGTCATTGATATTAAACGCCCAGTCAATGGAAAATGAAATTTTCTGACCACTGCCCAACGGGTTAGGCAAATCAATACGCATCATGGTTTGATTGATCGTATACGGCAACGCCTTCCCCGACTGGTCTTTTATCGATTTGATTTTATACCCGCCGTCAAAATCATATAATCCCAATGTGCCGGCCATTTCTTTGGCGTTGACAGAATCCCGGATCCGGGACGTGGCGGTCTTTGCGCTATTGTTACCCTTCTCGTTAATATTTTGGTCTACTTGAAGCCACAGATACCGGAGCGCATCCGGAGAGTTGTTGGTATAGAGGATGACTTCTGAACCCTCGAGGCTCTGTGTATCATCGTGGAGTTCGGCCTGGATCACGTAGTCGGCTTTCTGTTGCCAATACCTGGGCCCGGGCGAACCCGAGCCGGAGCGATATTCATTGGGCGTGGGAAGCGTCTGGCCCAGTTGTTCAAATTTTCCCTGCCATTTTGGAGATTCTGTATTGGCCGGTTCCTGTGCTGACCCTGCGTGGAAGGCAATGAACGTTAAAAAGAAAAGGGCAATTTTCTTCATAGTTTAAGGTTAGGTTCAAAATCATTCGTTCCCTTGGCGCGCAGCCGGAACTTCACCAAAATATCCTGTCTTTCATTAAAATAAGAGCGATCCCGGCAATCGCGGACGACAACACCATTTTCCAGTCCCGGCGGCTTACACCAATCAAATCAACTAAAATAAAACTAACCGCCAAAAAAAGGAGGACGACTATTATTTGACCGAACTCAAGGCCAATATTAAAGGCCAAAAGCGGGGATGCAATGTGTTCACTTTTTCCCAGAATAGCGCGCAAGTAATTCGAAAAACCCATACCATGAACCAATCCGAAGAACAAGGCCAACGCATAATTTGTTTGAATCGGTTGCCGGGGAATGCTTTCTTCGCGACGGAAGAGATTGGAGAATGCCGTAATGAAAATAGTAAGTGGGATTAGAAATTCGATAAGGTTGGTTTTCACGGATATGATCCGGAGTGTTGCCAAGGCCAGAGTAATAGAATGACCAATCGTAAATGCGGTAACCAGGATGAGTATTCTTTTCCAGTCGCGCACCAGGTAAATCGCACCCAGGGCAACTACAAAAAGAATATGGTCATACCCGTTCACATAGTCCAGAATATGATCCTTGCCCAAACCAAAGTACAGTGAAAAATCGTTCATCGGTTTCGAAACAAGGCGCAATTATAGAACTAAAATTTGATTTGTAACAGCCTAAATATGTGAAGCTTTGGCCTTATTTTTGAGTTTCCGTCGACTATGATTCTTGTTTTATATTCCCTCTTTTTGTTTCCGCATCCCCTTCATGTTTCCGTGAGCGAGATCAACTACAGCGAAAAGGACAAAGCGCTTCAGATCACTTCAAGGATCTTTGTTGACGACCTTGAACTCAGCATCCGAAACCAGCGAAAGGAGCCGGAGCTGGATTTGCTGCTACCCAAAAACGGGTTAACTACCGACCTCCTGGTCAGCGAGTACCTGAAGGACCACGTCAAGATAAAACTCGATGGCAAACTGCAAAAGTTGAAATTCCTCGGTCATGAAGTAGAGGAGGTTGCCATTGTCTGTTACTTTGAAATTGAAAATGTGAAAAGAGCAAAGGTCCTGGAGGTCTTTAATGATTTGATCACCGAAACGTGGGACGACCAGTCCAACCTCGTTCATGTTACGTTTCGCGGTCAGGTTAAAAGTGCCCGGCTCATGCGCGATAAACCTTTGGAAGTATTTAAGATTGAATCAAAATAAATATAATTAGAAGACAAGATCATGCGCAAGAAAATCGTGGCCGGCAACTGGAAAATGAACAAGACCCTGGAGGAAGCACAAATCCTTACTTCGGAATTAATGGGGATGGTAGCGGATGAAGTGAAGTCGAACGTCCAGGTGGTTTTATGTACGCCTTTCCCTTATTTGATGGCGATCAAAAAACAATTGGGATCAACGGCCAGGATGTCGGCAGGTGCTCAAAACTGCAGCGATCAGGAGTGGGGGGCATTTACAGGTGAGGTATCGGCGCCCATGCTTCAGTCCATTGGCATCCCGTTTGTTATCGTAGGGCACAGCGAGCGCCGCCAGTATTTTGGAGAAGACGGAAAATTACTGGCGAAGAAAGTGGATCGCGCTTTGCGTTGCGGACTCACTCCGATCTTCTGTTGCGGAGAGGCGTTGGAAATACGCGAGAAGGGAACGCATGAAACTCTTGTAAAACAACAAGTAGGAGAAAGCCTGTTCCACCTCACCGCAGCCGATCTGAAAAAGGTCGTTGTTGCCTACGAGCCGGTCTGGGCAATCGGAACAGGAAAAACGGCGACGTCACAACAGGCCCAGGATATGCATGCGGTCATCCGAAAGCATCTTGGGGCCCGGTACAGCCAGGATGTTGCAGAGGAAATTTCTATTCTCTACGGTGGTAGTGTAAAGGCCGACAATGCCAAAGAACTATTCACCTGCCGCGACGTTGACGGCGGATTGGTAGGAGGCGCTTCACTCAAGTCTAGAGAGTTTGCAGATATTGTAAAGGCTATTTCCTAGTACCCGCTCCAACAATCCGATTTGCCATGTTTTACACGCGGCTTCAGGTTATCTGTGATCCTGCGTTTTCAGAAATCCTGATGGCGGAGATAGCTGAAACCGGCTTTGATTCTTTTCTGGAAACGGAAAAGGGATTTGAAGCCTATGTGGAAAATGAAAAATTTGACCAACACCAAGTCTCCGCCGTGCAGGCAAAATACAACCATGTCATGCCCCTGTTTTTTTTTCTGGATAAGATCCAAAAACAAAATTGGAATGAAGAGTGGGAACGGAATTTGGAACCCATTATCGTCGATAAAAAATGTTTAATCCGCGCCGAGTTTCACAAGGTCAAAAAAAAATATCCTTATGAAATCATCATCACGCCTAAAATGTCGTTTGGCACAGGTCACCACCAGACTACCTATCTCATGATCAAAAATCAAATGGGCATGGATCATCAGGATAAACGGGTAATGGATGCCGGTTGTGGGACGGCCATCCTTTCCATAATGGCATCGAAATTGGGCGCCCGCGAGGTGGAGGCATTTGATATAGACGACTGGAGCGTCATCAACGGCCGGGAGAATATTGAAATCAACGACTGCAAAAATATTCAACTTCATCAGGGCAGGATCAGCGAGATCGGTCTTACCGGAATGTTTGATATTATCCTGGCCAACATCAACAAGAGTGTATTGATGAGCGAGTTGGAAGTGTATTCCCGTTTTTTAAACAAAGAGGGATACCTCCTGGTCAGTGGGTTTTACGTGCAGGATATCGGTGATTTGAAAAAGAAGGCCGTGCAGCATGGATTAAAAGAAAAACAACGGGACGAACGCGAGACCTGGGCAGCGCTTTTGCTTGGAAAGGAATAATAACTTTATCCCTCCGACGTTATCCATTCAACCTTTCGATCGCGATACATTTAGTACCTTACCTCGTCGTTTTACGAATCTCTGGCTTATTCACCCCGTGAAGAAGGTTTTACCATCTATTGGCATTTTGTTACTTGCCTGGAGTACATCCCGTGGGCAAAGCAATGCCTATCAATATACTTTTCAGGACAGCCTTCGCGTTGTACTCGAAAACACCCGCAACATCGAAGCGGGAACGGTGGGGACCGCGTTTGCAACGGTATGGGCGAGCCTCGGGCCCGACCAGCAGCAGACCATTAAGACGCACCTAAAAACCATGAAACGCAAAGGGTACAAGCTGCGTCCGCACCTTGTGAATTACCTCGGTGCTATTGTCGATGCGATCAACCTCGAAAAAACAGACCCCGCCCGCCTGAGCAACTACCTTACGGTTGCGACCAAGGTAATTGCCAGGGAGAATTTTATTAAGGCCAATGATTTTTTCACTCAGGCCCGCGATTTCTTTGAGTACCATGCACTGCACTATGATAAGTTTTTCCGGATCACTATTTTGAATGATGAATATCGTTTCGATTACCTTGATCCACCTGTTGTTGCGACCGTGCCGGACACGGCCCAGGTGTTTTCTCCAGTGGTCGAAACGGCTGACACTGCTGCCGTCGCCGCCAGTCTGCCGGCTTATGCACAGCCCGAACCGCAGCCTCAGTTAACCGGGCCTGTGATCCGGTTCGAGCGTCTGACGTTGAATATCTCCACGCCCTATGACTCTGCCTTCTTGAAAAACACAAAAGGAATTTTCTCACTTCGGGACAAGATCTTTGCCGGAGAAGGAGGCCGGTTCGATTGGAGTACGGCCGGGCTGGCAAGCGATTCTGTATTTTATGAGTTTGGAAAATTCAATTTCAAAACATCGGCACCAGCCTTAAAAGCGGGGCAGGGTAAACTAACTTATGTTGGCAGGCTGCCGGGCGCGGTACAGGGAGCATTTGAATTCAGGAGCGTCAGTCACAAGGACAAAGCGAGTGCAACCTATCCCCGGTTTGCTTCTTATAAGAGCAATGTCAACGTATTGGGTCTTGGTTCCGAAACAATGAAATATACGGGTGGGTTCGGGTTGCGGGGTGCCCGGATGAACAGCGGCTCTGTAAGTGGGGAGTTTGCAACTATTGACGTGCAAAGTGCAACGGATAAAAAATTCAATGCACGAGCGAAGCTTTTTGAGTTCCGCGATTCAACGGTGACGGCAACACAAACCCGGATTTCAATCTACCAGGGGAACGATTCGCTCTATCATCCTGCTATGTATTTCAGCTATGACTTCGGGAAAGAGAGGCTCCAACTGGTAAAGGATAAAAGCGCCCTGCGCAAAGCACCTTTCAGCTCTACTTTTTTTAATGTGGATTTTAGTGCCGACCGGATGGTGTGGGATCTCCGGTCCGACAGTTTGAATATTTTCAACCCGGGCAGCGGCAAAGTGGATCCGGTTATCATTGAGTCGCAGGATTTTTATGACCCGGAAGATTACCGGGTGCTAAAAGGTCAGGGCTTTCGATTTCATCCCCTGGTCCTCGTGGCTACGCATGCGATCAATACGGGTCAGCGCGATTTCTCGGTTTACGAACTGGTCGGTAGATATAGTGTTGAGGAAGTAAAAACGGCCATGGACTTTCTTTCACAAAAAGGCATGATCGACTACAATCCCGCCACCGGAAAAGTGCACGTCAAAGAAAAGGCCGTCCACATCGTGAAATCGGTGAAGGGAGACGCGGATTATGACAATTTAAAAATTCAATCCTTGATTGAAAAAACAGCCAATGCTACAATCAATTTTGAAAAGCGGTATATGACCGTACGGGGCGTCGAGGTGTTTAAGCTGAGCGATTCCCTCAACGTGATCATCAAGCCCGACAGCAGCGTCATTACAATTTTGAAAGACCGTGACATCAAATTCAACGGCACGATCACCGCAGGCAATTTTGAGATCACCGGAAAAGACTTCACCCTCAAATACGACAGTTTCTTCATCAACCTGAACCACATCGACTCGATACGGTTTTACGTGACCGAAAAAAATGGGGTCCGGCGACGCGTCAATAATTCCATGGTGGGTGCCGACTCCACGGCGGCGGCGGCCGGCGGATTGGCGAACTCCAGTAAGACGTCCGGTACCTTATTCATCAACCGGCCGGATAATAAATCCGGGCGTGTCCAGGTACCTAATTTTCCCAGGCTGGATGCCGCCGGCGGCGGTGTGATTTATTTCGACCGTAAAGAAGTACTCAGTGGAGCCTACGACCGGTCGGTATTTTTTGTTGTGCCGCCCTTTAAGCTGGATAGTTTGAATGATGCCGATCCCAGCTCAATCAATTTTGACGGGACCTTTGTGTCAAGTGGTATGTTTCCCAGCTTCAAGGAGAAACTACACACCATGGCCGATAAATCCCTCGGATTTACGCACGCTGTTCCAAAGTCCGGGTATCCGCTTTTTGGAGGAGATGGCAAATTGTTTGGAGGCATGAGCCTGGACAATTCCGGCATCCGGGCTACCGGACGCATTGAATATCTGGCGGCCACCGTGGAGTCTCAGGATTTTGTGTTCTATCCCGATTCCGTGATTGGTAAAGGCAAAGTTGGTGAGATCAAAGAAAAACAATTTGGCAGTGTCTATTTCCCCCAGGTGACCCTGTCGGAATTCAAGATGAAGTGGCTACCCAAGAAAGACCAGCTAAGACTAAAAAACATGCGAGACCCGTTTTCGCTTTATAAAGCAACGGCCACCCTTAATGGAACGCTAACGGTTTCCGAAGGCGGCGTGGCTGGATCGGGTAAGCTCAGTACCCGCGGCTCGGAAGTGGCGTCGAAGGAATTGAGTTTTGCCGCCAAGGATTTTGGAGCGCGACACGCGACGTTCAAGGTGAAAACGGACAACCCCGATAAACCGGCTCTGGCAGGTGACGACGTTAGGTTAAAGTTCAATCTGGATCAGAATTTTGCTACGATCAGCCCTGAAGTGGAAGGGGAGGCCGCTATTGAGTTTCCCTACGCGCAATTCAAAACGTCGATCCCGGAGGCACGCTGGGATCTCACTACACAAAAAATTGTGATGACTAAAGCGTCCGATGTTCCCATTGAGAATTCCTATTTCTATACTACGCGCAAGGATCTTGACTCCCTTAACTTCAATGCCGAGAAAGCCGAATACGATATCAAGACTCAGCAACTGAAAGTAAGCGGTATACCGTTCATTATCGTAGCCGATGCGAAGATCACACCCGAAAATAATGAGGTCCTGATCCTGGAGAACGCCAAGATCGGGCAATTAAAAAATACGACCATTGTCCTGGATACCCTCAATGGGTATCACCGCCTCACCCAGGGCGTAGTGGATATTGTGTCCCGGAAGGAATTCAATGGCTATGCAACGTATCAGTACGTCAATGCGGTGAACGACACGTTCAATATCAAAATGACCGATTTTCACCTGGAGAAAATTGGCGAAGAAGCCAAGGTAAAAAGGAGGGACAAAGCATTAAAAGCCACGCAACAAACCGTAGCGGAAGGAGCGGTCACGGATAAAGATAATTTGATCCTTGCCCCCCGGATTTTCTATAAAGGGGAAATGGTGATGTATGCCACAAAACCCGCCTTGCAGTTGAAGGGCTTTATGAAACTGGACCTGAAAAAGATCAAGAACTATTCGACGTGGCTCCTCTATGAGCAGAGTGGAGATGAAAAAGATGTCTATCTCGATTTTGAAAAAGCCTTGACGGAAGACGGCAGGAAAGCGGAAGCAGGATTGCACTTTAGCTCCGACAATAGTCTTTATATCACATTCGTATTTGATAAGAAAAACTCGGAAGACGAAGACTTCTTCTTACCCGCCGGTTCTCTTTTTTTTGATAAGGAAAGCGGTGAATTCAAAATTGAAGATCGTGAGAAGGCCGCCGGTACTAAACTTTCGGGAAAGGTCTTTGACTACAATGAGGATAAACAGGAAGTCCGCTTTGAAGGTCCGGTGAATTTTTTTAAAGGGCTAAAAGATTTCTCTCTTACCGCCACGGCGCTGGGGTCGGGCAACCTGGAGACCAACGACATTAAAATGAATTCGTTTATCATGGCCGACATGAATATCCCTCCGCAGGCTTACCAACTCATGGCGCTTCATCTGCAGGAGATCATCAAGGCCGAAGGCGCCAGCGACGGATTAGGGGATCAGGCCGAACTGCTTTATAAAATTGCCGATATCATAGGAGAGAAAGCGGTGAAAGAATATGAACAGAAATCATTACAAAGCTATGTTTCGCTCAGCACACTGCCCGCCCTGGTCAAGCCGATTGTCTTTTCGAATGTCAATTTAAAGTATTCCCAGAAAGCGAAAGCCTTTTACAGTGAGGGTACGCTCGGGGTGAGCAACATCGGAAAATCCGACATCAATGGAGCATTTGAAGGGTTTATGGAGATCCGGAAAAATGAAGACGGCAGCCCCGTCTTTCATGTTTTTTTTAAGGCCTCATCCGACGCCTGGTATTATTTTGGATATGAAGACAACCGGCTGTTGATCCAATCGTCCAACCCGGAATTTAATTCCATTATCAGTAAAAAAACAAATGCCTCCAAGGCCAAGGTGGGCGAATTGGTTTTTGTCCCGGGGAGTGACGAAGAAACCCTGGCGTTTATTAACCGCTTCCGTCAGACATACTATGGTATAGAGGCACCGTATGAGCTCAATGGTACGGCATCTGCTGAAAAGAAGAAGGAAAAAAAGAAAGATGAAAAAGACGATGGGTTTTAGGACTCAAGGCTATTATTCTATGACAGCCTCGACCGAATCCATTTTACTTTCCTTATAGGCGCCCGACGTAGCATAGAGGATTTTCCCTTTGGGATCCAGCACAAAAAAGTAAGGAATGTCCCGTCTTTCAAAATCCAGCGCCTCTTTATAGGGTTTTAATTCTCCTTTATAAAATAAAATGTAAGGCAAGAGTTGCGGGTCAACTTTTTTGACTGCCTTTTTTTTGGCCGTGCCCGTTGCGGCAGCATTGATACCCGTAAACATCGGTATGAAATAAACATTGACATCGTATCCCATACCCTCCATCAGCCCTTTTGTTTTTTGTATAAATTTGCTGAACACGGGCTCAAACCAGGAATTGAGTTCGTCTTCCGATTTCTTGGAATAGGCTAAACCCAGGAGCGTGTATTTACCTTGCACATCCCTGGGAAGTTTTACGACTTTGTCTTCTACGGTTTGGGCCTCCATGGCTGGAAAAACTTTACCAACGACTTGCGCCCGGCCGGGTAAGGCAAGTAACAGAATCAGCGTCATTCCAAAAAGGTGTTTCATAGGGGGAAAGATACTAAATACCGCGCGTATGGACCGGCTGCATCGCTGAATCACCTCAGAGGCCGATGAAACACATGGCGTATTGTTTAAGCAGGCTGGGTAACATGGTATGGCAATGGCTTCAGAAAATCTTTTTGATCCTTTTACTAAACTAAGCTGAAACCTCTATTTTTGCAGGCTTCCACTACCAGGGATTCACAATCAGAGATGAAGGAATATTTCTTAAAACTATATCAATACAATGCCTGGGCCGATGCCCGGGTGATGGAATGCCTGGAGCGTCAGCAGGTTAAGGACGTTAAAATAGTGCGAATTTTTGGACACCTCCTGAGCGCCCAGCTTATTTGGTACAATCGCTTCAAAGGACTTCCGAAAAGCCCACTGCCATTATGGGGTGATCATTCACTCTCAGAGCTGAAGTCCATCGCAACAGAAGCCTCCCGATGCTGGCTGAGCTTTGTTGATGAAGAGGATACGTTTGATCGTGTGCTGAAGTACACTAATTTTGTTGGGGATTATTATGAAACGAACATCCGCGACCTGATGACCCATTTGGTGAATCACTGTAGCTACCACCGCGGACAGGTAGCGGTCTTGTTGCGTGAAAGGGGATTTGAACCGGTCAATACCGATTTTGTTACTTATGATAGAATTATTTCCGGACAGCTAAAAGAAACCTAATATTATCTTTATGAAAACGATACAGCTCCTTTTTATTTTGTTAGTGGGGTCGTCCAGGGTGTTTGCGCAAGACGACGTCACCATCTGCCATACTTCTGCCACCGAGAAGTTTGCCCTCTTTGCCTCGAACAAGAAGTTCAACAGCGAACACCCCAATCCGCGGGTGTACATTCATGTGAGTCAGGCCGGCGGCAAGATGATTACATTCAAAACCCCGGATGGCAAGGAGGCCAACGGCTATTTGCTGGAAGCCAAAAAGAAGACCAGCAATTGGATCTTTGTCTTCCAGGAGTGGTGGGGATTGAACGATAACATTAAGCGATGGTCGGAGGATTTATACAATGACCTTGGCAATGTTAACGTACTGGCGCTCGATATGTATGATGGCAATGTGACCGCCGATCCAAAGGATGCTCAAAAATACATGCAGGAATTCAAGCAGGAGCGGGGTGATAATATTGTCAAAGGCGCCCTGGCCTATGCCGGACCGGCTGCAAAAGTCGGTACGGTCGGTTGGTGCTTTGGAGGCGGTCAGTCGATGCAGGCAGCTTTAACTGCCGGGAAGCAAGCCGCTGCCTGTGTGATTTATTATGGGATGCCCGAAGACAAAGTGGAGAGGCTAAAATCACTGAATTGTGATGTGCTGGATATTTATGGAACAAAAGATCAGTGGATCAATACAGACCTTACAAAGAAATTCGAGGCCAACATGAAGACGGCTGGTAAAACGCTCACCGTGAAAAGCTACGATGCCGACCACGGTTTTGCCAATCCGAGCAATCCCTTGGGTCATTTCAATGAGGAGGCATATAAGGATGCTTATAAAATTACGATGGGGTTTTTTAAGGCGAAGTTGAAATAGGCGTTAGCCATTGGTTATTGGTGGATGAACTCGGGTTAAGTAATCCAACGAAACGGTGTTCTCTTTAGTGCTTACCCCTAGTGACTAATGACCAGTGACCGTTGACTAATGGCTAATGACTGCATCTATTCCTCCCAAACCACC
>Ga0193722_1000198_pt1 | contig 13233 bp, 7 predicted proteins | sample H2m1metaG_FD_143044 | JGI IMG/M metagenome (GOLD analysis project Ga0193722, IMG submission 143044) | Soil microbial communities from a riparian zone of the East river system, Colorado, United States - H2m1 | ecosystem: Environmental > Terrestrial > Soil > Riparian zone | place: USA: East River...
CTCGTCTGCCAGCGGACCCGAAACATACCCACCCGAGCAAATGCCTCGGTAGGCTCCTTCGGCCAGACGTTGATCTTGTAAGTTGGTCTGGGTCCATACCCTTGTCAGGTCGTCAAGATTATAATCAATGCCTTCCACCGCGTCGGCCGCGACGAGCCACTTGGTCCGCACGAGGGTCCGGTCAACCGCCAGGGGGAAAACTGCAAAGGTTACAATGTGGTCACTTAAAAAGTGATTCCAGGAATTCGGATGAGTCCACAAGGAAAGTCCGCTTCCCTCCACTCGTTTCAAAGCGCCGAGCAGTTTTTTGGAGGCATGTTCAGGTTTCATCGTGTGGGATATGCATTGATTGTTCAGCGGCAACCGTACGGCGCGGAACCACAAGCCATCCGGAAACTCCTGAAGTTCGTAAGGAAGGCCGAGGCTTTCCCATTCCCTTTCCTTTTCCTGGAGCTTCTCCTGGAAGCGTTGTTCCGAAGGCTTCACATTCTCCTTGTCGAGACCCTTGCCAAAACCTTCGTTGTAAAGCGGTACCAGCAGTTCAGGGTGATTGCTGGTGCAATGCAGGCACTCCCTGTTATTTTCTATGACCAGCTTCCAGTTGCAGGCTTCAATGATATCCTTCTGGCAGGCAATTTTGGTCTTTGGCAACTCGTATGGAGCGAGGTATGGAGCAAGTCTTGTCCGCACCTCTTCGATATCACCGGGTGCGGGCGTGGTAAGGCAAACATAAATAAGACCACCGATCACAGCGACCTCTATTGGATTCAGTCCGAAATTTTCCTTGGGAAAGCCGGGATCCATACCGCGAGCATTCAGAAGCCTTCCGGAAAGGTCGTACGTCCAATTGTGGTAGGGACAGACGAGCCGCCGGCAGTTGCCTTTCTCTCCCGGCACCAGTTCATGGCCGCGGTGCCGGCATACATTATAAAATCCACGCACCTCCCCGCGTTCCGTCCGCTGCAGAAAAAAGGACCGCGTTCCGATTTTTAAAGCAACGTAATCACCGGGTTTCGGGAGGTCAGCCTCACAAGCCACATAAATCCATCGACTGTAGAAAATCCGCGAAAGCTCCTCCTCGAAAATTTCGGTGCTTGTATAGTAGCGCGAGGGTAAGGTGAAGGATGTATCAATTCCGGCTAAGGACATTTGGATAGGTTATAACATAAAGGTATGTTTTTTATTGTTGATTTTTTGATTTCCAACGCTGTAAAATCAGCAATCACAAATCACCAATAAACAATCAGAAATCTGTCACACGGATTGTTTATTGTTTATTGTTGATGTTTGATTCCGAAGGCTGTAAAATCAGCAATAAACAATCAAAAATCCGTCACGTGGATAGAAACCGCGTGTTGCAAAATTTCGCTTGACAGGTTTTCCTTACAATTGTTGATATTTGATTCCGAGCGCCGCAAAATCAGCAATCACAAATCACCAATAAACAATCAGAAATCCGTCTCGTGGATCCGTCACGTGAATTGTTTATTGTTGATATTTGATTTTTGATTTTTTATTCCAATCTATGAAGGATACTCCAGCTACCGATAGTAACGATCTTGCCCGTTTTGGTTATCGTCAGGAATTAAAGCGTTCCATGGGCAGCTTCTCAAGTTTTGCTGCAGGCTTTTCTTACATTTCTATTCTTACCGGTCTTTTTCAGATGTTTCATTTGGGTTATCGTCAGGAATTAAAGCGTTCCATGGGCAGCTTCTCAAGTTTTGCTGCAGGCTTTTCTTACATTTCTATTCTTACCGGTCTTTTTCAGATGTTTCATTTGGGTTACGGGGTGGCCGGACCCGGATTTTTCTGGACCTGGCCATTTGTATTGACAGGTCAACTGCTTGTGGCGCTCTGCTTTGCAGAACTGGCTTCCAGGTTTCCGTTGTCCGGCGGCGTTTATCAATGGGCAAAGTTTACCGGAAACCCTTTCCTTGGATGGATGACAGGCTGGATTTATCTGGCTTGTCTTATTACCTCTATTGCTGCAGTGGCCATGGCGCTTCAGGTTAGCCTGCCCCAAATTTCAAGTTCATTCCAGCTCATTGGAACTTCAACTGACCCAAAATCGGTAGCGAAGAATGCCATTTTACTAGGGTCTATTCTAATTGTTACAAGTACCATTGTCAATGCCAAGGGTATTAAGCTACTCGCTCTGATCAATAATATTGGGGTCATTGCCGAACTGGTTGGAATTCTGTTTTTGATCGTTCTTCTGTTTATAAGTAAAGTAAGATCTCCGATCGAAGCTGTCGTACATTTTAACTATATCGGATCCGAGTTCAACTCTTTTCCTGATGTGACGATTTTACTGGCAGCTACTGCCTTGACAGCCTCTTATGTTCTTTATGGATTCGATACGGCCGGAACACTTGCTGAAGAAACTCATGATCCCCGTAAAAAGGCTCCCCGTGCTATCTTGCAGGCTCTTCTTGCCGCTGGATTTGCGGGACTACTGGTATTACTTTTTGCCTTGATGGCGGTGCCGGATTTGGGTATGCCGGATTTGGGAACTATGCGCGGAGGGTTGCCTATGTTGGTGAAATCAGTCCTGGGTGAAACGACGGGCAGTCTTTTTCTTTGTATTGTTATTTTTGCCATCACGGTGTGCACACTTGCAGTTCAGTCCGGAGCAGTAAGACTCATGTTTGCCATGGGGCGCGATGGGTGCCTGCCCTTTAGTGAATCCGTATCGGAAGTTTCCTCAAAAACCCAAACTCCTGTTTTAGCTACGCTGCTTTGTGGATTGGGAGCCATACTTATTTTGGCGATGAATCTTCAATTTCCAAAAGTATTTGAATTGGTAACTTCTATCGCCATACTTTGGGCTAATCTGGCCTACTGGATCGTGGTTGCACTTCAACTGAAAAACAGGTTTATGTCAGCCCGGGATGGAGTCGATACGAATGCCAGGTTTAAGTTGGGCAAATGGGGACTCCCGGTTAATATTTTGGCCCTGATTTGGAGTACTTTTATGGTTATTAATGTGTCATGGCCCCGGACTGCCACCTATGGTTTGGAATGGTATCAGCAGTATTCAGCGTGGATTTATACAGCGGGTTTGATTTGCCTGGGTGTGATCATTTATTATTATAAGTCAATTGAAAAACAAAGAGTTTCTTAGAAACCATATGGTGTACTCTCAGTTTATAGATGGCGAATTAACTACACCTTCAAACGGAGAATCCTGGATAAACTATAATCCAGCTGATAATAATCCATTGGGAGAGGTTTTTCATGCTAACGAACAGGATATTGAAGCAGCTGTAAGTTCATCAGAAAAGGCCTTTCATATCTGGCGTACCAAAACCGGCGCGGAACGTGGTCGGGTCTTAGTAAAGGCAGCCCATATTTTAAGATCCAGATTGGAGAAAATTGCTTGTTTAGAAACTCAGGATGTTGGAAAGCCCATCTCGGAATCGCTGGCTGTGGATATTACTTCGGCTGCAGATGCGTTGGAATATTTTGGCGGAATGGCTGCCGGTATACATGGGGAGTTTTTTGATTTGAAAAACGCCTTTGGATATACGCGTCCTGAGCCTTTAGGTATATGTGTTGGGCTCGGTGCCTGGAATTATCCGATTCAGATTGCTGCATGGAAGGCCGCTCCAGCGTTGGCTTGCGGCAACGCTATGATTTTTAAACCATCCGAACTCACCCCGGCAACGGCACTTGAATTGGCTAAGGTATTTATGGAAGCCGGAGCCCCGCCTGGTTTGTTTAATGTAGTTCAGGGTGATGGTAGGGTTGGAGGGATGTTAGTAGATCATCCGCGTATAGCAAAAATTTCATTGACAGGTTCAGTATCAACGGGTAAAAAAATCTTTGCCGGTGCTGCACCCCACCTGAAACGGGTCACCCTTGAACTTGGTGGAAAATCTCCCTTTCTTGTTTTCGAAGATGCAGATATACACAATGCTGTATCAGCTGCCTTACTGGCAAATTTTTATACGCAAGGTGAAGTTTGTTCGAATGGTACGCGGGTATTTGTGCATCGTAAAATTTATGATTCCTTTTTAATGAAACTTAAAGACCGAACTGAAAAAATCAGAGTGGGGGACCCGGCAGATCCCGATACCCAGATGGGCGCATTAATTAGTAAGGCGCACATGGAAAAAGTAATCCGGTCTATAGATTCAGGAAAATCTTCCGGTGCAACATTATTGACCGGGGGCTTCCGACCTTCAACAGATTTCAAAGGACGGGATATTACTTCTGGCAATTTCCTGACTCCGGCAATTTTTACCGATTGCGATGACGCAATGGAAATTTGCAAAGAAGAGATTTTTGGTCCCGTGCTCTCTATACTCAGCTTTGACTCAGAGGAAGAGGTGATTGAAAGGGCTAATAATACCCCCTTCGGACTGGCAGCAGGTGTATTTACGAATGACATAAAACGCGGCCACCGGGTAATTCATCAATTACAGGCCGGTACATGCTGGATTAATAATTATAATATAACCCCTATTGAACTTCCTTTTGGTGGATATAAACAATCCGGTCAGGGCCGGGAGAATAGCCTGGCTGCTATTCAACAGTATACCCAGCTAAAAAGTGTCTATGTAGAGTTGGGAGATGTCGAATCTCCTTATTGAGATGGATAACGTTTTTGACACCATCATTATTGGAGGTGGGTCTGCCGGCTGTGTGTTGGCAAATCGACTGAGTGAAAATCCGGACCACAACGTGTTGATGATTGAAGCGGGAAGAACAGATTCCTGGTGGGATATTTTTATTCATATGCCGGCTGCTCTTACCTATCCGATTGGTAGTCGGTTTTATGATTGGCGATACCAGTCGGAGCCCGAGCCATTTATGAATAACCGGCAGGTGTATCATGCCCGTGGAAAAGTGTTAGGGGGTTCCAGTTCTATTAACGGAATGATTTTCATTCGCGGTAATCCATTGGATTATGAAAAGTGGGCAAAGGATCCAGGAATGGAATCGTGGGATTATTCCCATTGCCTTCCTTATTTTAAAAAGTCTGAAAACAGAACCGCTGGATCAAACTTCTGGCGTGGTGGTACGGGTCCTCTGTACCTCGAGACCGGGCCTGCGACCAATCCCCTGTTTAAAGCATTTTTTGATGCGGCCAAACAAGCAGGCTATCCGCTAACAGAGGATGTCAATGGATTCAAACAGGAAGGGTTTGGAAAGTTCGACCGCAACATCAAAAATGGGAGGCGTTGGTCTGCCTCACAGGCCTATTTGCATCCTGTTTTGGGAAAACGAAAAAATCTTGAAGTAATCTGTGACGCTCTCGCAACCAAAATTCTTTTCTCGGGGAAGCGCGCAGTCGGAGTAGAATTTTTGAAAGGGGATCGTTTGCGCAAGGTTACCGCAGGTGAGGTTATTTGCTGTGGAGGTGCCTTTAATTCTCCCCAGATTCTCCAGCTGTCAGGAGTAGGAGATCCTGAAATTTTGAAATCGGCAGGAGTTGAGGTGGTACACGACCTTCCTGGTGTGGGGCAGAATTTACAAGATCATCTTGAGGTATATGTCCAATTTGCCTGCAAAAAACCAGTAAGCGTTTGGCCGGCATTGAAATGGTATAACAAACCCTGGGTTGGCTTTCAGTGGCTGTTCTTTCATAAAGGACCTGGGGCAACGAATCACTTTGAAGGAGGAGGATTTGTTAGAAGTAATGAAACGGTTGCTTATCCAAATCTACAATTTCATTTTTTGCCTGTGGCGATACGATATGATGGTACTTCTCCAACAGGGGGTCATGGCTATCAGGTCCATGTTGGCCCCATGAATTCGGATGCCCGTGGATCGGTCCTGATCAAGTCTTCGGATCCAAAGGAAAAACCAGCCATTCGGTTTAATTATCTTTCTACAGATCAGGATCGGAGGGAGTGGGTGGAGGCTATCCGCTGTGCCCGGAAAATCCTGAATCAATCAGCGATGAATGAATTTAATGGTGGGGAAATTTCACCCGGCCCTGGAGTAGATACCGATGAGCAAATACAGGATTGGGTCAGCCGCGATTCAGAAACTGCCCTGCATCCTTCTTGTACCTGTCGCATGGGTACAGATACCCTGTCTGTGGTAGATCCACTAACCATGCGGGTGCATGGCCTTGACGGTTTACGGATAGTAGATGCGAGTGTGATGCCGTATATAACGAATGGTAATCTGTATGCACCCGTTATGATGATCGCAGAAAAGTCGGCCGATATAATTTTAGGAAATCAACCCCTTAAACCTGAAAAATCTGATTTTTACAGAAAGCCAAGCTAAACCCACCCACGACTTTTCTAAATATAGTTTGGTGTTAATTAACGGGGGACAAAAGACACACTACAATACTTATAATATATTTTCTGCTATATTTACTTAGCAAAAGATAAGGAAATGACAAAGGAATACCTCGGGTGAATTCGAAGAGCTCGTTCTCATTCTCGCCGCCGCGTTAAAGAATGACGCCTACGGTGCAGCTATAGCTGAGCAAATTGAAGAAAAGCTCAACCGGAATGTGAACTTCAGCGGCGTTCATGTCGCACTCTACCGTCTGGAAGGCAAAGGGTATATTCGTTCGGCGTTTGGGGGTTCGACCAAAGAACGCGGCGGAAGAAGGAAAAGAATCTATACCATCACCAACGCGGGAATGGCAATCCTTAAAATCATGCAGGAGTCAAGAATGGAATTGTGGAAGATGGTGCCCCAGTTAAAAATTCACTGCGCATGAAAACAAATGAACCCGCCCCTCCTAAGTGGACAATAAGACTGCTCCAGATGATTTGTCCCACGAAATTGCTTGAAGAGATCGAGGGAGACCTCATGCAGGAATTCTATCGCGACTTACAAAGGTTTGGACCACGACGCGCCCGGAGAGAATTTGTATGGAACGTTGTCCGTTACGCAAGACCGGCCATCATCTCAAGAAACAAATATTCTTTTCACTTAACTACGCTAGCGATGTTATCCAACTACTTTAAAATTGCCTGGCGAATGGTCACCAAGAACATGGCTTATAGCGTCATAAATGTTTTTGGTTTGGCGTTCGGGATTTGTGCGTGTCTGATCATCTACCTGGTGGTCAGTTATGAGTTTAGCTTCGACAAATTTTTTCCGGATGAGGACCGCATCTTCCGTCTGGAAATCACAGCCAAGTCAAATGACAAAGAGGCGCGATGTATCTGTGTCCCACCGCCCACCCCGACAACAATGCGCCAAGAGGTTTCTGGAATAGAGACCGTCGCCGGCTATATTCATTTTGATCCCAAGATCACCATCCCCGATGGCAGCAACTCCAGGCATTTCGAGCGGCAAACCAGTTCGCTGATTATTGCCGGTCCTGAGTATTTTGACATCTTCCATTATACATGGCTTGCCGGAAATCCACGCTTAATCAAAGAACCGTTTAAAGTCGTGCTGTCCGAATCCAGGGCGCATGCCTATTTTGGTTCGCTACCGGCGGATCAAATCATCGGCAAAGAGATCATCTATAATGACTCATTGCAAGTGACGGTCGCGGGCATTGTCCAGGACTGGAAAGAGAACACGGATTTTCGCGTCACCGAAATACTCTCTTTCAGCACCGTGCAGGGAAGTTTTCTGAAGCAAACAATCCCGATGGACAACTGGCAATGGTACATGCATTCCTCGCAGGCCTTTGTCAAATTAAAGAAGGGAATATCCTCTTCACAGGCTTCAAATCTGATGACGGGGTCATTCCGAAGGCACATACCCGAAGACAAGGTTGCTCCGCCGGAAGTGCAGCTCATGCCATTGCCGTCCATCCATTTCCACAACAACGACCATGAAGAATCGAACCTCCTGGTCACGCTTTATGCGTTAATGGGACTCGCAGGGTTCATCCTCATTTTAGCAGTAATCAACTTTGTCAATCTTTCGACTGCCCAATCTTTAAAAAGGATCCGCGAGATCGGCATCCGAAAAACATTAGGGAGTTTTAGGATTAACATCGTGTTCCAGTTCCTGGTTGAGACATTGGTTCTTACTGCCTTCGCATCGGCGATAGCACTCTTGGCCGTCAAACCCGCACTCAGTTTTCTTAGCCGTTTTATTCCCGGGGGTGCTTCCTTTGACGTCTCAAGTCCAGGTCTTTGGGTATTCATTCTTTCACTGACCATTCTGACAACCCTGCTGGCCGGGTTTTATCCGGCACATGTGGCCTCAGCCTATCGGCCTGCGGTAAGCCTGAAAGGCACAGCAGGTCATCCGGGCAGCAACAAATGGTACCTGCGAAAAGGTTTGATTGTTTTCCAGTTTGCGATTTCTTTGTTCTTTATCGTTGCTACACTGGTCATGCGGGATCAGATCCGGTTTATGCAAACGAAAGATCGAGGCTTCTCCACGCATGCCATTGCCACTTTCCGGACGAGTTGGAATGACAAAACAGCCAGAACCAAAATGCTGGCGCATGACATCAAGTCAATTCCCAACATTGCTGGCGTAGCCCTTCAGAGTGTGCCGCCCATGGGGTTTGCCAAAATGACGAACACGTTCATCTACAAAGGTGACACCATTATAGAGACCGGCGTTTCTATTAAAGCTGGAAATTCTGATTTCATCCCCTTGTACGGGTTTCGATTTTTAGCGGGAAGAAATATTTCCGACAGCGACAGCCTGAAAGAACTCGTGATAAACGATTACTATCGCAAGGTTCTGGGGTTCAAAAATGGGGAAGGCGCACTCGGCGCGATTCTATATTTTAACGACAAGCCTTACCCGATCGTCGGAGTGGTGGAAGATTTTCATGAGCAATCGTTTCATGAAGCCATAGGTCCTGCGGTTGTTGGGCACTGGAACGAGTTTGAGCGGAGCATCGCAGTGAAACTTCCCGAAGACGTCATCGCCAATAACAGAGCGTCAGAGGTGATGGCTCGGGTCGAAAAGCGTTTTAAGGCATTATTTCCCGACGAGCCCTTCAACTATCATTTCATCGAGGAAGAAATACAATGGATGCATGAGGCCGAACAGAAGACCGAGTCCCTCATGAATCTTTCCATGACCATCACTATTTTCATTTCTTGTTTGGGCATCTTCGGTTTATCCATGTATACCGCCGAAATGCGTACGAAGGAGATCGGAGTACGAAAGGTGTTGGGGGCGAGTGTCGCTAATATTGTTGCTTTACTCACCAACGAATTCATCGCATTGATTGCAGTGGGCATCGGTGTCGCAACACCAATCGCCTGGTATTTCATGAACGACTGGCTCTCCCGGTTTGCTTACCGCATTGATCTTTCCGTTGGCGAGTTCCTTGGTGCGGGTGCGATTGCGCTTTCCGTAGCGTTGATCACGATGAGCTTCCATGCGATAAAATCGGCGCGTGCGAATCCGGTCGAGAGTTTGCGAACAGAGTAACAGGCAGCAACTAACAAAGCCAACAACAAAATACTGCATGCCGAAGTCGGCTTGCCGATCCATCTTTTTTTCCGTATTGGACTCACGGCATACCCGAACGCTTCTGACCGAATTCGGACACTCATTATTTTGTTAATCTTTAAATTCCTTTGAGCAAGCCAACTATCCATTCTGGCACGATTATTATTCCTACATTTAGAAAATACTATTGCGCAATGAAAAAATACTACCTCGGTGAATTTGAAGAGATCGTCTTGCTGACCATCGGCATCTTAAATAAAGAGGCTTATGGCGTTTCTATCAAGAATGAGATTGAAGCTCGGTTGGAACGGGACGTGAGCATGGGTGCAATGCATGCCTCCCTTATTCGATTGGAAGACAAGGGTTACGTCAAGTCTTCTAATGGAGAAGGGACCGAAGAGCGGGCGGGAAGGCCGCGGAGATATTTTGAGATCACGGCTCTTGGGAAAAAAGCGATTGCCTATTCGAAAAGTACGCGAGACCAACTATGGAATGCTATTCCAAAAGTCGTAATGGAAATCATTGGCAATGTATAAGGCATGAGAGAAAACCCTCCCAAATTATTTCTTCGCTTCTTCCGGTGGTATTGTCACCCGAGGTTGCTGGATCATATCGAAGGGGATTTGATAGAAGTGTATAGACAAAGGCTGAAAAAATCTGGAAAGCGAAAAGCAGATATAAAATTTATAATTGATGTGCTTGTATTATTCAGACCAAGCATAATTAAACCCATTGGTGGATATAGAAATTTAAACAACTTCGGTATGCTAAAAAGTTATATGATGATCGGCTGGCGAACGATGGCCAAACACAAAATGTTTTCTTCAATCAAGATTGGAGGGTTTGCGCTTGGCATTGCTGCATGTATACTGATCTCTCTGTTTATCCGACAAGAACTCGGTTATGATCGTCACTATAGGGCCGGCAATCGGATATTCCGGGTTTTTCGCGAGAGCACTTTTAAGGGCCAAAAAGGAATGGGCGCACACGTTCCTCATGCCTTTGCCAGTACCATACAAGAAAACTATCCTGAAATTGAAATAGCAGGTCGTTATAATCCCGCTGCATTGTGGGGCGCTGGCAGCAACGAGGTCAGAAGGGCGGATAAGTCAGAGAGCAGTTATGAAGATAAACTTGTTTTTGCTGATCAGTCGTTGCTTGATATTTTGGAAGTGCGCTTTGTACAAGGCAATCCCGGCAACGCTTTGTCAGCGCCCAATACAATCGTCATCACAAAAAGCAAAGTTGATAAATATTTTCCCGGTGAAAATCCCTTGGGAAAAATTCTCATTTTGAATAATGATCGGTCAAAACAATTTACAATAACCGGAGTCATCGCCGACTTCGCAGAGGATTCGCATTTCCGTTATGATTTTATTATTTCGATGGCCAATCGTGAGTTTTACCAGGGCGAAGCAACGAACTGGCGAAATGACAATTACATTACCTACGTACGGGTTAGGCCAGGAACTGATGTGGCTGCCCTGGAACAGAAATTATTGTCGATGATACCCAACTATTTTTTGCCTCAAGCGGTCGAGCAAGGGTCGGTAAACGCGATTGATTGGGTGAAGAGTCTCAAGTTTCGCCTCCAGCCTGTAAGGGATATTTATCTTAACCTCGATCAGATTCATGATGGTTTGGATCATGGCGACATTCGGTATATCTGGCTGTTTGCCTCAGTAGCTACGTTCATTTTGCTGATCGCGGCCGTGAATTTCATCAATCTGTCAACAGCCAGATCATCTAATCGTGCGAGGGAAGTTGGCATCCGCAAAGTGGCAGGCTCTCAACGCAACAGTTTAATCACGCAATTTCTAACCGAGTCATTCCTATTCACGATTTTTTCTGTTGTCCTTGGCCTTGGTCTTGCCTCATTATTACTCCCTTATTTTAATGAACTGCTGGCAAAAAATCTGACTTTCCCATGGCAGGAGTGGTGGGTCGTGCCGGTGTTACTTGCCGCAACGTTAGTTATCGGAACGTTGGCCGGACTCTATCCCTCTTTGTACTTGTCGTCATTCAAACCGATCCACGTGCTCAAAGGGGTTGTAAGCCGGGGCAGTAAGAGTTCATCGATGCGGAGTGTGTTGGTGGTTTTTCAATTCACCATTTCCATTGCGCTGATCATGGCGACAGTAATCATCGACCGACAGATGTCTTATATACTGAATAAGAATCTTGGATTTGATAAGGACCAAGTGCTAATTCTTCAGGGCACCCATACTCTTGACAAAAAGATTTCTACCTTCAAAGAGGAGCTACTCAAACTGCCACATGTCATATCAGCAAGTGTGACCGATTACCTTCCGGTTGAAGGCTCAACACGAGATGGTGGTGGCTGGAGGAAGGAAGGGATGAATGTTGAAGATGGAGTGAGCGGCCAACAGTGGTCGGTTGACGCTGATTATGCTAAAACAATGGGCTTGAAGATTGTAAAGGGAAGAGATTTTTCGACTGTGGCATTGGATTCGCAATCTGTCATTATCAATGAGGCGCTGGCCAAGTCGCTCAACTTAAAGGCGCCAATCGGTGAGCGTATTACTAATTGGATGGGCAATTGGACAATCATCGGGGTGGTGGAGGACTTCCATTTTGAATCGATGAAGAAAGAGATAAGTCCGCTCGGAATGTACATACGACCCAGTTTAAAATCGGTTGCAGTCAAGGTGAATACCGCTGACATGGCCGGATTGATTCAATCGGTAACCAATCTTTGGAAGATATTTTCCCCTAATCAGGTAGTACGCTACAGCTTCCTGGATCAAAGCTATGCGAGGATGTATGATGATGTAAGGCGAATCGGAATTATTTTCCGGCTTTTTGCGTTGCTCGCCATTGTTGTTGCCAGCCTGGGATTGTTTGCACTTTCGGCTTTCATGACGGAACAGCGGAGCAAGGAAATAAGTATTCGATTGGTTTTGGGTGCATCGGTAAGAAGCATCTTTCAAATGCTGACGGGCAATTTTGTAAGACTTGTTGTGATTGCGTTGGCGATTGCCGTGCCGGTGGCTGCATACCTGATGCAAAAATGGCTGACCGATTTTTCGTATCGGATCAATATCACCGCCGACATATTCATAATAACCGGGGCGGCGGCGCTGCTAATAACGTTTTGTACGGTAAGCTTTCAATCTATCCGGGCAGCATTGGCTAACCCGGTGAATAGTTTGAAGTCGGAATGACATGAGAGAAAATCCACCCAAACTATTTCTTCGTTTCTTCCGGTGGTATTGCCGTCCGAGGTTGCTAAATCATATCGAAGGAGATTTGATAGAAGTGTATCGACAAAAGCTGAAAAAAGTTGGAAAGCGAAAGGCTGACATAAAATTTGTTATTGATGTGCTTTTGCTTTTTAGACCAACTATCATCAAGCCAATCGGAGGTTACAGAAATTTAAACAGCTATGGTATGATCAAAAGTTATTTCAAAATTGGCTGGAGAAATCTTTTAAGGAACAAAGGATATTCGCTCATCAACATTGGCGGGCTTGCGATCGGGATGACGGTGGCAATGCTCATCGGCCTATGGGTGTACGATGAATTGTCTTTCAACAAATATCACGAAAACTATGACAGCATCGTTCAGCTATGGCATGGGCAAACTGATCCCGACGCCCAGACCATCTCCGGTGGATTGGCCATGCAGTATGCGGTCGCCGGTGCATTGAAGAGCGACTATCAGCATTACTTCAAGCACGTCATCCGGTCGTGGTGGACCGGCGACTACACGCTGGCCACCGCCGACAACAAGTTCCGCCGTAAAGGCAAGTTCATGGAACCCGCTGCCATCGAGGTCTTATCACTTCGAATGATGAAGGGGACGAACGCAAGTCTCAATGATCCCACGGGGTTCATACTTTCGGCCTCGTCAGCA
>Ga0193722_1000199_pt1 | contig 13224 bp, 8 predicted proteins | sample H2m1metaG_FD_143044 | JGI IMG/M metagenome (GOLD analysis project Ga0193722, IMG submission 143044) | Soil microbial communities from a riparian zone of the East river system, Colorado, United States - H2m1 | ecosystem: Environmental > Terrestrial > Soil > Riparian zone | place: USA: East River...
GAAGAGGAAAGTACGAGGGTTGCGGCCAGGCCGATGGCGATTGAGAGATGGCGCACCATGACTCCTCCTTGAGATGGCGATCAGTATCGACCCCCGGGCCGGCGGTTGTCAATCCCGCGAGACTCCCGGGTGTCAGGCTTCGTTGCACCTACGCGCGTCTTCATACCACAGCCGACCGAATGGGAGCGCATTTGAAATTAGATCGACGCCACGCTTATCTTCGCGCGGGTGCACTTCGTAAACGTGCATCGTTGATTGCATCGGTGATGCGACATTCAATCACAAAATCCTGTTAGTAATGTCCACCACTCATTGAATTGACTGAACCTTCGGCGTTTCGCTCAGGGGGCGGCTCGTTAGTCTGCCTCGTTACACCTGTTGTTGCCGTCTCGTCGGGTGCAAAAGTGCTACTGCACGAAGCCAGCATCATCGCCACTAAAGAGAGGGCCGAAATGAAGATGATCGAGTTTTTCATAGCAAGAGATTGTCGTTGACGGCGCTGGACATTCAATCACAAAGCGTCGTTTGCCGTAAAGCGTGTAGGATTCGTTGATGACATCGTGGCCGGATCATTTCCCATCCGGCAATCAGAATCGTTTTTGGCGGAACGGAAATCAGATCGACACCGCGTTTATCCTTGCGCGGTCTGATTTCGTAAAGGTGTGCGTCTATCATCAAACTGTCATCAATCCGTCACAAATATGGTATAGATTAGGCTATTTTACCTCTGAGAAATGCTCTGGCAGCGCGTACGGGAGTCGAACCCGTGTACCAGCCTTGAGAGGGCTGTGTCCTAACCACTAGACGAACGCGCCACAAACGGGATGCGGTTAGGAATACTGTACTGAGCGCGCGCTGGCAAGATGCTGGCGAGAAGTTGTGCTGCTCGGAACTAAATTGCCGTTCGTTTTATTCGCCTTGATCACCGCTGCCGTCATCGCTTCCATCGTCATCCCCTGCGTGATCATCTCCAGTATCTTCATCTCCCGGCGCGTCACCGCCGCCATCGTCGGTCACGTCTTCGCCGTCATCGCTGGAAGCGGGTTCCGTGCTGTCGTCACCGTCGGAAGCCAGTTCTTCGCCGGTGTTTGCATCATTAAGCAACGTGTTCGCGTCCGCATCTTGTCCCCTCGGTTCATTGTGAGCCGTCTTCATGTTCGGAACGGTCATGTGCGTTGGCTTCGTAGCGCGCGCCACAGTGAAAACGCTGAGTAAGAGGCAGAGCAGGAGAGGAAGAAATTTGTTCATAGCGGCGCGGAACCCTCTCAGGAGCCTCAGCGACTGTCAAACAGTGAATAGGTTGCTGCGCCGCGAGACGACATGGCTTTACGAGTCGCAGGCCACGCGCGATGCTCGCGCGCGTGTGAAAGCAACGAGTGTATCGCTGCAAGAAAGATGGCGACCGAAAGCGGGGTGGGGGGTGCCGCTGGCATGGCTAACGCTCTGCGTTGTTTGGAGCTCCACCTGGCTTGCCATCAAAATCGGATTACGCGATCTCCCGCCGATTTCGTTCGTGGCGATTCGTTTTCTCATCGCAATTATCGTGCTCGTAACAGTCTCGGTAGGCCGGACACATCTGCTCCCGCGAAGGCGAAACGATTATATCGTTCTCGCCGTCACGGGAGTCCTCATGTTTGCTGTGAACTACACGCTGCTGTTCTGGGCGGAGCTGCTCGTTTCGTCAGGTCTTGCCGCAGTGTTGCAGGCAAGCATTCCAATTTTCGGCATGGCGTTCGCCCACTGGATGCTGCCGGATGAACCGCTGCGCTTACCAAAGCTCGCCGGCGCAATCATTGCACTCGGCGGCGTGACCGTGATCTGCGCACGGCTATTGGGGTTCAACGGTCCGCTTGCTTTCTGGGGCGGTGTGGGAGTTGTTGTTGGAGCTGCGAGCGCGGCCTTCGCAAACGTGCTTGTTAAGGCGCGGTCGATGCAGCTCGCACCCGCGATGCTCGCTGCGTGGCAAATGATTTTCGGAACTGCGCCGTTGTTACTACTTGGATTCGCTGTCGATGGAAACCCTGCGCGCTTTCACTGGACCTCCACGTCAGTGTTTTGCCTGCTCTATCTGGCTGTGATTGGCTCGGCGCTGACGTTTCTACTTCTCTACTGGCTGCTGCCACGCCTGACGGTCGCGCAGCTGCAAAGTATCTCGCTCATCACTCCGCCCGGAGCAGTCATGCTCGGCTGGCTGTTAGGCGGCGAAACATTTCCGCTCTCGTCCCTGTTAGGCACTGTGCTGGTCCTTGTGGGAGTGTGGATGATTTTCCGAAAAGCGCCTGTGCCAGACCCGCTGATTCGAGAAGGATAGCTAATTAGCACGGCTGAGTTTACTCACTGATATTCGTGTACAGGCAACGCCGTCAAGAACGCATTGGTGATTCATCGCCGTCAAATGGCACCTCGAAAGAGTAAGGAAAGGTTTCCGACGAACATTCTTTGATGCCTCTCGCGAGCACTGCGAGATAATATTATTACCCAGCGCAAGTGTCGCGGCGGCAGGCCTCGTTTTTTGGTTTGACTACGCAAACGATTCTTGGCTGAATCTGCGAGAGGTATCGCAGACCCCGTTTTGTGAGCATTCCAGAACCGGCAACTCAGAACGCGCAGTCGCCCCGCGAGACGGTTCCAATGGATGTCGCGCGCGAAGTACGCTTCGCAGTTGTAATGTATGGCGGTGTTTCGCTCGCGATCTATATCAATGGAGTCGCGCAGGAATTGTTGAACATGGCGCGCGCGACCGCGCCTAAAACCGCCGACGATGGGAAAGCTTTGCTCGGCGCCGATCCCAAGCAACTGACGGGCTCACTAGCGGTCTACCGCAAGTTGGGACAATTTCTTCATCAACGCTCCGAGCTGGCCGAGATGGCCGAACCGGACGCCGAGGGCAATCCAAAACCGCCGAGCCCCAGACCGATTCAAACCCGCTTTATCGTTGACGTGATTTCCGGCACCTCGGCCGGCGGAATCAACGGGATATTCCTAGCCAAAGCGCTGGCGCGAAATCAAGGGATGGAGGGACTGAAGAGGCTTTGGCTAACCGAAGGCGATCTCGCCAAACTGCTGAATGATAAACTTTCAATCGCCGATCTAACCGGATTCGAGCTGAAAGAGCCTCAGGCATCGCTCCTCAACAGCCAGCGTATGTACCGCAAACTTCTCGACGCGCTCAACCAGATGGACGAGCAGCGTAACAATGCCAGCGCTGAGACAACAGATTCGCCCCTGGTGAGCGAGTTGGATCTTTTTATCACGGCCACGGACATCGAAGGGATTCCATTGCCCATTACGCTCTCGGACAGCGTGGTGTATGAACGCCGTTACAAAAATGTTTTTCATTTTCGTTATGCCACCGCGAACGCAACCGGAAGCGACCGCGACGACTTTATCAAGGCGAACGACCCCTTCCTAGCCTTCGCCGCGCGTTGCACCTCATCGTTTCCATTTGCCTTCGAACCGATGTGCTTGTCCGACGTTTTCGCGGTGACCAATGGGTATCCGGAATACGAGGATACGCCGCTAACGCCAGAAAGCTGGGATTCGTTCTTTAGTGAATATGTCCGGCATGGACTTATCGATTTGGACAGACAAGCCCGCGGAGGCAAAGCGACCGGCGTGCTTCCTTCGGATGCGAGTGAAAGGCTACGAAACGCGTTCCACAGGCGTGCCTTTGGCGATGGCGGATACCTCGACAACAAACCCTTCAGCCACGCAACGGCAATGCTAATGCGGCGGCGGGCCGACTACGCGGTCACGCGGAAGTTGCTCTATGTGGAGCCGTCTCCGGAACACCCCGAGCTTGACCCGAAGAGGGAACGCAAGCGACTCGATTTCGCGCAAAATATTCGTGCCGCCGTCGTGGACCTGCCTCGGAAGGAGACCATCCGCGAAGACATAGAACGCTTGAACGAACGCAACGCGATGCTTCGCCGGATGGCCGGTTTCACCAAACGCGTAGACGAAGATATGGCATGCATCCCGGAAGATGAAAAGAGAGCGAAGCTCCGGGATGACCTTAGACATAATTTCGCGACAGAAGATCTGCGGACGATGATCGACCTCTACGGCGTTAGTTATGGGGCCTATCATCGGCTCAAAGTGGAGGAGATTACGGATTTACTGGCAGAACTGATTGCCCGCGCCGCCGGTTACGATCCAACATCTGATGCGACCATCGCCATCCGAGAATTAGTGGAGACCTGGCGCGATAAAAACTACGTCGCGTTCAAACCTATGGGGAACCAACAAGAGGGTGAAGGTAGCCCCGAGCGAAGGGAAACCGAAAATGCGTTTCTCAAGAAATTTGATATCCGGTTCGTCCTTCGCCGGCTTATTTTCTTAAGCCGCCGCGTTACGGAATTGGCCCTTCTCGACGACGATGCCTTACTCCTGCTCAAAGCCTGGCTGGATCACGACCCAGAGGCTCCCGAGTTGGACCTGGCAAATCGCCCCGAGGGTTGGGACAATAATTTTCGTGACGAGCTGAGTCTCATCAGGAAGAGCATCCTTGCTCCTAAAGTGACCAACGCCCGATCGGCCCAGGAAAAGCTTTTGAATCCTCAATCTGATACGGGGGGGGCGCTCTACCAGGCGATGTCGAAGCTCGATATCTCCTGGCCGCGACTGCAATCCATTTTGCAGTGCGATGGCCCGGCCGCCCGCCGGAAAAAAGCCGACGACCTATTGAACGAATCCGGGTGCCAACGCGAAAAAGCCTTACACGAATTGTCAGAGGTGATTTACAAGGGATTTACCGACTCGCCCGTAAAGACAGGGAAAGTAGACCTCTTGAACAACAGCGCCGGCGCAAAAGCTGCCCGCGCAAGTCTGGATTACTTCGCGAAGAACTTCTATTATTACGATCTGGTTATTTATCCGGTGCAGTACAGCACCGGCGCCGGCGAGGCTAATGAAGTGGACGTTTTTCGCGTCAGTCCTGAAGACGCCACCGCCTTGGTGGATGAGCGCGGCAGTGGCCGGAGTAAACTGGCGGGAACCGCTCTCATGTCCTTCGGCGCATTTCTCGACGAGGGTTGGAGAAGAAACGATATGCTTTGGGGGCGTCTAGACGGAGCGGAGCGCATAATCAGCGCATTGTTACCCGAGGAATCCGATAACACCACGCGCAAGAACCTGATCAAGCAAGCGCACATGGCTATTCTGGATGAGGAGATCAAGAGTGGAGACATCAGGACAATCTGTGACCTGGTGGGGAGCACGCTAGCCGGCCGTGCTCCACTCACGGAGGCTCAACAGACATTACGGACATTTGTGCAACAGAAAATTGAATCGCAGGACTTAACCAAACCACTGCAGGCCGCATTGTATCGGTGCCTCGATCAACCGCAAAAAATCTGGGAGTATTACGGAAGCCCGGGATTCGAGGTAAACCGCAAACTCGATGCCGAGATCGCCCTCCGCCTGATCTCGCGCGCGACCAACGTGACCGGAAGAATGCTCGAGGCGCTGGCCGAGGATTATCGCTTCGGAAAGGCAAACCAAGTCGGGATGTGGATTGCCCGGCTTGCCAGTATCTTTTGGAATGTTATCGGAGTCGCGGTCCCAGGTAGCCTGCGCAACCTTGTTTTGCACTACTGGCTTGGGCTTATTTATGTATTCGAGTTTTTCCTGATCTTCTTCGGCATTCTTTTCGCTAAATCAGAGATCAAGATCTTTGGCTGGGAAGCGCTAGGAGTGACCGTCGCTTTCAATCTAGGTGTCACCATGCTGGGTTATTACATGTCGGACAAGCGGCTTAAGTTGAATCTTGTTCGCGGCGCGCTCGCGGCGGGTCTTGTGGCGCTCGTCGCCTTTGGCGTGGTTTACCTCGTTGATTATTTTACGCACCTTTCGGAGCATTCGAAGCATCCAAAGGCGCTCCAGTTTGCTCTCGCGGCGGCTGTCGCCTTGCCTTTGTGGATCGTTGTCGGCTGGGTTGAGTGGCGCAAATGGATCGGGCAATCCTGGTCGCGCCTGCGTCGCAAGCCTGCCCGTATGAGTGCCAGCAACGAGTCCGCTGCATCTCTCCTTGCTCAAGATACGCCGCGTCGTTAGATGAAAATCCCTGTTTTCGTTTCGTCTCCCACGAGCCTCTCTCCTTCACAAGAAGCAGCTCGAACGGTAATTATTCGACAACTAGACGACAATGACCTGGAAGCCCGTGCCCTTGGCCGCTCTGATTACCCCACTGAGCTACCTCTGCGGGAGGTGCTGCTTATCGCGCGTCATTGCTCGGGCGGGATAATTCTTGGATTCGAGCAGTTCCGCGCGAGCGGTGGAGTGAAAAAGCGCGGAACCTCTGCAGAAGAGCAGGTCAGCACATCAATTCCATTTCCGACTCCTTGGAATCATTTGGAGTCAGGCATTCTTTTCGGGCTCCATCTACCGACTCTGGTGTTCCGCGAAGACGGCATCACAGGAGGTATATTCGATACCGGCGTTTCAGATGTTTTCATTCATCCTATGCCGCCAGCGAATATCAAAGGCGCTGCAAAGGATGCGCTGAGGCAGGTATTTCAGAGATGGGCGGGCAGGGTTCGCGAGCATTATTATGACGACAAGCGAAGGTGAATCGGTATCGCATGTATCCATAATCCGAGAGTTAAGCATGCAAGCAAACGACGTCGTCGTCAGCAGTTGGGCCGAGTTGATGAATGCTCTGTACGACATTCCCAGAACCGTTTTTCACAGGTACCGGTCTGATTTTGTTTACCGTGGCGTGGCCGACCATTCGTGGGGGCTGGAAACCAGTCTCCAAAGACTATGTGGAGACTATGTGAATGTTGAAGGACCGATGCTTCGCAGTTTCAGGAAGTATGCGGAATCGGGCTCAATACCGGCGGACACGCTTTTGGTTCGACTCGCGGTTGCCCAGCATCATCGGTTGCCCACGAGGGTCCTGGACTGGACGGTATCGCCCAAAGTGGCTTTGCATTTCGCGACTGCCGAAGAAGAGCACTATGACAAGGATGGAGTTGTTTGGTGCGTAGACGTTCGTCAGGTGCATGATCTTCTACCAACGCCGCTTCAGAGCATTCTCGACGACGAATATGCCTTCCTGTTTTCTGTCGAGATGCTCCCTGAAGTAAAAACGCTAAAGGATCTCGATTCTTTTGGGATCAAGCACGGAGGATTTGCGCTGTTTTTTGAACCCCCATCGCTGGATGCCCGCATCGTTAACCAGGGCGCGATCATGTCTGTTATGCCAGGCGCAAGGCTTTGTCTTAACGATTTTCTGGAAAGTTATCCGCAAATTTATCGCCGCATCGTCATCCCAAAAGAACTGAAATGGGAAGTTCGGGACAAGCTTGATCAAGATAATGTTACGGAACGAATGTTATTCCCGGGCCTCGATGGATTGAGCAATTGGCTGAAGAGATACTATGGACCTGGACCAGGTAAAGCAGCTCCATGCAACAAGCCTGGCACAGAAAAAACGTCTGCGCCGGAGCCCCTGATTCAGGACGGCTAGTCAGTTCACACGTTAGCCGCGAGCCAAGAAACGATCGAGGCTTGAGAGTGCACCAGGCCGAAGAGCTTGTCCGACAGGTTTCGTCGGCGCAGCAGTCCGAATGGCAGAAGCAGGTTGCTGTGCGCCCTTTGCAAGTTTCACTGGTATCGCTCGCAATGCTGATATCGTTATTCGAACGACGTCATCCGTCTGCAAGCCGAGCAAGTACGAATATTTCGGATCTTGCAGATCAGCCTGGGTAAACAGCGCAAGCCCTTCGTCTGCCGACATCCCCGCGTCGCGTGGGCCGCCGAACGTGGACATCTTTGCTTCGACACGGAAGAGAATCTCCTCAACCGGTTGGATCTTCTGTTTGGCTGGCTTTTTCCGCTGCGGACGTTTGGCGGCTGGTTTTTTCTTTGGTAATTTGCGCTTTTACGACATGGGGAGATGTCGATTTTGTTTTTCGGCACGCCGAACAACGACTGCGCCAATTGTCGGTGTTTTAAAAGACCCGAAACTAAGACAAGCTCTCTTTCAGGCCGGGTCGAAGTCTTTTCTCACTGCGAAATCCATTTTCGCCGGTCTTGGAAGAAGCTTAGAATGCACGCCGCAGCGCCGATGTGGCGGAATGGTAGACGCAACGGACTTAAAATCCGTTGGGCTGTAATTGGCCCGTGCCGGTTCGAGTCCGGCCATCGGCAACTATGAAAGCGCGGTTTTCTACGGACGTTTCTGAACTCCGTCCGTTTTTTGACAAGTTGTGATTGAATCGTTCGCCACCGATCCTTAGAATACGCGACATGGAACCCCCGTACGGGGTCATAGCGAGGCTTTTTAATACAGGGGCTGTTGTACCTTTCCTCGGTGCAGGTGTTAATTTCGGCACACGCAAGCCGCCCGACGCTCAATGGAACGAAAAGACGACAACGTTTCTTCCCAGCGGCGCCGAGCTTTCGCGGTTTCTGGCGGGCGACAGTGGCTTCCCTTCGCAGGAGAAGCAAGATTTGGATGATCTAGCCAAAGTTGCCGCATTTTATGTCGAGGCCACCGAGCGCAAGAGCCTGATTGAGCAGTTGCACAAATTCTTCGATCAGGATTTCGCTCCTTGCGACATCCACAAATACCTCGCCGAAATCCCCGCGCCGCTGCTCATAGTGACCACAAACTACGACGATCTGACGGAGCGCGCGTTCGCTGCCGCAGGCCGGGAGTACGACCTTGTTGTCCACGCAAACGACAGCCAGGAAGTCGCCGGTTCTGTCCTCTGGTGGAAAGCCGGGGCGACGGAGCCAGAGCCTATACCGCCGGTCAAGCTCTTCATCGATCTTAAGAGGACGACTGTCATTTACAAAATGCACGGCACTGTCGATCGCAGAAGCAAATGGGATAATTATGTCATTACCGAGGATGACTACGTCGATTTCCTCTCACGCATGACCGGCCAGACTGCAGTGCCAGCGCTGTTCATGAAGGCGTTTCGCGACCGGCACTTTCTTTTTCTTGGTTACGGTCTTCGCGATTGGAACCTGCGCGTCGTGCTCAGAAACCTGCGCGGGCTCCTACCGGCCGCCGCAGGTGCGGCCGTAGCCAACGACCACGGGGAACAGGAGGCGGTGACTGAAGAAGAGGAGGCCGCGCTTCGCTCGTGGGCGATCCAGTTCCAGCCTTCGGACCTAGAAGTGGAGCTGTGGAACGCGCGCAGGGTGAAAATCTACGACGTTGATATCAACGAATTTGTCCGCCGACTGCGCGAGAAGGCGCCATAATGCGCACTCCGCCTCCTCTCCCGACTGAGGCCATACTTGATCCTTACATCGGGTTGCGACCTTACACGGACAGCGACGACGATCGCGCGCGCTTTAAGGGGCGCGAACAGGATCGGGAGATTATTATCGCAAATCTGTACGCGGCACGGCTCACCGTCTTCTACGGCGCGAGCGGCGTAGGCAAAACTTCTGTGCTGCTGGCCGGCGTTGTGCCTGAGTTGCGGCAGACGGCGCGGTTTGCCTGTGTGGTCTTCCGCGCGTGGCAGTCAGAAAAAGTGTTGCCGTCGCTTAAGGTAGCTATTCTCGACGCAGCGCGGATTGCGGCAAAAAAAAAGATCGAGGTCGATGCCGCGCTGCCACTCGACGACTTTCTGCTCCAATGCACGCAGGCCTTGCGCGGCCACATCGTGCTGATCTTCGATCAGTTTGAGGAGTACTTCCTTTATCACGCCGCCTCTGCAGTCAGCGAAGGGTTCGACGCCGAGTTTGCGCGCTCCGTCAACCGAAACGAGATCGATGCGAGCTTCCTGCTCTCGATGCGAGAAGACGGCTTGAGCAAGCTCGACCGCTTTCAGGGGCGAATTCCAAAGCTGCTCAACAATCTCCTACGCCTCGATCATCTGGACTGCGACGCGGCGATTCGCGCGATTCGCGAGCCCCTCGAGGCGTGCAATAAACGCCTTCCGCTTGGCGAGCCGCCCGCGAGCATTGACGACGATCTCGTCGAAGCGCTGCTCGATCAGTTGAAAACAGGTAGCGTTACTCTTGACCAAGCGAGACAGCCTGCTGCGGCCGCCGTGCGATCAGCTCCGCCGAATAGTGAGACGTGGATCGAAACCCCGTTTTTGCAGATGGTGCTCACGCGGCTTTGGGATGAGGAAAAGAAACGCGGCTCCCGTCGGCTGCGGCTTGCGACGTTGAACAAGCTTGGCGGCGCGCCAAGAATCTTACGGACCCATCTGGACAAAACGATGCGTAAGCTAAAGCGGCGCGATCGCCGCATGGCGGTGGACATCTTCGGCCATCTCGTTACACCGTCGGGAGGCAAGATCGCGCATACGGTCGATGACCTGGCCAGCTATTCCCGGTGCCGCAAGAGCCGCCTGGCCCCATTGCTCGAAAGACTGGCGGACTCGAAGATACGCGTCCTCCGTACCATTCAGCCGCCGCCGGGCGAGGCGGATAGTGTGCGCTTTGAAATCTTCCACGACGTTCTCGCGGCGGCGATCCTCACCTGGCGGCGGCGCAAGCTCGTCTGGCGGCGTGTCCGGCGGGCGATTCGCTGGACGCTCAGCATCGGTACAACAATGCTTCTGGTTTTGATGGTGATCGGCTTAGCGGGAATTGAATACGAGAAAAAAACCAAAGCTGCTCTCGATCAGGCAAACGAGAGGTTGCAAATCATTGAGGAAATGGACAAGGCTGTTCCGTACGTCAAAGCGGTTATCCGCGGACACGTTCGCCAGCTGTCCTGCAGCCCAGATGGGAAACGCGTCGCCACCGCCAGCATCGATGGAGTGGCCAGTGTTTGGGATATTGAAAAAACCCGCGAGGCTCTGTTTGAGTTGAGAGGGTCCCCCAAGGAATTCCACGCAGCAGTCTTTTATAGTCCCGATGGAAAGCTGATTGCGACGATCGGCGACCACAACATCGCCCGATTGTGGGACGCGACGACCGGCCATTTGCTACACGAGTTGAAGGCCCATACGAAATATCTGACAATGGTTGCCTTTAGTCGTGACAGCCGCTTCGTCGTGACGGCCAGCGACGACAACACGGCGCGCATCTGGGAAACAGGCACCGGCCAACTCCGATCCACCCTAAAGGGTCACACGGAGATCGTGAACAGCGCATTCTTTAGTCCCGAGAACGACCGGGTCATCACCGCGAGCACCGATGGTACCGCACGAATTTGGGATGTCGCGACCGGCAAGAGCCTAAAATTGACCGGTCACAGAGGCTCGCTTTATAAAGCTATATTCAGTCCTGATGGCAGACTGGCGCTCACTGTGAGCCTGGACAGAACAGCGCGGGTCTGGGACGCCGCAACCGGGGATATTTTAGCAGCGCTATCGGGGCATAAAGACGTGATCACCGACGGCGTGTTCAGTTCGGACAATCGGTTTGTTGCGACCGCGAGCGCCGACGGCACGGTACACATCTGGGACGCGAAGAGTGGCGACTCAAGAGCCGAGTTGTACGGGCACACCGGCTACGTCTGGGGGGTGCGGTTTAATCCCGACGGGACGCGCCTGGTCACGGCCAGCGATGACAACACAGCGCGAGTCTGGGATGCGGCCAGTGGCAAAATCGAAGCCGTACTGCGAGGGCACACGGGTGACGTTACGAGCGCGGATTTCACTCCGGACGGGAGGTTTGTGGTAACCGCCAGTCGCGATGGGACCGCTCGAGTGTGGGCACTCTCGGCGGCGCGGAGCCTCTTCGTAGTGAAACACGACGCCGAAGTATACGGCGCGAAATGGAGTAGCGACGGTCGACTCATTGTCACGGCAAGCAGCGATGGGAGCGCGCGTGTGTGGGACAGCAGCGGGAATCTGGTTTCCAAACTGGTCGACCACAACCGCGAGGTGATGAGCGCCGAATTTAGCCCGGACAACCGCACCATCGTCACTGCAAGCCGGGACAATACGGGTGGCCTCTGGGATGCGCTGACCGGCCATCGGATCGCAGTGCTCGATGGCCACGCTGATTGGGTCTCGAGCGCCTCGTTCAGCCCTAACGGCAATTTTATTGTTACTACGAGCTGGGACCACAAATCGCAGCTGTGGAATCGAAACGGGAAAGAGGCGCGCACGCTCCCCCATAACAGCGAGGTGGAGTGTGCGGCCTTCAGCCCTAACAGCAAGCTGCTAGTCACAGGCTGCGACGACGGCACCGTCAAGGCTTGGGACACGCAGACAGGCAAACCCTTTCTTGACCTGACCGGGCACACGGCTCAGGTGACTGCCATTGTTTTCAATCCGATTGACGATGAGTCCCTTCTCACTGCCAGTTACGATGGGTTCGCGTTTGTCCGCCGTCTCGTTGAGGGCGCCAAAGCGATCCCGCTGAGCGGTCATACTGACAACCTAACAAACGGCAGGTTCAGTCCAGATGGGACTATGGTGGTCACCGCTAGCCGTGACTGCACGGCGCGCGTCTGGGATGCAAGAACCGGAGAACATATCGGCGACGTCCTTAAACATAGCGATGTCGTCTGGGATGCTGCTTTCAGCCCAGATAGCAAGTTGGTCGTCACTGCCAGCGGCGATGGCTCGGCGTGCGTGTGGGAGGCGCGCACTGGGACGCGGCTGGCTGAGCTGCGCGAACACACAGGGGATGTGAACAGCGCGGCTTTCAGTCCAAACGGTCAATTCATCGTGACTGCCAGCAGGGATCACACGGCGCGAATTTGGAAGGTCGGCGACTGGTGACTGGTGACGTGCAAATTATAGCCGATAAAGCGGCGACCGGATGACGGCGCCTGGTTTCGACAATCGCTTCCACTTCACGAATCGCCTTGGTAAGCTTCTATAAAGCGTCGTGAAGCTGCCGTGAGCGCACTCTGTTCATGTGAAACGGACTTAAAATCCGTTGGGCCGTAATTGGCCCGTGCCGATTCGAGTCCGGCCATCGGCAGTTCGAAGAACGTGAACCGTTGAATCGTCAAATCATTACAAAGCAAATTTCGGAAAGCTTTCAAAGCTCAACGGAGTAGTGGAATGATGGAGTATGTCACAAGATGCGTTAGCTGATCGAATGCAAAAGCTTGAGATTAGCGAGACCGATCTGGAGGAAAGCTTTGCGCGGTCGAGGGGGCCGGGGGGTCAGAATGTAAACAAAGTTTCAACCGCGGTGACGCTCCGACATCTCCCGACTAACATCAGCGTCACCGTCCAGGATTCGCGTTCGCAAGCAGTAAATCGCAAGCTCGCGCGGGAACGATTGCTCGACGCGATCGAGAGCGCTCGAGAAGGGCAGCGTATGGCTGAAATCGCGAAGCGC
>Ga0193722_1000200_pt1 | contig 13170 bp, 10 predicted proteins | sample H2m1metaG_FD_143044 | JGI IMG/M metagenome (GOLD analysis project Ga0193722, IMG submission 143044) | Soil microbial communities from a riparian zone of the East river system, Colorado, United States - H2m1 | ecosystem: Environmental > Terrestrial > Soil > Riparian zone | place: USA: East River...
TTTGCTACTTACTGGATTACTCCTTCGGTTGCGCAACACCTGTATGCTGCAAAAGCTTTAGCCGCCCATGACCAGATCGATCGGGCAAATGCTGAAGCAGCGAGAGCGGTCCAAGTCGATCCATTGAATGCAACCGCGCGAGGTTTGCATGCGTTGAGCTTGAGCGAATTAGGCGATGATGCCGAGGCCGTGAAAGAAGCCGAACGCGCAGTCCAGTTGGCTCCTATGGATTCCGTGGCCCACCTCAACCTCGCGATCACAGCAACGCGTACCGACATGGAACGCGCAATCGCCGAAGCCCGCCGCGCAATCGAGCTCGGACCGGAAAATTCTTCAGCGTATCAACTGCTGATGAAGTGTCTTCTGGAATCGGGACGCTACAACGAGGCGGCCGCGTTCGGACCGCAATGGCTGGCAGTATCTCCCTTCGACGTGACTACTCATTCTTCCGTGGCAGTGGCAATGGCACAGACTGGTGATCTGGTTACAGCCGCGCGACAATTCGGTTATGTGATGATGCTGCAGCCGAACGCTGAGGAAGCGCTTGCGAAACTACACCAGATCGTGGTGTCGATGGCCGGGGCGCCCGATGGATTGCAACGGCTCCGCGATATTGCAACGAACGCGCCAGATTCACCGCGCATGCTCGACGAACTTGCGTGGTTGCTTGCGACTTATCCCGATTCGAACTCGCGGGACGGCGCCGAGGCAGTTCGTCTTGCCGAGCGCGCGTGCGCGCTTAGCGACCGCCGCGTTCCAGCTCTTCTCGCCACGCTGGCTGTGGCTTACGCTGAAACTGGAGATTTTTCGCGTGGCGTCGCTGCCGGGGACGAAGCACTGACGAGAGCGCAGGCCATTGGCGATGCTGACAGCGTGAAACTGAGCGAAAACGTTCTGATGGCGCTTCGCGCAGGTCTTCCATATCGCCACAAGCCGGAGCAGTAGCGGATCTCTCTCGTTTGCAAAATCAGCGTCGCCCGACGTCCCTGCCGCGCGCACGCAGCGTTAAAATGATCGGCAGCCCGGGATACGGTTCAGCTGCGCGGATGCGAGCTTCGACGTAGCGGCGATATGTTTCGGTCAGCAACTGAGCATCATTTACGAAAAGGACGAATTCCGGCGGTGCGAGGTTGCGTCCGGGTTTGTTAATGGAGGAGGCTCGTGCAAGCGATCCTTCGGCGGACTGGAGATCGCCGTTCCTTGGTTGCGTCGCATAAAGCAACTTCAGACGGCGGCCTTTGACCAATGGAGGTGGATTCGCTTCAAACGCCTGGCGCAGTAAGCGGTTGAGAACTCCTGTGCCGATGCGCTTCCGCGCCGCGTGTTGGACTTTTTGGATCAATGCAAACAACCGATCGACATTTTCGCCGGTCGACGCAGACGTGGTCAACGCCGGTGCGTAGTCGAGGAAGAAAATCCTCGAGCGCGTCTCCCCGATTATTTGCCTGGCCGACTGCTTTTCCCCGCGTCTCGACTTAACCAAATCCCATTTGTTCAAGACGATGATGACCGGTTTTCGCGCCTTTTGAATCAGTCCGGCGATCCGTTTGTCCTGGGCTGTGACACCCATCGTCAGATCGATGACAAGAATGCAAAGATCAGCGCGGCGAATGCTGCGTTCGGCGCGCATCACGCTAAAAACCTCAGCCGAGCTGGAAACTTTCCCCCGGCGGCGAATTCCGGCAGTGTCGATGAAAACGAATTTCAAGCCGTCGCGTTCGTACACTATGTCGATGGCGTCGCGTGTTGTGCCGGGCAGCTCGCTCACAATCGCGCGTTCGCCGCGAACGATGGAGTTGATAAGCGAAGATTTACCTACATTCGGCCGTCCGACGATCGCAATCGCGATTGGATGCTCAACGTTCGATCCGCCTTCGCCGGGGCCACGGCGGACAAGTGCTTGATGATCGATGACAGCAGGCGAGGGGAGTTGCAGTTCGATTGCGTTCAGTAATTCTGAAATCCCACGATCGTGTTCTGCGCTGACGGAAATATTTTTTTCGAAGCCTAACGAATCGAACTCCACTGCCAACGGGTCGTGCTTCTCGGTGTCTATTTTGTTAATCACCAGCACGACTGGTTTTTGCGATTTGCGCAACATCCGCGCCAGTTCCTCATCGACCGGCGACAAGCCTTCCTTTGCGTCGACGACGAAAAGAAGAAGGTCACTCTCGCGCAACGCCTTTTCAGCGGCATGCCGTACCTGCTGGGTTAGTTCGGATTCGCCTGCGCCAAAGATCCCGCCGGTGTCCCACAGTATGAACGGGCGCTCGCCGCTGGTGCACGTTGCCGGAAGCCGGTCACGCGTGATCCCGGGTTGATCATGGACAATCGCAATCTTGCGACCGACAAGACGGTTGAACAGCGCGGACTTACCTACATTCGGCCGTCCGACAATCGCCACGTTGGGCAGCGTGTGGGCCTCATTCACCAAAGCATCCCGCATCTAGGGTTTCGTTGGGTGCGCGTGGCCTTCGGCCTGCAACTGACGAACGCCGTCTGTAACGTAAAAGATCCCTGAAATTAGTGTGAACGCGCCGGCCACCAGCACAACATAGAGCAGGGAAACAATACGCAGTTGCAGCATCACCCATCCGATGGCGACCATCTGTAAAACCGTCGCGATTTTTCCCGTCCAGTGTGGCTTTACCTGAACTTTTCCATTGAGCAAATACAGGACAAGCGTCCCGACCAGAAGAATGGCGTCGCGCGAAATTACGAGCACCGGGAACCAGGCCGGGAATCTTCCGCTCATCGGTTCAAACTCGCTCCAGTTCGTTAGGCTTAGCGTAATAATGCCGCTCAGTAACAATCCCTTGTCGGCGATGGGATCGAGAATGACTCCAAGTGTGCTGCGTTGGTTGTATCGTCGAGCGACGTAACCGTCGAGTCCGTCGCTTACTGCGGCGAGGATGAAAATTGCGATTGCTGCGAACCGCTGCCATTCGAGCGGTTGGCCGCGTTGAATGCTTTCGCCATAGTAAATCGCCATTGTGACGAAAGCCGGGATCATCAGGATCCGAACAACAGTGATCTTGTTGGCGGTGGTCATGGCGCGGGAAAATTGTAGGGCGGTTGATTGGTTCGCGCCAGCGAACTCGCCCTTCCCCCCGCATCTATGTAGCTCAGCGCTCGCAGGCTCTTTTCTGCGAAACGCCATCCAGTGATTGGCGTCTGAGCACAGACGCCCTACAGTCAGCTTTCCTTTTTCTGCGCAGCTTTACGCCCAGGTAATCCGGTTGTTACGCAGCCACGAGAACACATACTTTTTTGGACTTAATCTGCTTACTAGGAGCCAGTGCTACGTCAATCTTGATCAAGTGCTTCGGCAAAGTATTATTTTTATGTGGTCATTAAATCGATTCGCGAATTCAATCACGCGCTACCCTTTGTGCCCTACGAAATTCACATGGCGAGCGGCGAGACCTACGAGGTGCCGGATCCGGATTTTATCTCCATTTCTCCGCGGGGGTCGTATGTGATCATAATTGACGCTGAAGAGCGGCCGTACCGTCTGAATGCTCTATTGATTGATCGCGCTTCTCCGCTCAACGGCCACAGGCCACGCAAGAACCGGAGGCGCTCTCAGAAATAACTCAACGCGAGAGTGTGTGTGCGTCTCCAGATGGGATTTTGAATCCTTCGATTTGCTTCTTGATCTCGTTTGCAAACGCTGCCGCACCAGCGCCGTTTACGACCCGGTGATCGAATGTCAGCGAAAGCGTAATGACTTCAGCGCTCTCGTTTTTGCTTTTATTTGAAATCAATTCGCGGTGCGCGGTCCCAACGAACAGCGTACCGACTGATGGAGGCACAACAATCGGCGCGCCGGCTTTCACTTCAAACGCGCCGAGACTCGTGATCACCACCGGCGCGTTCATGGCGTCAACGCGACCGCTGCGTGTCGCGGCGATTGTCTCGTTGTAGTTACTGACGAAGTCCGGCCAGGTCTTTTGATTTGCAGTTGTCATTACCGCTGTTGCGAGGCGATCGCCTTCCAGCGCGACGGCAATACCCAGGTCGAAATCGTCATTCTGTACGATCTGATCGTCTTCGAGAATCAACCGGCGAAACGGCGCATGTTTTTCCATTGCGCGCACGACCACCCACGCAATCATCACGGAAGGGGAGGGCGCCTGCTCGCGGTCCGTCTTTTTCAATGCCTGCCGCGCTTCCTGAATTGCGTTCCAGCGCGCGTCGATTTGGAGGTTGGCGGGAATAACGCGATTCATTTTGCGCGTAATGGTCGGTGAAAGCGCCGGCTCAATATTGTAGTGGCGGGTGTGTCGGCCGCTGTCACCAGCGGCTGGAGCCGACACGGCTGCCTCTACAGTTTCACGTTTGGGTGATTCTTTTGGCGCTGAATCAAACTGTTCCGCAAACGCTGGCTCGCTGGTAACAATTGTGCCCAATTCCTCGCCGATCTCGACGGTATCACCGACCTTCGTTTTCCATTCACCCATCACTCCGGCGAATGATGATTGAATCGGGTAAACGGCTTTGTCGGTTTCAACCTCGCACAATTCGTCATCCAGCTGAATCTGTTCGCCAGGCTTCTTAAGAAGCGAAACTATTTTCGCATTCCGAATTCCTTCACCCATGATCGGGACGGTGATGCTTTGGACGTGTTGTTCGCTAAGATCTGCTGTAGCCGGGATCGGTGATCCCGGCAGATCGGATTCAGCTCGCGGTGCAACTCGGCCGGAATCACCGATTCCGGCTACAGCTGCGCGCTCATGTCTGGTTGAGATCGAGCGCCTGATTGCGGTTACGATCCGCTCCACGTCAGGCAATGCCGCATACTCGTAGATTGGGTTGTAACCAATCACTACATTAGGTTTGCTGACGAGAATGGGTGGACTGAGTAATTCGTTCCAAAGCCCCGGCGTGCCGGTGACGTGAGAGATAATCATCTGACCCACGCTGCAATTTTCCGTGTCCTCCTGAACCACAACCAGCCGGCACGTTTTGCGCACGGATTCTTCAATCGCGGCCGCATCCCAAGGAACGATTGAGCGCAGATCGATCAGTTCGACGCTGATCTCATCGCCGATCTTGTTGAGGGCTTCGAGCGATTTCTCGATTGTATTGCCCCACGCCACCAAGGTGACATCAGAGCCTTCGCGCGCGTTACGCGCTTTGCCCAGCGGAACCGCGCTGATTGGCTTCGTGTATTCGTGCTCGGCCCAAAGCAGATGCTTGGCCACCAGAAAAATCACGGGGTCCTCTGCATGCATCGCCGTCCAGAGCAATCCGGCGGCGTCGGCCGGCGTGCTTGGAATTACAACGTTCAGGCCGGGATAATGGGCGAGCGCCGATTCGTTTGCCTGGCTGTGCCACAAACTCCCGCCGGGCAGATACGCGCCATACGGCGCATAAATCACTGCAGGACATTTCCAATTTCCAAAGGATCGCCACCGAAGAGTCGAGATATTGGTCACAAGCTGATTAAAGCCGGGATAAATGAAATCGATGAATTGCATCTCGAACACGGGCCGCTTTCCGTACGCGGCCAGCCCGCATGCCACACCAAGAATCGTGGATTCGGCGAGCGGTGAATTGAAAACTTGCTTCGGGAATTCAGTTGAAAGCTTCTGCGTCAAGCGGAACACGCCGCCTTTCGGATCTTCGATGTCCTCGCCGAAGAGGATACGCTGCGGATCTTCCTCCAGACCAGCATGCAGAGTTCTGTTTACCGTATCTCCGATGCGGTATTTGCCGGGAGAAAGGATCTCTTTTTCGATCGTCGGCGTCGGTTTTGTGACATTGGCGAGAAGCTCGTTAGGCGAAGGATCTTCAGCTTTTTCCGCCTCGGCATATTCGCGGCGGACGCGCTCCTTAATCTCGTTATCCAGCTCCGCGTAGTCTTCTTGCGTGATTACGCCTTCTTTAATAAGTCGATCCTTCCAGCATGTTAGGGGGTCGGCCTTCTCCAGGTCCAGAAGTTCCTCAGCCGTCCGGTAAAGTTTCTGATCGTCGGAACTGGTGTGGCTCGACAGGCGTTCCATCTTAATCCAGAAAAAGAACGGTCCGCCGCCGGCGCGAATTTTCTCGAACGCTTCGGCGGTCGCATCGTAAACCTGCTGGACATCTTGTCCTTCGATGTGGCGCCAGTTGTCCTCCTTGAGAATGTCCAAAGCGAGCGGGTTCGTTTTCCGCGTAGGCATGCTGATGCCGTAGGCGTTGTCCTCCACGAGAAAGAGCATGGGAAGTGTCTTTTCTTTCGCGAAACAGATGGCCTCGAAAAAATCTCCCTGACGGGTTGCGGCGTCACCTATTGTCGTGACAACAACATTTTTCTTTCCATCAAGCTTAATGCCCCAGGCGATGCCGCACGCCGGAAGAAGCTGTGAACCAGTTGGGGTGGGGACGCTCCAAATGTGGAGGTCTGCGTCGCTGTAATGTGAGGGCATTTGCCGCCCGCCGCTGCCGGTGTTGCGTTTGGCAAAATATTCCAGGCCGAGTTGGCGAGTGGTCATGCCGCGCCCAAGAACGAGGCCGCGGTCGCGATAATACGAAACGATGTAATCGTCCGGCTCCATCTGGATCGAGACCGCCGCCAGCGCTTCGTGGCCCATTCCGGAGACGTGAAAATGTCCTTTGCCCTGACGAATCAGATTCTGTTCGCGCAAATCCGCGTGGCGGCTCTCCAGAATAATCCTTAAGAGCCGCAGCTTATCGTCTTTGCTAAGGGCAGGCATACGGTTGATTTTACACGTCGCTTCTTGATCGACAATCGCGCGGACTTGCCTCGCATAAAGAAAGTTGATGCATTCGACAACAACAAAATCACAGCGGAGCAGGGGAGTTATCGAATGTTACCGCGAATTTCTTCCAGTCTCGCCCGCGATAACCATCATTTCGCTGGGCGAGGGGAACACGCCGCTGATTTACTCTCCGCGATTGAGCGAACGCGTCGGTCGCGGCTGCGAAGTTTTCGTGAAGAACGAAGGAGTTAATCCCACGGGGTCGTTCAAGGATCGCGGGATGACGGTGGCTGTGTCCAAGGCAATGGAACGCGGGATGACAACGCTCATCTGTGCTTCGACTGGGAACACTTCGGCTTCGGCGGCTGCGTACGCGGCGCGCGCAGGGATTTCGTGCGCAGTGATTTTGCCTGCGGGAAAAATTGCGACCGGGAAGTTGCTGCAGGCTTTTGCTTACGGAGCGAAAATCGTCGCGATTGACGGCAATTTCGATGATGCGCTGCGAATCGTTCGCGAACTGGGCGAGATCGGCGATTTCACGATCGTGAATTCCATTAATCCGGACCGAATCGCAGGACAGAAGACGGCCGCATTTGAAATTGTCGATGACCTGGGCGATGCGCCCGATTTTCATTTGCTACCAGTAGGCAATGCCGGAAATATCACGGCGTACTGGGTCGGCTATCGGGAATATCTCGCGCACGAAAGATCGACAAGATTGCCGGCGATGCTTGGCTTCCAAGCGATTGGCGCGGCACCGATTTTTCACGACCGCATAATCGACAAACCGGAAACAATCGCCTCAGCGATTCGAATCGGAAATCCAGCGAGTTGGCAACAGGCGCGCACAGCGATCGTCGAATCGCAAGGCGGCATCGATGTAGTCAGTGATGAGGACATTCTGGCTGCGCAGAGCTGGCTGGCACAGCAAGAAGGAATTTTTGTCGAGCCAGCGAGCGCAGCGTCGATCGCCGGCCTTTTCAAGTGCTGCGATTCAGACGATGCCGCGTACTCGTTCCAAAAAATTCGGCAAACCAGCCGGCTCGTTTGCACCGTCACTGGACACGGCTTGAAAGACCCCGATGTGATTATCGGGCGAATGAAAGAATTGAATCCCGTCGCCGCGACCGTAACGGATGTGCGACACGCGATTGAGCGGTAGCCAATTTCGAAAAGAATCGCGGTTCGTGCTCTGTTGGGGTTAGTCTCCCATCTCAACATGCGTCTCGTAGTTCAAAAATATGGCGGCACTTCCGTTGGAACACCGGAACGAATTTGTCACGTGGCGCAGCGAATCCTCGAGACACAGCGACAAGGCTGCCGGGTAGTGGCAGTAGTCTCCGCAATGGCCGGAGTCACTGATGAGTTGGTCCGGCTGGGACACGCCGTCGCGACGCAGCCAACGAAGCGCGAGCTCGACATTGTGCTTTCAACCGGCGAACAGGCGGCCGCGGCACTAACAGCGATGGCAGTGAACGGTTTGGGTGGAACGGCGATCTCACTGACCGGCGCGCAAGCAGGAATCTTAACCGACCGGAATCACACGCGTGCCCGGATCGCCAACGTCAGCCCAAAGCAAATCCACGAGCTGCTTGCGGACGATTACATCGTCATCGTGGCAGGTTTTCAGGGCCAGACCCCCGAAGGGGAAACAACCACGCTTGGACGTGGCGGCTCGGACCTGACGGCGATTGCGCTGGCTGGCGCGTTGAATGCCGACACCTGCCAGATTTTCACCGATGTGGATGGCGTTTTCACCTGCGATCCACGAATTGTTAAAGACGCGGAAAAACTCGGAGAAATTGCTTATGATGAGCTGCTTGAGATGGCCGGCAGCGGCGCAAAAGTGATGCAGTCACGCGCAGTCGAATTCGCCAAGAAATTCGGCGTAGAATTCGAGGTGCGATCGACCTTTAAGGAAGTCGCCGGAACAGTCACAAAGGAAGAAACCCCCAGCATGGAGGACATACTGATTCGTGGGATCAGTCTGGACCGGCATCAGGCCAAGCTCAGCATCGCCGGAGCCCGCGATAAGCCGGGAATTGTCGCCCGGATTTTCTCCGACATTGGGGCAGCACACATCATTGTTGATATGATTGTTCAGAATGCGTCGATTGATGGGACGACGGACATTTCCTTTACAATTCACGAAGACGAGCTGGAAAACGCTCGCACAATCCTTATGCCGGTGCTGGGCGAGTTGGGCGCGAAACGGTTAAACACCGCGAGCGAACTAGCTAAGTTAAGCGTCGTGGGCATCGGGATGCGATCCCATTCGGGCGTCGCGGCGCGGATGTTCGAATGCCTGGGGTGCGCCGGAATCAATATTCAAATGGTTTCGACGTCGGAGATTAAGATTGCCGTTATTATCGACGAAAAAGAAGCGGACCGCGCCGCGCAATTGATCCACGCCGAATTCGGCCTGCGGCGATTACTGCCGGCCGCCTCCGCAACGCAGCCGCTTGCTTGATCGGCTACGGCTTCCGGATCGGATCGACGTAAAATTCTTGGGTCCCTTCAATCCGCATCTTGTAGCCAAAGACGCCGTGAATCACTGCAGCCGCTGGATGATCAGTGACTTTCGCCCGATACCGGTCGTCAGCGTTTGCCTGTTTCCATACAGTTCCATCCTCCAAACGAATCACCGTTCTGCCCATCAGCCCGTTAAAGATACCGTCCACGCGACTGACAAGCAGATCCATCTTGGCGTGGGACTCTGCGGAAGCTTTCGCAGTAGCTTTCTTTTCAGCGGCCTGTTCAGTGACTTGGCGGTAGCCTTGGAGCCAGGCATCGAGTTTCTGCAGCTCTTCCGCAGACAGCTTATTCAGGCCTGCAGCCCTGAATTCTTCCGGCGACATCACTTCCTTGATGCTGCCAGACATCTCTGGCTGCGCTGCACGCGCCGGTTCGACACAGCCCAGCATCACGCAAAATCCAAGGCCTACGCACCCGAGTAAAGCACCGCGGCAAATCTTCATGACATCGAAATAGAAAACCGAGACTTGCGGAGGCTAGCACCGGTCACGATAGCGTCAAGAGCACCGGGCTGCGGAAGGGCGGTGGTAAGGCCCGGACGGTTCACTCCCGACAACCTTCCTCAATAACATCAGACAATATATGTCATATAAAATCCGGAGTAGTGTTAACACTACGTGAACATGTTCGACATTTCACACGTTCTGCGTCTGAAGGTCAGGGCATAGTTCACCTCAAGGAACCCGGCTCGCTCCGCTGGCCGGGAACCCTTCGCGGTGACCAAAGCGCTTCCGCGTATATTAAGGTTTACGACGGAAGCGGCGACATTCTCTCGGCCACCGTTCGAGCTTCTCGCATCTCCGCCCAGGCGCCTGGACTGATGTAAAGCCAGTCCGCCCGGTTGAACTTGCGCAGCTCGTATGTATTCGCGCCCTCGCAATCTGCCGCTGACGAGAAACGCCACTTAGAAAGCATAAATACTTGTATGTCAAGTATGTATCTATCATTTTACCCATATATCGAATGAACACCTAAAAGGCAAAAACTGATCGTTTTTCGGTGCCACAAGCGGCATCGAGGCAATGCGCATTTTCCCAACTCTGTAGGACAACAGCTGGGACGCTAGTGCCGCGTCCCCAGAACCCCTGGGCAGTTCGGGGGGAACAGTTCTTAGCCTAGCTGTGGGCGCAGGCGGAGCGCTCTGAACGCCCACAATTGTGGGAGCTACGGCTAAAGCTCCACGCCTCTTGTAGTGTAAAAACTGCAGCCAGGATCTTTTCCACTAAAGCATCGTCGCGGGACGCGTGATCTTTCCATCGTCGTCGATAAATCTGCTGGGGGCTATTATCACATCATAGTGCGGTGGCTGACCGCCCTCGCTTACAATCCCTACCCATTCTACCCCCCAATCCCTAAACGCGAACACCGGACCACCGCTTGTGCCAGGCAACTCGAATTTCTTCAGAGATGGCACTGCAGCGGTACGAAATCTATTAGGCGGATTACCGGGCATCCGAATCATGATTCCGGCCGCTCCTACATTTGCAGGCCCCTGCATATAAACCATACCAATAGTGTTGTAGGATCCTTTAAGCCGTAAGTCTTTTGGATACCCACAGAGCGCCAAACGGTCGCCAGTCACCACCGCTGATCGTGGATAAGGTGGCTGTGGGAAAAATGTTTTCTCATCAGGGTTGAGGCCCTCAATTCCAGGACCACCGAATACCGCCAGATCCAAATCTTGGTCTAGTGACACAGGCTTTGCTCCAAAGATGGGAATCGCATGATTACGGTCTAGGTAGAAAATGAGGCAGCGACCAGGTCGATCTAGTAGCCGCTCTTGAAACGCAGCCCAAACGTGATGCGCAGTTACGAGGAATTTACCGCGATCAGTCTGCCACAAGAACGCTGACGCGCCGCAAACTTTGAAATCGACCTTCCCCGACTGCTCTGCATCATCTGGGTAGTACGCCAACCAGAGCGCGATACAATACTGCCGGAGGATCTGCATGATCAACGGACGCGGCATTTCCTTCCAATCACCTATTCCTTCCTGCATAGAGGCAGCTTGCCGGAAAAGACTTTAGGAGGTCAACCGCGATTCCAGAGCAAAACCCGCGCCCAAAAATTCCGTAAAAAACTATATGTCATATAATCTGAGGGGGAATTAAGCATTCACAAAATCAGGGGCACTAAGCAGTATCGCCCCGAGCTGCCTCGGGTGAGGATAGCTCAGTTTTTTCATAGCGGCGCGGGCCCGGGCAAAAACTCGGCCCGCGCTATTTTTGTCAATTCACGAATCGAAACCAACACCTACCGATTTGTTAGTTCGGCATTTGCAGTGGAGACGCGCCAGTTAAATGAAATGATTAAAAGCCGACGCGCCCCTGGAACTTAAGGCTATCAGAGTCGCGATCCGGCGGTAAAACCGTAAAATTGCACACCTCCGAAATTGGAGCGACGCCGAAAATCTCCGTAAAAAACTATATGTGGCGTGAAACTATTGACAAAGCTCTGATGACCTGATCAAAGTCGGTCGATTTAAAACCATTCCGTAGAGGCCGCCAGGTATGAAAATCCTCGCGCGACTAATCAGACGCGAACTCAGACTGCAGGCTGGTAAGTACGGCCACTGCGCCGTTTACGAGAATGAGTTGCAACGCGTCTGGCCGATAACTGAGGAAAATCGCAAGGCAAAAATCGCGCAATTTGCCGACGAACAAGGCTTTCGTTTAGCGTACTACAAACCGGGCCTCTGCGCGATATTTGAAGAGCAACCGCCAAAACAGCGGCAACACAAATAAGTGTCAGTGAAACTGCCGCCCGCCCGCGAGGCCGTACTACCCTTTAGCACCATGTCCGGCCAAAAAAACCGTCAAAAACTATATGTCATACAAAACCACGGGTATTGCCTCCGATTGCTCCCGCTGATGCGATTCAGACTAGATGGGAAGTGTCGCTTTATTGCGACCGAGAACCATGGAAGTCGAGTACATGCCTGGGGACGTAGTACCTGTAACCTCAGCGCTGTATCGCGTAGTGCACGACCCATCGGAAGCGGGACAACACTTGCACACGTTTCATGCCGGAGACCTATTTCCATTCTGTTCAGAATGTGGCAGGAAGGTTCGTTACGTGCTTCCCAGTAGAATGCTCAGAAAGACAATCTGAAACTGAGCCACTACCAATCAAAATCGGCGCCCAAAAATTTCCGTCAAAAACTATATGTCAGGCAAAATCGTGACTACCGCGACGGTGCTAACGTTTGCCTGGCTGCTTGTCGAATATCGCCACAAATCCGTCCCTGTAATGCCGAAGTCGCCAGCCGTGTTCCTTCGCAAACGCTTCAACTTGCCGCTCGCGTTTTCTGCCGTCTTTCGGCCAGACGCGGCTCAACTCTGGCTCGTACACGGCGCTTAACCCTCGCGCCGCTATCTCCCCCGCAACTACAGTTGCGAGCGTGTGCACACAAAAAGATACTAAAACCAGAGACTATTGCGAATCCCTGATCAAATTTTGCCTAGTGCTTGCTCTAAAACTCTCGCACTACCTACATGATAACGCACAACCCGCGCCCAAAAATTTCGGTAAAAAACTATATGTCATGTGAACTCGTAAAGGCTGCCGGTCCGAGCTTGCCGTGCAGCCGGAATGCGCTTGCGATTGAAATGCTGCTTTCATACCATTACGCAGAAAAGAGGCTTGTCATGAAACACACCTACTGGGCTGGACTATTCTACATAGCCCTTTTCGCACTCCTCGCGGTCCTGACTCCACGTTCGTTGAGTGCCGATCCGGCAGGACACGCCAAATCAAATGCCATTCCTGGCGAGCCCTACTTTAATATAGCAACTACTCAGTGCATAGATTATTGGGCGGCTACTAGTAGCACGAACGTGCCTGAAGCCCGAGGTGAACACACGGCAGTGTGGACCGGCAGTGAAATGATCGTTTGGGGCGGCGACGGCAATACTTATCTAAACACCGG
>Ga0193722_1000201_pt1 | contig 13156 bp, 12 predicted proteins | sample H2m1metaG_FD_143044 | JGI IMG/M metagenome (GOLD analysis project Ga0193722, IMG submission 143044) | Soil microbial communities from a riparian zone of the East river system, Colorado, United States - H2m1 | ecosystem: Environmental > Terrestrial > Soil > Riparian zone | place: USA: East River...
TACATGGAACCGGAAGAACACGACAGGCACGTGGCCTACGTTTCCCATCTTTCCCATGTAAGTTCCTTCTTGTTGGGTCAAACGGTGATGGATATTGAAAAGGACGAGAAAAATATTTTTGAGTTGGCCAGCACCGGCTTTGCCTCAACGGTTCGTCTCGCAAAAAGTTCACCGGATACCTGGGCGCCTATCTTCGAGCAGAATTCAGAATACCTGGGCCAGGCCTTGATGGAGTACATTATGCACCTTCAGAAATTTCACTATCACCTGATGAAACACGATTCAAAGGAAATTCATCGCACGTTAGCGAGAGCCAATGAGATCAGGAGGGTGCTGGAGGGAATTGAACTGAAGAACCCGGTGAAAGTCCTAAGTCAGGACTAAAGACCAGAGACCAGAATACAAATAAAGAATTGAATACTATAAAAATCGAATACTATGACTAAGAAAGGACTAGAGCTTCAGCCAACATCGAGCTGGACAAAGGCAGCCCGCCCATGGATCATCAGCGGACCATGCAGTGCTGAGACGGAGAGTCAGATGGTTGAAACGGCGAAGCAGATTGCGGCTACGGGAAAAGTGCATGCCTTGCGGGCCGGCATATGGAAACCCCGTACCCGGCCGGGCCAATACGAAGGCGCCGGAGATATCGGCTTGCAATGGCTTATCCGAGCGAAGGAGGAAACCGGTCTGCCCGTTACAACAGAAGTAGCGACGGCTGCGCATGTGGAGGCAGCCCTTAAAGCGGGGGTTGACATATTGTGGGTCGGTGCACGGACAACCGTGAATCCCTTTTCTGTTCAGGAGATTGCCGACGCCTTGAAGGGTGTGGATGTACCGGTGATGGTGAAAAATCCTGTCAATCCTGATCTCGAGCTTTGGATCGGCGCCTTGGAGCGCCTCAATAGGGCAGGCATAACCAAACTTATCGCCATTCACCGCGGGTTCTCTTCTTTTGAGAAGGGTCCCTTCCGCAACGCGCCGATGTGGGACATGGCCATCGAATTAAAGACGCGGATTCCCGAACTGGATATCATCTGTGACCCCAGTCACATCGCCGGCAACCGTGATCTCATCGCCCTGATCGCTCAAAAGGCACTTGACCTTGACATGGCCGGCCTCATGATTGAAAGTCATATCAATCCCGATGCGGCCTGGAGTGATGCCAAACAGCAGGTTACCCCGGCGGTCCTTGGCAAAATAATCGAAGGGTTGGTCGTTCGCACCGTTTCATCGGACAACAAAGTATTCAAAGACACCCTAAGTATTTTCCGCGATCAGATTGACCACCTGGATGATGAAATCATGCAAAAGATGGCAGCGAGGATGAAAATATCTGAAAAAATAGGCCAGTATAAAAAAGAAAACAACGTCACCATTTTACAGGTGAACCGCTGGGAAGAAATTGTTCAGACCCGAATCGCCCTGGGCAAAGCCATGGGCCTTGACGAAGGATTCATGCGCGACCTGTTGCGCCTGGTACACCACGAGTCGATACAGGTGCAGACTAAGGTAATGAACAGGGTGGAAGAGCGGGTATAAATTTTCCACCACTTTCCACCGCAGAGACGCAGAGGCGCAAGGGAGGCGCAGAGGAAATTGTAAGTTTTTTTTCTGCGCAGATTTGACTTCGCGCCTCCTTTGCGTCTCTGCGCCTCTGCGGGTGGAAGGTTTTTTTTATTTTAACCCATGTTGATCTATCAGGTACACCAGCGCCGCCATCGACGCTGCCCCCAACTCCAGTTCCCGCCGGCTGACTTTGTCAAACGTATCTTCTTGTGTATGGTGGTAATCGAAGTAGCGCTGTGCGTCGGGTATGTAGTCGATGAGTACCATCTGCCCCGATAAGTCGGGGCCTTCTTGTTTACCTAGCGGTTCTATGTCGGCACCACCGCCCGCTTGTGAGAAATCAGTAAGACCATAAGGTTCCAGAAGAGGTTTCCAACTCCTGATCCTGGCTTTTGCACTTTCGGGTCCCGTCATCGAAAAGCCGCGTGGTGTAAAGCCACCCTGATCCGACTCAATCGCAGCAATGTGTTTTTCCTTATTTTTCGCAGCGAGTTCGGCATACATTTTTCCCCCGCGCAATCCGTTCTCTTCATTCATGAACAAAACTGCCCGAAGCGTCCGATTGGGTCGATAGCCGATGGCTTTAAACAACCGAAGTACTTCCATCGCCTGTACACACCCTGCGCCATCATCGTGCGCACCTTCAGCCAAATCCCAGGAGTCCAGATGACCGCCAAAGGCAATGATTTCATCCGCATACTCGCCGCCTTTGATTTCGCCGACGACATTGAAGGAAGGGACGTCTTCCAGCGTTTCACAATGCGTCTCAAAATAGATTTGCAGGTCTTTGTCTTCTTTTGTCAATTTGCTGAGGAGGTCGGCGTGATGGGTACTCACCGCAATAGCCGGGATCATGACAACGCCGGGTTTATACCTCATCATACCGGTGTGAGGATAATCTTCCGGGTTTGAACTCATCGACCGCACGATCACACCGATAGCCCCGTACTTGGCCGCTTCCGAAGCTCCATCAGCCCGTTGGCCCACGGCACCCTGGTATGCTAAAAACGGGTTCATCAACGTGGGATCCATCGGCCGGTTGAAAAAAACTATTTTTCCCTGGACATTTTTCTTTCCCAATTGAGCCAGTTCTTCGAACGTTCTTACTTCAACAAGTTTTGCTTTCACGCCTCCAGGCCCGGTTCCAGCCGAACCACCTAGGGCGCAGACATTCAGCGCTAGCGAATCGGTCTTCTTCGACCGGACAACGCTTGCGATTTCTTTTTGCCCCCGCACCCAGTGGGGTACCATCACCGGCTGCAGCCAGACGGAATCCAACTCCCAGTCTACCATTACATCCTGGCCCCATGTCACGGCGGCGGCGGCGCCGGGAGAGCCTGACAATCGCGACCCGATGTTTTTGGTCAGGTACCGCAACAGTTCATACGATTGTCCGTTTTTCAGCGATTCAGTAAAGATGGATTTAATGGAAGCCTCATCGCGGGTCTGGGAAAAAGCAGGAAGCGATGTGAGGAGAAGGATAAAGAATGCAATTTTTTTCATAATGGAATTCGACCAGGTGTAAACTTAAGAATTTAAATACATAGATTCTGTGTTGAAGTGCTGATGTGTTAAGGTGTTGAAGTAAGGGGTGCCACGCCTAGCCCATGGTACCCCTAACATCAACACATTAGCACATCAACACCTCAACACAACCTTTCGTGTTTTTGAGTACTGCATGTACCCTAAACCCGTGATTAAGTTCAAAAAGCGGCACCAAAATTTGAAATACGTTGTTTCTCTTGATAGCGACCCCCAAAAAATCGAACTTAGTTAATTAATCATAAGGGTTATGGCTTTGTTATTTGATTCGTTTGCTGACTGGAAGACCTATTGCAGCCAGAAAAAGAGATCCATTGTGGATGCGGTGCTGGAATATGAATTCGAACAAAAGGGCAGGACGCGGGAGCAAATTCTGGAAGGCCTTGCCCATGCCTGGGACGTGATGAAGGATGCTGTGCGCACCGGGTTGGAGGAGGACATGACGTCGCGCTCCGGCATGATCAACAACGGGGCAAAAAAAGTCTACCGGTATCCGAAGGCCGTTTTATCCAAAGAGTTTCAAAATTTGATCTCCCGCGCTCTGGCCGCCAAGGAAGTGAATTCCTGTATGGGCCGGGTCGTTGCCGCTCCCACGGCGGGCGCCAGTGGAATTATGCCGGGTGTCCTGTACACCGTTCAGGAAATCCATCAAATTAAGGATGAAAAAATTCTGGAGGCGATGATCCTGGCGGCAGGAATTGCTCTGATCATAGAGCAAAAGGCTTCTATCTCCGGTGCGGTTGGCGGCTGTCAGGCAGAAACCGGAACAGCCGCCGCCATGGGCTCGGGGGCGATTGTATTTTGCCTGGGCGGAACTACCGATCAGATCTTCAATGCGGTTGCCATTACAATCCAATGCATGCTTGGCCTCGTTTGCGACCCTGTCGCCGGCCTGGTAGAAGTACCGTGTGTCGTGCGCAATGCAAGCGCGGCGGCGATTGCTAATAGTTCTGCCCAGATAGCCTTGGCCGATGTGAGCAGCGTCATACCCGTAGATGAGGTGATCGCCGCTATGGGCGAAATCGGAGCAAGTATGGAGACGCGTTATAAAGAGACCGCGCTCGGCGGCCTGGCAGCTACACCCACTGCGCAACGGATTGCTAAAAACGTGTTGATACGGGATATTGAGATGTTGCCCGATGAAGATCAGAATTAAGATCAGAATTTACAGAATTAGAGAATTTACATTTGCCGTAATAATATAATTGGGGTCCGAAAATAGATAGTTACCTATTCTGCTAATTCTCTAATTCTGTAAATTCTGATCCCTATTCTGCAAATTCTGTAGAATTATTTAACCCAATCCGGCAGCACGTGATGGCCAAAAAAATAAATGGCAACGGAAAAGATGACTGACCAGGAAGCCGCGCTAATGAGCATGTAAATAATGATCTTCTCTCGCGGGCTTCCATTGCTCACAGCCAGGATTGTTCCGCCGATGGGCGTAAGGATTAAGGGGGTCAATAGAGCGATTCCCACGAGTCCGAATTTCTTCCAGATGGCCGCCAACTTCGGGTTGGGGACTTTGATCTTCTTGCGCCTGGGAAATACGCGGTCGAGCACCCGGGTCCGGATCCGTTCGCCAAAATAAGTGAACGCAATCACGCTCGTCATCATGCCTGCCACCGTAACCAGAATGGTGGTAACAATGTGCAGCCGGGCAGCGTAGCCGCCGATCGGCCCGAGAATGAACTTGAGCGAAGCAGACAAAAAAACAGGAATTGACTTTAAGATTTCTTGCCACATAATTTCGTTCTGAGAATTTTCCTACACTACCTTCCCTCTTTACTTCCGAAACTTAAATCACCCGCATCACCCAGGCCGGGCACGATGTAATATTGATGATTCAACTTCTCGTCTACGGCAAACGTCCAAATAGAAAAGGGGAGTGTACTATTTTTTTCCAGATGCTGGATCCCCTCCGGTGCGGCCACCACAGAGACAAGGTGCACATGTTTTGGTGAACCTCGCTTGATCAGTTCTTTCAGCGCGTCAATTACTGACCTGCCTGTGGCGAGCATAGGATCGACCAGGATAACCTCCTTGCCCTCCAGGCTTGGCGTAGCCAGGTAATCCAGTTGAATGGTGAGCGTTTGCTCATTTTCTTTGCGATAAGCGCCTACAAATCCACATTCCGCTTTGTCAAAAAAATTTTGAAAGCCTGCAAAATAGGGCAAACCCGCCCGCATGATGGTGATCAATACAGGCTGCCGTTCTATTACCTTCATGGTCGTTTTTCCCAATGGCGTCAGGACCACCTGGTCGACCATGGGCAATTTCTTTGAAACCTCGTACGCCATGATTTCACCCAACCGTTGAAGATTATTCCGAAACCGCGGCCGGTCTTGCTGCACTCGCTGGTCCCTCAGTTCCGACAAAAATTGGTTGGCTATGGAGTTCTGTTCTCCGATGACAAAAAGCATAGATCTTTCCCCCCTTAAAAGTTAGAATAAAACATGGGAAAGAAATGCAATTTCCCCAACATAATTTAATCCTGAGCATCCTTAAACTCCATCATCCTAATACCCCCAGGAGGTCTTAATAATAGAGAGCATTTCGGGGTGAATGCCGCAGGCTGCACAGAGTTCGCCACCGAATAAAAAGTCATCGCCGCCCCGGAAGTCCGTAACAAAGCCGCCGGCCTGCTGTACGATAAATGCGCCCCCCGCTACATCCCAGGGATTGAGATTAAATTCAAAAAAACCTTCCATGCGACCACAGGCAACATAGGCCAGATCGGCGGCAGCGCTTCCGAGCCTTCGCACACCGTGAGTTTTGTCCAAAAAGGTTTTAATAATGTCCAGGTAAACTTCGCGTTTCTCGAAATGATAGTAAGGAAATCCGGTCGCCAGGAGGCTTTCGCGCAGGGACCGCGCTGGAGAAACCCTGATCTCCTTTCCGTTACAAAAAGCAGGGCTCCCGTCGCTGGCATTGAATGTTTCACGGTTGGTGACTTCATGAATAACACCCAGCACCAGTTTATTTTTTTTTACTAACCCGATGCTGATCCCAAAGGGCGCTAACCCATGGGTAAAATTAGTCGTGCCGTCCAGCGGATCAACAATCCACTTGTACTCGTTCGTTCCCTCCAAATCCGTCCCTTCTTCCGCCATAAACCCGGCGCCGGGGAGAATCTTCTTCAATTGACCCACCAATTTTTTTTCCGATTCCTTATCAACATAGGAAACGAGGTTATTAAAACCGTCCTTCTGCTCAATGCGGGAACGGTCAAAATTCACGGATTCCCCGTGGATAAACTCGCCGACTTCCTGACTCAGTTCAACTACATTTTTTTCAATGGGGAGCAAATTCATTACGCGCCTGTTTTTAGATCTGTTCTCGGGATTAAACGTCCTTCACGGAAATACGATACAACAATGGGGCCGATTACCGGCAAAAGAACCAATTTATTCCCTTTTGCCGTCGATCACCATTACTATTTCTCCTTTTACTTCTTTTTGTGAAAAATAATCAAGCATCTGCTGGAGTGTTCCGGTAGCGGTTTCCTCGTGAATTTTAGTCAATTCGCGCGAAATCGATATGGGGCGATCGGGTCCGAAGTAGGTGATAAATTGTTCAAGGGATTTCACCAAACGATGCGGTGATTCATAGAGAATCACCGTCCGTTCTTCGTCCGCCAGTTTTTTGATCATGGTTTGTCTTCCCTTCTTATGGGGGAGGAAACCTTCAAATACAAACCGGTCGGTCGGAAAGCCTGACTTCACGAGAGCCGGGACAAAGGCCGTTGCACCGGGGAGACACTCAATTCGCAAACCGGACTTCAGGCATTCGCGTACGAGCAAAAACCCGGGGTCGGAAATCCCCGGAGTGCCGGCATCGGTCACCAGGGCCATCACTTCACCCTGGGCCATGCGTTTGATGAGGCCCACCAGGATCTGGTGTTCATTAAAAATGTGAAAACGCTGAAGGGGTTTACTGATTTCAAAGTGCTTAAGGAGGATCCCTGATTTGCGTGTATCTTCTGCAAGAATCGTATCCACCGTCCTGAGAATTTCCAACGCACGTAACGTGATGTCCTTCAGATTACCAATAGGGGTAGGGACTACGTACAGTGATGGTTTTTCCGGTGTCACACTAACGCATCGATGGCTTTCGCCAATTTGTGATCTTTTTCGGTGACGGTATCGCCCGCATCGTGGGTAGAGAGTTCGAACTCCACCTTGTTGTAGACGTTGGTCCACGTCGGATGGTGGTCCATTTTTTCCGCTACCAATGCAACTTTAGTCATGAAGCCGAAGGCCTCTTTGAAATCCTTAAAGGTGAATGACTTTTTTAGCCGGTTTTTCTCTATTTTCCATTCCATACCCTTTGCTCATTGATTTATAAAAATACTATTAAAGAGGAAAGATAGCTAATGAAAAACAGAGTCCTGGCCGAAGTTCATGGCTAAAGCCGATTCCAACTCCACCTTCCAACTCCGCCATAAATGGCGGAGTTAATCATCTGCCTTCGCAAAGGGCTGGTTCACATTGATCCTTCGGCGATTAAGCTCTCGCGTATTGGGGGAATTAGGATGGCTACAGTGCAATAATTCCTTCTATGGCAGAGACTTTTTCATAGACGTTGATAACAGCCTTACTGGAAGGCATCATCATCTGAAGCGTCAGGCTGATATAATTGCCGTTTTTGGATTCTTTTTCGGATGGCGTATGCAGGGGAAACAAATTCCGTAGCTCCTCTTCCTTGCCTTTCGGCACAATAAACTTGAACATATATAGCGTTGGCCAGGAATGGTGCTGGTCAAGCTTTTCGCGGAAGGATTCTATCCAGGCGGGATCCATAAAACCAAATCCACCGCCTCGCCTTCGCGTAGCTTCAGCGAAGCAGCGGATCAACTTCAATTTTTTAATAAAACCGATAGCGCATATCCTGGATATCAGCGGCTTTTTTAACGGCCTCTCCAACACTGTATCCCGCACGGGTATTCTGGGTTTGCAAAAGCTGACTCTTAAACATGGTAAAATCGGCAGCGGCAGGGGCTATCGTTTTGTTTTGGACTTCGATCATCAATACACCATTTTCTCCTTTAAAAGGTGTAGAGCGTTTTCCGTTCTCCAATGAAAAGGCTACCCCAACACCCACGGGATCAAACCCGACACCGGGAAGGGAATTGGTATTTAACTTGAGGTCGCTGGTGGAATGTACTACCGCATCCGTGCCGTAGGCCTTGGCGATTTCTTCGAGGGTCCCTTTTAGACCGTTGAGTTTGTCGTTGATCATTTTTGATTTTACTTCATTCTTCACCGCCGGTGTGATTTCCTCTTTTACCTTGTCCAGCGGCTTATACCCTTCTTCCGTTTCTCCGGTCATCACGGCGACGATGTAATTGTTCTCCAGGTCAAATACTTCCGAGACTTTGCCTACGCTGGCCTCGCGAAACAGCCAGGTTACAATCCGGCGTGCATCATTCAGATTATTGATCTTGCGGTCGGTGGTGCCTGTTTCGTTGGCGTCAAAAATACTCAGGTTTTCTTTTTTAGCTTTTTCTTTGAAGTTTTCAACTCCGGAAATATCACGGGCGAAGGCATCGGCTTTGCGGAACGCTTCGTTGTGTGTATCATCACTCGGCGTGATTTCGCGCTCGACGGTAGCCACGGTATAGGATGTGTTGTCCTTTAATGCCGTCACCTCAATAATATGATACCCAAATTGAGTTTCTACAACGTCATTGACCAACCCCGTTCTTTTGGCATTAAATACGGCATCTTGAAATGGCTTCACCATCTGCCCTGATTTGAACCACCCCAGGTCTCCCCCCTTGGAGGCCGTTCCGTCGGTTCCGAATTCACGCGCCTTAGCGGCAAAACTGGCTCCGGCCTTGATCTCGTTTAAGATCTTTCTCGCTTTCTCTTTGGCGGTCTTCTTTCCCTCGGGGGTATCCTGGTCCCACCGGATCAGGATATGGCTTGCTTTTGCATTGTAAACAGTGTCGGTACCGATCTTGACGATTTTCACCACTTTATATGTTCCGTTCTCCAGCGTAGGGCCTAAGAGCATACCGGCTCTTAATTTTTCCCGTTGACTGGCCAGGAACGGGGGCAGCGAAGAAATCGAATATTTTGTATAGGGTGTTTTGCCATCGCTATTGCTTGTGGCAAAAACAGAATCTTCCGTGGTGGTCTTAAAATTTTCTACCACTTTCGCCAGCTCTTGCCGGATGACGGCAGAATCTTCCGGAGTAGGGATGACTGGAAAAGTAACATAACTCAGGTTTCGTGATTGCGCCGTTTTGTATTTCTCCTTGTTCTTTTCGTAATAGGTTTTCAGGTCTCCGTTGGAAACCGTAACCATGGAATCGCTTATTGCAAAGAAGGGAACGTACAAGAGTTTTGCCTCGACCACGTCATTCTGGGCATGATAATCCCGTTCGGCTTCGGCTTCCGTTACATAATTGGTTTTTGTCAATAGGTATTCATACTTGAGACGCTCCCGGCTGGGTATCAAACCTTGTTTGAAAATATCCCAACGAATGCGGTCCTGCGCCATTTCGGGCCGGTCCAGATTCTTCATCCAGGTGATCAACCTGCTTCGGTCAAATTTTCCAGTCGAATCCGCAAAAGACGTTTTAAGGTTTTCGTCCATGTTCTTGCCTTGCACCATGTCCCACACCTCGTCGCCGGTAACTTTCACGCCTACTTTTTTGAATTGCGGGGCGATAGCATATTTCAAGATCAACAATTCCCAGGCCTCCTGACGCAATTGAGGTTGTTCCCGCTCACCGGGTTGCCTGCCATAGTTGAGCATATAGGCATTTTCACGCTCTTGTACCGCGGCCTGGTACTCGTCGAGCATGACACTATGACCTGCAATTTCCCCAACGGTATTTTTATTTCCTCCAAAAACGGAGCGGGGACCATTTCCGAATAAGTCTCCACCCACAATAAAAGCACCCATGGAAAGGGCTACTAAACCCACCACAAGTTTGGTCATCTTCGTTCTTAACGTTCCAATCAATGCCATACCGCTGCTTAATTTGATTTAAAGAGTTGCCTTTATTCCAGTCTGAATGCTCAATTCCTGTAAAGGAGGGGCAAATTTAACCTGTAATATGAATTCGGCAAAGGGTCAATTCAATAATAAAGCAATTAATTTTGCTGATTTTCAGGCACTTAGGGAAGAGGGCTGGCCCGGATGCATCGCTCTATCCTTCCGTTTTTACCACCACTTTTACGGTATCGATCCGGTTGTTATCAGTTGATTGGACGGTAAGCGTAAACGGCGGGATCGAAATGGAATCGCCCTCCTCAGGAAAGTCTTCGGTATAGGATAGGATCAGCCCGCCCAATGTCTCATAGTCGCCCTGGGGCAATTGCCAGCCGTACTTCTTATTGAGATAATCAATTTCATGCCGGGCGCTAAGCAGAATAGTGTGATGATCGAGTTTCTGTTCTACCAGGACATTCTCATCGTGTTCATCCTCGATCTCTCCAAAAATTTCTTCGATGACATCTTCCATGCTGACCAATCCTGACGTCCCCCCAAATTCATCTACGACCACGGCAAGGCTTTTGTGCTCTTTGATAAACTGGACCATCAACTCGTTTGCCATCATGGTTTCCGGTACGATAATAATGGGTGTCAGGATTTCCTCTATATTTTTTGGCTTTTTGAAGAGCGCCGAAGAGTGACAATACCCGATGACGTCATCGATCGTTTCGCGATAGATCAGTATTTTAGAATGCCCGCTGTCGACAAAGGCTTCTTTTAATTTTGTAATGCCCTCCGCCAGGCCCACGGCCATGATCTCCGTGCGGGGGATCATGCATTCCCGGATCCGTACGTTCTTAAATTCAAGCGCATTGTGAAAGATCTGTTTATCCAATTCAATTTCTTCGTCTTCGTGTTTCACCTTGAACATGTTTTTGAGGTAATTATTCAAATCGGTCAGTCCGAATACCGGCTTTTCTTCTGAATACTCCAGCCGCAAAACATGAAGGATCACAAATTTGGACATGGTTACGATCGTAAACATGACGGGCCACAAGGGAAAGTACAGTATGCGAAAGGGGACGGCCAAGGCGGCCAGCATCAGATTGGGGTTGATCAGAAATAAACTCTTCGGCAAGAACTCCGCCGTAAAGAGAATGATGGTGGTAGAGGCAATGGTTTGAATGATCAGAACAGAAACCTCGTTATTCAACCCGGCGGGCAAATGTTTTGTCAGGAGCGGTTCAAAGAATTGAGTGGTGTAAATACCAAATAAGACCAAGGCCAGCGTATTCCCGATCAGGGTTGTTCCGATGAAACTGGATGGCTTTTTCAGGTACTTCGACATGATCTCCGCCCAGAGAACCCCTTGCTTCCCCTGCAGTTCAATCTGGAGTTTATTGGCGGAAAGAAAAGCGATTTCTATGCCTGCGAAAAAGAAGGAGAAGACAAGCGCCGTCAGGATCATCGGAATGAGAGAGGTATCCATCAGGACTTTCTTTTTTTACGGTACCAATAGATGAAAAAGAAACCTACGGAGAGCATAATCGCCCAATACGCCTGCCCCAGGCCAAGCGCCATATTCTCATATATGCCGATAATAATGAAAACCGCCGCCAGGGAAAGCAGGAGGACGTCTACGAGGTTCATACCCGGCAAAAATACGATTTTAAAGCAAAGGGGTCGTTGCCACTAAGGCACGAAGACACGAAGGTAATTTTTTAGCTTTTCTGGTGAATAGTATATTAACCTTGTTTGGTGTCATTGTCTCCTGGTATGCCCGAACAATGCTGGCAATAACGGATCACAAAAAAATCATTCTTTGACATCCATTTCCCCTTCGGGATTCGTGATGGTATAGGTGGAAAGGTTTTCTGTGGCATCCAGGCCGGTGCCGTATAAGATCTCACTTTCTGTTCTGATGGTAACGAACTTCTCAGTAAATATCTTTTTAGTTTCTGGCTTCCAGAAAAGTTCTTCTGTGTTAAGCTGTTGATTTTTTTCGATATTCTTAACCTCTACTTTTCCACGGCCGCGCCATTTGTCTTCTTGTTTAAAATAATAGGCCTGGTTGGCGATCAGAGTGGACGTCAGTTTCCCGGTCTCATCAAAAAACTCAAGATAAATTCCCTCGGGAAATTCACGGTCACCGTTCTGGAGGTCGTTGACTTTTTTCGCCTTCATCTTCACCTTGATCAGATCTTTTTCCGTATACAGCATTTCCACATCTTCCCCTTGCGTCAGCGGACCGTCATAGATAATGGGTTTGGGAGTTTCTTTAATAGCGCAGGAAAGAATAAGCAGGACCATGCCCGGGTAGAGAATGGTAAACCACAGCATGCTGTAAAATTTTCTCATTTCCTGTAGGGTTAAGGGAAAGGGCAGGACAGTTTGGACTCGTATCCCGACAATCAGCCAAATTTAGTGCCAAAACCGTCTAATGATGAAGATGGTGATGCAATATCTTATTTAAGCCGATCAGAACAAGATCGGGCGATACAAACAGGGGCTGTTTGAATTGGTTTTCAAAATACGCGGCATCTCCACCGCAAAGTATTGTCTTTATGCCGGGATACTGGTCGACGTACTTTTGAATGATCCCTTCCACCTCGGCCCTGACCCCATTGATCACACCGCTTTGCATGGAGGTTTCTGTGCTATCGCCCACCAGCGGGGGGAGGGGAATGGGGTGAACCAACGGGAGCCGCGATGTAAAGTGGTGCATCGCTTCAAAACGCATGGCAATGCCGGGAGCTATGCCTCCTCCATAATAGTTCTCGCGCTGGTCTACGAATTCATAGGTAATGCATGTGCCTGCGTCAATCACGAGGCAATCCTGGTTGGGGAAAATTTCCACGGCCCCGCATACGGCGGCAATCCGGTCAACGCCAAGTGTCTGTGGTGTTGTATATAGAATCTTAATGGGGAGAGGCAATTGATGGGAAAGGGCGATTTTCTCCCCGCGGGCGACTGACCATGACAGTACATCCTCGGCGGGATGACTCACTGAACTCACGATGACATTTTCCGCGTGGTAGCTTTCAAGAAAGGCACGCAACGCAGCGGGATCCTGAAAAAGACGCTTGTCCTGAAGCTG
>Ga0193722_1000202_pt1 | contig 13117 bp, 8 predicted proteins | sample H2m1metaG_FD_143044 | JGI IMG/M metagenome (GOLD analysis project Ga0193722, IMG submission 143044) | Soil microbial communities from a riparian zone of the East river system, Colorado, United States - H2m1 | ecosystem: Environmental > Terrestrial > Soil > Riparian zone | place: USA: East River...
GAGGATAGCAAGCGGGCTCAGGACACCCTTCACCAATCCTATCAAGAAATAAGACGATTGACGGATCACCTGCTGAAGATCCGCGAGGAAGAACGAACGCGTATTGCCCGTGAACTTCATGACGAGCTGGGACAGCAGTTAACTGTTTTAAGAATGGATGTTTCCTGGTTGGCGAAAAGGATAACGAATACGGACGATACCGCGCTGGACAAGGTCAAAGACCTTTATGCATTATTGGATTCCATCATGCGGTCGGTCAGGCGAATTTCACATGAACTGCGTCCGGTTTTGCTGGATGAATTGGGACTCGCAGCAGCCATGGAGTGGCATTTAAAAGAATTTGAAAAACGATCAACGATTAAAACCTATTTCACCCAACCCGAGGAAGAACTGCAACTGGATGATACGGTAAAGACCAACCTGTTCCGGATCTTCCAGGAATCCCTGACCAATGTAGCCCGGCATTCAAAAGCGAGTGAAGTAAGGGTTGACTTTCTTCAAGATGCAAATCAGATTGCATTACGCATACAAGACAATGGACTGGGCTTTAATAAAAAAGGGGTAACGGATAGCAAAACCCTGGGAATTTTAGGGATGCGGGAAAGGGCGGCTTCGTTTGGATGGCACTATGAAATCAAGACTGAGTCCGGGCACGGAACGACGGTATTGGTTACCATCCCGCAGGCAAAAAAGAATTGATCTATTAATTTTAATAGCTATGCACGAACAAAGGCACGAAGGCAATTTAAGGCATAGGAACCAACCAAAAAAAACCTTCGTGCCTTTGCGTCTTAGTGGCAACCTTTGTATTTAGTCGATCTGATCGATCACGGCGTCGTAGAATACTGAAACATCCAGGTATAGATTTCCATATTAAATGGATCATAAGCGGGGTTTTCCCTTCCCATCCCGGTACCATCGTATGTCTCCGCCCACACTTCGTGGATCACCGTCGGGTACATCGTTAACTTTGCAGGAACAGTCGGGTGCAGGTCATTTATCGCCTTAACAATTGCCTTATCAAAATCAGAAGGAATGATCAGGTCGTCTTCAGCATGAAACGCCCACAGGGGAACGCCGGCAGCTTTTTTTGCCCCGTCCACCGTCAGGATCCCGCCGCCGACAATCGGAACGGCGGCCGCAATGTGAGTGGTGATTCCCGCCGTGGTGATAAGATCATAGACCCCCGAACCGCCCATACTCAACCCGGTGATGTAAATGCGCGCAGTATTAACCTGGTACTTGGTTGTAATGAACTCAATGAACTTGCTTACTTTCGTTGGATCCCACCATTCCTCTGATGTCTGTGGCGAGGCCACGATCATTGGATACTTCGGATTCCATTTCCCCGATTTGATAAGAAACGGAGGCCCGACATTCAGGATGCTGTCAAGTGCCGACGCCTTGGCCTGGCTATCCCCCACTTCTCCGGAACCATGAAGGAAGATAAGGAGCGGAAAACCGGGGCCGGTGGCCGTATACCCGGTGTATATATATAGTAACCAAAAGGCGAATCATCGGCGCCGAAAATAACCGGTTGATGCTTGCCTCCCGTGTCTTTGGGAAGGTTCTCCAAAGGGGGGCTCACGACCGGCACTATCGGCGGAGTCGGATCAACGGGCGTGACATTATTATCCTTACACGAAATAAGGACAATCAGGGAAAGCAATAAAAGGGGGAGTTTTTTCATAATCTGTAACAATATGTCCCCAGAACATGTATAAAAAGCGTTCCCCGTGACGTCCGCCGGAAAGTGCAGGGGCGCACATCAAATACCACTAATTCGGCAAGTTCCGGAGATCGAAGCGCGACAAATGGTGACATTTCTCAGCAATTCCCCGTGAAGTGTAGACTTCCAGCGGCATTGTTCCCCGCAGACCTGTCCGACGAAGCCTTGGCACAGTCGGATCTCGCAGATTTTCGCTGAGCCATTCTGCGTAAATCTGCGAGATCTGCGGGAAACAAACTCGAGATCCAAACTCCATAAGAGCGGCCTGTTCCCTCCTCGATGGGTTCACTGGTAAGGGCAATCAAGATTGTCAGGAACTCTGCAACCTTGCCTATTCCAAAGATCAGGGTTTACCCCGACAAAATCTGGCCTCTCGTCGCGCCTTCCCTATGATATCCTGCCTTTTTTCCCTGGAAACTGAGTTCCCAGCAGAATTCATTGAAAAATCCTTAGACCAGCTTACACAAGCCGAGAGGGACCTGATTTTTTCCAAATCAGCAGCGCGCTGATGTTTAACCGTCAGCCCGTTCTCATCTTTGACCTAATTCTACGAACAACTACAATCACCCAACCCTTACCCAAAAGAAAATGACACTCGCCAGCAGAATCAAAGAAAGAGGCTTCCTCAAAATGATTTTCGTTCTTTTGGTCATATTCCTGGCGGCTCATTTTTATTCCGCTAAAGCTCAAGAAATCCAAGCCAATAACTTTGATCCTGAAAGCCTGGTAAGTAATACAGGCAAAAACATTCACCTTATCTCCAATTTGAACAGGGAAGCGCGTGCTGTACCGTTGCATGCCTCTATTAACAGTCCTTATGCCGAACTAAAGCCCGTACTGACGGCCGATGGGAGCAGATTGTACTTCAGCCGTTCTTTTCATCCCGATAATACATTCGGAATTGCCGACGAAGAAGATATCTGGTATTCCAATTTTGATAAAACATCCGACACTTGGTCCGATGCCATACGGATGACCGGACTTCTTAATAATTCCGGCCCTAACTACATTAACAATGTGAGTATAACCGGCGATACAATTATCGTGGGCAACCAATATGGAAAAAAAGGGAGAATGCGTGCGGGGGTTTCTTACAGTGTGAACGTGAATGGCCAATGGTCCGCCCCCGTTTCAATTGATATCCAGAATGACTATAACATGTCTGAGCACTCTAATACGTTCGTCTCGCTGAAAACCGGAGTAATCATACGCGCCATTCAGCGCGCCGAGACATTCGGTGAACGGGATTTGTATGTTAGCTTCTGGGATGGCGCACACGCTACGGAGGCGATCAATATGGGCAGTGTGATCAATACGCCCCTTGAAGAATCCTCGCCTTTCCTGGCTGCTGACAACAAGACCCTGTATTTCGCCTCGAAAGGACATGCCGGTTTCGGCGGGTTCGACATCTTTGTCACCCATCGCATGGACGACTCCTGGACAAACTGGAGCGCTCCCGAGAACCTCGGCCCGGCCGTGAATGGCGAACTGGATGATGATTTTTTCAGTCTGTCGCCTTGCGGAAAATTCGCAACGTTCTCAAAGCAGGTCAGCGTACACAATGTGGACTTGTTCAAAATTTCGTTCGAAGATCTGTTCGGTCAACCTGCGTCTCAAACAAGTGCTTCCTCATTTGCCTCGCTTTAAAACATGAATCAAGATGGAGAAGGAGTTGAAGATATTGATGCTGGAGGATTTGGAAGACGATGCGCAGTTGATCGATCGGGCATTGCGAAAGGAAAAATTTGCATTCACCCGGATCAGGGTCGAAACAAAGGATGAATTTACACAAGCCCTTGAAACATTCAACCCCGACGTAATTTTGTCGGACCACTCGTTACCTCAATTCAATTCTATTGCCGCGCTTACCATTTGCCAGGAGAAAAAGTTAAATCTCCCTTTTCTGCTCGTGACCGGTTCTGTTTCCGAAGAATTTGCAGTCAATAGTCTGAAAAAAGGAGCGGACGATTATGTATTGAAATCGAACCTTGCGCGATTACCCATGGCGATCCGCTATGCACTCCGGCACCGCAGACAAGAAAGAATCCGAAAGGAGCAGGATGAAACGTTGCGTAACCAAAATGAAGAGTTGGTCAAAATAAACAAAGAATTGGACTCTTTTGTTTACAGCGTGTCTCATAATTTGCGATCTCCGCTGGCTTCCGTTTTGGGACTGGTAAACGTAGCCATGCTGGATGATCTCAAAGACAGAGATATGGTTGACGGTTACTTCCAAATGATCAGAAAGAGCATTTCCAAGCTGGACGGAACCCTTAAGGAAATTTTAAATTATTCGCGAAATGCCAGGAGCGATGTGATTATTTCGGAGATCAACCTGGACCAACTCGTTCGGCAAAGTTTTGCCGAAATGAAGTATTTGCAAGGTCACCACGACATCAGTAAACGGATCGAAATAGAGAATGCCATTCCCTTTTATTCCGACGGGTATCGCTTGTCCATCATCCTGGCGAATCTTATTTCTAATTCGATCAAATACTGCGATGAAGCAAAAAGCAACAGTTTTATTCAGGTTTCCGCAACGATTACTCCTGCCCATGCCATCATCCATGTTCGCGATAACGGAATGGGTATTCACCGGGATTATTTGCCGGAAATCTTTAGCATGTTCTATCGTGGAACTGAAAAAAGCGATGGCGCAGGATTAGGGCTTTACATTGTCCGGGAAACGCTGGAAAGACTGTACGGCAGGGTAGCAGTCACCTCCAGATTAGGGGAAGGAACAGACATCACCTTAACGATACCCAATGCCCTCCTGAAAGAAAACGGCACCTTCGCATTGCTACCCCAGCATACGATAGAAGAGGTCGCCGAAATCCCTTTCCCAGGTTTGAAATTGATGGGAAAATAGGTCCATAAAACCATGACGCTGAATAAAAAAATACTGTCCGGATTCGTCATTTGCAGTATGGTCATGCTTGTTGTGGCCATCATTTCCTTCCGGAACAGCGAAAAATTAATAGACACCAATCAATGGGTAAATCATACCCATGAAGTACTGTATGAGTTTGACCAGATTTCAGGCAGTGCCGTTGATGCAGAAACAGGGACAAGAGGTTTTGTCATTACGGGTGAGGAGAATTACCTGGAACCCTATAATGTCTCGAGAGCGAAGTTAGCAGAACATCTGGGCAGGGCCAGGTCGCTAACAAAAGACAACCCCGCTCAGCAGGAAAATATAGAGGGTATTCAGAAGCTGATCACGGCCCACCTTGGCCATCTGGAAGCCTGCATTCAACTTCGGAAGGCGAAGGATTTTGAAAACGCGAGAGGGCTGGTGGCGACGGGAGAAGGCAAGCGCATACTGGATGAAATCAGGAAAGGTATTGCCCGCGCCAAGGAGATCGAACAAGTATTGCTTACGGAAAGACGGAAGGCAAGTGATGAAGATGCGCGCAACCTCAATCTGGTTCTTATTCTTTTGCTGTCCGCCATTGCCCTGGTCCTGATTGTTGTATACAACATTATTTCGGTCAATTTGAAGGCCCTCCGGAAGGCAGAAACAGAAACGGCCAATCGAAACTGGGCCTTGTCGGGAAGCGGGGAGTTGATCAAAGGCATGCAGGGAAATAAACTACCCGCCGACCTCGGGCAAACGATTATCAATCATTTGGCAACCTACCTGAACGCCGAAATAGGCGCCCTGTACATAGCAGACGAGAATAATACAACACTGCAGTTGCTAAGCGGCTATGCCCTTGACCAGTCGAGAAGGAGTTACCCACTCGTTCGTTTTGGAGAAGGTATCGTCGGGCAAGCGGCGGCCGGGAAAAGGACTATCGTTCTTACGGACATTCCTGTTGGCTACTTCAATATCAACACCAGCTTTGGAGCGGCGTTACCCCGGATGATTATCGCAGTTCCTTTTATTTTTGAAAACCGGGTGGCGGGGATTATCGAGCTGGGCAGCATTCATGAATTTACAGAACTGCAAAAACAATACCTTGAGCTGGCGGTGGATAGCATCGCCATAGCGATCGCCTCTTCACAGGCACGGGAAAAGACAAAAGAGCTATTGGAAGAGACCCAGCGCCAGGCTGAAGAATTGGAGGCCCAGCAGGAAGAACTCAGACAATCGAATGACGAGCTGCATGCAAAGACGGAATTACTCGAAAAATCCGAACTGGAATTAAAAGCCCAACAGGATGAGTTGAGGCAGAGTAATGAAGAGTTGGAGGAGAAAGCGAACATGCTTGAGGACCAAAAGGAAAAACTGGAAAATGCGAAGGTAGAAATTGAAACGAAGGCCCGCGAGGTCGAAGTGACGAGCAAGTACAAGTCGGAATTTCTGGCCAACATGTCGCACGAGCTTCGAACACCGCTTAACAGCATCCTTATCCTGGCGCAGTTGATTTCAGAAAACAAGCACAATGCGGTAGGAAAAAAAGAGGTAGAGTTTGCAAAAAATATTTACAACTCGGGAAGCGATTTGTTGAGTTTGATAAATGAGATCCTTGACCTGTCCAAGGTCGAGGCGGGAAAAATACAACTGGAAATAGGGGAAGCTCCTTTCCGGGAAATCACAGGCAACCTGACTTCCCTGTTTTCGGAGGTAGCAAAAAATAAAGCCGTTACATTCAAGATCAGCCTTAATGAGACCGGCCTCCCCCCCACCCTGACAACGGACATGCAACGGGTAGAGCAAATTTTGAGAAATCTGCTATCCAACGCTTTTAAGTTTACCAGTAAAGGAGGTCATGTAACGCTCGGCATCGACAGACCCTCCCTGGCTGCATCCTATGAAAACAAGCATTTGAAGGAAGGTGCAAGCGTGGTGGCCTTCTCCGTTTCCGATACCGGGATAGGAATCCCTGAAGATAAACGCAAGGTAATATTTGAAGCTTTTCAGCAGGCCGACGGGTCTACAAAAAGGAAATATGGCGGAACGGGACTAGGCTTATCCATCAGCCGTGAACTTGCCCATGTACTGGGTGGAGAAATTCAGCTGGAGAGCGAAGAAGGGAAAGGAAGCACCTTTACACTTTACCTCCCCTTGCAGTCGGGAGTTGCGATTGTCCACCCCACGGACAGGCCAGTTGAAGTAGCCGAAAAGAAGTCGGAGAAAAAATCCGGGAAAATACAGGAGGCGCCGATCCAGGAGACCGATGTTGATGACGACCGGAACGCGATCCTGGAGAATGACCGGGTTATTCTAATAATCGAAGATGACCATCAATTTGCGAACGTGCTCCTTGATTTTATCAGAGAGCGCAACTACAAGGGGATCATTTCTCATCAAGGCAACACAGGCATAAGTTATGCACGGCATTACAAACCCGATGCGATCCTGCTGGATATGAAGCTGCCGGTAATGGATGGAGTCGAGGTGCTGAAGCAAATAAAAAATGATCCTGACCTTCGGCACATTCCGGTCCAGGTCATATCTGCCTACGATCAAAAAAGAGAAGGGTTGAGCCTGGGGGCTTTCGATTATATTCAAAAACCAGTTACGATTGCTGATTTACAAAAGGCATTTGATAACATTCAGGAATTCACGAACAAGAAGCTTAAGAAATTATTGATCGTTGAGGATCATGTCATGCAAAACAACGCCATCCGGGAATTGATCGGAAATGGTGATGTCCGGTGTTTCTCCGCCTACAAGGGAGCGGAAGCCTATGAAACGCTGGAGAAAGAAGCGTTCGATTGCATTATTGTCGATCTGGGATTACCGGACATGTCGGGATTTGAATTGCTGGAGAAAATAAAAGCCAGTACAGCATTGAACAAAATTCCAATCGTTGTTTATACGGGTAAAGATCTAAACAAGGAGGACAATGACCGCCTTCGTAAACTTGCCGACACGGTGGTACTAAAAACAGTCATGTCGCATGAGCGTTTATTGGACGAAACGAACCTATTTCTTCACCGTGTCGAATCCCGCTTACCGAAAGAAAAGCAAATGATGATCCGCAAACTACACAATGCGGACGCCGTATTGATGAATAAAACCATCCTGCTGGTCGACGATGACATTCGTAATATCTACTCCTTGTCCAACGCGCTGGAAGAAGAAGGGCTGCGTTGCCTGAGCGCCGAAAACGGTATCGCCGCGTTGGCTGCCCTCAGGGAAAATCCAACGATTGATTTGGTGCTGATGGATGTGATGATGCCCCAGATGGATGGATACGAAGCCACCGTGGAAATCAGGAAAATGGCCAACTTCAGTAAACTTCCCATTATAGCGTTGACGGCCAAGGCGATGAAGGGAGACAAGGAAAAATGCCTTGCGGTAGGGATGTCAGATTATATTTCAAAACCCGTCAACGTGGAGCAGCTTCTTTCCCTCATGCGCGTGTGGCTTTACCGTTAGTCCCTTCCACGATGGAACCACGAATTGACGCGACGGAATACAAAGCGTTGCTCGAGTCTATTCTTTCAACGTACGGGTATGATTTTACCGACTATGCGGAATCGTCCGTAAAAAGAAGGATCACCAATTTCATGAATAATAAGGGTCTTACCACACTGGACAAGCTTGGACCGTACCTCCTGAACAATGAGAGCGTCTTCGAAGAGTTTGTTCAGGGTCTTTCGATTACAGTGACAGAAATGTTTCGCGACCCCTCTTTTTATAAAAGTCTCCGGGAAAACGTGCTGAGTCGATTAGCAACCTATCCCGTTGTGAAAATATGGCTTGCCGGATGTGCGACCGGTGAAGAAGCGTATTCCATTGCGATCTTGTTAAAAGAGGAAGGACTGTTGGAACGATCAATCATCTATGCCACGGACATCAATCAACGCTCATTGGAGATCGCCAAGCACGGCGTTTATTCCCTGGCAGGCATGACCACCCATACGCGCAATTATCTCCATGCCGGCGGAAAGACAGCCTTTTCAGAATACTATACTGCAAAATACAATTCTGTCCTATTCGCCAAATCGTTGAGTCAGAATATCTTGTTCTCGCCGCACAATCTGGCAACCGATAAATCCTTCAATGAATTTCAATTGATCATTTGCCGCAATGTGCTGATCTATTTTAATCAACACCTCCAGGATAAAGTGATTGATCTCTTTTACGATAGCTTGTGTCCATTCGGCTTTGTTGGACTGGGTAGTAAGGAATCTCTTTTATTCGCCGGTCAGAAGGCAAATTTTACAGAAATAGACAGAAAGGAAAAAATTTACATGAAGGCGAAATAGCGATGGAGGGCAACGCGATCATCCTGATCATTGACGATAAAACGGCGAACATCTTTGCCCTGGAAAAACTATTGGAGAGACCGGAACGATTCTTTTTGGACGCAACCAACGGGGAGGATGGGTTGAAAATCGCCCTGGCAAATAAAATCGACCTGATCATCCTGGATGTACAGATGCCGGAAATGGATGGATTTGAGGTGGCCAACATCCTGAAATCAAACAAAAGAACAAAGGACATTCCCATCCTGTTCGCTTCCGCAGAAAAGAAAGAACGTCATTCCATCATGAAAGGATTTGAAGAGGGAGCGGTGGATTATCTTTCCAAACCGCTCGATCCGGAGGTGACCAAAGCCAAGGTGGCAGTGCTTCTTAAAATACAATTGCAAAAGCGGGAACTGATCGAGAAAAACCGATCCCTCGAGATAGCCGATTCCCAAATCCAACAGCTTAATTCGGAGTTGCAGAAAAACATAGTACAACTGGAAGTGGTCAATAAAGAACTGGAGTCCTTTTCTTATTCCATTTCGCATGATTTACAGGCACCCCTCCGCATATTAAATGGCCATTCCGCTATCCTTCTGGAAGACTATGGTGATACGTTAGACGATGAGGCGAAGAGGCTACTGGGGAGTATCCGGCGAAATACGCAGAAGATGAATGACCTGATCAAGGATCTACTAAAGTTCTCAAAATCAGGGAGGCAGGAAGTAGAGAAGTCGGAAATCGACACCACCAAGCTGGTGAGCACCATCCTCCTGGAGTTAGAAACTTCCACCCCCCCGAAAGCGACGATTATCTTAAATCCTTTGTTGCCGGTGTTCGCGGATTGCTCCCTGGTTACCCAGGTTTGGATAAATCTGATTTCGAATGCAATAAAATATTCAGCTAAAAAGGAGAATCCAAAGATAGAAATCGGTTCTATCCAACACGAAAACGAAGTCGTCCACTACGTAAAGGACAATGGTGTCGGGTTTGATACGGCGTATGCTGATAAATTATTCGGCGTGTTTCAACGGCTGCATAAGGCCTCTGACTTTGAAGGGAACGGCGTGGGCCTGGCCATCGTTAAACGAATTATCAGCAAACATGGTGGCCGGGTTTGGGCAGAGTCAAAACCAAATGAGGGTGCATCGTTTTACTTTTCATTGCCGGGCGTCCCTCCGGTGAGTCTTGAGTCCGCTCATCTTGAGTCTCTGGTCTCTATAGTTGCGAAAATTTAATTTTGCAACGTTGCTGTGGCTGAACGTCACGTATCGTCTCCCAAAGGGGACCATACGGAGGGATGGGAAATCGTACTGGGGATTCCGCATCGTCCTCTTCGAGAGACGATGCTGGACCAAAACAGATAATTTGGTCTGACCTTTCAAGCAATACCTTTTTAGTCAGCCCCAATAGATCCACGCATGTCCCACCAACTAATAAATCCAATTATTTGAGATTGAAGGTCATAGAGCCCGATGCAGCAGGCCTCATTAATTATCAAAAGGTAGTTGGTAGGGCACCTGTGACTATGAACTCAAGACCGGGATTAACGTCTCAACCCGGACCCCTGCTCAATGAGAAAAAAAATGTTGCTCCTTCATTCGGCTTGGCTTCCGCCCAAATCACTCCTCCATGCTTTGCGATAATTCGCTGAACAATGGCCAGACCGACACCCGTTCCTTCAAATTCCTTATCGGTATGCAATCGTTGAAATACACCAAATAGCTTGTCGTAGTACCGCATGTCGAATCCGGCACCATTATCCTTGATATAATACGTCAATTTATCCTCCTTCTCCTCTGATCCGATTTCAACAATGGCCTTCTCTTTGTGGCGTGTATATTTCATCGCGTTGGAAACCAGGTTCACCCACAATTGCCGGATCGTTGCTGTGTCGACATAGGCTTCCGGAATCTCTTTCAATACCAACTCAATGTGACGATCTCCTGCGAGTTGCTCCTGCTCTTCCCAAACATGGCGGACCATCTCCTGCATAGAAATAGTTTGTTTCGCCAACTCTTTTCTTCCCAACCGGGAAAATGCCAGCAGGTCGTCAATGAGCTGTCCCATTTTTTTTGCATTCTTCAGGATAATATTAATTAACCTTCGGGCTTCATCGTCGAACTTATCGGAATATTCTTCATGAAAAATGTTCATGTAACCATGAATCGACCGGAGTGGCGCACGCAAATCGTGTGATACCGAATAGGAAAATGCTTCCAGCTCCTTGTTGGCAATTTCGATTTCACGGGTTCGTTCTATCACTTTTTGCTCGAGTTTCTGATTGAACAAGGTGATCTCGCTGTTTTGTTCCTGTATTTGAATAAGCATGTGATTGAATGCATCCGTCAGCAACCCCAACTCATCGTCGTCCGATTTTGTGGCGCGCACAGAATAATCGTGCCGGTCGGATATAGCTTTGGCCGTTTCGGCCAGGGCGAGTATAGGTTTTGAAATCCTTTTTTGCAAACTTCTCGAAAGCACATAGGCCAGCAGGAACGACAGGGCGATTACCAAACCTACGATGACACCATATCGCTGGAATCGTTCATATATGGCTCCCATATCAGCCCTCAGGTAAAGCGTGCCGAGGTTTCTCTCCCGCTGCACAACCGATTGGAACCCCACCAGGTACGAATGCTCAAAACGATACCCCCCACTGTCCGGCTTTAGAGGAAAAGTCCCGGCAGGCAGATCCTGAGGGTATTGTGAAAAAAGATTCCCCTCTTTATCATACAGGCCCGCCGCCGCGATATGCTTTTCCGCTTTCAGCGCGGCCAGTATTTCATTAGCATTGTCGCGGTCCCCAAAGGCGAGGGCGGCCGTACTGTTGGTGGCAATAATCTCTCCGAGCGTGGAGAGTTGCGTTATCGTCGCCTGCCGAAAGGTAAAAAACTCATAGGCAAAAAAAGCGGAACAGGTTAACAACAGCACCGCTCCGGAAGTCAGCAATATCACCGTCATCAGCTTTCTTTGGATGGGTCTGTTCTTTAACAACATAGGTCCGTTTCTATTTTGAGCCAACCACGTCAGCCAAACGCAACAACTTGGAACTAATCGTCAGGTTAGCCGCCTTTGCTGCCTCCAGATTAATCCGGATACGTATTTTATTATTTTCATTAAAGAACCGGACCATACCGCCTTGTCGCGAAAAATCGGTAACGTCGCCGACCGTGAGAACACTTCGGCCTTTTAAATCTATCAGGGCCTGCTTCACTTTTTCTTTCGCCGCCCCATTGATAAACAAAATATGGCACGTCTTGGCGTCTTCCGCATTATAGAAACGTCGGACAATAAGGGGATGTCCATTTACTTTTTCCCCTTGCACCGTTTCGTCCAGGTAGGAGCCAAACGGGTCGTCGCCCAAAACTCCAATAACCAGCGGCGCCTGCTCATCCTCAAAGGCATTCTCCGGCCACTCAACAAACTGTGTGAAGTTGAATAAGAAGACCGCCTTTACTTGATATTCCGGGGAAGTGCTTGACGGCTGAGGCAATACCAAACCGGTTGTCAATAACGCGATGGCAAGGACAAGCCATACTCCTCTCAACGTTTTTGGGCGACGCGTATTTTGAGACGTTATGATTCCAGGAATCGCCATACAATTTTTCCATAAACGCCGCGTTGAATTTTACGCGGAGAGGGTGATGAGGGTACAAATTCAGTGTGCTGGTCAGACAACAGATTCTGCCCGACGATATTCAACTCCAGGGCCTTGATGATCATCCGGAAACCACCCTGGCCCATCCTCCATCCGTCACGGGCAGAGGTGTCGGTATTGATTGTGCTGCCCCGGTTGAACGCCATGCCGTATGCTCTGAAGAAAATGTCCTTAGTCAATTTCGCTCCGTAACGCAAGCCACCGTACCGCTTCAGTTCGGAACCCAGGCCGCCTTCCACGTAAAGTCCTTGCGAATCCTTCGCGCTCTTTGTAGTAATATCGATGACACCGTTTACGGCATTCGCGCCCCACAATGTTCCACCGGGACCGCCTATTACCTCTATGCGATCTACATCTTCCAGTAAAAGATTCTGTACATCCCAAAACACACCGGCATACATGGGTGTGTAGACGGTGCAGCCATCAATCAGAACCAGGAGCTTGTTGGCAAGAATGTTATTGAATCCACGTGCACTGATAGCCCATTGACTTGAATTGACTTGCGCCACCTGCAGGTTGGATGCCAACCGCAAGGCCTCTGGGACGTTTTTCGCACCCGATCGGCGGATATCCTCTTGTAT
>Ga0193722_1000203_pt1 | contig 13112 bp, 11 predicted proteins | sample H2m1metaG_FD_143044 | JGI IMG/M metagenome (GOLD analysis project Ga0193722, IMG submission 143044) | Soil microbial communities from a riparian zone of the East river system, Colorado, United States - H2m1 | ecosystem: Environmental > Terrestrial > Soil > Riparian zone | place: USA: East River...
CAGTAGTGATGAAGAACCTTCTCTTATTTATCTTGCTGGTCCTGGCTGCGGGGTGTTCCAAACACAAAGACCCGGGCTTTACTTCCGCAGAAGGCAAGTGGACCTATGCTACGCCCGACAGCAAAATAGCGGTAACCTTTGAACTGGTAAAAAACTCCTCCGGCGGACTCGATATTCAAAACCAAACAATTAAAATAGACGGGACACTCTACCTATCGGTCTCTGCCATTACAGGTGTAACCCTGCCCTCGATCCAAAAGATCCGGATCAATGCCAACGACGCCAAAATTGTTTATCCCTATAACATTGAATTCAATACCGGGACAGTGAGCGGAGACTTTACCACCATCACTTTTTCCACCGCCACTTATACCTGGCCGTACGGTACAGTCAATAATTTGACAACCGTAAAGGTAACAAGGGGGTAGCCGGTTGCAACCGGTAGCCAATTCGGCCAACATCTAAAGTGACCAACAACCGATGCCTTTGTCTAAAGAGTAAGAACTAAATCTCCTTACCTTTACCAAAACCAGGTGTTATGCGTTTTCTGTTATTGACTTTTCTTCTGTCGGTCGCGGTTCTGGCAGGTGCTCAAAATCTTCGTTCGGGAGGCAGGCTCAAGACGGAGCAAGCGATCATGGACATCCGCCACTATAGCGTAACGCTTGACGTTGATCCCGTAAAAGAATTCATCGCAGGCTCGACAGAGATCAGGTTGGTATTAGTAACCCGTGCTCCTGAATTGATTTTAGACCTCTGGCATGAAATGACGGTCAGCCAGGTATGGGTCAACGGAGCCAAGGAATCGTTTGTGCAAACCCCGGACGATCTTCTTAAAATCAGGGGAGTCATCCCTTTTGAAAAAGGTAAAGTGCACATCAAGGTAGCGTACAGCGGCAAGCCCGGCGTGGCAGAACGTCCGCCCTGGGTCGGCGGCTTTCAGTGGAGTAAAGACTCCAAAGGAAATCCCTGGATTGCCATCAGTTGCCAGGGTGAAGGGGCCAAGATCTATTTCCCCTGCAAGGACCACCCCAGTGATGAACCCGACGAAGGCGCCGACCTGATCATTTCCGTTCCCACGGGGCTGACCGTGGCGGGGCCGGGGCTGTTGAAAAAAGTGACGCACGAAAAAACGACGGATACTTTTCATTGGAGCACCGCGTACACCATAAATAATTATTGCATTGTCTTCAATGTGGGTAAATACCAGAAAGTAAGCCGGCCCTACACGACGGTGGCCGGTCATTCCGTACCGATGGACTTTTATGTATTGGAAGAACATGCCGGCCAGGGCCCGCACTTGCTTGAGTTGCTCGAACGATCCTGCCGTGTTTTGGAAAACTATTTTGGAGAATATCCCTGGGTAAAAGAAAAGATCGGTGTCGCGGAAACACCACACCTGGGAATGGAGCACCAAACGCTGATTGCCTATGGAAACAAATTCAATTACGTCAAATTGGGGGGCCAGGACTTTGACTGGTTGTTGCATCATGAGTTTGGACACGAGTGGTGGGGCAATAAGGTAACTGGCAAGGACTGGGCGCACATGTGGATACAAGAGGGGATCTGCAGTTTTGGCGATGCCCTCATGACGCGGGAAATGGAAGGAGAGCCTGCTTACCTGAAACGCATGCAGCAGACTGCCCTGCACATCGCGAATACGAAGCCTATCGTACAAGGCGAAGAAGTGGATACAGATGAAACGTACCAGGGCTTCATGCACACGCTCCGGTTCGTGACGGGGGACAATGTTTTCTTCCCTGCGCTTAAACAATTGGCCACCGGGTCGCATTATACCTACGATAGCCTCGTGACGACGGATGACGTGGAACGGCTTTTCAGCAAGGCATCGAAAAAACCGCTCAAACCACTATTTGATCTCTACCTCCGGTCCACACAAAAAGTAGACTTCAATGTGAAGCAACTAAGCGATACCACGTATACGATTAAATTAGTCAATCTGGATGGACCCCTGCCGGTTCAAATCAGTACCCCGCTCGGCACCCGAACCGAGCAGGTAACAAACAAAGGGATTTCGGTCACCAGCCATGGTTGGCCACTTGTGGATCCGAATGTGTACTATTTTAAAAAGGTAACTCTGGAATAGTCTTGAGTCCTTAGTTTGGTCATTAGGCATTGGTCATTGGTGGTGTCCCGTTAGGTTAGTAGAAACTACCAATAACCAATGACTACTGACCAGTAACTAAATTAATTGAAATGATACAGGAAAATGATCGTTGCCGTAAAGGCAGGTTTCTTGTTGTCTTTGATTTCCAACTCTACCGCCATCTCCGCTTTTGCTATCCCTCTCAGGTTAACAAGGGATTGGAGCGTTACCCGGAGACGCACCTCGCTGTTCACCAACACCGGCTGATTGAATTTGAGTTTTTCGATACCATAGTTGACCAGCATCTTGATGTTATGGATCTCGGCAATCTGGTCCCACAAATAGGGGACGATCGATAAGGTCAGGTAGCCATGAGCAATGGTGCTCTTAAACTGACTCCCTGCCGCGCGCTTCGGATCGGTATGAATCCACTGCTGATCAAGGGTAGCATCGGCGAAGGAGTTGATTTGCTGCTGCGTAATTTTAATGTACGGGGAAACGCCGAGTTCTTTACCGACGTGTCCTTCAAATTCCGCAAAACTGCCGATGACGAGTTTGCTCATGTCTATAAAAGTAGCAAAGATTTTGAGCTGAGCAAATAAGGCTGGTTATTCGTCATCAATAGGCCTTGCGATTCTCTTATGTCTCCTCAATTCCCTCACTCTCCCGATTGGCCTGAGACTTTTTTGAGACAGGGTAAAGACATCGATTCTTGATCCAAGTCCGATGGTCGGGGATTTGATTACAAAATCGTAACCCGTGAACAATGAGAATCCCGTTGTTCCGATAAATCCTCCCAATAGGAATTTAGGTTTGCTTAGGGTGAAGGAGCCACCGTTAACGGCATTGTCATTCTGTAATCCGATCTCCGCAACGAAGCCAAAGAAAATGGTGGGAAAAACGATGATTTTGTCATTCTCGCCGAATAGGAAGTTACCGTAAAACCAGGTATATCCATATCCTGCACTGATGGTAGGTGAAATATTGTATTTGCCGTGCGTGAATTCGAGCCTGCTGAATGAAAAAGGTATGGTAGGAGAACCCAGGAGTTTTGCCCGGTACATTGTATTATAGTATAAGGTGTCCGGCCATCGGACAAACTTATTCGTCGACTTTTTGTCGCCTGGAAAAGCATACCCTCTCTTATGTAAAAACTTTGCGGTGGGGCTTTTGACTACGTCTTGTCCCATGACCACCGAAGTCATAAAAAAAAATGTCAGGGTCAGAAACGGCCAAGGTGTTAGTTCAATTTGCTTCACCTTCGAAGTTGTGTATAAACTGAATTAAAAACTACGTCTTCTGCTTCTTTCGCTTGGCGGAAGGAAATAAAACGTTATTGAGAATCAGGCGGTAGCCGGGGGAATGCGGATGAAGATTCAGATCGGTAGGTTCGCGGCGCCTTCCCGGGGAGCCTTCCGGATCATGGCCGCTGTAAAAAGTCCAATGGCCTCGGCCAAGCTCTCCGTAAACGTATCGTACATTGCCCGCTCTTCGGTTTTCGGCCAGTGCTTGAACCGTGGGTTTGATGGTGGCGGGATTAAAAGCGGAGGTTTGGCCCGTGAATTCGTTGATTACAAATTCATGGTTCTGCGTCAACAGCGAAGGGATGATGTCCCACTTGGCTGAAAAATTAAAGACAGTAAAATAGTCGGAGCGCTCTTCAAAAAAATTGGGACGGCCGGTATTGATGTCGGAGAACCTGCGGCTATTGCCGGGGTCGAGGGTAAAGTTTTCAAAGGCAAATGTCTTGGTGAAATCAAGTTTATCCTGGGCGCCGGCTTCGGCATCGTCGCCGTCGAACATGCTTTCGGCAATATCCACCCCTTCGGCGGCCAGGGCGATGTCGAGAGTTTCGGCGGCAGAACACATGGCAAACAAATAGCCTCCCCCGGCGCAGAAGCCCTTGATCTTTTTGGCAACGTCGAGTTTCATCCGGGAGACTTTTGCATAGCCGAGCTGCTGTGCAGTGGTCTCCTGCAGTTTGGATTCGATGATGGCCGATTCCCTTCTCAGGAAACGCCCGGACTGGCCGGTGAAATCTTCGTGATGCAGGTGAAGCCAGTCATACCGGGGAAGCTCATCGTGAAGGACTTCCTTATCATACACTATCTCATACGGTATCTCTGCATAGGTGAGCACCAGGATCACAGCATCGGTTTCATCAGCAATGGATTCGTTTTTGGGAGAATAGACAGCAATCTTCGGGGCCGTCTGAAGTTTCACGACATTCATGTTGACGGAGGGACTTGCTATTTCATTCAAAATAGAATTGGCCTTTTCTGCCGTCAGTATTTCAAATGAAACGCCGCGGACGGTACATTCGTTTTCGATGGCGATGGAAGTCGCAACCAAGAAACTACCCCCGCGGTAATTGAGGAGCCAATCCACTTCCCCGCCTTTTTTGAGAATATAGTAGGCGATGCCGTATGCCTTGAGGTGGTTTCTCTGGCTGCCGTCCATCGGAATAAGAAGGGAGGTAGCGCGGCTGGTGCCGAACGCCAGGACGAGAAGCAGGATTAGAACATATCGGTGCACGGCAACAGGATTGTACCTAAAGGTCGATAGCCTTTAATGAAATAGCAATCACAATTTACATCCGCGGTCTTTCGGGGATATTTACTTCAAAAAACTCCACTGGCGGACTTGTTCCAGAAAAATTCCAATCGATGCCGGATAGGTAACAATACAAAAAAAGAGTCCAAACAAAGCCCCGTAGAGGTGGGCCTCGTGGTTAATCATGGTGTTTGATTTCCTTCCCTGGTAATAGGAAATGGCAATGAACAGGATACCGAGGATGAAACCCGGCATGCAGATCACAAAAAAGGCGCAAATTTTTTGCAGCGGCTGAAAAATAATGAAAGCAAAGATGACCGCTGCCACGGCCCCTGAAGCGCCCAGGGAATTATACTGCGGGTTATCCTTTTGCTTAAAGTAAGTGGGTAAATCCGACACGATGATGGCCAGGAGATACAGGGTTATAAAATAAAATCCGCCAGCACCACCAAAAAGTTGATAGAAAATCCTTTCGATAACGGGCCCAAAAAAGTAAAAGGAGAACATATTAAAAAGAAGGTGAACATGGTTGATATGGATGAACCCCGAAGTAAGGAAACGGTAGTACTCCCTGTTTCTTTTTATCCGGTACGGGTTCATCATCAGGTTTCGCATCAGCCTTTCCTTGTTCATGGCCAGCAAGCTGATCAATACAGTAAATCCAATGATGGTGTAGGTGATGTTCATAGTGTTAGCAAGACGGAAAGGTGAAAATAGCCACAAAGACACGAAGTCTTATTTTTTATAGCTGAGGGTAGCATCGATCAACATGAGGAATTTCCTTTATTATTCGTTGTGTCTTAGTGCCTTTGTGGCAAAACCGTGCACGCATTTAAGCCTTCATCGCCGCTCTCATTTTTCCAAAATTCTTATAATTGAAAACGATCAATGCTATAACAATGGCAGTATAGCCAACAAGTTGTGCGAGATTCAGCGTTTCGTGAAATACCAAAAAAGCTACGGAAAAATTGAACAGGGGATTGAGGTACATCAAAATCCCAATGGTACCGGAATTGATCTTGTTGAGGGCATACAGGTTCAGGAACAGCGGCAATACGGTAAACAGGCCGGCGATCATAATAATAATGCCATAAAACTTTCCGGCAACAGGGACTTCATCCACTAACTGGCCGAAGAATACGGTAAGGATCATAAGAGAGAAAATAACCTGGATGCCCAGTGAGATCATCCTGTCAAATCCCTGGGTTTTTCGTTGGGAGACAAGATACAATGCATAAGAAAGGGCGGTGAAAAGACTGTACCCCAATTCCGGCGCAGACTGAAAACCGATCAACACACAACTTAGAGTACATATTCCCACGGCAATCCATTGAAACAAGGCAAGTTGCTCACCCAATAAAAAATAGGCCAGGATGGCGGTCAGTACCGGACAGATGAGGTAGGCGAAGGAGGCGGTCCGGATATTGATATTATTGACAGTATAGATGAACAATAGCCAGTTCACCGAAAGCAGCGCCCCGCCGGCAAGCGTTAGCAGAATCACGTTATTTCGCTCCGGTTTAGAAAGGGCCTTCAAGGCAGACCAGTCGTTTCTCCAATCGGCCCTTTTAAATGCGAACACGATTACCAACATGATCAGCGCAGAGAACAGAATCCGGAAGTAGAGAATCTCACCGGCCGGATAACGTTGCAGCGCTCGTAGGGGAATAGAAAAGAAACCCCAGCCCACGAAGGCGGCAATGGCGGCGGCATAATGCTTCTTATTGTTCATGGGAAAGTGCGAAGATAAAAGTTTCGCGGCACTCCATAGGTTCCGAACGGATATTCTGCGCCAGGGAGGTCGATTCAAGGAGCCATGGGTCCCAATCCACCGCGGCATCGTTTGCAAAAAGAAGTATTCCGCCATTCATCTATTTTCATTTGGATTCTAAATGGAAGTTTTCCTAACTTTTGGTTCCTCGATTATTGTAATTTTCAGATCAAAACCATTTCAATTATGGCAACCTATTCCCTGAATATCAACGGAAAGTCGCTCCCGGTGGATGTAGCGCCCGATACGCCATTACTCTGGGTACTGCGTGATGAACTCAACCTGGTGGGTACCAAGTATGGCTGTGGCGTTTCCCAGTGCGGTGCCTGTACGGTGCACCTCAATGATGTCGCCGTTCGATCCTGTTCCTTGCCCGTGTCGGCTGTCGGCGCCAAAAAAGTGACGACAATTGAAGGACTGAGCGAAAAGGGCGACCACCCGCTGCAACTCGCCTGGGATGAAGCCGATGTGCCACAGTGTGGTTATTGCCAGGCCGGACAGATCATGACGGCGGCAGCGCTGATGAAACACAATGTCAATCCGAATGACAAAGAAATTGACAAAGCTATGGCAGGCAATATCTGCCGTTGCGGTACATACAAACGCATACGTCAGGCGATCCACCTGGCCGCACAGAAAGGAGGCAAATCATGAGCACAATGACAGTTTCAAGACGTTCTTTTTTGAAAGTGAGCGCTTTAGCAGGCGGAGGCCTGATGCTCGGCTTTGACGCAATGAGCAAGTCCATGAAGGAGGAAGCGGCCGGGGCCGCAGAAGGCGCGGTATTTTCTCCAAATGCCTGGTTAAAGATCGACAGCCAGGGTGTCGTTACGCTGATGGCCCCAAATCCAGAAGTAGGTCAAGGGGTAAAGACATCGCTTCCGATGCTCGTTGCCGAAGAACTTGATGTGAACTGGAAGGATGTGGTGATCGAACAAGCACCGCTCAACAAAAGTTTTGAGCGCCAGGTAGCCGGGGGAAGCGGTTCCATCCGGTCCAGCTGGGAGTCGTTCCGGAAGGCCGGAGCTGCGGCAAGGCAACTGCTGACGGAAGCCGGTGCAAAAACATGGAATGTAAGCGCAGGGGATTGCTATACGGAAAACAGTTTTGTCTTTCATAAACCCACCGGCAAGAAACTGGGCTATGGCGAACTGGCCGCGAAAGCCGCCACACTTTCATCGCTGACCGAGGCCAAGCTAAAAGATCCGAAAGATTTCAAAATCATCGGACAGCGCTTGCGCAACGTCGACACCAAAAATATTGTGACGGGGAAGTCACTATATGGCATCGATACCAAACGGGAAGGCATGTTTTATACGATGGTTGCCAGGCCGACCTTTGGAAAGAAATTGAAATCCTTTGATGATACCGAAACGCGCAAGGTACCGGGAGTAAAGAATGTCGTGCGATGGGAAAATAAGGTCGCCGTGCTGGCCACTTCAACCTGGGCTGCAAAAAAAGGCCGCGATGCGCTGAAGTTGGAATGGGAAGATGATAAACTGGAGAGCACGACGGATCACCAGGAGGCTTTCAAAAAATTGATTCAGCAAAAACACGATGCACCAAAGCGGAATGACGGCGATGTGGATAAGGCGTTGGCAGGCGCGAAAAAGGTAATTGAAAGTACCTTCGAAGCGCCCTTCCTGCCGCACTCTGCCATGGAGCCGATGAACTTCTTTGCTGATGTTCGCGATGGAAAGGCCGAGCTTTATGGCCCTACTCAAACTCCTGCGCGTTCGCGCACGGAAGTAGCCAAGGCGTTGAATATTTTCGAAGACAATGTCACACTGGGCATGTCGCGCCAGGGTGGGGGCTTTGGACGGAGACTCATGACGGATTATTCGGTTGAGGCGGCGATGATATCATCCATTGCAAAAGCACCTGTACAAGTTATCTGGACTCGCGAAGACGACATGCAAGGAGGATTTTACCGTCCTACCGGCATGTATCGCTATCGCGCAGCCATCACCGACAACAATGAGCTCGATGCCTGGTACCTTATTGCAGCGGCATCCAACCAACCCAATGCCTCCCGGGAAAATAGTTTCCCCGCCGGTGCCGTACCGAATTTCCGCATCGACAGTCACAACCTGGAATCCAACATCACCATCGGACCGTGGCGGGCACCGAATCACAACTTCATCGCTTTCGCGGAAGAAACATTCATTGACGAGATTGCCAATGAATTAAAGAAGGATCCCGTGGCATTGCGCCTGGAGTTACTGGACCGGGCCAAAAACAATAAGTTTGGAACCGTTGCCTACGACGTCGATAAATATAAAGCCGTATTGAAAGCGGCCGCCGAGATGGGCAGCTGGGGCAAGCAGGGAAAGGATGGCATTTACAAAGGGTTCGGAGCGCACTTCTCGTTTGGTACCTATGTGGCACAGGTAGCCGATGTTTCCATCGAAGCCGGCAAAGTCCGCGTACATAAGATCTATTGTGCTGTCGACTGCGGCCGGGTAATCAATCCCAGCGGCGCCGAGAACCAGATTGAAGGAGGTATCATTGATGGTATAGGGCATGCGTTGTTTGGAGAACTGACGTTCGACAAAGGCGTTGCTCAGCAAAAGAACTTCAATACGTATAAGTTGATCCGCATGCCGGATGCGCCGTTGGCGATTGAAATAAAGTTCATCGATACAGATGCTTCGCCACAAGGACTGGGGGAACCGTGTTTGCCGCCAGTGATTCCGGCGATCACCAATGCTATTTTTGCCGCCACTGGTCAGCGCGTGCGGCGGTTGCCGGTGTCATTGATGACCTTCCCGCTGTAAAGGAGTTTTGAGTTTATAGTTTTGAGTAATGAGTTGGATTCCAACCTGGATCTCAAGACTATAAACTCAGGACTAAGGACTATGGACTCAAGATTATTCGTACTGGCCTTATTCCTTTTTGTAACGCTACTCCCTATTGGTTGCCACACCAATCAACCTCCAAATCAACCTTCCGCCCTTCGTTATATCGGGGTAAGCAAGGATAACCCTTCCTACTTCTCCTTTTCCGATGGCTCATCCTACATTCCTGTAGGAATTAATATGATCAATCCAAGTTCGCGGACCCATGAGAATGCTGATTCTGCGTTTCATGAGATCGGACAATGGATGAAAAACCTTTCTGGCAATGGAGGCAACTACATTCGTGTGTGGCTCAGCGAATCATTTTGGGATGTGGAGGACCAGGCCGGAAAATACAATGAAGAGAAAGTATTGAAGATTGATCGTTTTATTGAAATGGCAAGGAAGTACAAGCTGAGGATCAAATTAACGCTGGAACATTTCCGAAGCATTACCCTGGAGGAGAATTCCCAGCCGTGGGCGACGAAATTCGCTTACCATACTTCCCGTGGCGGACCCCTGGACAGCATCCGGCAATACCTGACATCATCAGCGGGTCAAAAACTGTTCCTGGATAAAATTGATTTTTACAAAAAGAGATATGGCAGCGATACATTGTTTTTCGGATGGGAATTGTGGAATGAAATGAATGCAATGAAGGGACCTGAGGATAGTGTTTTTTTTGCCTGGAATGAAAAGATGCTGGCAGAAGTGAAAAGCCGGTTTCCCGAAAACCTGGTGATGCAGAGCCTGGGGAGTTTTGATAGGGACAACGTCAGACCTGTTTATAAAAAAATGATGGCCTTGCCGGGGAACGAGGTTGCCCAGGTTCATCGCTACCTTGACCCGGGTGCGAAAATGGAAGTATGTCATGGGCCGATGGACATCATAGCCTCTTCGGCAGTGGAAGAACTTCTATCGTACCATTTGGGGAAGCCGGTGATCCTGGCCGAAACAGGAGCCGTTGAGCCGAACCATGCCGGCGCCAGTAAATATTATCCTCGCGACACAGCCGGTATGTTGCTGCATGATATTCTATTTGCGCCTTTTTTCTCGGGCTCGGCGGGGGCGGGAATGAGTTGGCATTGGGAATCGTATGTGCATAAAAACAACCTATGGTATCATTTTAAACGATTTAATGAAGTGATCAAAAGCATCGATCCCATTCAGGAACAGTTTATCCCTTCCAAAACAGAGAACAAATCGGTTCGGATCTATGCAGTGAAAGGAAAAAAGACAACACTGTTGTGGCTTCGCGACAAAATGAATAATTGGGAATCGGAACTCGGGAAAGGCATATCGCCCCAAACCCTTCATGGAATTCAACTCAGTCCAGTGGAACTGGGAATAACCGGCATAGTGAAAAGAATTGAAGTTTATGATCCGTGGCAGGATTCATGGACAACCATTGAGAGTGAGGGTTCGGATTTTACACTTCCGGATTTTAAAAGATCGATTGTGGTAAGAATATATAAGACGCTTTAGAAACACATCCAATGAAAAAGCATGGAATTATTTTTTTATTGCTATTGGCATCCTATTCCCTGGTTGCGCAAACTCACAACCTGATCAGCGGAAAATATTCTATGGAAGAATTAAAAAAAATATTGATCCCCCAGGCGGATTGGACACCCTTTCCGAAGCTGGATGATCGTGAAAGTTGGTCAAAGGCAGATCAGAAAATGATGAAGGCGTATGTCGCGAAGGCGGAAACTTATTTACAGTATGAATGGCCCTCTATTCCGGCGACAACATCGCTTTTAATTGCCCGTACCGGCGACCGTAGTGAATATGAAGGTGTAAGTTTTAAGAAGCGCCAGGTGCTTGGCGTACTGTTGCTTGCCGAGATCGCCGAAAATAAGGGCCGGTTTATCGATCCCATTATCAATGGGGTTTGGTCGATCTGCGAAGAGTCCTTTTGGGGAGCGTCTGCCCACATTCCTCAGTCAAAGGAATATGCCGGCCTGATGGATGTCTCGGCGCCGTTCGTCGAACTTTTTGTAGCAGAAACAGCAACCTACCTGGCTTGGGTCGATTATTATTTGGGAGAAAAATTGGATGCTGTATCTCCGCAGATACGGAAGAGAATCTATGTTGAAACCAATAACCGTGTTTTTCAACCGCTGCTGACCAAACCCCATTGGTGGATGCAGGCCGACGCAAGCGGCAGAAGGCCTAATAACTGGAATCCCTGGATATGTTCCAACTGGCTGAATGCCCTCTTGCTGCTGGAAAGGAATGATGAAAAACGAGCGGAGGGAGTACATAAGGCCTTAACGGTGCTGGATGAATTTCTTAATCCCCATCCTTTGGATGGAGGCTGTGACGAGGGGCCAAGCTATTGGGGTGCTGCCGCAGCCTCTCTGTATGACAATGTCTCTTTGTTGAATCTGGCTTCGAAGGATGCTTTCCGTTATGTGTACCAGGATGAGAAGATAAAGAATATGGGAAAATTTATTTACCGGGCTCAGATCGGGGAGAAGTATTTTTTGAATTTTGCTGACGCCGATCCGCAACCGGGGTTGTCCGGGAACATGATCTACCGCTATGGAAAAGATATCGGTGACCGGGATATGATGAAGTTCGGGGCGTACTATAGAAAACAAGAAACAGGAGAGCCTCCTTTTTTTCATTTCTTCAGGAATTTCTTCTCTCTGTTTATGCAGGATGAATATCAAAAGGCCGAACAAGGGCTGCCTTTGCCGCAGGATGTTTGGCTTCCTGACCTGCAGGTGATGGCCGGCCGCGACTACAATGGAAGCACCAATGGATTTTATATAGCGGCCAAGGGGGGTAACAATGATGAAAGCCACAATCATAATGATGTCGGCAATTACGTCGTTTATTATAATGGTCTTCCCTTACTGATCGATGTGGGCCGGGGTACGTATACCCGAAAAACATTTAGCCCGAAACGATATGATATCTGGTACAACTGCTCGGATTATCACAATGTGCCCACCATCAATGGAAAAACGCAGCCACCGGGACCGCTGTTTAAGGCGAACGCCGTTTCGTATGCACAAGGAAAGGCATTCGCTCAATTCTCCCTCGATATTTCAAAAGCCTATCCTGACGAAGCAGGAGTGATTAGCCTTAAACGAACCATCCGGTTGAACCGCGCAAAGAATGTTCAGGTCGAAGATGTGATCAACTTAAAACAGGCTGATGAACTTACGGAGCATTTGATGACCTGCTATCCCGCTGAAGTAACGAAACCCGGAGAGTTGGTGATTCATTACAGGCCTTCCGGAGGAACCCCACATGACTTCCGGGTTCATTATAACAAAGATCAGTTGCAGGCGTCGGTGGAAAAAGTTGTTCTGGATGATCCCGAAGACAAAGGCGTTATTGAACACTGGGGAGATAACATCTACCGGATAAATTTTGCATCGTCACACCCGAAAGTGAGTGACAAAATTAGTTTTGAAATTGCGATGAAGTAGATATTGAAACACAAACATAGGCAATTGGAGGATGTAGCAATCACAAATAGTAACCCGGGTTAATAAATCAGACAGAGGCCTAACGTGCTCCTTCACACACTTCTTACTAATTACTACTCCTACTTTGTCATGTTACTCATATTCTGCTAGGGGTATTGATATTGTCCGACCCCTACGGGGTCGTCCTGATGGGGTGGGGATGGTTGCTACAAATAGTTGACCCCTCTGGGGTCAAGTAAAACGGCAAAAAGAATCCCAGAGATTGAATATTTGTAGAACCCTATTTACAACGGGGCGGGGATAGTTGCTACAAATATTTTACCTCTCTGGGGTCAAATAAAACGGCAAAAACAATCCCAGAGGGATTGAATGTTTGCAGAACCTTATTTACAACGTTG
>Ga0193722_1000204_pt1 | contig 13110 bp, 14 predicted proteins | sample H2m1metaG_FD_143044 | JGI IMG/M metagenome (GOLD analysis project Ga0193722, IMG submission 143044) | Soil microbial communities from a riparian zone of the East river system, Colorado, United States - H2m1 | ecosystem: Environmental > Terrestrial > Soil > Riparian zone | place: USA: East River...
AGGCCGCAGCGTTTCAGTGACGTGAGCTCGCGCCAGTTCGGCGAAAGGCTCGGCCGATACCACGCCGGCATTCAGGACGGAGACCGCGACCCGCGCCGTGACGATCGTCCAGCGCGAGCGCCCCGCTATGCCGAGATCCGTCGCCGGAACCTGGGTTCTGAACACGTCAACGAGACGAGGCTCATCCGGCCGCTCCGTGCTCTCTACTCTGAGAGCGCCACTCAACCGGTCGTAACTCGCGGACGTCTCGGCCAGAAGCGACGTGAACGTGAAGGCGCGCGCCGATCCAATGTAATCCCCAGTGCGCTCCCATTCGAAAAGTGCATAGCCGGAGTGTTGAGGATCTTCGAGGCGAACTGATGCGCTCTGCTTGCGTTGATCCGCGCCACCTCCGTCCGGATTTTCGGGCGATTTTACTCGCGCGTAACTGGTCTGGATCTCCGTCTGTCTCCACGGCACGAAGGTCACCCGGCCCGACCACGAATCCCAATAACGGTCTTGGTTGGGCGTGTCTCCGGGACCGGTAGGCTCGTCCCCGTTGAACGCCCCTGCCTCAAGGATCCAGGGGCCCGCTCGGAGCGCACCGATCGCAACTGCGCGCTCGAGGATCTGTGCGAGATGGTGGTTGATCGGGTACTTCTCGAACGGCCGGACCATCGGGTCGTCGGTACCAAACGGCGCGAAGCCTTTCCCGAGGGAAAGGGAAACGCCACTCGTCGCGCCCGCTCCGAATCGCTTCGCGGACGAGACCACAAGCTCATGGAGATATGTGTGGGGATGGCGACGATCGATGTAGCCCTCGCCGACAATGCCGGCGTTCAGCTCCCCTCTCTTGAGTGTAACTCCTTCGAGATTGAGCGTTCCCTTCAGTGATAGCAGCTCGCCCCACGGATTGAGCTGCGCCATCATCGCAGGCTGTGTGAGATAGCCTTCGGTGATCTCACGTCCACCGACTGCGGGTGATTCACGAGTCAGCACGCCGATCGCCTGCGCGCCTATCTCGAAAACTTTAGGCGCAGAGGAATCCATCTGTGCGCCGGACATCGCGGGGAGCAACAATGCGCACAATAAGCTCGCCCACGGCGGCCGGAGAGCTGTGAGCGTGCACAATACTCTTCCGCCGAGGCCAATTGAGGAAACGTATTTCAATGTGAGTGGCTAGCCGTGGAATGGTTCGGGGTGTAGACTGAGTGACGTCGGGGGCTGATCAACCTGTCAACCAAGAATTGCGGCACCGACAATTCGCATCCCGTTTAGTCGCAGTTTGCATTTCATTTCCAATATCGCACCGGGGATTTGAGCATGCTCGCTCGAACAAGATTCGCGACCCTGACAATTGCCGCCGGGACATCACTTGCGTTTGCCGGTCGCGTCGCCGGCGCACAGCAAGTTAGTCCTGCCGCCGCTGCGGTCGCTGCCGGCCCTGTGGTCAATGACGTCGCGCCTGATTTTACCCTGCAGGGCGCGGATCGGTACGGCCTTATCAAGACGCCTGTCAGACTTTCAGACTATCGTGGGCGCACGGTGGTCCTCGCCTTCTTTTATCAGGCGCGAACAAAAGGCTGAACCATCCAAATGGAGGCGTACCGTGATCAGTACGCCACGCTCTTCAACAACGGACGCAAAGTCACCGTGCTCGGCATCAGTGTGGATGCCGACACCGCGCTCGCGTCCTGGGCGCGGGACGAAGACTTCCCCGTTCTGTTCGCCAGCGACCCGGGAGGCAAAGTTGGCCAGGCATACGCCGCATACGATGCCAAGAACAAGCTGGACAACCGGTCTCTGTTCGTGGTGGCTCCCGATGGACGAATTGCGTACGTGACAAAACCGTTCAAGGTCCTCACTCCCTCCGCGTACACAGAACTTGCCGCCGTAGTGGACAGTCTCGCCCCTCCACCAAAACCGGATTCGACGAAATGACAAAGAGCCGCGGATAAATTCGCGGCTCTTTTTTTCATCGGGACTCGACCAGCCAGCGAGCGCAAGCGCTACATCGCCTTCTTGAGGGCCGCCTCGAGATCCTGTTTCCCGCCGAGACCCGTGTAGACCACTCGGCCATTCTTGTCGAGTACTACGATGTATGAAGTGGCTGGAGCGTCGAACGCCCCGGCAGCCTTTCCCTGAGCGTCATAGAACGTGTCATGGGGCTGCGGATTCGCCACGAGCCATCTGCGCACCCTCTCCGGCGACTGATTGATCGCCACCGCTAGTGCTACGAACTTCACACGCTTCCCGAATTTCTTTTCGGCTTCGAGCAGCGACGGCATCAGCTCCTTGCAGTTGGGGCACCACGTCGCCCAGAACTCGATCAGCATTGGCGTCTTGCCGATGTAGCTCCCGAGATCGACTGGCTTCCCGTCGAGAGACTGGACCGTAACCGCGGGCGCCTGGGCGCCGACCTCGATGCCGAGGTCCTGCGCGAGAACAGGCGTTGAGGTGAACGCTAGTGAGAGCAGCGGCAACATTATCTTCGGCGATCGGAACAGCGTTCGAACGGTCATTGGCTTTGGATTCTGGCGTCAGTGGTGGGACTCAGATGAGAAGAAGCCCCATCTGCACAAGGTAATACTCCGCAACTGCCAACATGATCAGCGCGAAGATGCGCTTGATCCAGACCATCCATTCGCCCGCCCTCGGCAAGCGCGCCACAGTACCGCTGAAGAGTCCGACCATTACCAGCAGAGTGCACATACCTAGTGAGAACACGAAGAGGTAGATGAATCCGAGCACGCCGCTTTTCGTCGCGGTGACCCAAGTGAGTACGGCTGCCATCACCGGCGCTGAGCATGGGGCGGCGACGAGTCCGGAAGCGGCGCCCATGACGAAAACGCCGTACAGGCTTCCTCCCTTGCCTGCTGTCGCCGCCCGAGTCAGAAGCCACGCAGGCACTCTCACTGGAATGACCTCGAGCATGGCGAGCGCCGCGATTATGAGAAGATTCGCCATCGCGAAGTACACCCACGGATTGGTGCTGACGGAACCGAAGAGCGTGCCCGTGAGGCCCGCGAACAAGCCGACTGACGCATACGCGAGTGAAAGGCCGAGCACGTAGGCAAACGTCAGTAACACGGTCTGGGCGCGCGGGCGGGGGGCCTCTCCGACTGCGCTTCCTCCCACTATCGCGGCCGTGATCGGAATCATCGGGTAGATGCACGGGGCGAGACTCGTCAGCACGCCCGCGATAAACAGTATCGGAAGCGCGGTGAGCGGACTGGATGAGAGTTGTGTCGATATGTGTGTGAAATCCACGGTTGCCCTGAATGCAGAAGAGGGATGCTATTTGGGAGCATCCCTCTTTGCAATCACTCGGAGCCGACCGACCGCTACTTCTTCGTCAACAGCTCCTCGAACAGGTCGAGCGCGCGCGGGTCATTGGATTGCCCCAACCAGAACAGGGCCTTCTTCCGTATTTCCGGATCCTTGTTCGTTCGCGCAACGGCGATGAGCGCGGGGACGCCTTCATCGCGAGGGCGTTGCGACAATGCGAACACGGCCTGCTCGCGGACCTCGCGGTCCACGCTATTGTCGAGAACAAGCGAATTGAGATTCGCTGTCGCCGCGTCTCCCGCCGCCTGGCCAACCCAGAACACGGACTGTGTCCGCGTGCTTCTCGGCAAATCAGGATTGCGCGCGATCTTGATCAGCGCCGGCCAAATGTCCGCGCTGTCTGCGATCGTGGCCGGGAAGATTGCCTTTTCGCCCATGCTGCCCTTCTCGCTCTGGGCAATCGAGACCAGATAGTTCGCTGCTTCACCGGCGGGCACGGTGCCGAGATCGACGACGTTAGCGGCAGCCGGCCGCCAGCGGCCGCCGACATAGAACCGGAGATCAGTCAGCTCGCCGTTGCGCCGGTCGAGCACGACACGGGCGGGTCCATGGCTGCAATCAGTTTCCCACTCGACGTCGCGCGACGAATTCCAGTTGTTGCCCCACGTCGTCCTGCCTCCACCGTTCGAATGTGAGATCGAGTTGCCACTGCCGCAGATCTCTGGCTTCGCGGCGAATGTCATGCGTACCGTGCCGTTCGAGACACGCGCCACTCTGCTGGCGATACTCTGCGCGGGCGTGGCTTCCACGGCGCCGGCCAGAGCTGCGAGGACGACGGCAGTCGTCCCCGCGAGCGATGTAATTCTGAAAGTTGTCATCGGTTGATCAGGTCAATGAGGAACTGTTGCACGCGAGGGTCGCGCGACTGGCCGAGCCAGAAGATTGCCTTCTTCCGCAGCTCCGGATCCTTCTCGTTCTTCGCGATATCGAACAGCTTGTCTATCGCGGTTCGGTCGCTCTGCCGCTGCGACAAGGCGAAGATGATCGCCTCGCGCATCTCGCTGTCACTCATGCGATCGTAGAGCTGGGCTATTTCCGATATTGCGACGCCCGATTGTCCGGCCCAGAAGAGAGCCTTCTTGCGTAGCTCGATGTCTTCCTTCGGATTGACCGCGATGTTCATCAGCCATTGCTCGTTACCTGCTCCCTTCTGTTGCGACAATGAGAACAGAATCTTTTCCTTCAGATCCTCATTGGTGAGCCGGGAGTAGAGAGTGCGCAGAAACTCCGTGTTGTCCTTCGAGTGATTCTGGCCAAGCCAGAAGATCGCTTTCTCACGGAGATCGCTGTTCTCGGTCTCGCGCGTCGCGAAGTCCCGGAGAGCTTGCTGCGCCCTCGGCTCGTTCTGCTGGGAAAGCGAAAACAGGGCCTTCTCTTTGATGTTCTCGTCGCCGCTGCCCTTGAGAATTTCCTCAAGAAGGCCTGTAGACCCCGGCACCTGCGACAGCCAGAACACGGCCTGCTCACGGGTTTCCTGATCGGGGTCGCTGCGCGCGACACTCATTAGAATGTTCGCGGTCTGGTCCGTGCGCTTCTGCGATACCAGGAACACTGCCTTCCGCCGCAAAGCCACAGAGCAGGGATCACGGCGCGCCAGAACCTGTTGCAGAATCGGCATCGCGCGCTCGGCGTCCATCTGGAGCAGCGCATTAAGCGCAGCGATGCGGTCGTCGCTGTCTTCGTCGGCATCCGGGGAGCAGTTGCGTCCCTGCGATCCCGCTCTCGTCACAATGTCGCTGCCACCGCGCGCTGTACTGTCGATGGACATGGCGCAGGATTCGTCTCCTCGTTTAGCCAACTCCCCGCACACGCGCGTCAGCAAACTCGCGCCATCGCTCTTTGCCATCGCGGGAAAACGGGCCTTCAACTGGTTCAACCGTTCGCGGGCGGCGTTCAGGTCACCGCTACGGTAGAGGGCGAACGCCTCGTAGTAGAGCGCTTGTCCGGATGTTGTGTATGCCGATTGTGGATAGCGTTCGGGGATTGAGTGAAATACCTCGGCGGCACGCTTGTAGTCGCCGCGCGAGAGCGCCTCGCGCGCCACGCGATACAAAGAATCCGCGGGATCCGCTTTCGCCCACGGCTCGGGCAGAAGCGGATTGACCTGCTGGTCGAGTGCGGTGAACGCCGCGCTCAATTGTGCGTCCGCGCCAGCCAGCGCGAGCGGAGCAACGTTGGAGTTGAACGAATCGTGGCCGGTCGGAGCCTGGCTGGCTCCGAACGCCGAGGAAATTATTGCTGCTGCCGTGAGTAGTGTTCTCATTGTCATTGAAGTGGTCTCAGCTACCGCGCTGCGAGCCCGCGGGAATCGCGGTGCGCAGCCTCGTCATTACGTGATCCTGCCGCAACGTCTTCTCTATCATCTCGCGATCCTGCGGCGTGCTTCCGGGCGATAGCTGGACGATCTGCACGAGCACGAGCTCGAGATCTTCCAGCAGCGGACGACGCTGCGGATCGTTGGCGACGGGAGAATCCAGTAACAGCCGGGTGTTGCTCAAAAGCTGACGCGCCCAAGATCCGAGCTGCGCGTCCATTTGCTGATCTGCCATCGTGCGCGTCCTGAACGAAGTCAGAAGCGCTTCCGCTTCACTGAGGTGGCGAACCGTAGTGATCTGATAGGCGGAATTGCCAGTGTTGGAAGTGGAGTTGGAAGTGGAATTGAGGGAGGGTGCAGCCACCGCAACCTGTTCGTCATTCCCGTCAGGTCGACGAAGCCCGCCAATCCGAAGCGGCGCGTGTGGGGGCGAGGCTTCGCCTCCTCCGCCACCAAACTTCTGGGTCGATGCAACCCCGTTCGTAGCTCCAGGTATTACCGTGTCGGGTGTCCCGCCGACGGCATTAGAACCAGAGCCCGCCTTTGGCAGACCAGCAACCGCATTCGGCGCATTCGAGCGAGCACTCCACCTCCCGAGTCCGACCCCCGTCGCGAGCAGGAGGACTGCCGCCGCCGCGGCACCGATCCAGATCCGCGAACCGAAGCGCCGAGCAGGCGTTTCGCTTGGTAACGAACCTCCGCCGTATATGACACGGGGTCCCGCGGCACGCTGCGCCTGGATCGCGCTCCACATGTCGTCGCGGGGAGTACGAGCAGGTGGCGGGTTGTAGCTCTGCGCCGCCTTCTTGAGGAATTCCTCGAAATTGTCTTCAGTCATGACGCCCACTCCGGTGCAAAATCGGCCAATGCGACGCGCAGCTTGCTTCGAGCCTGGAAGAGATGAGACTTCGACGTTCCAATAGGAATGTTGAGCGTCCCGCTGATCTCCTCGTGGGTATAGCCTTCTACGTCGTGCATCACGAATACCGTCCTGTATTTGTCCGCCAGCGAGTCGATCGCCCTCGCTAATCTCTCTTTCAGATCGGGATCGGCCTCAATGCGGGTCGATCCCACCGTCAGTCCTTCTTCTATCGGCGCTTCACGATTTCGCTGTCGCTTGGTTTTTCTCAACCCGTTGAGCGCCACTGAAACGCCGATCGAGTGAAGCCAGGTTGAAAGCGACGACTCGCCGCGAAAACTCCCAATCTTTTCAAATGCACGGATGAAGGTCGCCTGGGTGAAATCCCGCGCCAGCTCGTCCTCACCTGCCAGACGAAACGCCAGGCGGTAAATGCGATCGACATACATCTCGTATAGCTCACGCTCAGCGGCAGCATCGCCGGCAACCACCCGCGTGATGAGTTGGATATCGTTCACCGAGCTCCGAGACTCGTAGGCAACCATTTGCATTGTCGACCTTCTGACAACGGTTGCTCGGAAAGGGTTGAGCTCGAGCTTCGGAGTAGAGTTCGGGGCGACTGGGAGGCACCCACAGAACCGAAGCGGGGAGCGGTAGGCTTGCAGCTTATAGCTAAGAGCTTTTCCGGCGGCGTAAAGAGCCCGCCTTAGCAGCCTCTCCCCAGACGTATAACGCCTGTATGAAGGCTGCGAGCCTACTAGCTTTGGTCTGCCGGAAGCTCCCTGCTTCAGTTATGTGGATGTCCGACAAAGCAAGACCATCCAGACCCGGAGACTTGTGAAGTTCACCCAGCTAGGAAATAGCGGACTCGTCATCTCGCGGATCTGTCTCGGCTGCATGACCTATGGAACGCCAAAATGGCGTCCCTGGGTTCTCGACGAGGTGGACGCGCGGCCGTTCTACAAGAAAGCGCTCGAGCTCGGGGTCAACTTCTTCGACACCGCCGACATGTATTCGGTGGGCGTCAGCGAGGAAGTAACAGGCCGTGCCCTCAGGGAGATGGCCAACATGGACGAGATCGTACTCGCGACCAAAGTGCATTTCCCAATGGGCGACGGTCCGAACATGAGTGGAATCTCGCGCAAGCACATCGTGCAGGGCTGTGAGGCAAGTCTGAGACGACTGGGCGTCGAGACAATCGACCTCTATCAGATTCATCGCTTCAAGGGGACTGCTCCCATCGAGGAAACCCTGGCGGCGCTCGACCACCTCGTGCACCAGGGCAAAGTGCGGTACATCGGAGCAAGCTCGGGCTACGCATGGGAGTTGGCGCGAGCGCTCAGCATTTCCGAGCGACGCGGATGGGCGCGCTTCATCTCGATGCAGGATCACTACAACCTCGTGTACCGCGAGGAAGAGCGCGAAATGATTCCCCTCTGTCTAGAAGAGGGCCTGGGACTCATACCGTGGTCGCCGCTCGCGCGGGGACGACTCGCGCGCACCACGCCGTCTCCAACGCAGGGAACGACTCGAGCCGACAACGATCCATATGCCGTCGACCTTTACGACTCTCCGTCGGACTTGAACGTGATAGAGGCCGTGCGCGGAGTCGCGAAGGAGCTGGGCATTCAGCCTTCCGAAGTGGCTCTCGCGTGGCTGCTTCAGAAGCCCGGCGTCGCCGCGCCGATCGTGGGCGCTACCAAGATCGAGCATTTGGAAAGCGCCGTTCGAGCATTGGATGTCGTGCTGACCGAAGAGCAGATCCGAACGGTCGAAGCTCCCTATCAACCGCATGCTGTGCGCGGTATCTAGTCAGGCGAAGCGCTCACCGTCGCCAGCATCGAGGGCCTGAATCGTGCCCGAGGATTGACAATCGAAGCCCAGAGGGGACCGATGGCCGACCCAGCGCACCCCGATATCTCACGCCAATCGCCGTGGCGGCAGCTGGGCCGTGCACTTCTGCTCCGATGTCCCAACTGTGGTCACGGAGGCCTGTTCACTGGATTTTTCAAGGTGAAGGAGAGATGTCCGAACTGCGGGATCCTCCTCGAGCGCGGCGAGTCGGACTACTTCCTGGGCGCATACACGCTCAACCTGATCGCCGTCGAAGTATTGCTCGCGCTCGGATTTGTGGTCGTGATGTACGCGACCTGGCCCAAGCCGCCGTGGGACGCTCTGGAATACGGCGGAGTCGTGCTGTCCATTGTGGGTGCCATCCTTTGTTATCCGTTCGCGAAGACAATCTGGCTGGCGGTCGACTTGATTTTCAGACCGCCGCATCGCGAAGACTTCATCACTCGTGTCAAGTAGCCTGACTACTCTCCGGCGGGATAATTCTCGGATGGAGATGGAAGCTGTGCGACATTGACGTCAATCGGCAATCTCACGCCGTTGTGGGTCTCCACGACGTCGAGCACACCTTGCCAGACCTGCGCGAACGCGTGGCCGACCTCTGTGGGTGCCTTGTCGATCGAAAAGCCGCGCTCACTCGCGATCCAGAATGGCGGATCGTTCGAGACACCTGCAGCGGCGAGCACCTGCTTCACATCGCGATATATGAGATCCGCGTTGAAGCTGTGAGCGTAGTACGCCGGGCGGAAGCGTCCGTCCTCGACCACTCGCTTTGTCCACGCTTCGTAATAGTCGCGCATTGCCTTCGGCACCGACTCCATCCGCTCGATATCCAGGAAGATGACCGTGCCGTTCGCGAAACCCTCGGCCGCTGTCTTCGCTATCGCATCGTTGGCGTCGGAAGTTCCGCGGGCCGCGCTAACGAGCTGTGTCGAGCAGCTTGAGCCGGGAGACGCTCGTAGTGACACGAGGACTTTGACAGGGACGCGCTTGTTCACGTAGCTCACTACCCGCTTGCCGTTGCGTGTCTTGACCTGGCGAACACGCTTCGTGATGTAGCGAGTGACGGCGACTTTTTGTCCCGGGGTCCGTCCCCAGGTCTGCTGACCCACGTAAATGACAGCCATGCCCCAACCCATGTCGGAGAGTGTTTCTCGCTTTCCCTCCCACGAGGAGTCGCTATGGCAGGGCGCCGACAAATAGTAGCCGACCCACCGGTATGGCTTGTCCGCCGTTAGCCAGGCGTGCATCGCATCGTCGCCAGGATACGCGAAAGTATCGAAGCCCAGGTGGGGCCCATCTGAGAGGTTCCCAGCGATATTGGCCGAAGCGGTCTCGACGGCGTCGCCGATCGAGTTAACGGTGGGCGGCCGAAGCGCCGAGCCAGTGCTGACAATGAGTCCAGCGGTCACCAAAGCCAGGATCGAGCGCCATTCAATTTTTGGCATTTCGTGTCTCCAGGCTTTAGAGGTGGGAGGGCGCTAGCGGTGAGTGGCCATGAGCTAGCGAGCGTCCCGAGCGAGACTCTCGCCGAACAGATGTTAGACCCAAATAACGCCCCCGGCGTTAACGGCCAGAGTCAACGATTTCGCAATCGTATCACCATTCGGCGGTCGGGGGTCGTCGATGGGCCGATTTTGTCATACCCGGTCAACCCAGATCGTTCCTCTGACCTCAGGCCTTGTCCGAGAAAGGTGACAATAGGATGTTTACGGCTGAGGCTTGCTCGTCTAACACATTGCAGGACAAGGATTTAACGTATTGGCATGGCTTGGTCCCCCTAATGCCATTGTAAGGCCCAACCTCTTCAGTGGAGTCGCTTATGCACCTGCGACGCTTGATAGGTCTCTCTGGAGTCCTATCATATCTGGCAGTACCCGTGGGCTTATTGGCCCAGGTGGCCGGCGGGGTCGAGTTCTATGGAGCCCTCGACAACGCAGCCCCGATTACCCGCACGATCGGGGGTCTCGCCCTCAGTATGGGCACACCATTCGTCGGGATTCGAGGAAGTGGCGGGCTGGGAATTTCCTCGCTGACGACGCAGTCTACCGGGATCAACCAGAGCCCTTCAGACTTGGTCTGGGCGACCAACGCCGATCTCATATTCGGACCCGTCAATGCCAGACTCGGCGAAGGCATCATGCCCTACGCATTTGGTGGGCTCGGACTCGAGAGCAGTGCACAGCCCTCTTCTTTCACCGACGCCATCCGAACCTGGAGTTACGGGGGTGGAGTTCAGCTCGCACTCGGTCGACTGCTGTCGATCAATGGTGAAGCCCGATCCCGTCATTTGGCCGCGCCGGCAACGGTGGTCGATTCCCAATTCGTTCGCGGGATCGAGTATCGCGTGGGAATTGGAATTCATTTCGGAGGTGGCCGATCTCGTTCAACGGTCTATTCCAGACGCACCGCCGATATTCCCCCCAGCGCCCCCCTGCCAAGCCGGACGTCACGCACGACCTGGCCCGTCAGCACAACCACCTCTGCGAGCGGAGCCGCTCGCAGAGTAGTGCCGACCGCGGAACAGTACATCGGCGTGCCGTATAAGTACGGAGGAACATCGCCGCGAACAGGATTCGATTGCTCGGGCTTCGTTCAGTACGTGTACAGAATTCAGGGAGTTGATCTGCCGCGCACGTCGCGCCAGATGGCGGGAGCAGGAATCGCTGTTGAACCATCGACTCGCTCCCTCGTTGTTGGCGACTTGATGCTATTCGAGCAGGGTGGCCGGATAAGTCACGTTGCCATCTACGCGGGAAATGGAAGATTCATTCACTCCTCGTCGAGCGGAAGCGGCGTCCGCTATGACGATCTCGCAACCCACCGGGGCAGATGGTTTGCGGACCATATGGTTGCCGCTCGAAGGGTAACGGGTGACGGTCGCATATTTGGCAATGCATTCGCGGGCGGAGCAGCAATCGCCTTCGATCACCTGGATCCACCCGACAGCGCGCCTCCCCCATCAAGATGATCAAGCGAAAGGATCGCTCGCCGCTCGCCGGCGACGTTGAAAGATCGCACCCGACCGTCGCCGACTCGATCGGCGACGAGTTGGGGATTCTGCACCGGGACTAGCCTAGCTCGGCTCCGGCTTCCGCCGATGGCGCCTGCGAGATTCGTTGTGCGCGGTCGGCCGCACAATCTCTTCGGGAAGCGCGGAGTCATCGCCTGCTCCCAGCCATCTCAATACACTTTCGATTGCAGCGTCGTCGGTAAGCCGAGTCCGTACCCGTGCAGGCGTAATTCCAAAAACGCTGACCCAGTGGTCTGAGAAAATGCGCGCCGTCTTGTAGCCCAACTTGATCGAGACATCCAGAACGGAGTAGCCCGGGTCGCGGAGATAACCGAAGCCGCGCAGGACCTTGGCGGCAATGAGCAGTCGCTTCGGAGAGCCCAGCTGCGCGTTGTCCAGGTTGCGATAAACGCTCACTATAGCAATGCCCGCCTCCATCCCGAGATCGAGAGCGCTCGTATACCGGTGGGGTTGATCGAAGAGATTTTCCACGGCCACTGAAAGCTGTCGCGGAAGCAGCCCCAATCGATCCCGCAACGCTTCGATGACATCGTGGGTCAGCGCATTTCCCTCGACCCGCTCGACGCGTTCACGAAAGCCATCCGGCTCATCGTCGAAATGGTGAAGGACGACCTCCTTCAATCCGAGACGCCCTAACTGGGCGACTGCGTTGAACTGAGGCGCGTGGAGGGTGACGTATGCGATCAGGGGAAGCGATGGGTATCGCTTGAGCAGTCCAGCGACCGCGCTGACGTTCATGAGACCATCCGCGGTCGGGTCGAGAATCACGACGCTGATCGGCTTTCGGCGGATGATGGATTCGAGCTCTTGCCACGACGAGGCGACAAAAAACTCAGGCTCATCAGCAAGGACGTGCCTTACATGGGTGAGCAGCCGCGATGGGAGAAACGCCGCAACACTCAAATGGCGATCGCGCTCATGATCCTAGGAAACTGGTGGGAAAGTCTCCGCGGCGCGAGGGCAAATGATAAGAAAAGTGCTGTTTTTGGTAGGAAACAGGCATTTTCTGATAAGAAAACGACATTTCGGCGTTTCCAACTCGGGGTACGTTTGGCCTGTTCAGTTCCCCCGGCCAGTCCCCTCTTTTTTATCAGGAGCTCTTCCATGACCCGCAACAGACTCTTCGCCGCTATCGCCATCGTCTCGGCCGTCGTTCTCACGGCTTGTTCGGACATGACCGCACCCAAGAACGATGCGCCGTGCCCGGTTATCAGTGGCTCCTCGGTTTGCTCTGGGCATTAAGCGGATTGGGGGCTGCCCGTAAGCAATTTACGCGGCAGCCACCGCCGTCTTGCGTAGGTCGGACATCGCGCGAACCACGGCACTGACCTCCTCGGGAACCCATGTAGGAGGTGCAACAAAAGGTTTCGTCGAAGGCGGAATTCTGCGAATAGCGGCAAGTGCGGCCTGCGCCTTGAACGAGACCTGGTGGATCAAATTGGCGTCAGCGAACGAAATCGCCTCTTTCAGCGACTCTTGAGCCGCTTCGAGACGGCCGAGGCGACTCATGCCCTCGCCAAGGTAAAGGAGATAGTGCGCGCGGTACCATGGACCGAGAGCTACCTGAGCCAGCTGTCGAGCATAGCCATCGAACGCTTCGGGCATATCATCCATGCCGGCCAATTCCATCAAGTTGATGGTTGCCTGCCCGCGAACCATTTTCGATTGAGCTGTCGCCGCGAGCACCAAGTGGGTATCGCGTGCGGCATCGTGTAGGCCGAGCAT
>Ga0193722_1000205_pt1 | contig 13092 bp, 12 predicted proteins | sample H2m1metaG_FD_143044 | JGI IMG/M metagenome (GOLD analysis project Ga0193722, IMG submission 143044) | Soil microbial communities from a riparian zone of the East river system, Colorado, United States - H2m1 | ecosystem: Environmental > Terrestrial > Soil > Riparian zone | place: USA: East River...
TGCCGTGAGCGCCGCGTTGTTCTTCACATCGTCGAAGCTGAGCTTGTCGTAGGTGTCGCGATTGGTGTGCCAGGTGTAGCGGCCATAGTCCCAGTCGCCCGAGCCGAGGCCGAATCCCGGCGCCCCACACGTGACGAAGGCTGCGTGATCGGTGCCGCCGCCGCCCGGATTGCCCGGAAACGCGAATTTGATGTTGCGGGTGATGTCGGCCGGCACGCGTGCGAGGTAGCGTGCGAGACTCGCGGCCGCGTCGGGGAATCCGGACGCGTTCATGCTCTCGATCCGTCCCGTCCCGTTGTCCTGATTGAACAGCGCCTGCAGCCCGCTCACGACTTCCGGGTGGTCTTTCACGAATCCGCGCGAGCCGTTCAGTCCCTGTTCTTCGCCGCTCCAGTGCCCCACGAGAATCGTGCGCCGCGGATTTGGATATACGAGCTTCAGGATCCGCATCGCTTCGAGCATCGTAATCGTGCCGGTGCCGTTGTCGGTCGCGCCCGAGCCGCCGTCCCACGAGTCGAAGTGCGCCGAGAGCATCACGTATTCGTTGGGGAGCTGGCTGCCCTTGATCTCACCCACCACGTTGAACACGGGCACCTCGCCGAGTGCCTGCGACTCGGCGGTTACTTCGATTATCGGGGCCTGTTTGTTCTCCGCGAGCCGGTACAGCAGACCGTAATCCTCACACGCGACGTCGAGGACCGGCGCGCGGTCGGTGAATGCGGAAAAGATTTTCTGCACGCCCCAGCCTTGCGACCACAGGCTCCCAATGATTCCGGCTGCACCTGCCGCTTCCAGGCGTCGAGTGAGCCCAGCGGCTCCGGCGACGCCCCCGCCGGTGACGTAGCCCGTCCGTTGGAGGCGTTGTTGCCACGCCTGCTGTGCCGCGGTGCGGCGCGCCTTCATCGAATCGGCCGTGCTCTGCGTCGCCCATTTTTCCCAGCTGTCGTCCGGCCGGCAGGTCGGCTGCGCCATTGAGATCAGCACGAACTTGCCTTTGGCCTGCGGCAGCCATGCGACGAACGCCGCGCTATCAGCGAAATCGGGAAGGAGTACAACTGCAGCGCGCAGCGGGCGCCCGCGTGGCGTCGGCGGACTCCAGGCCAGGGCTGTGCCTTCGAGTGTGCGCGCGCGCGGCGCGACGAGGTCGATGTGCGTCTGGCCGCGGCGCCAGCTACGCCACGTGCCGTACTGTTCTTTGCGCGCCGTGATACCCAATGCCGTGTACGTCACGATCATCCAGTTCTGCGCCGCCGTCATGCCGGGCGACGCGGTCAGGCGCGGCCCGAGGGAGTCGAACAGGACTTGAGCGAACCGGGGGAGCTGGGAGCTGTCGTTCTCGATCTCCCAGATGCGGCGCAGGACGGGATCGTCGACGGCGAAGCCCGTCGGCTGGCCGAAGCCCTGGGCGTGGACGGCGGTGGTCGCGAGGACGGCGAAAACAATCGTGGCGGGCAGGGTGCGTCGCACGGTGCAACTCCTCGATGGTCGAGTGAGAGAGAAAGTTTACTCTGGGTGCGGAGGGTTCGACAACCGAATGCGGTAACGGACTTCGGGCACGGTGGTTTGGGGATACATCTTTCTCCCGCCGTCGAGCCGAAAACCGCGCTTCTCGTAGAACTGGCGCGCCCTGGTGTTTCCCTCCAAGACCCAGAGTGTTACTTCGGCGATTCCACGCTGCCGAAACTCCTTGAACACAAGCTCGAGCAGCGCGCGCCCGTAGCCAAGCCCGCGCAGCTGGGGCAGCACGTGCAGCGACGTGATGTGGCCAACCCGCTGCGGATCATCGTCAGGATCTTTCGTGCGAATCATCTGGCAGAACGCAACGCCCGCACGGTTCGCTTCAATGAGGAAGATGGGCCATTCCCGATCGGCAATCCGCTCCGCCCAGAGCGCGGTTCGGTACTTCAGGTCCGTTCGCGCGATCACATCGTCGGGCATGATGCCGCGGTAGGCCACTCTCCACGATGCGACATGGATGCGTGCGACGGTCTCGGTGTCGGCGCCAAGCGCCCGGCGGACCCGCGGAATTCGCCGTGATCGCTGTTCATGCGCCAATCCAGTGGCCAGACAGGTCAGGATTCCACCGAGGAAGAAGAGGTTCGCGCTCACGACGAAACACGCGGCGAAGAGCATGGCGAACGAAATGAACTCAATCGCCGACAGATGCAGGATCAGCCACCGACTGTGCCGGAGGTGCCCTTCGGTCGCGCCGGGAGTCCGCAGGGCACGAAAGAAGAGGATGTTGCGCACGTGCCGGAAGTGTACCGCCACTTCGCGAACAACAACACAAGCATTGAGAGCAAGAGATACCAGAGGAACGTCGGACTGACCAAACGCAGTGCATCGACGTCGGCGCGAAAGGCCGGCGTCAGCTCATAGCTGCCCCCCTCATCGATCAACGCCGCGGCCTTCTCTGTGCGGAGTGTGGCGCCCCATATCGTCAGGTAGTAGTCCGAGACGTACAGCACGACCCAGATCGCCAGCGCGATCCACGGCGTCTCCGTGAGGTATCGGTCGATCATCCGATGCGCGCCTCCCATTCCTCGAGCGAGCGCGGCCAATCGGCCTTGAGCAGTCGGGACAACGAGCGATCGGCGAGCACGCGCCCGCCCGTCTGACACGTCGCACAATAGTTCGCTTCATTGGCGGCGTAGCGAATGCGTTGAATGGGAGATCCACAGACGGGGCAGGGCTGTTTGTACCGGCCGTGCACCGCCATGCCTTCCTTGAACGCGCTCACTTTCTCGGGGAACTCATCGCCCGCGTCGGCGCGGAGCCGCTCGATCCAGGCCTTCGTGGTGGATCGCGTGGCCTGATAGAGTCGCGCGATCTCTTCGTCGCTCAGTTTTCCCGTGAGTTGAAAAAGCGAGAGCTTCGCGGCGTGCAGAATCTCGTCGGATAGCCAGTTGCCGATGCCGTCGAACAGATGCGGATCGGTGAGCGCGCGCTTTAGCGTGTGCGATTGGGATTGAAGCCTGGCTTTGAATGCTGCGAGATTTGACGTCAGCACGTCGAGGCCGCCGGGATCGTGCGCCGCGAGCCCCGCGTCGCCGGCGACGACGTACAGCGATGCCCGCTTCTTGGAGCTCGCCTCGGTGAGCAACAGGGTGCCGGTGGGAAAGTCGAATGACGCGAGACCCACCTTGGCCGGAGACTTTGTGCCCTCGGGTCGCCATTTGAACCGGCCGGCGACCATGAGATGGAAGACGAGAAAGATCTGTCCTTCCATCTCCCACACGATCCGCTTCCCGATGCGCCGCAAGCCCACGACCTTGCGGCCTTCCGCGGCCGACAGCGGCGGGTCGACGCTGCGCAGCAGGGAGGGACTGACGATGCGCGCGCGCTCGAGGGGCTGACCCACGATGCGTGGGGCCAGCGCGTCGAGATAGATCGTGATGTCGGGAAGCTCCGGCATCCTGCGCTACCAGTGCCCTCGCATCTTCGTGGTATCTCCGAGATACGCGTACTGCAGCTTGGACATGTAGAGATTCGCGGCGTCCATCAGGTCGCGCGGTGTGACCCAGCGCAGCCGTTTCATGAATTCGCCACCGCGTTGGTAGCTGCCAAGGTACAGCTCAGCGCGCGCGAGAGACTCCGCCTGGTCCGCGGCCGTCGCGTTGGCCACGAGGTACTCGAACGTATAGCTGTTCAGAAAGCGGTTGAGGGTGAAATTATCCATCGGGTACGCCTGCAACACTCGCACGGCATCCCGCATGAGCGGCAGCACTTGGTCCGGTTTCGACGTGCTCGCATACGCGCCGCCGATCGGAACCGCGCCATCGATGAATTGGGCGTAGGCGGCGTACGAAAGGCTGTGCTGCACGCGAATCGAATAGTTCAGCTGCGATGAGAGCAGCGCGGTGGCGACGCGGAACGACCAATACGTCCGCTCGGTGGGCGCCGGGCCGGTGAAGAAGCACAGGATGTAATTGGTGGGGATCTGCCGATGCTCCACGAGCCACCGCGCCGGGATTTTGGGCGCGGGCGGCGGCTGCGTCCACCGGTAATTGCCCCGCGGCAGCTTGACCAGAGTGGCCGCAACGAGTGACTCGGCATGTGCGCGCTCGACGTTGCCGACGATGACGAGCAGCAAGCGTGACGTGACGATTTGCTCACGCCCGTACGCGCGCACTTGCTCCGCCGTGATGCCGCGCAGTGACGCTTCGGTCCCTGCGGGGTCCAGCGAATAGGGGTGACCCGGGAACATCGATTGGTTCGCGATCACATGAATGCGCTCATCGGGATCGGTGTAGCGGGCGTGCGCCTGGGTAATAAGCCGATTGCGTGCCTGACCGATCGCCTGATCCACCAGCGCTGGCTTCGTCACCCGCTGCGCCAGCACATCCCACGCGGCGTCGAAGTCCTGCGCCAGCCCGGTGAATCCGAGCACCGACCAATCCGCGTCGGTCTCGATCTGAACCGCGCTGCCCGTCCGCCCCATCGCCCGCAACACCTGCTCCCCGGGGTAGCGCTCGGTGCCATAGCCTGTCGCGTCGAGCCAGAGCGCTTCGATGCCCGCCGTCGCGTCCGTGATCTGGCGTGTGCCGCCGAGGAAGTAGAGACGGGCGGCCACGATGTCGGTGGAGCGATTGACGCGTTGGATGACGTGGAGACCCTCCACGTCGTACGACAGCGTGAGCGTGTCCGGAGCGGCCGTCTGGACGACCAGCAGGAGCGCGAGCGAGAAGCACATCATGGGCTCCGGGCTCCTTGCCGCAGCCAATCGCCCATGTCCGCGGCAACGTCGGGGGGCGCGAGCACCCCGATGGCGCGCGGCGTATGCACCACGTACGTGCGCGCGAAGCGGCGGAGCGAGTCGGCAGTCTGAGTCGCCAAGCGATCGTGGTAGGTCATGTAATAATCCATCCCCGTCGCACTCCACCAAAAGGCGATGCCGGGCGCGAGCGATGCCGTGCGCTCCCGGCCCAACGCGCCGGCGACCTGCCGGTGCTTTCGGGCGATGGCGAGATCGTCATCCGTGACGCCGTCGAGCAAATCGAGATTTTGCAACTCCCCGATCAGCGCGAGGAGGGCTTTTTTGGCGTTCTCGGACCTGCTCGTGCCGCGGAATTCGATCGGACCCGTGTGATTGAGCGTGACGTACTGCCCAGACACGGACTCGAACGGCCCGAACGTCACGAGCCGGCGCTGAAACGCCGAGCTGGGATCGTTGAACACGTCGAAGAGCACATCGGCCGCATAGGTTGCACCTGGATCGGTCCCGACGCTCGGCCCATCGAGCGCGACGACGATCGTGACGTCCAGCACGTCCTTGGCCACCATTACCGCGGTCGTCCGCTCGAGCGGGGGCATGGTCGGAATGGGCCGATCCGCGAACGGGTTCGGCGCGGACTTCCAATCGCCGAATTTCTCCGCCGCGACCGTGAAGATTCGTTCGGGATCGACGTCGCCGGTGACGATCAAGGCCGCATTATTCGGCACGTAGTAGCGGGCGTAGGTCGTCTTGAGGCGGTCGAGCGAAATCCCCTGGAGGGAGGCTGAGTCACCGCCGATATCCTTGCGGTGCCATGCGCTCCCCCAGAGCGTGCGTTGGACCTGCTGCTCCAGGTCGCCTTCCGGATCCGAGATGCGGCGCTGCAGCTCGTCGAGCACCACCTTGCGCTCGGCGTTGAGGTCTCCACTGGAGAATCGCGCCTTCATGACCAGGTCGGCGAGCAGACCGATCGCGGGCACGACGTTTTCGGATGGCACCATCACGTAATAGTCCACGACCTCCGCGGATGTCTCGCCGTTCGATGCACCGTTCAGTTTGGTCGTCTCGATGTCAAAGGCCTCCGGGTTCCTCCGGAAGGAGTGGAAGAGCAGGTGCTCATAGAGATGTGCGAGGCCGGCGTCGCCCGAGTCTTGCGTGAACGCCCCGTTGTGCACCGCCACAAGTGCGGTGGCCAGTGGGACGGCCGAATTCTGGACGACGATGATTTCGAGGCCATTCGGCAGCGTCTTCCGCCGGACGGTGCTGTCGAGGCTCGACTGCAGCGCGGCACTGACGCAGAGCGGAATGAGCAAGTGAGAGAGCATCGATAGTGGCTACGAGAATACCTGCAGCGCCACCTCCACCCGCCCGAACGGCGCACTCACCTGCACACCCTGCACCATCTCCTTGACCCGGGTGAACATGTCGCGCGCGATCGCCACGCCCTCCGCGAGCGCCGCTTCCTTTCCTTTTTCCTGCGCCTTCCGCATGCGCTGCAGTACTTCCTCGGGCACCGACACCCCCGGCACCTCGTTCGCGAGAAACTCGGCGTTCCGCAGGTTTATGAGCGGCCAGATCCCTGCCACGATCGGGGTCTTGAACTGCTCGACGCGCTTCAAGAACGCCTGGAGCTGGCGCTCGTCGAACACCGGCTGCGTGACCGCGAACTCCGCTCCCGCGTCCACTTTCCAGGCGAACCGTGACAGCTCGCGGTCCAGATCGACGGCGCCGGGATTCACGCCCACGCCGATCGCCCACCTGGTCGCGCCGCCGAGCGGGTTGTTGCCGGGATCGAGTCCCTGATTCAGCCGATAGACGAGGTTCGTGAGACCGATCGAGTCGATGTCGAACACCGCCGTCGCTTCCGGATAGGGCCCCATCTTCGGCGGATCGCCGGTGATGATCAGAATGTTGCGCAGCCCAGCCGCATGTGCCCCCAGGATGTCGGACAGCATGCCGAGCAGGTTGCGATCGCGGCAGCAGTAGTGAATGACGGTCTCGATCCCGACTTCGCGCTCGATCAACAACGCCGACGGCAGCACGCCCATGCGGCTCTGCGCGCGCGGGCCGTCGGGGACGTTGACGGCGTCGACGCCCGCGGCTTTCAGCGCGCGGCACTGCTCGAGCATCGGTTTCGGGTCGATGCCCTTCGGCGGCACGATTTCGACGCTCGTGACGAGCTCGCCGCGCGCCAGCTTCGCGCCCCAGCGCGACTTCTCGACGAGCGGCACCGGCGTCACATCGGGCGGCGCCTGGATCTGGGTGCGGGAGACCACGACGCTCGGCTGGCGCGGCACGACGCTCGCGATGTAATCGCGGATTTTCTTGATGTGCTCAGGCGTCGAGCCGCAGCAGCCGCCGACGAAGCGCGCCCCGGTTTCGATCATGCGGCGCGCAAAGCTCGCCATGTACTCGGGCGAGGCGAGGTAGATCTTGCGGTCGCCGACGTCTTTCGGCAGACCCGCGTTCGGCTGTGCCGAGATCGGCTTGTCCGTCGCCTTCACCATCTTCTCGACGGCCTCGAGCAGGCCGGCCGGTCCGACGGAGCAATTCACGCCGATGACATCCGCGCCCCACGCCGCGAGCTGCTTGGTGAACGTCTCGGGATCGGTGCCGTAGTAGGTGAGCCCATCGGTGCCGATCGTCATCTGGCACACAACCGGCAGATCGGACGCGGCGCGCACGGCCAGGAGACCGGCGTGCATTTCGTCCAGGTCGCTGAACGTCTCGAGGATGAATCCGTCCACCCCACCCGCGATCAAGCCCTGGACCTGCCGGGCGAACAGCGCCTCGGCTTCGAGCTGGGAGGTCGGGCCGAAGGGCTCGATGCGTACGCCGAGCGGGCCGATCGCGCCGACGACGCTCGCCTTGCCGCCCGCCGCGGCCCGCGCCAGCTCGGCAGCGGTGCGATTGATCTTTTCGGTTTCGTCGGCCAGCCCGTAGCTGCCCAGCTTGAGCGGATTGGCGCCGAAGGTGTTGGTTTCGAGGATCTCCGCCCCGGCGCGCACGTATTCGGCGTGCACTTCCTGCACGAGCCGCGGCTGCTTCAGGTTCAGCTCGTCGTAGCAGACGTTCAGGAAGAAGCCCTTGCCGTACAGCATCGTGCCCATGGCCCCGTCGAAGACATGCACGCGGCCGTCATCCAGGAGGGATCGGAGAGTCGTAGTCACAAGGGAAAATAATAACCCCCTTTCCGCGTACTCTTAGGTAACCATGGCCATGATCCAGGCCGATCAAATCCTCGCCGAACACGAGCCGGCGCTCCGAAACTTCCTCGGCGCGCGCTGCCGCGACGCCGATTTGACCGCGGATTTGCTGCAAGAAGTGGCGGCTCGACTGGTGGCGGCGGCGCCGCGACTCTCGCTGAACGGCAACGCGCGCGGCTACCTGTTTCGGATCGCCGCCAACGTGTGGCGCGATTACCTGCGGCGGGAGCTGGTACGCCGCCGCGCGGCCGTCGTGCTGGCCGCAGGAGAGCCCGCACTGGCGGTTGCGGCCGACGCGCGCCTGCTGGAGCGGGAGTTGACCGCCGCGGTCCGCATAGCGGTCCAAGCGCTGCCGCCGGCGCAGCGTGACGTGGTGGAGCTCCGGCAACAGTCCGGCCTCACGTTTCAAGAGATCGCCGACCGGCTGGGACGGCCGCTCGGCACGGTGTTGACGCAAATGCGCGCCGCGCTCACTCGCATCAGCGCGGCATTGGAGAATTATCGATGAATCACGCAACCGAAGACCAACTGCTGTTGCTCGCGTACGGCGAGCTCCCGGAGCCGCACGCCAGGGAAATCGAGTCACATATCGCCGCCTGCACGGCATGCGCGGATCAGCTGGCCCAGCTCGAGCGCGGCCGTGCTGCGCTGGATGTCGCACTACCGCGACGCCGCAGCTCGGCCAGGGCCTGGATCGCTCTCGCGGCCGCCGCCGTGGTCGCAGGGTTGGTCGTGGCGAGGCCAGGTGCCCCGCCCGCGCCCGGGCCCACTGAACGTTGGACGCCGACGACGACCTGGTCGGCGACGGCCGGATATGTGGCCGGCGGTAAGGCCATGGTCGACATCGATGCACAACTCACACGACTCGAACAGGAGTTGCCTTATGCTCGCCCGTAATGTCGCGTGGACTCTCAGTGTGGTTCTCGGGATGGTGTCGCGCGTGGATGCTCAGGATCCGAATCCACAAGCGATGCCCAACCCGCAAGAGATGCAAATGCAGGTGCAGCACATCATGCAGGAACGTCCTCGCGAGGCTGAGGCCGCATCGCGTGCGTGGCTGCAAAATGTGGCGCCCGATCTGATCCCCTCGCTCGATTCCCTGAAAGGGTCCGCGTTGGACCAGTACTGGATGGAAGTCGCGCAGTTGACCGTCCAATTCGGCGTCTTTCAGAATATCTGGCGCCGTGACAGCGTTCGGGCACAGCTCGTCGGGAAGATGTTTGGGCTGGAAGCCAATGCGCGGGCGCAGCAGCGCGCGTACCGTGCAGGGTCTGAAGCCAACCGGCCCGGGATCCGCAACAGGATCGAAGGGCTCATTACCCAGCATTTCGATCTGGAAGATCAGCTGCGCGCCCTCGAGATCGCGGATATCGAGCACAGGCTCGCGGACGTGCGTGCCGAGAGCCAGCGGCGCCGAGACAAGCGCGCGGAGTTCATCCGGTTTGCGGTAGACGACATCGTGCGCGACGCAATCCGGCCGCGATAGCGGCGTCTTGCCCGGCTAGGTAGTTTTGCGCCCATGCCAAACATCGGCGCGTACCACCCCATCATCGTTCACTTCGCGATCGCGCTGCTGATCCTCGGCGTGATCTTCCGCTGGGTCTCCCTCACCGGCCGCGCTCCCTTCAGCGGGCCCGCGGCCGCGACGCTACTGATCCTCGGCGCCGCCGCCGCATTCCTGGCCGTCCACTCAGGAACGGACGCGCACGGCCCGGTCGAGCGCATCCCGGGAGTCCGCCAAGCGGTACAGGATCACGAAGATGCGGGCAAGTGGGCCCGCAACGTTTTCCTGGTCGTCGCCTTACTGGAGATCATCGCGTTGGCGGCCAAGAAGCGCAGCATCAACGCCGCGCGGGTCGCCCTGTGGAGCTCGGCGGTGGTGGGGATCTTCGGCTTCGCGGCGATCGTGAAGACCGCCAAGCGCGGCGGTGATCTCGTATACGGCTACGCGGGCGGCGTGGGCACGCGGTCGGGTGACTCGGTGGACGTAAACCGGCTGTATCTGGCCGGCATCTATCAATCGGCACAGCAAGCGCGCGCCCAACACGATAGCGCGCGGGCCGCCACCCTGTTCAGCCAGCTGGAGCGCGAGTTCCCGAACGATACGAATGTGCGGATCCTGGCGATCGAGTCGATCCTGCGCGACAAGCGCGATGCCCGCACGACACTCAACGCGCTGTCGCACGTCACGCCGGGAGCTGACGATCGCCGGCTGCAAACTCGGGTCGCATTCTTGAGGGCTGACGCCTACGTGGCGGTCGGGAAGCCAGACTCTGCGCGAGCAGTGCTCGAGCAGCTGGGCACCGCCTTCCCTGACATGCAGCAGAGAATCAAGGACCGGCTAAAGACTATCCAGTGATCAATCGAAGAAGGCCATCCGCTGCGCCACCCACCATGCCGCCAGCGCGCCTGCGATAAAGCCGAGCAGCCCTCCCCACACACCGAGCACCTTGCTGCCGACGGCGCCAACGATCGTTCCGACGACAAAACTGACCAGCGTCTTGAGGAGCTTCATCCAGCCTCCAGGATTCGAAGTACGATTTGCCGCACGATGCTCAGCACGATCACCGCCACGATCGGGCTCAGATCGAACCCACCGACCGGCGGAATGATGCGGCGCAGCGGCTCGACGATCCAGTCGGTCAGCACATAGGCCGGTCGGATCCAGCGGTTGTAGCGGAACATACCGAACCAGGCGCCGATCACTCGCACGAACAGCGCGGCGAACAGGATTCTGTAGAGCAAATTGACGATCATCGCGAACGTCGCGCGCGGACCCCCATTCGCGCTCGCGTACGCCGCTTGCAGCGTCGTGACCAGCCAACCGGCGAGCGACAGGAACACGATCCCCAGGACCGCCGTGATCACGACGAGCCACCCCCCGGCGTGGATGGGGTTGCCGCCCATGCGCACCACGCGCCGTTCGACGGGCCGCATGACGGGATCAGTCACCGCCCGGAGCATCCGACCGAGCCCCCGGAAGGGGGAGACCCGGCGCGTGCGGATCAGCCATGAGCCGAAGGCAATGAGCGCGGCGAGGACAACAAGGCCCAGAATCGTGTAGCGGAGCGGCGCCATGAGTTATGAGCCGTACGCCGCGGCGACAATTCGCTCCTGCTCGACCTTGTGCGCGGCGGGATAGCCCTCCGCCGGACTCGAGCGTTCGGGCCGAGAGACGTCCAGCAGGGTCACCCCCTGGGGCAGCACGTCGCGAACCTTCGGCATCACGAACTTCCGCGCGCCCATGTTGCGCGGCTCCTCCTGCACCCAGACGACTTCCTTGAGATTCGGATAGCGGCGCGCGTATTCGCCGATCTCGGCGCCGGGGAACGGATACAGCAGCTCGACGCGCCCGATCTTGACGTGCGGTGTCTCGGCGCGGCGCGGCGACGCGATGATGTCATAATAGATCTTGCCGCTGCACAGCAGCAGGCGCGTCACTTTCTCGGGCCAGGTACGATCCCGATCCCACAGCACGGTCCTGAACTTGCCGAGCACCAGGTCGTCGAGCTGTGAGGCCGCGGCGGGAAGCCGCAGCAGGCTCTTCGGCGTCATCACGACGAGCGGCCGGATCTCGGAATGCAGTGCCTGGCGCCGCAGCAGATGGAAGAACTGCGCCGGCGTGGTGCAGTTGGCCACGCGGATGTTGCCCTCGGCGCCGAGCGCCAGGAAACGCTCGAGCCGGGCGCTGGAGTGCTCCGGGCCCTGACCTTCGTAGCCGTGCGGCAGCAGCAGCGTGAGGCGTGACGTCTCGCCCCACTTCGCCAGTCCCGCAATCAGGAACTGGTCGATGATCACCTCGGCGCCGTTGGCGAAGTCGCCGAACTGCGCTTCCCACAGCACCAGCGCGTTCTGCGCCTCGACCGCGTACCCGTATTCGAACCCGAGGCATGCGTATTCCGAGAGCGGGCTGTTGTAGAGCTCGAACGGACGCTTCGCGTCCGGAAGATGCTGGATCGGTGCGTAGCGGTTGCCGGTGTGGATGTCGTGCAGCACGAGATGGCGCTGGCTGAAGGTGCCCCGCTCGGTGTCCTGTCCCGTCAGGCGAATCGGAATGCCGTCAACCAGCAGCGACGCAAACGCGAGCGCTTCCGCGTGCGCCCACTCGATGCCCTCGGACGACGTGAGCGAATCGCGCCGACGCTCGAGCTGTCTGAGCAGCTTGGGATGCACGGCGAAGCCGTCCGGAACGGCCAGCAGCTCGCCATTCAGCTTCTTCAGTACATCGCCTCGGACGGCGGTAGCGGGCTCGGGTGCGCTCTCGCGTGTGATGCGCTGTGGCTCTTCGGCTCGCTGGCCCGATTTCACGGCCTGCTGGACGGCACTGAGGCGTTGATAGGCGGCGTCCGCGTCCGCCTGCGCCGCGCCCGAGTCCACGATGCCTTCCTTCACGAGCTGCGCCGCGTACTTCTCTCGCACCGACGGCGTCTGCTTGATGCGCTCGTACATGGTGGGCTGCGTGTACGCGGGCTCGTCGGCCTCGTTGTGGCCGTAGCGACGGTAACCGACGAGGTCGATGACGACGTCGCCGTGGAATTTCTCGCGATACAGCATCGCGAGCCGCACAGCGGCGAGGCACGCCTCCGGGTCGTCCGCGTTCACGTGGACGATGGGCGCGTCGAATCCTTTCGCGAGATCGCTCGAGTAGTCGGTCGAGCGGGCGTCCTGCGGCTCGGTGGTGAAGCCGATCTGATTGTTGAGAATCAGATGAATCGTGCCGCCGGTGGTGTAGCCACGCAGGCGCGCCAGGTTGAACGTTTCGGCGACGACGCCCTGTCCCGCGAACGCCGCGTCGCCGTGCAGCAAGACGGGCAGCGCGACGTTCCAGTCGTGCGTCGCCGCGGGAGTCTGCCGGTCGGTCTGGTCGGCGCGCGTCCGGCCTTCGACGACCGGGTTCACCGACTCGAGATGACTGGGATTCGGCGACAGCGTAACGGCGACATCCTTGCCGATCGCGGTCTTGTACACACCCTCGGCGCCGTGGTGGTACTTCACGTCGCCCGTGCCGGCGGTGCCACCTTCGGTCTCGTGGGTCTCTTCACGCTTGCCCCCCTCGAACTCGGCAAGAATCGTTTCGTAGGGGACGTTCACGACGTGGGCCAGCACATTGAGTCGCCCACGATGCGCCATGCCGATGATCGCTTTGCGCGTGCCGTGGGTGGCGGCGAGCTC
>Ga0193722_1000206_pt1 | contig 13085 bp, 10 predicted proteins | sample H2m1metaG_FD_143044 | JGI IMG/M metagenome (GOLD analysis project Ga0193722, IMG submission 143044) | Soil microbial communities from a riparian zone of the East river system, Colorado, United States - H2m1 | ecosystem: Environmental > Terrestrial > Soil > Riparian zone | place: USA: East River...
TTATGCCCGACGATCCGCACCCTCCGACCGAGGATTTGGTGATGTCGCGTATTTTATGGCTGGACGGATTGGACGAGCACAATACCAACACGCGCGACCGCTTCATTTACATCCATGGCACAAAACATGAGGGCAAGATTGGCAGTCCTGCCAGCTGTGGTTGCATTCGGATGCGCAATGCGGACGTCGTTGAGTTATTTGATCTCGTGGATCACGACACAGCGGTAATTATTGAAGAATAACGCGGCAGGATGGCGTTAACCGTCTGCAACGCTGCAGCTTCTCCCAATCGGGCCGGTCCGCAATTTGTGATGACACATCCAAAAAAGTCGAGAAAAACGTTGCTTCCCTGTAGTTCCCTGCCTAAAGAGGCCGAAGCAACCTGCTGCGAAAGGAGGCGAGATAATTGAAACTATTAAGACTGATCATGATCGTGGCCGTTCTGGCCACTGCTTTGAGTTTTGGGGCTTGTGCTCAACATAAGGAGACGGTGACCACGGGCGCGGGCACAACCGGTTATTCAAAATAAAACTGGTGCCCGGTTGTGACGCGTTCAAAAATAGTTGAGAAAAGCATTGCCTCCCGGTTGTTCCCTGTCTAAACAGACCGGAGCAACCTGCTGCGAAAGGAGGCGATATAGATTGAAATTTTTGAAAGTGATCATGATCGCGGTCGTAATGGCCAGCGCTTTAGGGCTCGGGGCCTGTGCGCAAACGAGAGAAGCGCCGCCACCTCCGACGGCCAAAAAATAATTACAGCGGCTGGTTGTTTATTGTGGGCGAATTCGCCCAAGAGGCCAGGTCGTGTTTCGACCTGGCCTTTTTCTCTCCGGATTTCCCACCTGTCTCACACGGCCCGTGGGACATATGCGACCGACGGCTACTCCTTCCCATCTCATCGTTTTCCAATTAAGCTGCATGAATGGAACTGAAGGGTGAAAGCATTTCTCTTTCGCAAATCGCCGCCGTGGCGCACAAAGGGGAGGCAGTCAAGATTTCTGCCCTCGCACAGCCGCGAATCCTGGCGTCGCGCAAAGTTGTCGAAGAAATCATAGCGGGCGACGCCGTCGTTTATGGTGTGACGACGGGGTTTGGCAAACTCTCTGACGTTCGCATTCCGCGCGACGCGTTGAATGAGCTCCAGCTCAATCTTGTTCGCAGCCATGCCTGTGGAATTGGTGCGCCCCTGTCGGAGCCAGAGGTTCGCGCGATGATGTTGTTGCGCACAAACGTGCTTACGCTCGGATTTAGCGGCATCAGGCTCGAGATCATTCAAATGCTCGGCGAGATGCTTAACAGCGGTGTGCATCCGGTAGTTCCAGAAAAAGGCTCGGTCGGAGCGAGTGGAGATCTCGCGCCGCTCGCGCATCTGGCACTTACGATTATCGGAGAAGGCGAAGCGTTTCTCGATGGCGAACGAATGGAGAGCAGTGAAGCGTTGCACCGCGCAAAATTAAGGCCGGCAACCCTGGGAGCAAAAGAGGGGCTTGCGTTATTAAACGGAACTCAGGCCATGCATGCAGTCGGTGGGCTTGCACTTCTTCGCGCGAAACGGCTTTCGCGTCTCGCGGATGTTTCAGGTGCGATGAGCCTTGATGCGCTCAAAGGCACTCCCACGGCGTTTGATGCCCGTTTGCAGGACGCCCGGCCGCACGCGGGACAAAGAGCCGCGGCGAAACATTTGCTGACGCTTCTGGAAGGAAGTGAAATTCGTCAGTCGCATCTAAAGGACGATCCGCGTGTCCAGGACGCTTACAGTTTGCGGTGCATGCCGCAGGTACACGGCGCGGTGCGCGGTGCGTTGTCGCACTGCGAAGATGTGCTGCTGGTTGAATCTGCGTCGGCGACTGATAATCCACTCGTCTTCTCTGAAAGCGGAGATGTGATTTCGGGCGGGAATTTCCACGGTGCACCGCTCGCTTTTGCGTTCGATTACGCTGCGATTGCAATTGTCGATCTGATGAGCATGAGCGAACGGCGGATTGACCGGCTGGTTAATCCCGACAAGAACGAAGGACTGCCCGCATTCCTGGCGCGACAACCGGGCGTGCAGTCCGGCTTCATGACTGTGCATGTCGCTGCGGCGGCCCTGGTCAACGAAGCGCGCGTGCTCGCCCATCCTGCCAGCGTTGACAACATCACAACCTCGGGCGGAAAAGAAGACCACGTTTCCATGGGAATGACGAGCGCGTTGAAACTGCGATCGATTGTTGATCTTGCCGAAAACCTGTTGGCCATCGAATTGCTCGCCGCCGCCGAAGGCCTGGAACATCGTCGCCCGTTGAAAAGCGGCGCCGGCGTCGAACGCGCTTTTGCCAGCGTCCGCAAATTCTCACCGCCACTAACACACGACCGGTCGCTTGCGAATGACATCGCGCGTGTTGCGGAAGCAATTCGCCGCGGTGATTTTGATAGCGAAGGCGAAGATTTATGAGCGGAAAAAGAATTATCCACGCACCGCGAGGCAGCGAACGAAGCTGCAAAGGCTGGCACCAGGAAGGCGCGATGCGGATGTTGATGAACAATCTCGATCCGGACGTCGCGGAGGATCCCGACCGGCTCGTTGTTTATGGCGGAACTGGGCGCGCCGCCAGGAGTTGGGAAGCTTTCGATGGAATTGTTCGGTCGCTGCGTGAGCTCGAAAACGACGAGACGCTCCTCGTCCAATCTGGGAAACCGGTGGGCAAGTTCAAGACACACGACGAAGCGCCGCGCGTTCTCATCGCCAATTCTAATCTCGTCGGTCAATGGAATAATTACACAGAGTTCAATCGCCTCGAACGTCTTGGCCTTACGATGTACGGGCAAATGACCGCCGGTTCCTGGATTTACATCGGTAGTCAGGGAATCGTACAGGGAACGTTCGAAACTTTCGCCGCTGCTGGACGAAAACATTTCGGTGGATCGCTTGATGGAAAATTCATTCTAACCGGCGGACTCGGCGGGATGGGCGGCGCACAACCGCTAGCCGCTACCATGAACGGCGCGGTGCTTCTCGGAGTAGAAGTGGATCCCGCCCGCATCGAGAAAAGATTGAAAAGCGGATACTGCGATAAAATCGCGCACTCACTTGATGACGCGCTCAAGATAATCGACCAGGCGCGCAAAGATCGACAGTCGCTTTCGGTGGGACTTGTGGGCAATTGCGCGGATGTTTTACCTGAATTGGTCAGGCGCGGAGTTGTTCCCGACATTCTTACGGATCAAACAAGCGCGCATGACGCGTTGAATGGTTACGTGCCTAACGGAATGTCGCTCGAGGACGCGCTGGCGCTGCGCAAAAAGAATCCCGACGATTACATCGAGCGCGCCATGCAGTCGATGGCTGTGCATGTCGACGCCATGCTCGCCCTCCAAAAGAAAGGCGCGGTGACGTTTGATTACGGAAATAATATTCGCGCGCAGGCCAAAAAAGCTGGAATCAAAAACGCGTTCGACATTCCCGGATTTGTTCTCGAATACATTCGCCCGTTATTTTGCGAAGGACGCGGCCCGTTTCGCTGGGTCGCATTGAGCGGCGATGCCAACGATATTGCTCGCACCGACAAACTCGCGCTAGAATTATTTCCGAAAAACCAAACGCTCGCTCGCTGGATGAAGCTCGCACGTGAGCGAATTCAGTTTCAAGGGTTGCCGTCACGGATCTGTTGGCTCGGATACGGCGAGCGCGCCGAGTTCGGTGTAGCCATGAACGAGTTGGTGAAGCGCGGCGAAATCAGAGCGCCGATTGTCATCGGGCGAGATCATCTGGACGCGGGCTCGGTCGCGTCGCCCAATCGCGAAACCGAAAGGATGCTCGACGGCAGTGACGCGATTGCAGATTGGCCGCTGCTTAATGCGTTGATTAACACTGCCGCGGGCGCATCATGGGTGTCGATTCACAACGGCGGCGGCGTTGGCATCGGTTTTTCACAGCATGCTGGAATGGTTGTCGTCGCCGACGGTAGCGGCAATTCTAAACGTCGCCTTGAGCGCGTCCTGACAAGCGATCCTGGCATGGGGGTCCTTCGTCATGTCGATGCCGGTTACTCGCCCGCCATTGAATTCGCCGCGGCGCACGACATCGAGATCCCGATGCAGCCTCAACGGCGTGACTAGGATCGCGGTGTAAGCTCGGAACCCCATGGAAAAAAACGCCACCAAATTGCCCGACGGCCGGATCGTTCACAGCGAAGCACCGCTTAATGTGGAGATGCCGTTTGAAACGGTCGACACGTTCGTTACTCCGACTGAATCATTCTATGTCCGAACACATTTTCCGATCCCGAAGATCGACAGGGATGCGTGGTGGCTACACGTGGAGGGCGAAGTTGAAAAACCGTTCGCGATTAATTATGAGGAGCTGGTCGAACTAGAGTCGCACACGATCCCGGTGACACTCGAGTGTGCCGGAAACAACAGGGATTTTCTCGAACCGAAGGTAAAAGGAGTTCAATGGGGGCTGGGTGCGGTTGGTACGGCTGAGTGGACTGGCGTGCCTTTATTGGTGTTGCTTGATCGGGCCGTTGTTAGGTCAAATGCACGTGAGGTTGTTCTCCAAGGAGCGGACTGCGGTATGCTCGACGACCCCAAAAGTCCTCCCGGTGAGTTGACATATGCGCGCAGTATCCCGGTGAGCAAAGCACGCGCAGATGTTTTACTCGCTTACAAAATGAATGGAAGCGAGCTTCCTTCACAACATGGTTTTCCTGTTCGTGCCATCGTACCCGGATGGTATGCAATGGCCTCGGTCAAATGGTTGCAGCGCATTATTGTCACAGACAAGCCATTCACCGGTTATTATCAGACGCTCGATTACGCATACTGGCGGAGGCGAGGGGACATCGGCGAACTCACTCCAATTGCCGAGATGCAAATCAAGGCGGAAATCGCGAAGCCAGCTCAAGGCGAAACCGTCCCTGCAAATTCTAATGTGCGCGTCCATGGCGCGGCTTGGACCAGCGACGGCGAAATCACAAAGGTCGAGCTTAGCACCGATGGCGGATCCACTTGGAACGAGACAAATCTGCTTGGTGAATCGAAACCAAACGCCTGGCGACTTTGGGAATTCAATTGGAAAACGCCCAGCGTACCGGGAAAGCAAACTCTCGTAGCTCGAGCCACCGATTCGCGAGGCCAAATGCAACCGGTGCTCCGGGACCCTGATCGAGGCACATACATGATCACTCAATTGTTGCCTATTTTGGTCCAGGTCAGCTGAGGCTTGCTAATGGCTCGCCAAGCCGAAAACGGAAAAGCATTTCACGCGCTGCATCAGCGCCATCAGGTGTACAGGTCGATCTTGTTGAAGTTCGCGGCCGCTTCGCGTTAAATCATCCCGATGTCGCTCATTTTTAAAACCATTCAGACCGAAGGCATCGCCGAACTCTCGTACCTGCTTGGTGACGACGACGAGGGAGTCGGAGCGATTTTCGATCCGAGAGCTGACGTTGAGATTTATGTTGAGATGGCACGCGAAGCCGGGCTCGCTATCACGCATATCTTCGAGACGCATATCCATGCGGATTTAGTCAGCGGCTCGCGCGAGCTTTGCGCGCGCCTTGAATCGGCGAAGATTTATTCCAGTGGAGAAGGCGGCGCGGAGTACGGCTTTGGACCTGAAAAAATAAAAGACGGCGACCGTTTCACGTTTGGCGAAGTGCTCGTCACGGCACGGCACTCTCCTGGGCATACGCCGGAGCACATGTCCTATTTGCTGTCCGAAACGGACCATCCGGAAGAGCCATGGGCGGTGCTCACCGGCGATTCGCTCTTCGTTTCGTCCGCTGGTCGCCCTGACTTGTTAGGCGAGAAACACACGAAGCAGCTCGCGGAACAACAATTCCATACCTTGCGCGACTTTTATTTAAAGCTCCCCGATCACGTGATGATTTATCCCAATCACGGCGCGGGTTCGCCCTGCGGAGCCGACATCGGAGCGAGACTCAGCAGCACGATCGGTTACGAGCGAAAGTTTAATAAATTTTTGCAATTCGCCGACGCGAAGAGTTTTACTGATTACGCGATCACCAGTGCGCCTCCGGTGCCGCATTATTATCCGCTCATGAAGAAAGTGAACGCGGAGGGGCCAAAAGTGCTTGGGAATCTCCCACGCGTTCGGGGTCTTCCACCCAAGGCATTCAAGGAAGCAATCGATAAGAAGGCTGGTGTCCTCGTGGACGTACGCACGATGCTTGCGTTTGGAGGCGGTCATATCTCCGGCGCGCTCAACATCGGCGGCACACCAATTCTTTCCATCTGGGCGGGTTGGATGCTTGATCCGGAAAAACCAATTCTTCTCGTCATGGAGAACGATGATGATCTTGAACGAATCGTGCGGCTGTTTGTGCGTACCGGTTTTACAAAATTCGCCGGATACCTGATCGGTGGAATGAAAGCATGGGACGGGGCGGGATTTCCGCTGAAAAGGATCGGACAGATGAGCGTGCACGAATTGAATGAACGGAAGGACTCGCTGCAGATTGTCGATGTGCGTTCGCCCGGCGAGTGGAAGAAGGGACATGTCCCCGGCGCGCAGCACATTTTTGTGCCGGAACTTGCCAAACGAATGTCTGAACTCGATCGCAACAAACCGACGGCCGTTTACTGCGGCAGTGGCTATCGCGCGAGCATCGTTACCAGCATTCTGAAGCCACTGGGATTCACCGATCTGTGGAATGTTCCCGGTAGCTGGGAAGCGTGGAAAAAAGCGAAGCTGCCCGTCGAAGGAGCGGATAACAAATGAATGGGACAGCAACGCTACCACGCAGGTCATTCGGTGAGACCATGCGCGCTGATGTCTGGTGGACCCAACCGCTGCTTGTGTTTATCGGGTTGTCGATTTTCATCGTCTATTCAACGTGGGCCGCTTTTCAGGGACAGAACTACTTTTTTGGCAATTACATTTCGCCATTTTACTCGCCTGAAATTCTTGGAGAATCGCCTCACAGCTGGTTCGGGCCGAAACCCAGCTGGTGGCCAGTCTGGTTAATATTTTCTCCGGCACTACTCGTTCTTTGGGCGCCGGGCGGATTCCGGGTGACATGCTACTACTATCGCGGCGCGTACTATAAATCATTCTGGGCTGATCCGCCGGCATGCGCCGTGGGCGAGCCGCGCAAAACCTATTGGGGCGAGCGTTCGTTTCCGCTCATCATGCAAAACGTTCATCGCTACTTCCTCTACCTCGCGGTCCTGTTCATTCTGGTTCTTGCCTACGATGTTTGGAAGGCGCTCTGGTTTCCAGATGGGTTTGGGATCGGCATCGGCACAATCGTGTTGGCAATCAACGTCGTGCTGCTGGGCGGCTATACTTTTGGTTGTCATTCGCTTCGCCATCTTGCTGGCGGTCTTTTAGATCAATTTTCGAAAGCACCTGCGTGCTATCGCGCCTACACATGCGTGGGCTGTCTAAATCGCCGTCACATGCTCTGGGCTTGGCTCAGTCTATTCTGGGTGGGCTTTGCCGATCTTTACGTCCGCCTGTGTGCAATGGGTGTCTGGCACGATTGGCGGCTCTTATAGCCGCAAGTGATTCGTTGAAATGTTAAAAAGTTAAAACGGTCTGCCTTTTTAGCGTGTAACCCTTTTAACTCTTTTAACCTCTTCCCATGCCCGATTACGAAACGTTCGAACATGATGTCCTGGTGATCGGAGCCGGAGGCGCGGGTCTGCGTGCAGCGATTGAAGCTTCCGGGGCCGGCGTGCGCGTCGGGCTGGTTTGTAAATCTTTGTTAGGTAAAGCGCATACCGTTATGGCGGAAGGCGGAATTGCCGCTGCACTCGCGAATGTCGATGAGCGAGACAACTGGAAAGTGCACTTCGCCGATACCATGCGGGGCGGGCAATACGTGAATCAGTGGCGAATGGCGGAACTGCACGCAAAAGAAGCGCCCGATCGCGTCCGAGAACTCGAAGCATGGGGCGCCGTGTTCGACCGCACCAAAGACGGTCGCATTCTACAGAGACATTTTGGAGGACATAAATATCCACGTCTCGCGCATGTGGGCGATCGCACAGGCTTGGAAATGATTCGCACTCTGCAGGATCACGGTGTGCATCGTGGCATCGATGTCTATATGGAGCACACGATTCTTTCGCTTCTTAAAGACGGCGACCGTGTGGTCGGGGCGTTTGGTTACGAACGCGAACGTGGACGCTTCAAGATTTTCCGTGCCAAAGCGGTGGTGCTGGCCACTGGCGGAATTGGTCGGGCCTACAAAATCACCAGCAACAGTTGGGAATACACTGGCGACGGCCACACGCTTGCTTATGACGCGGGCGCAAATCTGGTCGACATGGAGTTTGTGCAGTTTCATCCCACCGGCATGGTCTGGCCGCCGAGTGTGATGGGAATTTTGGTGACCGAAGGCGTGCGCGGCGAAGGCGGGATCCTGACGAACAAAGAGGGTCGCCGTTTTATGTTCGATGCGATTCCGGAAAATTATCGCACTCAAACTGCGGATAACGAAGAGGAGGGCTGGCGTTACTGTCAGGGCGCTAAAGACGCGCGACGTCCGCCGGAACTTCTGACCCGCGATCATGTCTCACGTTGCATCGTGCGTGAGATCAAGGAGGGCAGGGGAAGCCCGCATGGCGGCGTTTATCTCGACATTTCCTGGATCAAACAAAAGCTGCCGAACGCGGCCGAGCACATTAAGCGCAAACTGCCGAGCATGTATCACCAGTTTAAACAACTCGCCGACATCGATATTACGAAGCAACCCATGGAGGTCGGCCCAACAACACATTACATCATGGGCGGTGTGCACGTTGATTCAGATACGCAAATGTCGCGGGTGCCCGGCTTGTTCGCTGCAGGCGAATGCGCCGCTGGAATTAACGGCGCCAACCGCCTGGGTGGCAATTCGCTCTCCGATCTTTTGGTTTTCGGGAAACGCGCCGGCGAATTCGCTGCAAAATTCGCAAGAGAGAATTCGTTAGGCGAAATCGATCGACTTCAGGCGGAACAAATAGAAAACGTGGCGCGTGAAGCACTCGCTCCATTCGACCGAAGCAGCAGCGAAAGTCCTTATCAGGTGCAAAAGGACTTGCAGGACACCATGCAGGATTTGGTTGGGATCGTACGTAACGAAAGCGAAATGCGCGAGGCGCTGGGGAAGATCGATGGTTTCAAAAAGCGGGCTGAAAAGACGGCGGTCAGCGGCAATCGTGAATACAATCCGGGCTGGCACACTGCGCTTGATTTGAAGAATCTACTGACCGTTTCGGAAGCGATTACGCGGGGAGCGCTGGAAAGAAAGGAAAGTCGCGGCGCACAGTTCCGGGATGATTATCCCGACAAGGACGAGCAGTTCGGCAAAGTGAACACGATGATTTCGAAAGCGGCAGACGGCTCAATGCAAGTTCGGTTGGAACCTTTGCCTGAAATACCGGAATATTTGAAGCAAATCATCGAGGAGATGAAATGACCACGGATTACACGGATAGAACGGATTGTTTTTGTATCAGTGTAATCCGCATTATCCGTGGGTTAATATCATGAAAACCACGTTCAAGATCTGGCGCGGTGATGCGAAAGGCGGCGAATTTCGTGATTACACGACGGAAGTTGCCGAGGGCATGGTTGTACTTGACGCGATTCATGATATTCAGCGCGCACAGGCGCCGGACCTGGCATGCCGCTGGAATTGTAAGGCTGGCAAATGCGGCTCCTGCTCGGCGGAAGTCAATGGGATGCCAAAACTGATGTGTATGACTCGGCTCAGCGAGCTTCCACTGGAGAAACCGGTGACAGTCGAGCCGATGAAAGCGTTTCCAGTTTTGAAAGACCTGGTCACAGACGTCTCCTGGAACTTTCGCGTTAAGAAAAAAATCAAACCGTTTAAGCCGCGACCTCCCGATGCGCCCGACGGCACATGGCGGATGCAGCAGGAGGACATCGATCGTGTGCAGGAATTCCGCAAATGCATCGAATGCTTTCTTTGCCAGGACGTCTGCCACGTGCTGCGCGATCATCAGATGCACGAGAGATTTATTGGACCGCGGTTCTTGATCCACGTCGCTGCGCTCGAGATGCATCCGCTCGACACGGCAGATCGTGTCGAAGAATTGCGAAACGAGCAGGGGATCGGCTATTGCAACATCACCAAATGCTGCACCAAGGTTTGCCCTGAAAGCATTCAAATCACCGATAACGGAATTATTCCCCTGAAGGAACGGGTAGTGGACGATTTCTATGATCCGCTGGGATGGTTCTGGAGATGGTTGAAGAAGATGAGTGATTCGAGAATCGAGATTCGTAAATCGTGAATCGATTTGCCTTCCGCCCGATTCACGATGTAACGAGTTAACCACCGCGAAAGCATGAGCGATCTGAAATCTCTCCACAAAGACGCAATTCCGACGGCGCTCGAAAAAGCCGAGCGCTACCGTTTGCTCAACGAACCGGGCGAAGCGGAAAGCATCTGTCTCGATATTCTCCATGTTGACCCCGAAAATCAGGAGGCACTCATTACACTCCTCCTCGCGTTGACCGATCGATTCGAAAAGAGTTACGGCGTCAGCGATACGCAAACCAAGGAGTTGCTCTCGCGGATGAAATCAGCGTACGACCACGCGTATTATTCCGGAATCGTGGCGGAACGCCGCGCGAAGGCGAAACTGCGTCAGAACACGCCGGATTGCCGGTTTCAGGCTTACGATCTTTTGCGTGAGGCGATGACTTGGTTCGAAAAAGCCGAATCGATTCGACCGCCTGGGTATGATGACCCGATCCTGCGGTGGAATACTTGCTCACGAATCATCGCGAGGAACGGTCTTGTTCCGCGAGAACCCGAAGAGCCCATCGAACTTCCGCTGGAATAGAGGGATAGGCTTCCAGATCGTGATGGCACCGGCATTTTTAGCCGCCTGGAACCGGCTATAAACTTTTCATCAATACGCCGCAATAATCTTGTTAAGAGACTAGATTAGTAAAGCTTGTACCGAGAAAACACTTGTCCCAACCGTAGAAAAAGGCACAGCTTGGACGCACTCGGCAAAATCCGCGGAAAACGCGAGCTGTCCTACCGAGGCCGAACAGGATCGACGTAGAATTCCTGGGTCCCTTCAACTTGCATTTTGTAGCCAAAAATACCGTGAATGACCACGGCCGCAGGGTGATCAGTAACCTTAGGACGGTATCGATCTTCGGCGTTCGCCTGTTTCCATACCGTCCCGTCTTCCAAACGAATTATGGTCCTGCCGGTCAATCCGTTGAAAGTCCCGTCTACACGGCTTACAAGAAGATCCAGCTTCGTGCGCGACGCGACCGCCGTAGCTTTCTTCGTGGCGGCTTTTTCCGTGACGTCTCTGTAGCCCTGCAGCCAGGCGTTCAATTTTTGTAGTTCCTCCGGCGAAAGCTTGCTCAAACCAGCCGCTTTGAATTCGCCGGGCGTCATCATGTCCTGGATGCTGCCTGACATTTCCTCGTTTGCCGCACGAATGGGTGCGACACAAGCGAACATCATGCAAAGGCCAAGAACCGAGATTAAGCCGTTACGAACAATATTCATCGGGCCGACGCTATCAGCCGAAAGCGCAACGTCAAGGGGCTGGGAGCGATGTCCAGAATCACAGACGAAGCGGGGATTAGAAAACGCTTTTTCACAGGGTCTGAGGGACTCTAGAACCCTTACACCAATAACATCAGACAATATATGTCATATAAAATCGTACCTGTGCCTCATGAATCACATTGATTGCGAGGTTAATGTTCCACCTGCTTCGGCATTGACTCCAGCTGGGCGCGCTGACATGCATCGAGATACGTGTCCTTCTGCGTCTTCCTATCACTGAACCGCAAGGCTCGCGACCTCCGCACGTAGGCCCGCTAGGTGCCATATGTCATCTGAACAAATCACTCAGGAGGCAGCGGCGACGACGCAAACACGAAAGAGGTAAAGGATTTGTGTAGGGCAGCGGTTCTGCTTAGGTTCGGTTACTAAATCCCTGAATACGAACTCGAAATCAACATTCAAAGCTCCCAATGGTGCTGTTTGGTAAACGTTTGAACTCAATGGTAGCTGCCGCCTTTGGCCTTGCCCTGTGCGCGCATGGTGCGCAGGCTCCGCAGCACGTCAATATTAACCAATTGACCACGACTGTGGAAAATGTCGTGGTGCCGTTACCGAACGAAATTTTCGGGGCACTGAACAAGCTGGCTGCGGTAAACTGGAGGGAACATGTCCGCAGCGATGAAGAACCCAATTTCACCGAGCGACCGCGTATCGCTCTCTTGCTTGGGACAGTGATTGCCGATGGCTTTATCGCGGTGCAAGCGGAGGATGCGCCTGCAGTAAAAGATATTGGCCAGCGCGTCCTGGCACTGGCCAAGGGGATCGGCGTAGGAAATTCAATCACGCCACACGCCAAGGCGATCATCGATGCGGCAGACAAGCGCAATTGGGCAAATGTGCGGCAGGAACTGGATCGCACTCAAAACAGCGTTCAACAGGCAATGAACGAAGTGCACGATGAAAAGCTGTCGCAGCTCGTTAGTCTGGGCGGGTGGCTTAGGGGCACGGAAGTATTGACCTCCGTGGTGAAACAGCATTTCTCCAACGACGGCGCTGAGCTTCTGCATCAGCCGGATCTGCTGACCTATTTTCAGACAAGACTGCAGGCGATGTCCGAGTTTAACCTTCCGATCGTTCATCAAATTCAGGACGCCTTGGTGGAGGTAAAGCCTCTAATCAATATCGGCAATGCTCGCATTTCTGCCGAATCAGTTAAGAAGGTCAACGAGATCACTACGCGGCTCGGCAACGACATCATCAAGAAAGACTGAGAAATTTCGGGTGAACCCTTTCGCAAAGGTCCTTCTCTGCACGACCTCCCTGTTGGCGGCCATCGTTGTTCTACCGACTGCGATTTTCGCCTCGGTGGACCCCACCACAGTGTACGCGCGGGCATTTGCTCTTCTGGCGGCAGAACCGTATGTAAAACAAGGATTTCAGGTGCGCGAGGATTACTGGGTAGGCGACCTCGCTTCGGGCGAAAAGAAAGCAGTCCGACAGCAATTATTCAAAGGGAACGAATATTGGTTCTGGCTGGGAACAGAAGTCGATCATGCAAAGGTGTCCGTTCATATTTATAATTCGCACG
>Ga0193722_1000207_pt1 | contig 13064 bp, 12 predicted proteins | sample H2m1metaG_FD_143044 | JGI IMG/M metagenome (GOLD analysis project Ga0193722, IMG submission 143044) | Soil microbial communities from a riparian zone of the East river system, Colorado, United States - H2m1 | ecosystem: Environmental > Terrestrial > Soil > Riparian zone | place: USA: East River...
ATTTCCTCCGGGGAAACCCCGTGTGTTTGAGCTGACCATGCTCAATGTTTAGACCGCAACGGACAACGGTCTTGTTAGCTATTGCCGCCGAACCGGCTGAGAAGCCGGATGCTCGCCACTTGCGTTGGACCCCAATAGTGCGCCGACACTGGTAAGTCAATGGGGTAAACATTAGACGTTTGGGCTGCTGGAAGTCTGAAGCGCGGAGAGCTGAAACCCTGAGTCAACAAAGAATCTTCGCTTCTTTCTCGAAACCAACTACGTCTGGTTAGCTCCGATGGCATCCAGCTTGGCTACCGTCTCCGGAGGAAGTTGCAACGACGCGGCTTTCAGGTTCTCGCGCAGATGCTCGACGGATGAGGTGCCGGGAATGAGCAGAATATTGGGCGAACGTTGCAGTAGCCACGCCAAGGCGACGGTCATTGGGTTAGCCTCTAAAAGAGCAGCAGCACTAGACAGCGTGTCAGATTGCAGCGGTGAAAAACCACCAAGCGGGAAGTAGGGAACGTAAGGAATTCCTTGTTTGGCAAGAGAATCGATGAGCGGATCATCCTGCGTGTTCGCGATATTATAAAAATTCTGGACGCAAACGACTGGCGCAATTGATTGCGCCTCCGCGACCTGCTCGGCCGTGACATTACTTACCCCGAGATCCTTTATCAGACCTTCTCGCTGCATTTCGGCGAGCACGCCGAACGGCTCCGCGATCGAACCTGGCTCCGGTGCATTGGGACCACCGACCCGCAGATTGACGACATCGAGTGCCCCAAGAGCGAGGTTCGTGAGGTTATCACGAACGGCCTGGCGGAGCTGTTCGGGAGCCAGCGCTCTGGGCCAATTTCCTTCCGCGTCTCGCAGCGCACCAACCTTGGTGACGATTGTTAACTGCTCCGGATATGGATGCAGCGCCTCTTTAATAAGTTGATTGGTAATATGCGGCCCGTAAAAGTCGCTCGTATCGATGTGATTGATTCCGAGCCTAACAACTTCGCGCAGGACCGCGAGTGCTCCGTCGTGGTCTGCGGGCGGCCCGAATACATGGGGACCAGCCAGCTGCATGGCACCATATCCGATGCGGTTGAGAGTGATCGACGTGCCTGGAAGCGTAAAAGTCCCGCCAAGATTGGCGCTGTCACTTCTTGTATTCATTTCGCTTTGGAAAACTCTCGTTGCAGAATGTGGTAACAGCAACGTTCCGCTGCGAAGAATGCAGTTCACATCCCAGCCAGTGACGAGTGAAAAAATTGATGGTTGGTCGTTGAGAGCAAACTCAAAAGAACGACGTTCTCAACATGGAAATAAAGAGAGCTGGTTCGCAAAATTCAGCTAAGGGTTCGGCTGATTGGTTTACTGGGACAGTCCGAATTGATCCTTTATTCGAGGCGCCCGAACCTGCGCGTGTGCGTGGCGCAAGCGTTACCTTCGAGCCGGGTGCGCGTACCGCGTGGCACACACATCCACTCGGTCAAACGCTGATCGTCACGTCCGGCCTCGGATGGGCACAGCGAGAGGGCGGCCCGATCGAGGAAATCCGGCCGGGCGATGTGGTCTGGTTTGCGCCTAACGAGAAGCATTGGCACGGCGCTACGCCGACGACCGCGATGACGCATATCGCCATTCAAGAGGCGCTGGACGGGAAAGCGGTTGAGTGGATGGAGCGGGTCGCGGATGAGCGATACAAAAAGTGACCGGTGCTCCGTGAATGATGATAAGCGACGCGCCTTCGTTCCGCGGTCGCGGGATTTCGGCACGACAAGTAGTTGTGAGCGGTTGAGCAGTGAGAGCTACTTAATATCTTCAACTCTGCCGATTTTCGATCCGAAATAGACTTCGATCGTTTTGATCTTGCCGCCGCTGCCGGTGAAGAATTCCGTGTTGCGAATAGGTTGTCCGTTGTCCGGCTTCAAATCGTAGAGGACAAAGGCTTCGTTGCCGCGATCGAAAAGCTTGCGAATGTGAATCGCCCTGGTGTGCTTGCTGTTGGGCCAGCAATGCTCCAGGTATGTGGCACGATCGATGTGATCGTCATGCGGACTAGTGAAGGTGACGTCATCGCTCAAGGTCGATTCGAGAGCTGACCGATCCTTTGTTTCGTACGCTTTGAAATAGATTCGGATCAGTTCGGTCAGAGATTTGTCTGCCAAGGTCTTACTCCTTTTCTGGAATGGTATCGGGATGGTCTGATTGACGCACCTTTCGGAAACACTTCCTCAATTCTTCCGTGAAGAGTTCGGGCTTCTCGAGCGATACGAAATGTCCTCCGCTGTTGAGCTCGTTCCAATAGAACAAGTTTGGGTACATGTCCCTGGCCCAGCTGCGCGGAGCGGGAAGGTCGTTAGGGAAACGACTGACTCCCACTGGAAGATCGACTCGCCCCGCGTTGTTGGTCCTTCCAAGCAAGGCGCGCTGCTCAAAGTAGAAACGCGCGGAAGAAGCCGCTGTCCTGGTTAACCAATAAAGCGTGATCTCGTCGAGCATCTGGTCGCGGCTAAGGGCTTCCTCCGGGTTGCCATGGTTACCAGTGCCGGCGTTGAAAATATCGTAGATCCATGCGGCCTGACCCGCAGGCGAATCCATTAGCGCGTAACCGATCGTCTGAGGGCGCGTCGACTGCATTACAAGATAACCTGAACCCTCGTTGCGAAAATGGTTCAGGATTTCTACCGCCCGCTGCTGATCGGGAGTTAGTTTTTCAGGAATACGATCCGGCACCACTTGCGGGAAATTAAGGTGAATGGCAACAAGGCCGGGCGGGTGTTGTTGCGCAAGTGCTGTCGTCACGAAAGCTCCCCAGTCTCCGCCCTGCGCGAAGTATCGTTTGTAGCCCAGACGCTGCATCAGGACAGCCCATGCTCGCGCGGTGCGCTGCGCGTTCCAGCCGCGCTCAGCAGGCTTTTCGGAAAAACCAAATCCGGGCAGCGACGGCACAACCACATCGAACGCGTCCTCAGCTTTTCCGCCGTACGCAGTTGGATCGGTCAGAGGCCCGATCACGTCTCGAAAGAGGAGGATCGTGCTGGGCCATCCATGAGTGAGGATAATCGGCAGCGCGTTCGGATGTTTCGATCGTACATGGATGAAATGAATGTTGAGACCATCGATCTTGGTGCGGAACTGTGGGAAACGATTCAACGCTTCCTCGCAGCGTCGCCAGTCGTAATCAGTGCGCCAGTACTCGACGAGCGCGCGCAGCTTTTCGAGGGGAACTCCTTCCGACCAATCGTTAGTCGTCTCGTGCTCAGGCCAACGTGTTTGCGTGAGACGTTGTTTCAGATCATCCAGTGCGCTTTGCGGCGCATGATAGACGAACGGTACGATCTCTTCGCTCTTCTGTCCGGAAGCGGGGTCAGCCCCTGATAACGCCCCCGTAGCCAATGAAACTCCAGCGGTCGCTAAGAGCTTAGCGCGCGCCGGAACCTTGGATCGGTGAAAAGGACCAGCGCTAGCCGCCACCATCTTTGTGCGGATTTTTTTTTGATGTGTGAATTTGGACATTGTTTGGTGCGACCGCCGCGACGCAGATTTGATCCCACTTTTACGACGAATGACCGATCGATCTTTGGACGCTTAATTGTCTTTCCAATAAATTTCGAATCGGCGCCGTTTTCTGGCCGCATCGTTTCTCCATCCTAAAAGGAAGGAAAAGAGTTAGCGGAATCTCTCCTTGACGGCTTAGGAGAGTAGAATAGACTCCTAAGTAATTTAGGAGTCACTATGAGCGAGGAAGCCGAACTGTTGCCGGGAACACTGGATTTGCTCATCCTCAAAGCCGTCTCGCTCGGGCCGCTGCATGGCTATGCCGTCCTTTCCCGGATCGAGCAGATTTCCGGAAAGCGGTTGTTCATCGAACAAGGAGCGTTGTATCCGGCCTTGTTCCGCCTCGTGCGCCAGGGATTGCTCAAGACGGAGTGGGGGAAGTCGGAAAACAACCGACGGGCAAAATTTTACGAGCTTACGGCGAAGGGCCGTAAACGGTTGAGGGAAGAAACGGACTGGTGGAAGCGCGCAGCTGCGGCGGTTACGGCAGCTCTGGCGGCGCGGCCGCAACAGGCTTGAGCAATGACCACTGCCTATTTGAGGTCGATCGCGAAAAGGTTTTTACGGCGTGACCAGACGGACCGCGAGACGCAGGAAGAACTTGAATCTCACGTGCAGCTCCGCGCAGATGCCTTTGCGCGCGATGGCTTGGACCGGCCAGAGGCGGAGCGACGCGCCCGGATCGAGTTTGGAGGCCACAGCTGGTTCAAGGAGGAATGTCGTGAAGCGATGGGAGGAAACTTGATCGACCAGGCGATACAGGATGTCCGCTTTAGCCTGCGGGCGCTGCGGAAATCGCCTGGGTTTTCACTGGTGGCGGTGATCACTCTCGCGCTCGGCATTGGCGCGACAGTCGCAACGTTTTCGGTTGTGAACACAGTTTTGCTACGGCCGTTTGCGTTCAGCCATCCGGAAAAATTGCTCTGGATTTATTCGCAACGTAGCGATAACCCGCGCACCAATTTTTCGCTCCCCGAGTATTGCGATTATCGTGACCAAACCACTTCTTTCGAGAGTCTGGCTGGTGTTGCAAGTTTTAACCCGAGTTTTGCCGACTCGGGCCCGCCCGAACGCGTCCAGGGAGTGCGAATGTCCGCGAGCGCATTCACCATGCTCGGAGTGCGACCGCTTCTCGGACGCACTTTGATTGCGGAAGACGATCGCAACGGCGCACGCGGAGTTGCTGTGATCAGCTACGGCTTGTGGTCAAGGCGCTACGCCCGGGACCCCGCCGTGATCGGTCGCGCGGTGAATGTAAATGGCGAGACGCGCGAGATCGTCGGCGTCCTGCCGGCGAGCTTTGCTCTGCCGAATCTCGACACTGAGATCGTGGTGCCCCTGCAACCGGATTCCGATCCGCGGCGGAACTTGCGCAATTCAGTCAACTTCCTGCGCATGGTCGGACGATTAAAACCGAACGTGACAGCGCAACAGGCCCACGCCGAGCTGGAAGCGATCCGGCAAAATCTGCAGCGCCAATACCTGGGCATCTACACAGGAAAGACCGGGGTAACGTTGGTTCCGTTGACAGAAGAGATTGTGGCGAATATCAGGTCGGTGTTGCTGACAATTTTCTGTGCGGCCGGCGCGGTGCTTCTGGTCGGCTGTGTCAATCTTGCCGGCATTTCTCTTTCGCGCGCAGCGGCGCGACAACGGGAACTGGCAATGCGCACAGCATTGGGCGCGACGCGAGGTCAGCTGACGCGACTTCTGCTGACGGAAAGTTTCGTCCTTGCGCTGATGGGCGGGTCGTTAGGCATGTTGCTGGAGGTGTGGGGCCAGAGGACTTTGCTTCGTTTGGTTCCGACGGACCTGCCGCGAATCGAGAGTTTCTCAATCGATTGGACGGTCCTGGTGTTTGCCGGTGCTCTCATATTTGTTGCCGCGCTCGCGTGCGGACTGGCGCCGGCGTGGCTGCTTTCTCGATCGGACCTTCGAGACGCACTCGTATCGAGCGGCCGTAGCTCAACAGGGGGATGGTTCCAATCGCGGCTGCGGGCATGGCTGGTCTCCGGGCAGATTGCGCTCGCGTTGGTCTTGCTCGCGAACGCCGGCCTCCTCTTAAGAAGCTTTGTGCGGTTAAGCAGCGAACAACCGGGCTTCGATCCCGCCGGTGTTCAGACGATTCGGTTTTCGCTGCCGCAAACCGGGTATGACGACGTGGCTACAATTGTCCAGTTCTATGACAAGCTGCGTTCGCGTGCATCGGCGATCAATGGAATCAAAAGTGAAGCCCTCATCTCCATTCTGCCGCTCGCTCCAAAAAGCATTTCCTTCGTTCATTTCACGCGGCCAGATCGCCCGCCGGCGAGACCGGAAGACACACCATCAGCCAATTACCGCGTCGTTACGCCGGACTACTTTCGGACGATGGGTATCTCATTGCTTGACGGACGAAATTTTACCGAATCGGACGACGCCGAGCATCCGCCCGTCGCGATTGTCAGCTCGATTGTGGTGAAAAATCATTTTCCCGATCGGTCACCTATCGGACAGCGGATACTAGTTGACGATACCGACGGCAATCCTCGCCAGATCGAGATCGTTGGAATTGTCGGTCCGGTAAAACAAACGAACCTGGAGACGCCGGCCAAAGCCGACCTTTATCTGCCGCTCCGGCAAATGCCTAAAGATGGGGTGCCGTGGCTGCGGAACAGCGCCTACTGGGTGGTGAAAACTTCAGACGGAGCGGTCGGACTCGAACGGCTTCTACGCGATGCCATTCAAAATGTGGATCCCAACGTGGCCGTTGGTGCGGTACGGCCCATGAGCGAAGCCGTCGCCGCCGCGCTGGCTGCCCGGCGTTTTAGTATATTATTAATCGGCTCATTTGCGGCAGCGGCGCTTTTTCTCGCAGCGGCCGGACTGTACGCGGTGATGGCTTATGGAATTCAACAGCGAAACCGGGAAATCGGCGTGCGTCTCGCGCTTGGAGCAACGCGGGCAACGATCCTACGGATGATTTTCAAAGAAGGCGCTCTGCTTCTTGCAAGCGGGATAACCGCCGGTTTCATAATCGCTCTGGTGCTGGCAAGACTCGTCGCCAGTCAGATGTATGGTGTCAACGAGCGTGATCCGTTCAGCTTGGCGGTCGTTGGCCTGATCTTATCAGTTATTTCATTGCTTGCCTGTGCAATTGCGGCGCGACGCGCGACGAACATCGATCCCATCGTGTCGCTGCGATGCGAATAGGCGATAACCGTGCGAAGACCGACAAAGTTTGGATTCTCAGGCGACGGTTCATTCGGTCTCAGGTTTACCGTTGGAGCACGTAGAAAACGTATCCGTAGCTGTCTTCTGAAATCTTAAATGTCTCGATTTCTTTGAGGGTTTCGGCAGCGAACTCCCTGACGGCAACATCCGAATGATTCACGAGCGATTTCGAGCGGGGCTCGAGAACATCGTAATAACCTTCCACCCATCCTTCTTGAGGAAGCCTGTGGATGTTGAAGATCTTGTAGCCCGCTTCTTCCGCGATCGCGATGTTTTGCGGAACAGATTTCATTTCGGGATACTCCAATTGGAAGAACTCCCTCACCGGGTCCGGAATTTTTTCGCGGAGCCAGCAAAGTTCGGTTACTACTGCGAAACCGTTAGGTTCAATCGCCTGTGCCCAAGTGTGCAGAGCGTTAGCAAAACCGATGTTGTAGGCTGCGCCTTCCGCCCAAAGCAGATCGCTTGTCGGGAAGACACTCGGAATGTCTTTCATATCCATGCAGTGCACCTGCACTAGGTGAGCCAGGCCTTTTTCTTTGGCGCGCCATTTCAGGCGATTCAAGAATGGCTGATAGGAATCAACCGCTTGAATGGGTGTCCCAAGCTCGCTCGCCAGCACCATGGTTTGACGTCCAGCGCCACAACCCGCGTCGACAACGAGCTTAAACCGGTGTTGCGGCAGAGACCGCAAAACATAAAGACTAAGGCTGTCATCTCCGGGACTCAGCTTCTCCATATCCGCGAATAACAGGTCAACCGGGTTCGGATTTTTCATCCTGCTTCGGCGGATTATTGCGCTTTTGCTTTAGCGGTCAGGATCTGCGGCAATAAGATGTCGCGGACATAATGCCAGTGAGGAACAACTTCGAGTGCGGTTCGAGCATAGCGTTCCGCGGCACTTACGTCGCTGGGCGTCGTGTTCAGATAGGAATAGGCCAGGCTCATCATTAATTCCGGTTTGCCCCATGACGGTTCAACGGGGTCATTACTCGTTTTGATTTTCGAACAGACTTCTAATCCTCTCCGATAATTTTCGATCGCCTTATCGTGGCCACCGCCACGCTCGGGCGGAGTATTCCAAAGAATCGGACCGCGCACCCAAATCAGGCGTGGATTATCGGGCGCTATATCAGTTGCTTCCTTTACCAGCGGCACAATCTGGCCAACTAATTCTTTTGCGCGCGCCTGGTCTTGCCGATTCATGAAAGCCAGGTAACCCAAACATGAAATTGTCCCGACTTTTGCATCCACGAATGTGGGATCCTTTTCCGTCGCGATCTTGAATTCATCCAGCGCCGTCTTGAGGTTTTGTTCCAACTCCTTTGGATCGATGGAATCGTTGAAGCCGTTGATGGCTCTCCTCCATTGAGCGAAGCCGCGCCAGTACCGGATGCGCGACGCGAATGCCATGTTTTCTAGAAAAGGCTGTAGATCGTCGTAACTCTTTTGCATTGCGACCTGGTCGCCTGCGAAGTCCGCGTGTTGAATCTGTTCAACAATTTGGGAGACTTGTTTGGCGGTATCGTCGGCGCGAGTTATTCCGATAACAGAAAGCGAAACGAAGCTAACGGCCAAAGCCGTAGCGACCGTTCGATTTTTACTGGAAGAGATTTTGATTATTGTCGGCGCAACGGTTGAGCGGTAAGCGGCTGCAAAAATTCCAACACGGCTTGTGCCGCTGCTCCGCCTTTCTCGGCGTGCACGATCAATGGGATTCCATGAGGTCCGGGCACATTCACAATGTTTGGGAAAGCGACGACGGCCGCTTTCACGATGTCGATCTGGCCGAGCATCGTCGCCGCGAAGATGTCCATCCGCGCGTTGTGCTCGAGCAAGTACTCGGCGATGTCGCGGCGCCCCATGTGAGAAGCACCGCCTAAAGCCGTTTCGAAATCCCCATTGCCCCAATCGATTGCCCCATTAATTAGATTCGGTTCTTCGGCCAGCATTGCTTTCACCGCCGGCAAGTTCGCATGGCCAGCGATAACGAAGCGCTTGACGCGTGCGCGATCGAACTGCGGGTGGTGCTCGGGGAAATCAGGCACGTTATCAGCTGATGCCGGAGTTGCTGACGACGCTGGACCAGACGGACTGCTCCCAGGCTGAGCTTGCAACAGACCTCGACCGCAAAAAAGGCCAACAGCTGCCGCACTACTGCCAAGAAGGAATTGCTTACGTGTGCAAGGCGTATTGATGTTTTTCACAGGTAGTTTCCGTGTTTGTGGACAAAGAATACGGCCACAGCTTGACTCGCCGACAAGAATGTCGTGAGTGGTGGCGGAAACGTCGCGAGCTTACGGGATCAGGGCACGACTGGCGCCCAGCTAAAGCGGTTTGCCCAAAAACTCGAACAACTTGTCCTTGTAGTTTCGGCTAAGAGTGAGCTTTGTTCCGTCTTCCAAAAGTATCGAGTGCTCTCCGCTGAACAGCGGTTGCAGTTCTTTGATCCGCCCGACATTGACAATAGCCGAGCGATGCACCCGTCGGAATTTCTTCGGATCGAGTTGTGTCTCCATCGCGCTGAGGGTCTGTCGCACCATCGGAGCGATTTTGCCCGTATGGAGGTGCACGTATTTATCGTCGGCTTCTATCCAATGAATTTCGTCAATACTCAGGAACGTAATGCGCCCGGCCGCTTTGATCATAAGGCGATCGAGGTACTGCGGCTTGTTTTTGATACTCTCCAGCAGTGCGCTTATTTGCATCCGTCCCTCGTTCCGTCGCTCGGAACGAAACCGCTCTTTTGCATGTTTGATCGCATCCTTGAATCGGGCCTGATCGAAAGGTTTTAGCAGATAGTCGAGCGCATGGAGCTCGAAGGCGCGAATGGCATACTTTTCGTAGGCTGTCGCAAAGATAATTTCCGGCAGCCGGTCAGTTCCTATCGATTCCAGAACAGCGAACCCGTCCATCTCCGGCATTTGCACATCCAGGAAAACGAGATCGGGGTTCTGTTTCCTGATCATCGCGACGGCCTCTCTGCCGTTGCTGCATTCGCCGACAATCTCGACATCGTGATCATCCTTCAATATTCGGCGAAGAAATCTGCGCGCGAGCGCTTCGTCGTCGGCGATCAAAGCCCTAATTGGCGCATTCTTCATGTCCGCTGTCCGTGCTCAAGAATTCCCTCTCGCTGCAGGGGAATTTCCATTACAACCGTCAGTCCTTCGCCTCCGGCATTGACAAGTTCAAAACGAAAATCAGAGCCGTAGATTTGATTAAGCCGGGCGCGGACATTGCTCAAACCTACTCTCTCTGTTCCAGGCAAATCGCTGTTTGAAGCTATTCCCGGCCCGTTGTCTCTGACCTCGAGTCGAAGCGAACTGTTAAGGCGCTTTGCCGCGATCTTGATGTGACCTCGGGTCGCGCGCGGTGCGATCGCATGTTGGATGGCGTTTTCCACCACCGGCTGCAGAATCAGATGAGGCACCTGCGCAGAAAGCGTCTGCGGTTCCAATTCAAACGCTACGGTCAACCGATCTCCAAAGCGGACCTGTTCGATCTCAAGATAGCACCGGACAAATTCAGCCTCTTCTTTGAGGCTGACCAGCTGTTGGTTGGAATTTTCGAGAGTTAATCTGAGGAAGTCGCCGAGCCGCGCGATCATGCTGTTTGCTTTTTGGGGGTCTTCCAAAACGAGCGATGAGATCGAGTGCAGTGTGTTAAAAAGGAAATGCGGATGAAGCTGCATTTTCAGGGCTCTTAGCTGCGCCTGGGCGAGTTGCGTTTTAAGAGATGATTGTGCCAATTCACTCGCCCGAAAGTTCTGATAATAGAGGATCGCGTGCACTGCGACTACGATCAGTGCAGCGATAATCAAATCGATATAAAATCCAAAGGCGAAATAAGAACGGTAACAATTGATGAGGGCAGGGAACTGTTGTCTCCATCGGGGAGTGATGGACCAAAGGACGGCCAGATGAATAGTCTGATGAATGCCAGCGAATGAAATTACCGCTGGGAAATAGAACAACAGGTTACGAAGATTGAGAGGACGAAACTCAATTGGGAAGCGGCGGCTGAACTTAAAAAGTAGCGGTGCGAGAATCGCCCAGAGATAAAATTGAACCAGATTTAGCCTGAGTGCAGCGACGAATCCGAATTCTTTATTGTTTTCACCAATCGCAGCCGCATAGGAAATCGCTGCAAAGATAATACTAGCCAGCGTCCAACCGCCGAAGAGAAGCACCGCCCTGCGCCAGTGTATCCTGAGGTTACTCATCACGACTAACCCAGATTATATCAAACTGCGCTGCTCAAAAGGAGCGCCCTTCCAAAAGAATGTCGTGAGTGGTCGCGAAAACGGCGCGACCTTACCGGATCAAGGCATGAACAGCGTTTCGACTAAGCGGCGCTAACCGCGATGGGGCGATATCAGCGCTGGTGTGTTGTGCTGCTGCTCGATTTAAGTCAAACGGGAATGATCGCTCCGGACTTGCGGTGCATCAAAACGTTCCCTATTTGTTCCTTGCTTGAACCGGCCCCACTCGTTTTTCGAGGAAGTCACGATGCAAAAAAAGGCCCAATTTTGGATGCTGATGCTGGTGCTCGTGAGCGCGGCCGCAGTCCTATCAGCGCCAAAGGAAATGCCCAGGGTCAGGTCAGCCGACCGCGCTGAACCGGACGTGATTACGAATTCCATGGGCATGAAACTCGTGCGGATCCCTGCGGGCGAGTTCATGATGGGCGCGGAGGAAGATCGAGACGCCACGATGACCGCGTTTCCCTCCGCCGATCCTGCGCTGCTCCCGCGTGAATCGCCAAGGCACAAGATCCGCATCACGAAACCATTCTACATGGGACAGTATGAAGTGACGCTCGGTCAGTTCATGACATTCCTTCGCGAGGCCGACTATAAGGTTGATGCGGAGCGAGACGGAAAACCGATGACGGGATACGGCAAGAACGGTGAGATTATCGAGTCGACAGCGTTTCGTCCGTGGGCACCGGGCTGGAAGGTAGAGGGAGATCACCCGGTGGGATACGTTTCGTGGAACGATGCCGTCGCATTCTGTGATTGGTTGAGTCGGAAAGAAGGTAGGAAATACCGCCTACCTACCGAGGCCGAGTGGGAGTATGCCTGCCGCGCTGGCACGAGCAGCAGATATTACTGCGGGAACGACCCAGAGGAGCTCATTGGTTTTGCTAATGTGGCAGACGCGGATAGAGCGGCGGAAATTCCGGGGAAACCCGTCGACACGTTCGACAAGTCCGGCCAGAAGACAGGCAAGCAGATTCCATATCCTTTCCTGTCGGGGCATGACGGCTACGCTTGGACGGCGCCAGTTGGTCGGTTTCGACCAAATGGTTTTGGTCTCTACGACATGCACGGCAATTCTTGGGAATGGTGCTCCGATTGGTTCGGCGAGGATTACTACAGCAAATCGCCTGTTGAGGATCCACATGGTCCGCCAACCGGCACGTCGCGCGTTTCTCGTGGAGGCGCATTCGATAATTCTGCCTTTACGGTGCGGTGTGCGCGCCGCGACGGCGGCACACCGGATTCGCGTGACTGCCATGACGGCTTCCGGGTCGTGCGTGAATGATAGCCGGAGACTGATCGGTGATCAGTGGTGAGACATCACTCTCCTATTATCTTGACCAGCACTCGCTTTTTTCTTCGGCCGTCGAATTCGCCGTAGAAAATTTGTTCCCACGGTCCGAAATCCAGTTTGCCCTTAGTGATTGCCACGACGGCTTCCCGCCCCATGATCTGGCGTTTCAGGTGGGCGTCAGCGTTGTCTTCTCCGGTGCGGTTGTGTCGATAGGCGTTCGTCGGCGCGTGCGGCGCTAGTTTTTCCAACCACACCTCATAGTCGTGATGAAGACCCGCTTCGTCGTCGTTGACGAATATCGAGGCCGTGATGTGCATGGCGTTGACCAGACAAAGGCCTTCAGTCACGCCGCTACGATGGATGAGTTCCTCGATCTTCGGCGTGATATTGATGAACCCGCGTCGATCGGGTACTTCAAACCAAAGATGTTCAGTGAATGATTTCATGTTAGAGAAGTTGATGGACTGGTTAGGCGCCTGGCACAAGGGCGTCAACAACACCGAACGTTGATTGACACTCAACCAGCCAGCGATATGATCCGCGCCGTGCCGGAAGAGAGGGAGACGCGCCGCGCCAGCCGATACGACGCAGTGATTGCGACCTTTGTTGGATTCTTGGCTCTGTGTGTTTCTGGTTACACCGCCTACATGCAGCGCCAGCAGGTGCGCGCAGCGGTCTGGCCCATCCTCGAATTCGACAGCGGCAATGGGCCTATTCATTTTATCCTCGCAAACAAAGGCGTCGGACCAGCGATCA
>Ga0193722_1000208_pt1 | contig 13064 bp, 7 predicted proteins | sample H2m1metaG_FD_143044 | JGI IMG/M metagenome (GOLD analysis project Ga0193722, IMG submission 143044) | Soil microbial communities from a riparian zone of the East river system, Colorado, United States - H2m1 | ecosystem: Environmental > Terrestrial > Soil > Riparian zone | place: USA: East River...
TGGCCCAAACTGCGTCCATTTGCCGACCGAACGTTTTCTCCACCTATTTGAATCAATATTCCCCCTTTCTGACCTGCGGAAATGCGAACCTTAGTAAGGTTTGCAAACGATTTCGCCGTCCTGATGGTAAATGAAGCCGACAAGATCAAATATGAAAGCCCGGCTAAAGGAGGCAATCATGCTTACGTTGCTGGTAGCCATTCTGATTCTGATCCTTGTCTCGATTTCATAGAAAGATCAAATAACCTAAACCTGTGAATATAAATATATGAGAACACCACTACTCCGAGCGCCCCTTTTGGCAAGGGCAACTACAGCGCTGCTGCTGGCTCTTTTGAGCTTCGGTGTCCGGGCACAACAAATCTCCGGAAAAGTAACAGACAAAGCCGGAAGCGTATTGCCCGGCGTGAATGTCATTATTGAAGGGACCACCGAAGGAACGGTAACCGATGGGGAGGGCATCTATAAGCTAGGCGTAGCCAGCAAAGAGGCTGTCCTCCTTTTTTCATTCATTGGGTTTGCTACACAACATGTAGCGGTAGCCGGCAGGACAACGATCGAAGTGACCCTGGAACCGGATTCAAAAACGCTGGATGAAGTGGTAGTCGTAGGGTATGGCACTCAAAAGAAGGTGAACATGACGGCAGCGGTTTCGACGATCTCCTCCGACGAGATCATTTCAAGACAGGCGCCGAACACCATTTCTTTGTTGCAGGGACGTACCCCGGGGCTTCAAATCATACAGGACTCTGCGCAGCCCGGGAATGAAAGCAATCAGATCCGGATCCGCGGCTTCGGCACGTTCGGCGCCGGGGTCAGTCCGCTCATACTGATTGATGGCATCGAAGGCAGGCTGGAATTACTGAATCCAAATATGATCGAAGATATCTCTGTATTGAAAGATGCCGCCTCCGCAGCTATTTATGGATCGCGGGCGGCCAACGGTGTAATCCTTGTTACCACCAAAAAAGGCAAAAAAGGCAGATTGAATATTGAATACAATTACAACTTCTCGAATCAAAATCCCTCGATTAAAATAGACCGCATTACCAATTCAGTAGAGTACATGGAATTGACCAACAAGGCCATTGATTATTCGGGATTACAAACGCAATGGAGATATACCGATGCGGAGATTCAGATGTATCGCGATGGGGCTCTTAGCAATCCAAAGCAGTATCCCAGCGCAGATTGGACTAAGTGGTTGATCCGCCAAGCTCCCTTGAACAAGCATTTCCTGAACATAAACGGCGGCAAGGACGGCACGACGTTCAACGTGGGGTTTGGCATACTGGACCAGACCGGCCTGTTGTTGGCAACAGACTACACCCGGTATGATGCGCAAATGAATTTCAGAAGCAATTTGGGAGGACGTGTAACCATTGGAAGCAATATTTCGATAGCCAGCGGAAGGCGGGATGACTCGGCGTTTAAAACAGGCAGCACGGGGGCATCGCTTATTGATTCAAACGCTCCGGAAGACCAGATGCTGTCCGCCTATGCAGCGCCTCCGATCAGCACTCCCTATTTACCTGATGGAAGCGGACGTTTCACGGGACGGGCTCTGCCCAACAAAGGGGGTAATAAGAACCCGATTGCCATCGCCACTGACGGTGGAGGAAAAAGGATTGTAAACAATTACCTGTTGTTTAGCCCGTACATTAATGTAAAGATCGTGGACAACCTGTCTGCCGAAGTAAAAGGTGCATTTCGTTTCCAGGAGGAAATGGCAAAAGCGCTGGTCGTAAAATCAAACGGTTACGAATTTTTCCCGGACTCCAATGGCGTCTACAATTACGCTGCTTCATGGAACGGTCAGAATGAGTTGGCCCAACGCAATACGCGTGAGAATCAGATCACGCTTTATGGTACACTGAATTACAACAAAACGATTGCCGGCTCTCACACTATAAAGGCATTGCTGGGCTACCAGCAGGAAAATTATCGCAATGACCAGATTGAAGGCTGGCGAATAAACCTGCCATCAAAGGATATCTGGGAGCTCAACGCGGGACCCGCCGCGGGTCAAACTACCGGGGGGATGTCCTATGAATGGGCTATCCGGTCGGCATTCGGCAGGTTGAATTACGACTATAAGGACAGGTATCTGTTTGAAGCCAGCTTCCGCGACGATGCGTCCTCCCGTTTTCCAAAAAACAACCGCACGGCCTTTTTCCCTTCCCTGTCCGCCGGGTGGCGCATCGCTGAAGAGTCATTTCTGACAAATGTAAACTGGATGGATCAACTGAAACTAAGAGGATCATGGGGACAACTCGGCAATCAAAATATCGATAACTATCCTTATCAGGACCTCTTGCACATATCGACGGGCCCTGGGGGTGAAACCCTTGACTATAACTTTAATGGCACGCTATACCAGGGGATATCCAAAAGAGCCTTTAACAACCCCGACATCCGGTGGGAGACCACGACCGTTAGTGACATCGGATTGGACTTCTCTTTTTTCAATTCAAAAATATATGGATCGGCGGACTGGTATAAAAAGACGACGTCGAACATTTTAAGGAGTTTGCAGGTCCCTGACCACGTCGGTTTGGATGCGCCCAAGATCAATGATGGCATCATGGAGAATATAGGCTGGGAGTTTATACTCGGGCATAAAAACAGGATTGGAAATTTTACGTATAGTATCAATGCTAATCTGGAATCCTACAAAAACCGGGTGATCCGGTTTGGCGCCCGGGAAATAAGCGGCGTGAATCTCCGGCAGGAGGGGTTGCCCTATAATCAGTACTATGTTCTGATCAACGATGGGGTGTATCAGAACCAGGAAGAGATCGATAGCGGCCCGGTGCCGGCCTAGTCAGGAAATACACCGCCAAAGCCAGGCGCCTTGAAATTCAGGGACATCAGCGGACCGGATGGCGTTCCGGATGGTAAAGTGGATCTCACCTACGACAGGGTAACTGTCTCCGGGCTTTATCCCAAGTTTAATTACGGTGCAAATTTCACGGCGGGGTATAAATCATTTGACCTTACCATCTTTATCCAGGGTGTATATGGAAGAAAAACGTACGTGACGGGATGGGGCGTTGCTCCTTTTCAACAGGCAGCCGCGCCGCCCGTCTGGTGGCGGAACGCGTGGGATGGCGAAGGGACATCCAATACCATACCGCACATCTTCATCGATGGTTGGGCGCCCAATAACGTAGTTTCAACATTCTGGCTTGGGAACTCTTCTTATCTACGGGTTAAGAATGTGCAAGTAGGTTATACGCTGCCGGCCGGCTGGAGCAAAAGGGCCAGGATCCAGAATTTCCGCATCTATGCATCAGCAGACAATGTTTATACCCTTACGAAATTCTTCCAGGGACTAGACCCGGAACGCACTGCATCCGGTTCGGCCCGTGCCGCCATCTACCCTCAATCTGCAATTTATTCATTTGGAGTAAGACTGACCTTATAATTCTGAGCAAAATGAAAAAGTCAATAAAGTTCATCGTTTTCATTCCGGCGATCTCCATGCTGTCATCATGCACAGATTTTCTTGACAGACAGCCGTTAACACAACTCGCCACAACTACATTCTGGAAATCGGAGTCGGATGCGCAGGCAGCGCTGACTGCTACCTACTCCACGTACCGAACCAGCATTTTCGGTTCCGTACGTGGTTCCAACGGCGTTGCATTTGCCATTGAGTGCATTTCGGATAATGCCATCACCTCTTCGGGCTATGTCGGTTACAATACGATCATGAATGGAGGCATCGGTCCGAGTACAGGGGGTGCAACTTCGCAGTTTTGGACCGATTGTTACAACGGGATCGCCAAGTGCAACTATTTTCTCGATAATATCGACCTCGCCAAAGGCTTTATGACGGACACGAATTATAATAAGTACAAAGGCGAAGCCCTCTTCAACCGGTGTTTCTTTTACAATGAGTTAGTACAACTGTACGGCGACGTACCGCTGGTGTTAAGAACGCAAACATTAGAGGACGATTTTAAAGGTATGCCACGGTCCCCGAAGGCGGATGTGGTGACGCAACTCCTTCAGGATATCGAAGCGGCCATTGCGGGGTTGCCGAATGTCGCCTACACCGACGGCCATGCGGTGAAAGGCAGCGCGATCCTGCTCAAGGTTCGCATCCTGATGAATAACCAACGGTTTGCCGAGGCGGCTGATGCGGCGTGGAGTCTGATCGGTGACCCGGCCAATCCCTTTAAGTTATACGGCAATTATTCAGGGATTTTCTTTAAAGAGCAAAGAAACAATCCCGAGATCATGTTCTCGGTTCAATACCAGGCGCCGAGTGACTATCATCAGTTGGATCAATATGTTGGAAGTCGCATGTCATTTTTTCCTACACCACAGCTCAGGGATGCTTATGAAGTAAAGGATCCTGTAACCGGAGTAAAAGACCCTCGTCTGAAAATGACTATTTTCCAGCTTGGCGATCCATGGGTAATGCATACGTCAGGGACTTTTTCAAAGGCCGCGGGCCGGTTATCAGAAGGCGGAATACCTTTTACCAATTTGGCGTTCAAAAAATGGATTGATCCGACCATCGTAGCCGCCACTTCCTCCACGCTGAGCGATCAACATATCGTAAAAATGCGTTATGCAGAACTATTGCTGTCTTATGCCGAAGCCATGTATGAAAGCGGGCAAGGCAGCGACGCACGGGCGCTGCAGGCGCTGAATGATGTGCGGGCTCGCCCGGGCGTGCAAATGCCTCCAAAAGTTGCATTGACGCAGGATATTATCCGCAATGAAAGAAGGATAGAACTGGCTTTTGAAGGACTGCGGTATAATGACATTATCCGCTGGGGAATTGCCGAACAGGTGATACCGCAAATTGCCGTCAACACCGGTGGTACCAAGCGCAAGTTTAATGGGTATCTGTGGCCCATTCCACAACAACAAATGGATATTATGCAAGGTGTTTGGACTCAGAATCCCGGTTTTTAAATTCCTTTTCATAACCGGGCTATGCTTTCTATCAATAACTCAGCGGTTAGGGTCAGGGCTTTAGCCCCGACAAACATACTCTGGTTAATTAATCCATGGATCGATCGCAAATCAGGTCGGAGAAAATATTTGTCAACGTTAGGTCTGTGTGCCCACGTACTGGGACTGTTCCTTTCGTTCAGCGATGGATTCTGCCAGCAACCAAAGGGCCAGGAACTAAAACTTCTATATAACCAGCCTGCTGCGATTTGGGAAGAAGCATTGCCTCTTGGAAATGGAAAGACCGGGGCGATGGTTTTTGGCGGAGTTACCCGTGAACAATTTCAATTAAACGACAATACATTGTGGTCGGGATACCCCGAGCCTGGCAATAATCCAAACGGGCCTATATATCTTCCCCTCATCCGGAACGCAGTGAGTGACGGTACTTATTCACTTGCTGCTCAGTACTGGAAAAAGATACAGGGACCCTATTCCGCCCGCTACCTGCACATGGGCAATTTGTATCTTGACTTTCCACAGACGACGCCGGTCACCGGCTATACGAGGAACCTTGACCTCAACACGGCAACAAGTTCCGTTTCTTACAAATCCGGCGGCATTACGTTTAGCCGTCAAGCATTTATTAGCCATCCGGATAAGGCGATGATAATACGGATAACGGCAAGCAAGAAGAAAAGTGTAAGCCTGCAGGTGTCGTTAACCAGCAAGCTCCGGTATAAAACTTTTACCACATCCAACGATCGTCTTATTCTCAAGGGCAAGGCGCCGCTCTATGTTGCGAACCGCGAGGCAGAGCCCTTGCAAATTGTGTATGACGATCGTGAAAAAGGAGAAGGAATGAATTTTGAAATTCATGTGGGGATCAAGCCGGAAGGAGGGATCTTATCCAAAACGGATACATCCCTCCAGGTAACAAACGCAGATGCCGTTACCATTTGTCTTACAGAAGCCACCAGTTTCAATGGTTTCAATAAATCTCCGGGCCTGGATGGGAAGGATCCGTCGATAGAAGCCACAGCGAACCTGGAAGAGGGTTTTCAAAAAACATTTCGGCAACTCAACGCCGCGCACGTGGCAGACTATCAGAAGTTATTCCATCGTGTCAAGCTTGAATTAGGCGCACAACAGGAAATCCAGGGCCTGCCAACCAAGCAACGAATGCTTCGGCTCAATCAAGGTTTGCCGGATAATCATTTGCAAACCTTGTATTACCAATTCGGCCGCTATCTGCTGATCGCGTCGTCAAGACCTGGTTCGCCACCCGCCAATCTGCAGGGTATGTGGAACGACCATGTGCACCCGCCGTGGGGCAGCAATTACACGATCAACATCAATACCGAAATGAACTATTGGCCGAGTGAGAGCACCAATCTCCCCGAATGCCATGAACCCTTGCTGGATTTCATCGGAAACCTTGCCGTAAATGGCACTCAAACCGCGAAGGTAAATTATGGAATCGAACCGGGCTGGTGTGCGCATCACAATTCCGATATCTGGGCAAAGACTTCACCCCCCGGCGGTTATGAGGGCGACCCGCAAAGCAGGGCACGGTGGGCTTGTTGGCAAATGAGCGGAGCATGGCTCAGCCTGCACCTTTGGGAACATTATCTCTTCACCGGAGACGAAGAATTTTTGCGTCAACGCGCATGGCCGCTAATGAAAGGGGCTTCTCAATTTTTGTTGTCGTGGTTGGTGGAAGATAAGAACGGGTATTTGGTTACCAGCCCATCCACCTCACCAGAGAATACATTCAGGGCCGATGGCAAGGAATACGAGATCAGCATGGCCACGACGATGGACATGGCGATCACGCGTGAATTGTTCAACGCCTGCATCCTCGCAACAAGCAATCTGGAAGGGGAGATGGATTTTAAGCAAAAGCTGGAGTCTGCTATAAAGAGATTGTACCCTTATCATATCGGGCAGTATGGACAATTGCAGGAATGGTATAAAGACTGGGATGACCCTAACGATAAGCACCGGCATCTGTCTCATCTGTTTGGCCTTTACCCGGGAAATCAAATAGCTCCTTATGTTACACCTGAATTAGCCGCAGCGGCACAACAATCCCTGCTCCACCGGGGCGATGTGAGCACGGGTTGGTCAATGGCCTGGAAAATCAACTGGTGGGCAAGGCTGCACGATGGAAATCATGCCTTGAAGGTATTGAAAGCAGGATTGACTCTCATTGATCCATCGGAAAAGAAGGAACCGATGAAGGGCGGGGGTACATACCCGAATTTATTTGATGCCCATCCCCCCTTCCAGATTGATGGCAATTTTGGTGCCACCGCCGGTATCACGGAGATGTTATTACAAAGCCAGGGAGGTGAGATCAATTTGCTGCCGGCCCTTCCGGATGAATGGCCGTCCGGATCCGTTACAGGCCTGCGCGCGCGGGGAGGTTTTGAGATTGATCTTACCTGGTCAAACGGGAAGGTGACGAAAGCTTCTGTTTTATCGACAAGAGGAGGCAATTGCCGGATTCGCTCATCCGCCCGGGCGAAGGTGGCAGAGGCAGGATCAAATGAGGCCAAGGGAGAAAATCCGAATCGGTTGATGCCTTCCGTCGTTGTTGCGCCTTATGAGAAGAATGCAAAAGCCGTGTTGCCCTTGCTGGATATAAAGACCGGATTTGTCATGGATTTTGAAACAGAGATGGGGAGGAGGTATACTCTTCTTTTCTAGGTGTTGATGTGTTGATGTGTTGATGTGTTGATGTGTTGATGTGTTGATGTGTTGATGATGAACTGAAATTTTAGACTTTGAACTTGAAACCTGAGATTATGAGAATACTAATTGGTATACTAATCGTTAATTTATTTTCATTCAAGATCAGTGGACAACCGTGGAGTGTTTCTTCGCCGGACGGGAAAATTTCGGTGAAGGTCTCCAGGGAGCGAGGGTTGTCTTACGCGGTGATGTATGATGGGCGGACCGTTATTGAAAATTCTCCCTTGGGGATTGTGTTGGACAACCAATCGTTTTCTGATGATCTCAATTTCCTGAATCAAGGCAGGAATTCCATCGATGAAAAATATTCGTTGATGGTGGGCAAGCGGCTTCAGGCGCGAAATTATGCGAATGAAATGATATTGTCGTTCGCAAACCCAACTAAGGATGGCATGGAGCTGGTCGTCCGGGCCTATAACGATGGCATGGCCTTTCGGTATCGATTTCCAAAATTGGATGGAGGTGAACATAAAATCAATAAGGAATTATCGGGCTTTGCTATACCAAAAGCTTCACGGGCCTGGATTCAGCCATACGATCTCAATTCAAGAAAGAAGCCATGCTACGAAACCTATTATGAGAACGGCATCACTCCCCGGACACCTTCATCGAATCCTGCCGGCTGGGCATTTCCGGCTTTGTTTAATGAGACGGATGTTTGGATGCTGATCAGCGAAGCGGCGGTAGACCCGACCTATTGCGCTTCGCATCTGGAAGACAAGGAAGGAAAAGGGTTGTATACCATCCGTTTTCCTGAAAAGGAAGAGGTGACCAGCGCGGCCGACCCCGAGCCGGTGTCAACCTTGCCCTGGACAACACCCTGGAGGGTCGCGGTGATCGGTCCCTCGCTTGCCACGATCCAAGGCACTACACTCATCACGGATCTCAATCCTCCGTCGAAGCTCAATGATGTCACCTGGATCAAACCCGGACGGGCAAGCTGGAGCTGGTGGTCGCAGGGTGGTACAACCCGCGACTACGACGTTCAAAAGCAATACATTGACTTCACCCGCGATATGGGTTGGGAATATGTATTGATCGATGCCGGCTGGCCAGAAATGAAAAATGGAAAAGTGGAAGACCTCGTTGCCTATGCCAATTCAAAAGGGGTCGGGATCTTCCTTTGGTATCATTCGGGAATGGGGCGTGAGAAGGATACCCTGAGTATGGCCAACCTAATGGCGTTTCCCGACTCCCGCAAAAAGGAATTTCAAAAACTTCAAGGCTGGGGTGTGAAGGGGGTGAAGGTCGATTTCTTTGACAGCGACAAACAACCGGTCATCCAACGGTACTTCGATATTATGAAGGATGCCGCTGACCATAAGATCATGGTAAATTTTCATGGCTCCACCTTGCCGCGAGGATGGGAGCGAACCTATCCCCATCTTGTTTCGATGGAGTCGGTGAAAGGCGCCGAGGGTTATGGACGTCAGGATTTTTGCGACAAAGCCCCTGTCCATAATACCATTCTTCCCTTTACCAGGAATGCGGTGGGGCCGATGGACTACACGCCCGTAACGTTTACCAACAAGCGCGATGCGAACCGGCAAACGACCGTCGGACATGAATTGGCGTTGTCCGTCGTCTTCGAGTCGGGGGTGTTTCACTTTGCCGACCGGATGAGTGCTTATCAAGGTTTACCGGAGGCGCCAAAAGATTTTCTAAAAAAAGTGCCGACCACGTGGGACGAAACGCAATACCTGACCGGTACTCCGGGAGCGTACGTTGTCGTGGCGCGAAGAAAAGGAAGTCAATGGTATGTTGGCGGTATCAACGGACAGAATGGAGAGCAGGAAGTTGCCTTCCGTCTCCCGGCAATGAAAAACGCATCGTTGCACATCATTACCGATGGACCGACGGCGGGGACGTTTACTACAGAAATAGTAAAGACGGGCGGGCGTGAGGTAAGGATCAGGTTGCAACCCAGAGGTGGTTTTGTAGGAACGGTGGGGAATAAGTAGGCAGTAGGCAAGATGCAGTAGGCAAAGGGAGTAGGTAAATTGCAACGGGTAGCATGCAAAAGGCGTTATGCAATTGAGAATGATAAGTTAAGTGACAATCTCGGCGGTTATGTTATTGCCTACTGCCTCTTGCCTATTTTCATTGCGACTAACTGTTTGTGAAACGAAATATCAATATATGAAACAAACGCGCAATTCCCTGCTCTACCTGGCTGCTTTTATTTTTCCTCTTTATGTTCTTGCCCAAAGTGGTGATGAAGACAAGGAGATAGTAAAACGGGCAAAGGTCCGCGATCAGGAGGAGATCGATAAAGCGGTAAAAGGTTTACCGGCTGAAGGGAAGCCGGGATGGTGGACGGAATCAATGAAAAACCACGACCAGCGAATTGCATGGTGGAGAGAAGCAAAGTTCGGGATGTTTGTTCACTGGGGTGTGTATTCGCTGCCCGGTGGCGAATGGAAAGGGAACAAGGTGTCCGGATATGCTGAGCACCTCATGCGAAAGGAGAAAATTCCCAGGGCTGGGTACCTTGAACTTGCACACCAGTTCAATCCGGTCAATTTTAATGCGGATGAATGGATACGCGCAGCCAAAAATGCCGGGATGAAGTATTTTGTGATCACGTCCAAGCATCACGATGGTTTTGCGATGTTTGATTCGAAAGTGAGCGATTATAATGTTGTAAGGCAGACCGCTTTTGCGCGCGATCCGATGGCCGAACTATCGGCAGCCTGCAAGAAATACGGGTTAAAATTCGGGTTCTATTACTCGCACGCTTACGATTGGGAGCATCCGGACGCACCGGGGAATGATTGGGAATACAATAACCCGGGTGGGGATAAAAATGTATATGGAGGACCGAAGGGTGAGAAAAACTGGTTTGACTACTATCCCGAGAAGTTGCCGAAGGCAGTGAAGTACGTGGATGAAAAAGCGATACCGCAGATCAAAGAGCTTCTTCAAAAATATCATCCTGATATTTTGTGGTTCGATACGCCCGGCAAACTTCCCCTTTCCGAGAACATCCGAATCCTGCAGGCGATCCGTGAAGTGGATGACCATGTCGTGGTCAATGGACGGCTTGCACGCAGTGCGGCAATTTCCTTTGGCGATTACAAAAATACATCGGACAGGCCCGCCGAGTTTTATCCGGTGGAAGGTGATTGGGAAGCCATTCCTACGACGAACGAATCCTACGGCTATCATCAATACGATTTAAGCCATAAACCGGCCGGTCACTTTATCCGGCTCATGGCCAATGCGGCCTCGCGCGGCGGCAATTTGCTGATGAACATCGGACCCAAAGGTAACGGACGTATGGATGACAGGGACCTTGTTATCCTGAATGGGATTGGTAGATGGATGACAACCAATGGAGAAAGTATCTATGGCACGACAGTATCTCCGCTCGCCTTGCAAAGTTGGGGAACCACTACGCGAAAGAAGAACCGACTCTACTTGCACGTGTTTCAATGGCCTTCCGATGGCGGCCTCATTGTTGGCGGCCTGAAAAGTGATCTGAAGAATGCCTATCTGCTGGCCGATCCGGCAAGAAAGCCATTAACGTCAAAACGTCTTAACACTTCGGACGTGATCATTGACCTTCCTGGCAACGCTCCCGATTCAGTGAATAGCGTCGTCGTGTTGGAAACGGAGGGAAGGATTGAAACCGATCCGGCAAGATTATTAACCGGAAACAAGACGACACAAAGGCTCCTGGCCTACGATGCGCAGCAAAAGGGAAGCGGGTTCCGCTATGGCGACGGAAAGACGGATCGCTACTACGTGGAGGGCTGGGACAGGGTGGATCAATCTTTGAGCTGGACGGTGCGGGTCAATGAGACAATGAAGTTCAAGGCAAACCTGAAATACATCGCCTCGACGGAAGGCGGTGGTGAAATAAGAATGGTGCTAAACGGACGTTCTATTTTCGATAAGGTGCTCCGGGAGGTCAAAAGGAATGGTCCCGAAATGATGGAATTGGGGGAATTGACCTTGAGGCAAGGGGTCAACGAACTGGTTATCGAGCCTTTGTCTGTCAAAGGTCAGGAGATCATGAAGTTGCTGGAAATGGACCTTGTTCCGTCGCTTTCCGGGAAGTGATCGGTGATGACGATCATGTAAATGGAAAACAGCCGTCATGGATTGTTATTATAAAAGTTATTACGCTCGCATAATGGAATGAGAACAATCGATTTCACAAAATGAATACACCTCTTCAGCCATCTTTTCAGCCCTTTCCTTATCCAACGGCACAGGAAAGTCAATCCGGGAGCCTTGACGCACTTTTTAGTCGGGTTGAGAGCGACGATTACCGGGCATTTGAGGCGATTTTCAAGCTGACGTATCCATCCCTCTGTACCTATGCTAACCGCATCGTAAAAGACCATGAAGTGACGGAGGAACTCGTAGACGATGTCTTTTGCAACGTATGGCGAAACAGAAAGAGAATCCGGATCAATGCGTCGTTTCGATCCTACCTCCTTGCTTCTGTCCGCAATAAGGCGTTCGATTGTCTGAGAAAAATGAAAAACAGGCGGAATTCGGCGCTGGATACGGTAACAGAAGTAGCCAATGGACAATCCATTGCATTGGAAGAGATCATTTTCGAGGAATTGAATCAAAAAATAGAAGGTGCCATTCAGGCGTTGCCCCGGCAATGCCGGACTATTTTTCAGATGAGCCGTAACGAGAATCTCCGGTACAAGGAAATTGCAGCAATTTTGGGAATCAGCATTAAGACAGTAGATACCCAGATGGGGAGAGCATTAAAGCACCTTAGGAAAACCGTGCTCCCAGGCTGATTTTTGAGTTTTAATTCACTCTGATGCCCCTGGCCTGTAAGGGACATACTTGCTTTTCCCGTCCTTTGAATGATGGTAATGAAAGCGTACCCTCTGGATATTTTTTCCTTAATGGCCCGCCGCCTTGCCGGTGAGTTCAGCGTGGAGGATGAGGTCAGGTTGGCTAAGTTACTTTCTTCCCACTCCGCTCTGAAAGAGGAATACACCTGCTTTCAACGCTTGTTCAATACTCATTTCATATCGAGGGAAACTTCCGCTGAGGTGGATCCGCAGGCGGGTCTTAACCGTGTCCGTCGCAAACTGAAAGAGGAGGGGTTGATCTGATCCCCAATTAATTCTACAGCCGAAGTGGGTGACTAAAAAAGTATTGTTTGAAAGGTCAGACCAAATTATTTCTTGCCTCTGCGCCTACTTTGCCCCGACGCGTCGGGGCCATCGCGGTTTAGAATTTTTCACCGCAGAGACGCAGACCTGTCTGTCGAGGCCTTGGCGCAGAGACGCGAAGGAGGCGCAGAGTCAAAATCTGTGACTATCCCAGTGTAATTCCCTCTGCTAAAAATGGCTGTTGGTAGTGTCGTTTGCCCGTTGCTTTATACAGGGCATTGGCAAGCGCACCGATTACGGGTGGAA
>Ga0193722_1000209_pt1 | contig 13060 bp, 32 predicted proteins | sample H2m1metaG_FD_143044 | JGI IMG/M metagenome (GOLD analysis project Ga0193722, IMG submission 143044) | Soil microbial communities from a riparian zone of the East river system, Colorado, United States - H2m1 | ecosystem: Environmental > Terrestrial > Soil > Riparian zone | place: USA: East River...
GTCTTCTTGATCTGGATCGTCTTGAGCATCGATGTATGCCCCCTCTCCGATGTCATCTCCTCCCTCTCGCTTTGGATCATTTCGTGGGGGAGTCCCGTGATTGACCGCTTCGTAGGCATTGAGATATCTCCTAACTGCTGTTGCTGAGTTGACCAACAATTCAAGGAAGCGATCTGTGGACTTCAACCTCTGCTCGTGTAAGTGCCTAACCAACAGGTCCTCTGCTTCTGCGAACTCGGCCTCTTCTTCCTTATCGAAGAACCCGCCATCGGATGTCATAAACCCTGTAACTTTTTTCATGACTGTGTGACTCACACTGTTAGTGTTTCTCTGGTTCATTTACAACGCTAGCAACGTCAACGCCATCAACGTTCTGACCACGGGCCAACTGCTGCATTCGCCTATTGTTAGCCTCACTCAACTCAGCAAATCCTTGCATTGAGTTTGCCATCTGCAACACAACATTTGCAGTTTCCTCATTGCTCTTGAGCACATCACCCAAACGCTCATACAGCATAGCAAAGAAGTACTTCACCTGTGGGTCCATGTCGGTCTTGTTCAGTTCACGCATGAACTCATTGAATGTTGCACTGGCCATCTTATTCCTCCTCTACTTCCTCGTACTCTTCACCTGTTGCATCGAACTCATGCTTGAGTTGCTCTATCTCAGCGAGTCTCGTACTGACCTTGTTCTCGGCTGCCTCTAACCTGTCTATCTCCTTCTCCAACATATCGAGCTTGCCCTGTATGCGCTGTCCGATCTTCGACTGCTTAAGTTCTACCTTCCTATTCTTGGTCTGGAAGAACTCCAGCGTAGCAACCATGCGCTTGGCTCTAACAGTCTCAATATAAGCCTCAACCTCATCACGACTGAGATTGTCCAGTGTCGGCATCAGGACTAGCTTTGGCATTGTGTGACTCACTCAGTTCAAACTCAGGAACCTTCCCATGATGATCCTGCATCTGCGATAGATAGTGATCACCATCTTGGCACATTACAAACAAAGCGCCATTGATGTCCTGTAACACCTCGTGTAACTCACCCTTCTTTAAACAAGACGTATCCTTCGTCACACGTAACTTATCACCTAGCTTTATATCTATGAGCTTCATGATCCATCCTTTCCTGCATATGGGATCAACTTTCGTTTGAACTCATAAGGCTTTCTATTCTCGTTACGGTTAGCGTCATTCCTTGCCTTTGCCCTATGAGTACCACCAGTTCTGGCCAACTTGTTATATATGTACCCCTTACTGACGCCCCACTTCTTCACTATATCAGCCACCTTCATACCTGCTACGTAGTCAGCCATGGCGCCTTCGTATATCTCTTTCGTCACAGCAGGTCTCCACTTAGGCATTTCTATCCCTCCAGAAATATCGGTAGTCCCTTCAACTTCTCATGAAGTGCCCTCGCTTCTTCTTTAGACCTAAAGCTGGCCACATGCTTCCACGGCCGGTACCATGTTGCTCTAGAATAGAGTGCATACGGATACTCGTCAGCCATCCAGCGGTTCCAATCGATCTTATAGTGGTTCATGGTTCAACGCTCCAATATCTTAACTGTCCTGCGAGCCGATCCTGGTACCTTGGCAGCCTCGACCATACCTAACGCAATAGACACAGGCACCTTGTACTTAGACGCTGACAAATTACCTGCCAACGTACCAGCATTAAACGTTCTTACCTTCGCTGACACGTTGACAGTACAAACAAACTTAGGACTCTCGCCTAACGTGAAATCACCTGCCTCTTCCTCCTCCTTCGGGTTCTTAACAATACCTTCTTTGACTAGTCGTGTGAACGCAGCCTCCTTAGCCTTCTCTGCAAGCTTCTCAACAGTATCCCAATAGAAGAAGGCGGCCAGTTCCATACCAGTGTTACTCCTGTCATCCTTTCCTGTGACCTTCAGGAACTCCTGGAACTGTTTCGTTAACTCGTTCACTATCGTCACCTTGTAGCTCATCGCTGCCTCCTGTGTGACTCACACGGTTCAAGAACATTCCCAGGGCCTCATGTAACACTGTTACCTTTTCTCTTACCTTGGCTATATTCTTCCTGAAATACATATTGTCGTTTTCGTATTCACCTATCACTAACTCTATCGTTGAAAACCTATGGCCTCCATTGATACACTCCCGCCGACGACGAATGCACCCATTCATCGTCGGCCGGGAGTCGGTGACTTTAGTATGTGTATCACCGCACTGTGGACAAGGTATCTTCACTTAGAAAAAGACCTTGACTTTCTTAGCGACACCCTTCGTGGCCTCATTGGCAACAGCATAGGACAATTTACCCCATGCATGACCAACCTTAACGGACTGTTCACTCGGATCAATCTTCAACTTCTCAGTCGCACTCTTCTTAAACTCAGCATCAAATGCTTCACGCGACTTGTTGGCCAGTGCTTGATCCTTCCTATATGTCGCATACAACTTGGCCAACTTAGGCGACAACTCATCTACATCAACGTCAGTCCAATCCAACTTCTCTTTCGTCTTAAAGGCCATTTGACCCTCCTACTGTGTGACTCACATTCCCTGAACCAGGTCGGGGGAGAGATGGGAATGCGGGAGTCCCTCCCCCTTCCGTCGTCGAGCCATTACAGCCCGATTTGCATGATATCTCTCCTCTGTTATTCCATACTCTCTGAGATACACTCTACATCAACATGCTATCACTTTATGATAGCACTGTCAAGTGCCTGTCACAGTCTTGACATATTTGCTTTGAACACCAAATCATCACAATCCAGGCCAGTTAGATGTGATAAACTTCCAATATATCGCCTAGCTTTTTCCTCATTGTCGAACGATTGCAACATAAATCTCCCCCTTTCTATATCGTTCATAGGATCGATAAGCACCATATCGACCGCGAACACTATTGGCCCACCGTGTATCGTGAACTTGAACTCCATCACTGCCTCCATCACCGGGACACATCATCCAATCTTCCATGGCTCCCATTCCTCCAAGTCACGTGCCTCTTTCGACTCAATATCATCTGCCTCTGCCCTCTTAGCTATCTGCCACACCTGATCCACCTTACAGTAGATCACCCATAGGAACACTGTGTGACTCACACAAATAGCGACGAGCATTAGGTGCATTGCATCATGCCTGGTCATATCGGTGACCCCATGCCTTCTAACACACACTTAAGGCGTGACTCGGATAGCTCACCACCATTTAAATAATGGATACAGTGGAGAGCCATAATAGTTGTATTGTATTTGGCTATCTGCGTGAAGTCCTGTCCTGGCTCAACATCCCTCTTCCTAAGAAATCCTACCACGACTCCCTTTGCTTCGACATAGAATACGTACATGACTACACTTCCTTATCTTGACATTTGAGCTTAGGCAAGGTCACGACACATTTACGTCTTACCGCATGCCCTGACATAAACACTTGCAGCTTCTTACTCTTAGGCGATACACGAATGGCGTTCGTCTTAGCTGATACCTTTGGCACTATCTTGCCCATCTACACCTCCACTAAACGCACAGCAACAGGACAATCATTATCGAAGCATATCTGCATCCATAGGCCAGATGCCCTAACAGCATCTTCAATGGACTCAAAGCGCTTCTTAGTCCTTCTCCATTTCGGATTGCGTGTCCAAAAGCCAAGCTCGTCCCCAATTCCAGCATATTCAAACGTGTAACTCACTACCTTGTTAGCTGCATCCCTGTCCATCGTCATAACGCCGAAATGCTTGTTCGTTTGCGGATTGATCATTTTTACGCTCCCTTGTGTGACTCACACGCTGATTGCACTTATCTTCGGCACGACAATAGTACTGATGATCTGTTGTGGCTTTGAAGTTGCTCCTCACCAATGAGCCATAGCCACACTTATAACAATGCATAACACCCACGGCTCAATCCTCCTCCACTCGCTTACCTTCGACTATCCAATCAGTGAACACTTTCGCCTCATCTAATATGTCCGCCTGATCCACACTCTTCTTATTCCTCAGCACAGACAAGTACAAGGCCACTGCGCGCGCTACCTGATAAACCGTTGCTTCCATGGCTCAACTCCATCCAAGTATTACACCGAACAAGAACAACAACGCTATTGCTGTAACCAAGCCCATAATGATATCCATCATAAGCCTTACATCACCATTGAGAGGATTATCCATCTGACCATCCCTTTATATTTTCGATCAACCACTTTGGGAGATATATCTTAGCATCCATAGCTGCGCCATACATAGCTCCGTGGGCAAACATCTTCATCCGATTGCGCCTCTCCCTATCAGTCTGCTTCATCAACAGACTTACATATTCTTTCTGAGATAGCGTAACTCCATATAGTTCAATTACCATCGATTACCTCCACCTTGTTACCCCACACAACTCTCTCACCTAACTCCTTAGTACTCAGCCACCCATGCACATACAACGCACCACTCCTATCTAGATACACCTCAAATTCATCATCAGCACATGCCTCCAATATACCAACGAATTCCTCCCTACTCTTCCTATTACCTTCAGCCCTCAACAACTTAATCAACACAGGCAAGGTTCGCCTGAGACTATCCATACTCTTGAGGCCCCTTCTGTGTGAGTCACACGCTGCCTCTACGTGTGTCCTGAGAGCCTGAAACCAATCATCGCGCCGCTTCACACTATCTCTTCTCCGCGTACTCTGCTTGCCTGTCCTGAGATCAATCATGGGTCTAGCCCTCTGCCTTGTGCTTCGCAGTAGGTAAGATATCATGAAAAGTAGGGGCTTGTCAAGCCCCATGCACCTCATATGGGATGACAGAGTATTGTCCCAAACACCTCTGTTCCGTATGCTTATCGATGTATTTCTGTGCTGCCGCTTCCGACTTGAACACGCCACAAATTTCGCGATTGATGTGGAAGTAAGTTACAACATAGACCGTTAACATGACGACCCTCCAAGTACTACGGGGCGGCCTGATTGCCGCCCCGTGTGTTTAGTCCTTACAACTTAGCGTCGATTGCGTCCCTAACACTCTGCAATATTGCCGTCTGCTTTTCGTTAGGCTTGTCAATCTTATTGACAAAGCTAATGAAAGACTTCGCGATATCGTCCATTGCAGCCGTTGGATTAGCCAAGGCTCGCGAATTGCCTCTGGTATTCGTGCCTCTATGCACAGGCTTACCATGCTTCTCGCCTGCCTTGGCAGCAATCGCAGTAAAGCTAGGCTTTTCAGTTAGCTTTACCTTCTTATCGCCTTCGCCAATCGTCTGCTTTTCATTCAGCAAAACGCTAGGCTGTCCGAATTGAGCCTTAATGGATGGCCCACTGAGCAACAAGGTGCCTGCCTTCTCGTCATACTTACCGTTAACCTTGTCTTCAAGCATGCTGCACGCAACTTGAGCGCACTTCTTAAGACTGTGCAGGAAGTTCGACCTAATCGTGGCCTTGCGCTTGCCTTCTGGTGTGTCCTTTTCCTCCTTAGTACTCAGGACCAATTCAGCCACGCCCTTAGCCCATGCGACGCGCTTAGCCTCTTGAGGTGTGCCAACATTGATCGTTTGCACCTCCTTGAAACCAAGCGCAATCCCTAACTGGTCATTTAGATACGCGCTTTGCTGTGCACCCTCCTTGCCAAGGAACGAGGTAGACAGATCGATACTCTTATCTGCCTTGGCTGCTTTGAAAATGCCCATCGTAAGCTTGCTAAGCAGATCGTAGCGCTTAGCCTCAACGGTATCCAACACTGCTTGCGCTTGTGCTTCTGCGCTATGCGCTTCTGCTAGGCCACGAATGACCAATGGGCCAACGTCCTTACTTAGTGCCGTGGCCTTAATCTTAGGAACAAGCGCAACACTCTCAGAAACCTCACTATCGCCTGCCTTTGCCTTCTTTGCCTTCTTAGCCATAACAAACTCCCTTATCGGGCGAGTAGCCTTGCTACCCTTCATTGCCCGCCTCTGGCGCTGTGTGACTTACACAGCGCCAGAAACTTGCAATGCGCTAGTTAATCAACTTTGGCCGTCTGGTTGCGCGGAACTCGCTTCCCATTCCATCCCTTTTCCTTGACACACTTGGCGCGGAACTCTTGCCAAGCTTTGGCGCCTTCGCCTTTGGCAACTGTCTTTCTTGCCTCGCTCGTGCGCCAATCACTGCCACAGGCTTTGAGCGCTTCGCCATACGTGGTTGTGTTACCTTGAGCGTAAACAGCACCGACACTCGCCAAGGAAACCAGCGAAACGAGAACGATCGAACGAAAGGATTTGGCCATATTAGTCACTCCCTTTAGGGCAAGATCGCCCGCAATATGCCTATCTCTGACATAGGCACATTATGTGCAATCAACCCTGCACGTTTCGCCCTAGGTAAGCTCATCGGCGAAAGCATCGAATGTGTCACCGTTACGGGCACGGCACTTGAACATTAGACCAACATCGCTGATGTCAGCCTCTTTGGCCGTGAGCGGCCGGACTATCTCGACCTCGCCGTCATACTTGGCGTGGTCATTGTCGGACGAGCGGAAAAGCTTTTTCATGAGCTAGGCACCTCCTTGTTGCGCGGGATCGCAATCACTTAGACTCGTTAGTGGTCTTCATGACTTTGTATTCGTCTGTTAGCCATTCGTAACGACAATTCTTCTCAAGATACTCTTTGGCTTCTTTTCGTGTCTTGAAGTCATCTTTACTAGTCCAATGCTCAGCCGTGACGTTCCACACGTTATAAGCCATGACTACGCTCCTAACTCTTTGGCTGGATCAATCTTTTCATCGATTGGCCACACAACCTTGTCGCTACGCTCAACTACTCGATAATTATGTGGCCTGCTTGTCTTATCCCACACGTCTTTAGCAAGGTCGAGTTCACTGAACGCACCACTATCATACCAATTGCCGTCTACACTCTTATACTGCAAAACCCAAATTTTCATCTTACCTTCTCCCTTTAGTTAACGTCAAAGCCTACTTGAGGCACAAGCCATACACTCTCAGTGCCGCTAAGCATCCAATAACCATCAAAACCTTCGGGGCCCCAATGATCCAGCGACCAAAAGAATTCGATTGCCCTATCGCCTTCTGCTAACTTGAGGTATCCGACAAACATCACACACTCCCTTGGTTTCGACAATCATCACTTTAACGATTTCGACGACCATTGCAATCGTTTTGTGTGTGACTCACACACTTTTCAATCACGTTATTGTGATCAGACACCTCTTTACAATCTCTGTCAATCTCTATCTTACCTCTCGATCTCATGAACTTATAGTTCGATCTTATGACCTTTTAGGTCGATCTCTCTTATTCGGATATCGATCTCACGAATATCTCTTAATTCTCTCTATCGATCTCACCAATTCTATAGGCGATCTCACGAAAAACTATCTTCTATCTCTAACGATCTCACCAAATCTCTCTCTTAATCCTATGCGATCTCATGAGATATCTCTTTATCTCTTAATCGATCTCATGTGTGATCTCTCTCATTCTCTCCTAAATCCGCATTCTTTACTCTTGGTCAACTATCAGCGCCACAGGCGCGGATTGTTGCCCATTGCTATCAGTGAAACTATCTCTTAACTCTCTCTTATCGTGTGACTCACACATCTTTCACTAATAGTGCTATCACTAGGCGTAAACTGCTACTAATGATAGCAAGTTCATGCGCCTCGCCTATGATAATTAGCTCTCAGCAACTATCATTCACTCTCAGTCAACACATTTCACTGCGCGCAATATCACTGCGCGCGAAGGTCTATTACTCTCAGTAAAGAATTAGTGAAGTATTCTAATACAATACAACCCCCCGATATCCCCCCTTATCCACAACTTAGTAAAATCGTAGGGTTGACTTGCCGGGGGGCTCGCGTAGCGAGACAGGCCATGGTCGGAATTAATAAAAATCGTTATAATTTAGTGCTTGACTGTGTGACTCACATGGCTATAATGGTGCCAATCCTGTACTAGTTCGGACATTGGCCCGCCATCCCTCCATCGCAAGGTCGAGGGGGCGGGCTTTTTCTGTGTCTAGTACCAGGAAGGTGTGCGAGTCACACGGCAGGAGCGAGTGTGAGATAGAATATGGGTGATATGGGCCTATATCCGCGCCTTCGGCGGTTGGATAGAGGCCCAAGAGGAGAGAATGCGGTTTTGGTATGGGTTTTGTCGGTTTCTAGCCGCGACATTCCTCGACCGTTGGACCATGTCCGCTAGATGTGATAGGCAAGGCGTCCTTCACCGATTTGGGAACGGTTATTGGATGCCAATCACAAGTATTTTGCTGCTACGTGCAATTGTTTTTCGACTAATGCAGGCATGACGTAATTCTCAGGAGGGTAGAACCACCAAACATCGTTGTCTGGATCGAATTGAAAGGTTCCTGGTCGCACCGAATTCTGGTGATCGAAGAACTGTCGCAGCAAAGGCTCTTCTACGACCTGTTGTTTCGTGATGCATAGGCGGTTTTCGGATTGATGGAATGGAATGTATGTCATGGTGGCCTCTATCTGTGTGACTCACACGTTTTTGTCACGGTAAAGTTGTGGAAATCGTCGTTTGTCGCGTGCCAGTTCCCATTTTTTGATGCGTTTTGACCAGATGAGTTTACGTTTTCGTTTGTTGCGCTGTTTCCATGAGAGTGGTGGTAGTGGGTCGAGGTATTGTGTGTCCCGCATGGCCGTTGTCCTGTATATATGGGCTCGGAGGGTGCATTCGCACCCTCCTCGCGATCGTGTCGGCTTCCCATATGGCTCACCCTCTGCGCTTCGCGGAGGCTTAGTAGTAGATATCATGTACTATAGACTATAGTCAATAGCGTGTCAAGTGAATAATTCGAGGCACGCATCAATGTGTGTGAGTCACACAGCGCGCATTGACAGTGGAGTGATAAGGTGTTAGGCTGGTGTCGTTGAAGCAGAGGACCCGATGGCACCACGGCGATCAGCACACACGATCGGGCCACATTTTGTGGCTACCTCTGCTTTGGGGTGCATCTGCCCGGTGCACCCCTCCCTTTTTTGTGTGAGTCACACAGATCGGCCTGAATTTGACCCTCCGGCCGGTGGACTGCTGGGGGTAATGGCCCCCAACGCCTCTGAAGCCCCCAGTAGTTTCCTCTAACAAGGAGTAAGGACATGACGGTCGCAACTGCTACGGTTAAGGGTGGGTTCTGGCCCACTAATGGTGTGTCCAGTTTGTCGTCGACGAGTGGTAAGGGTTTTCGTCGGCGCGTTGCGCAGTGGATGTCGCGTAAGGGAGAGTATGCGGAGCGTGAAATTCTACGCACGTTGGATGGTGCTGCTCCTGGTACGACAGCAACGAAGACCTTGACGAGAGTTGAAGCCAATGTGGAACTTGGCGGCAAGCGTACGATTGAGGTGGAGACTTTGGTTAATAGGGCGACGACAGCGGCGGATGTCACCGAGACCAAGGCCGACTTGTTGTCGTTGAGTGCAAGGACGACGAAGGCTGCACAGACAAATCTGAATAGGAGCCCGTTGGGTTCGCCTGGGATGTTTTAGCGGGCTCTTATGTCCTCCCTTTTGAGAGTCCGTTGAGGTGGTGGTCTGGGGGTGTGGCCTCGCTTCCAGATCACCTACCGTTGTAAGAAGGATATGAAGAATGGCTAAAAAGGCTGTGAAGAAAAAGGCTGTCAAGCAAAAAATTTCGAAGCCGAGTAGGCAAGATTTAGCTAGACCTGGAGACCCATATGTCGCACCAGACAACTCCGTGGTATCTCCTGAGCCTATCTCTCGCACGCAAGTACCGACGGGCACTCAGACTATCGACCCGGAGACTTTCAAACCCACCGAACGCCGCACGCTCAAAGATTTGCCGGCGTCGGTCCAGCAAGTAACTTTATGTATACGATGATGGGCATTGGCGATCGTGAGATTGCTGGTGCCTTGAAGATTAGTTTAGAAGAGGTACGTGGTATTAGGAAGCATAGTGCATATATTGAATGTTTTAATACTGTGGTGTCCACGTTTATTGATGCGAACTCCGATCATATCCATTCGCGTATCGCAGCCTATAGTCATGGCGCGTTGTCGCAGATTGCGCAGGTTGCGTTTAAGGGTAGTAAGGAGAATGTAAGGTTAAGGGCCAGTATGGATTTGATGGATCGTGCAGGGCATCAGAGGAAGGATGGGAATGCGCGATCCGATGGCATTATGAATGAGTTGCGCATTATTGTTGTTGAGGGTGAAGGTAAGGTAAATGTTGAGTTGAATGGAGGGGATCATGGCTAGAAGTGATCCACGCGATATCGCTTTTGCCAATGCAATCAGTCGATATAAGTCTGGAGCCTTGCAGCAATTTGCTGGTAGGAGATATAAGGAAACTGGCGAACCTATTCCGCAGCCCACTGTGATGAAAGAGGATCAGGCTGTTGCTATTGCGTTGAGTATGATTGGTGAGGCCAGAAGGAATAAACAAGCTCGACCAAAGCGAGTTATTCCTGGATCGACTGCGAAGGCACGTCGGCAGGGAGCGAGTGGTGGACTTGGCAAATCAGGTGGCGGGAGTGGTGGTGGCGGTGGTGGTGGTTGGTAGTTGTGTGACTCACACAGGAGAATGACATGGCGTCGTTGACAAGTGATCTGTCTAGAGCAGGGCCGACAAGTTGGGGTCCTAATCCGCAATACTGTTCGTATAATCGAACTGTGGCCGGTTCGCCGAATACGGTGGGGCCGTTGTTGCCTTTGTATGCAGGTGAGCGTGTGTTTGATACCGTGAACTTTGTGACGTATCAAGCACTTACCATGGCGACGACGACTTGGCAGCTTGTAACTATCACGAAAGAAACTGGTGCTTAATGCCAGTTTACAAGCTCGAACGTGGATCGTGTCAGTGGAATTTCCAGGAGAGCCGTGCGAAGATTGAGATATTTGCAGGGTCATATGGCAATGGGAAATCCACTGGCATTATTGTTAAGTGTCTTACTCTGGCTCAGCTTTATCCTGGTAGCCTTGGCCTTATGGCAAGGTCAAGTTATCCTAAACTAAATGATACACTAAGAAGAGACTTTCTAAGGTGGTGTCCACGAAAGTGGATTAAGAGAAGGCCCACGAAAGATGACAATTCTTGTTATCTTACTAATGGGTCAGTTATTCATTTTAGGTATGTTGCTCAGCGAGGAAAAACTACAGAAGACGGTTCTACTACTAGTAATTTGCTCAGTGCTTCTTACGATTGGATTGCTGTCGATCAGATCGAAGACCCCGAAATCCAACATAAAGACTTCCTTGATCTCATCGGTCGTCTCCGTGGCAGTACGCCATTCAGAGAAGTCGATGGGATGACTGATGACAATATACTAAGTTGGCCTGCAAGTGGGCCGCGCTTGTTTCTTATTGGGTGCAACCCGACACGTAACTGGTTCTATCGTGAGATTGTAGCTCCATGGCTTCTGTGGAGAGATAGGAAAATATTTACAGATAAGTTGCTTGTCGATGAGGAAACTAAGGCTCCGATCATTGAGCTATTTGAGAGTGATGTGTACGCCAATAAGGCAAACCTACCTCCTGATTATATCAGTACGATGGAGTCATCGTACAAAGGGCAGATGTACGACCGATATGTGCTCGGTAAGTGGGCGGCATATGAGGGTCTAGTCCATCCAGATTTTGACACCGCGAAACATTGTTTGTCTCGCAAAGATGTGATGGACTACCTTGGAGAATGCCGTGAAAGAAACATCAAGATTAGAGCTTTGGAGGGATATGATTTTGGCAATACTTCTCCTAGCGTCTATATGCTTTCGTTTGTGGATGATGTGGGAAGGGTTATAGTGTGTGACGGTTATTATGAACCGAACTTTAACTACGATCTTCAGCCGAAAAGGATATTTGAAATTCGAATGCGATACATGGGTTATATGGAGTTCGATGATGACATCATTGCCGATCCCGCTATATTTAGAAAGCAGGTGGTGGCTAAACGGACGACTGGTGTTAGCGTGGCGCAATTGTTCAGGGAACTCAATGTTAATATGCGAGTAGGACACAACGACATCTTAGCTGGTGTAGCTAAAGTCAACGCATATCTTGCCGACAAGGTTGGAGCTAGGCATCTGTTGACCGGGGATGCTGCGGGTCCTATGCTATATGTTACTGATGATCTACCTTGGTTTGAAAGTGAAATTACGAACTACTACTGGAAGAAGAATACGTTTGGTGAGCAGATAGACGAGCCTCAAGACCGTAACGACCATGCAATGAACACACTGAAGTATATGTTGTCGTATCTACCAGAACCTTCCCAAATCATCGTGCCTGCTGATCAACTGCCTCCTGATTGGATGTACTGGCAAGAAATGGATCGCGACGACTATATGGCCGCGATCAACAATCGGTACCAATAGCGTGTGAGTCACACAACGAGGAGACTAAAATGACTACTCCGAAGAAGCCATCGTCGTTTGCGAATGAGCCGAAAGCTGCATCTGTTCCTGGTCGGGAACCGGATGAATTTCTTGACAGTGACGATGTGCCTCCGGGCCATAGTCCAGAGACTGCGCCTGGGGATGGTTTCGTTGAGCCAGTCGTGAATGTTCATCCTGATCCTGTGCCAGTGGAAGAGACGAAGGTGTATAAGCTCCTCTCTGCCGATGCCATGATTGAAGGTGTGAAGTATTCGACGCACTTCACTGATCATGGTGGTCATTATGGCCTGTTCACGTTGACTGAGAAGCAGGCTGATAGGATCGAGGGTGATGGGTGGAAGCTTGTGGAGGTCGGTGGCGAGGATGACTTTTCTGCTCACCCAGAGGCGGCGAAGGGTGAGGAGAACGAAGATGAGTTTCGTAGCCCCCCGAAGAAGAAGGTAGGTGTGTGAGTCACACATGCCGTGGATTTCAGACCAAACAATTCAGTTGTACCGAGAGATTAACGCGTCGCTCTCTCAGGTAGCGGAGGCCATTATTCAGTTTCCGCGAATACTTAGGCGCATCCAACAGGAGTTGATTGAGATGGCGAAATCTAATGCTCAGGTGCTCGATGAGGTGCGTCAGACTCGTGGCTTTGTTGCGAGTTTGATTGCGTCTCAGGAGGCCCTTCGTCAGGCGGTGAAGGACGCACTCGCTAACCACGAGGTGGA